>OLPW01000775.1_pt1 | contig 36434 bp, 44 predicted proteins | sample 1672161 | NCBI WGS metagenome assembly OLPW01 (sample SAMEA3136654, study PRJEB25190) | human gut metagenome
GAATGCCAGTAGCGGGAGACCCTCTGAATTGAGCAGAACTTGTAAACAGACCGGGGGATAGACCGGCATGGGCAAGTCCTGTCGGTCAAAGAATAGAGTGTGCCCCGACAAGTCAAACCCGGGCTTTACCACTTCGAGGAGGGGGCGCCAGATCTTGTTCTTGTACAGTTCAATGCACCAGTCCTGTTTGAAGGTGAACTCCAGCCCAACGCTTACCTCATTGGCGTCAAACCTGGAAGACGGGTACAGCACCCGGACAGTGTTCATGATTTCCGGATATTGCTTGACCAGCTGAGAGGTCTTGAGCAAGTAGAGGAAAGGCCTGACCATCTGCTCCTCGATTTGGCTCTTCAACTCCAGTCGTCCGACAGTGGGTGGATTCTTGCTGAACTTCGTATCGCCTTTGTAGGCATCATTGGCCATCGGCTCAAACTTGCAGAAGTAGACCTGCATGATGGTACGCTGAGTTGGGTAGCCCCGGTACGGGGTATCGTAGTAGCCAGTGGTAGGTTCCTCAACATAGACGAAGTCGGACGATACCCGATTGCCGTCCGAGTCTGTTACGAATCTTTCCATCGTGTCTACTTTGACGTTCAGCATTCGAGCCTGGTCACACTCAAAGACGGCCAGAGGATTGACCATCTTGACCATGTCGCGGATGAGGGTTATGATGTCCAGTATCATCGTTTTGTGGGGATTATTATTTTGGCGGACTTCATGCCAGTCGCCTTCGGCTTGATCTCGAATATCATTCGCATGATGAGCATGTCCAGGAAGTCTGGTGACCTGCCGAGGAGCTGCTTCATGGTGTCCTTAGAGATGAGCTCTCGCTTCTGCTCAGCGGAGTTCGTGTTCTTGGACTTGAGGACAGTCATCTCCTGCTTGATCTTCTCCTGAACTTCGGGAGAGCAGATGATGTGGATCTGGCGCTTGTTGATGAGCTCCGCCAGCTTGAATGCGCACTCCGACTTGATGTTGTTGTACGTCTTGGAGTCAATAGCTGACTGTCCTCCGTGAAACTCCCGGATGCCTTTCAGGTAGCTCTCCAAGTAGAACCCAAGTCCATCAGCGTCAGAGACGATGCTGGACCGGGGGACTTTCAGACCGGTGGCCAATTTGGCGATCTTCTCCTCCATCTCCTTGCCTTCCGAGAAGCCTTTGGCGATGGGGATCCGGCAGACCATGCCATCCCAGGTTCCAACCACCCAACTGTCTCGTCCTTTTCCAGCAAGGTCAGTGCTGATGAACCTGTTGCCCGTCGGGAGAACGAACTCATTGCTGAACATGTCGCACACTGCGTCATAGTCTACCAGCCAATTCGGGTCGTCGTCATACTCCCAGTTGCCAAAGACCAATCGCTCAATCTGCGATTGAGTCAGGTTCTGGAGAAGCCCTTCAATGTATCTGTCCGGGAGAGTCTTGTTGTCCTGGGGCAGAGCTTTAACAAACCGACGCCAAGGAGGCAACTTGTTCTCTTTCCACGGCTTGTAGTAGTCCGTGTAGAGGAAATTGTTGGACGGGTTGCAGGTGATGAGAAGTTTGGGAGCCAGCTTGTAGACGTCATTCTTCCATCGACCGATGGAAGCCTGGAGGTTGGTCTTCGCCTCGCGAATAAACTCGCCGCCCTCTTCAATCCATCCCCGAGTCATCTGCATGGAGCCAAACCTCTCGTACATTGGGTCACTGGGGTTGTACTTGGCATCAATGAGGTAGATGCGGCTTTTGTTGTATAACTCGAAGAAGTTGTATTGCCCATTGAAATGGTAGTAGTTCTCCGTGATGCCCCAATGGGCAAATACCTCGTAGAGGGAGGGAATAGTGTACCGGACTAAGTCAGCGGCCGTCTTACGCGCAATAAAATAAAATGTCTCCGGGTAGGTGAGGGCATCGCCGGCTATCAAAGAACACCCGAGGTAGGATTTGCCAGCACCTTTCGTGCCAGCATACAGAATGTCAGTGACTGAGTCATCAAGCCATAACCGAGCCACTTCCTTCTGCTTCTCGTTGCCTTTGGTGTCAAATTGAAGCCGGCGTCCCATTTTATTTTACCTCCATTCCGGTTATCTGTTCGAGAGTGATGCCTCCCGTCAGGTTGACATTGGTCTTGCGTCCTTGAAGCACCTGGATGAGGCTGGCAGCGTACTTGCCAACCAGTGCTCCCTCAATCTGCTGGGAATTGATGGCGTCCTCAATGGTGCCACCAATTGCAGCTGCTACCGGGTCTCCCGTGAGCTCCTCGTACTCAACAGGATTGATGCCAGCAAACAGCCTAAATGATTCGATGGTCATCGGGCGGGAAATGTAGACGCTGCAGTCTTCGCCATTCCTATTCTTGTGAGCCTGGGAGAAATAGTTATCCTGCATGAATTTGCAATACTCGATGAATGCAAAATAAAGCTCCTCCGCATCGGTGGGCTTTACAAATTCCCCGGCGTCTCGCCTTTTCTGTCCCTCCTCCATATAGGCGAGCGGACTCATTTTATATGTACTTCGTGCCATGCCTCAAATATAATCAAACCTTATACAAATTAAAAACTTATTTCTGCACAACAATCCCCGGAGCGTTTGGCCCCGGGGATCTTTATTTATTCGCTTACGCGAATGAGGGTCACCCCGAACCACAGGAACTTGACCGAAATGCCATTCGGCCAAATCATGCCTTCGTGGACCGTGGCGATGGAAGGGGTCCAACTACAGTACTTGGTATTAACCTCCGAGTATAAAGCCCAGTTCTTCCCGAGCTGCTTAAAGTGTTTTGCTTTCATGCTTGTTGGGTTTTAATTCCGTATGCGCGAGTGCCGTCCAGTATTTGTGGGTCGAGAGAAGGCCCAATTTGGCACCAATTCTACTGGACCAATTCTACTGGACCAATCTCTACTGGACCAATTCTACTCGACTACGACTTCTTTTTGAATTTTTGAATCCGTCTCTCCGCTCTCTCCATCTGTTTGATGGATCTGTTCAACTTCCGTTTGGGGTTGATCCACCATTGGCGAATTCCCCCGATAACAGCGAACAGACCTATGATGGCCAACAGGTAAATTGCAATCATTTTCTACACCTCCTTTCTAATTTGTTTTGTAGTTTGCGGACCTCAACCCAGTCCTCGTGCCGCATCCATTCCGGACGGGATAGCAGGGCCAGCTGACCCCGTGCTATTTGCATGGTTGTCTTTTTCAATTTGCGGGCGTAGTCCAGGACCTCCCGCTCCTCTTTTGAGTAGATCCCCAGCCATCGCCGGAACACTCCAAGTTTCCCAGTTGGGGGTAGTCCCAATTTTTCAGTTTTTTCCATAATAAACAATATTTGACCAGTAGTAAACAATAAAATTCCTTATTGTTTCTCACCTAAGGGATTGATATTCAATTGATTAGGTCCCCAATTCTCCTCCCGAGAAACAATGTAAACAATGTTTCTGTGCACTCTATTTTGTGATTTTTCATTTCCTAAATTGGTCATAATTTTCCTCATATTCCCTATTCAGGTTTTCCTCCTAAATTATTGTTTACATTGTTTACAAGGGCCTAAATCATTGATATTCAATCTATTATCGAGAAACAATGATTGTTTATTATTGTTTCTCATTGTTTACTGCTGTTTTAATTTAAGTGATTGATTATCAATGATTTGGGATTCTTTCCATTGGAACAATAAACAATAAACAATAGGGGTCCCCCGGATTTTAGGGGAGGGGCTGTCGAGATTTTTGCCAATAAACAATGGAACAATGGTTTTATCAACTTTTGGGGCCGGGGGTCCCACTGATTTGTAAACAATGAAACAATGGTTTGACCAACTTTTGGGGCCGGGGCCATGGAAAAATTGTAAACAAAGAAACAATAAAACCATCAACTTTTGGGGCCGGGGGTCCTATTCCCCCGTGGACCCAAAGCCCCCCTGTCCTCTTTCGGTCGATTGCGGGAAAAGCTCGTCCTCCGACTCGAGAACTTTCACCCCAACATAGATGATGGGCATCACCAATCCTTGAACCAGCTTCATCCCCGGCTTGAGTATGACTGGCTCCTTGCCGACGTTCATGACGTGCAGATGGATCTCTCCTTGATAGTCTTCGTCGACCACGCAAGCTCCAACCTGTAGCTGATACCTGGCGGCAATGCCACTCTTGTTGAACATGATGAGGGCACACCTCCGGGGTATTCGAGCTTTGATCCCGGATGGGATGTTGATGCTTTCGCCCGGCCAGATCTGTTTGGCTTCGAAGTCTTCCGGGATGTAGAAGTCCAGCCCGGCGGACAGACCCGTTCCTCTGGTCGGGGTCTTGACATTTCTTACTTTTACGATTTTCATTTTTTAAAATATTTTTCGAGACGAGCTCGGTGTGTTGTGCCTGATGAGAGCGATGCTCCTTCTATGAAATTATACCGAGTGTGAAGGGGCAGCTCCTGGAATGCCTTCTTGAACGGTTGACCATCCGATTCGAATATCTTGCCCGCAGGATTGCCTGGGGTAACGTCCTTCATGTTTCGGGACTTGATCCACCACAAAGCCTCTTCCCGATTTATGGAACGTATGGAAGGTCTAACAGACCCCTTACGGAGCGTCATTTTGAACCACTGAGCCTCCGTATTGGAGTCATCTTCTTTAAACCATACCCGGTAATATCCAATAGCTATTGCCATAAGTTGTAGAATATTTCGTGACACTTCTTGCGGTACGCCATCGGATCCTGCCGTATACTTTGGCACTTGAGAGGCTCTTTGGGTCGATCGAGAATCTCCTGGGGCAGTACGTCGCTGAAAGCATCTTTGAGAATGCGCTTGTGAGTTCTGTCCTCCCGGGGCAAACGGAGAGCGAACCTGACAACGTCATGTCCCAGGAATGGTGACCGGAGTTCAACTGTGCTCCTCATGGAAGCCCGGTCAAGCCGAGGCATGTGGTAGAACGGAAGCTCTTGGAACACGTCTGAGAGCTGGGAGTCGTAGTCATCGACTCGGCGATAACCCCCGAAGAGTTCGTCAGCTCCATCCCCGGTCAGGATGACCTTCTCCTTGACCTTCTCCATGAGTCGGAACTGGGGGATCATGGAGCCCAAGTCGATGGGGGTTTCGTTGTAGCGGAGACACCTCTCCAGGCAATTATCATCTGGGATGGGGCCAAGAGAGGTGATAGAAACCCCTAAAAATTCGGACAATAGCATGCCAAATTTCGATTCATTATTCTCCACCATATAGAGATTAACCCCCAGGCCCATTCGATGAAGAATAGAGGCAATTATGGATGAATCCAGTCCTCCTGAAACCAAAGCTCCGACCGGGACTTTAGAGTACATTGCCCGGCGTTTTACGGACCTCTCGACCAAGCCCCGGAGGACTTCGGCGAACTCGGATTTTGCGAAATGACTCCGTTCCCCTATCCCCCATCTGTAGTAGTCCCTCCGGATAATGGTGGGCTTCACCTTCATGTCATCGAAGGAATAGACAGTATTCGGCATAATACGCTTGACGTTGTTCCATGGAGTTCTGTCATCCCAGTTGTACCCCCATTTGAACACTTCCGACTGATAGTACCGGTCGAAGTCTCGGAAGTCCGACACCAACGGGGTTATCTCCGAGCAGATTTCCCCGAATTGGTTGTAGTAGAGTTGCTTCTTTCCGAGAGGGTCGGTGAAAGCAATAATTTGACCCTTCCGGTACCAGCATATTGCCCACATGCCATCCCAGTTGTTGGCTTCATAGATGATGTCTTCGAGACACGAGGATCCAAACAGGTCGCGAAGATACTCGACGTCGCTGGAATACCTCGTAGGATAGTTGTAGATCTCCCCCACGTAAAGAAGCCACCCATTGTTTCCGGCTAACTCTATAGGCTGAGCCATCCGGTCACCTGGCTCAGTCTGAATGGGCAAACGAACATGACCGAGGAACCATCCTCCTTCGGCAATCTGGGTGAACTCAATGCCCCGATGCTTGATCTGGTCAATGGCGTTAGCCCTTCTTGCTATACTTATTCCGCACATATCACTTGAGTTTGTTTTTGAGAGCGTCCATGAGACAAACGATCCCTATTCCGATTATTACTGCTATTGCCAGCCCGATGATGATGGGCTCCTCATTTTCTCCTGCCATGCCTTTTGCGCTTTATGTCCTTTCTGACTTCATCGACCGCAACCAAGAATGCTATATAGAATATAGCTGCTCCAGCCAAAGAGGTCAAGACTACCTCGGTCAACACTCTAACTTCTACGCCCATCTTTCTTCGAATTTTTGAGGATCTGCTGTGCCTTCTTCTCGATCCAGTTAGTGTAGCACTGGCTCCCCATGTGGAGCCCAGTCAGGAGCCTCGAGCATCCCGGGCAGAACATGCAATCGTCATATTGCTGATGAGCTTTAGCTCTTGCTTCGTCGATAGTCATAGCTTAATAGATTACCCATTTGGAGAGATCTTCGTTGTATGCATGGAGGGACCCAGCGAAGTAATGCAGAGAGCCCTTCTTGAGAGAGGGGTAGGTAGCTGCGAGGATGTTGAACACGTAGTCCATCATAGCCTCTGTCAACCAGATGTCGATTGCGAAGTGCTTGAAGAAGTCATTGCTCCGGATGTAGTATATCACGTGGAGCCGGTTGTTCCGGATGAGGAACTGGTAGCTGACGGAGCAAGGTACTCGGGTCAAAGCCCCGGCTGTTGCCCGGGTGTCCTCCGGCTCGAAGATCATGACCATTGCTCGTCTGGAGTGCGGGTCGTCCCGGAGAGTCATGATGACATTCTCCAACTGGTGAATTTCGGGTCCTTTGTGGAAGATGTGCAGACGCTCCGAATAGGTGTAGTCGAAGCGACCCTCCTGCCGAGTCTTGCTCACCAGCTTCTGCCACAAGTCCCGGCGGATCTCCCAGCTCTTACCCGGATTGACCCCATTTCGGTCAAGCCGGTCGGAGAGCTCTGCTCGGCAATACTTCTCGATGAGCTCGGCCTCGTCTTTGAACATAAAGTCGAGCATCTCGCGTTTGCCGAGATACGGCTTTGAGATGACGAAGCTCACTCCGATGAGTTCCTTGGTGAGCCGGTCGTCCCCTCTGAGCTCCTGGTTTTGGTAATGGTTGACCGGAACCGTGATGCCGGAAACCTTGAGCTCCCGATCCATCTCCCGGATCATTTCGAAACAGTCTTTGAATATTCTACCCATGTCAATATTTGGATTTAATGCGAAACACATTTACTTGATACTTCAACGACCAGAGCTCTTTGACTCGAGTCTCTGAGAGACCCAAATGCTCGAACATTATGACGAAGTAAGTCCATATCCACTTGAGCCGGTCCTCGAAAACTACCAAGTCAACCATGTACTGAGATTGTCTCCACTCTCTGTTCTTGAGACAGTTTGCTGTCATGCCGATGTTTCCGATTAAGGTAAGCAGATCTCCCGCAAAATCTTCGTCTTCCAGAACCTGTGCCCATTTAGGCATCGTCCAGTCGAAAGTGGGAGTCATGCCATAAAGCTGGTAAAGCTCCAACATGAAGTTGAATGCGTCAATCAGCTCCTCCTCAAAGTGCTCGCTATCGAGTTCCTCCTCGATAGCCTCCTTTGCCTCAGCGAGTTCCTCGACAATCTGCCAACAGAGTTTCTTGAAAAGCTCCTGATCCTCCAAAGTGTTGATGTCAAAGTTCGCGATGCGCTCCTTGAAATGTGGTCTGTACATGAGCTGGAGCTCCCCCTGGAGGGCATAAATCTCCTCCCAGCTCTTAATGAATGGCTTAAAGTCTTGTGTATTCATGGCTTGATGTTTGAGAATGTATTGTACTGTTCCGGATCTTCTTTGTGAGAGTAATATACAGCTATTCTGCGTCCCTCTTCTGTGAGAACATGTTTGATCTCATGCACCTCGATGGGACTGATCCGGATGAAGTCCACAGCCTCCGAAATGGTTGAGAAGTACGTAGGTACTACTCCCTGAGCTTTTAACGGCTTGGGTTCCTCGAGTTCGTTGTTGATGGCCCCGATTGTGGCTACCATATCAAGGAGGTTGTCCTCCTTGTGTGCATTGGATTCACGTGCCATTTTCACTGCCACTTGGACCCAAGACACGTCAAGAGCGGTCAGAGGCTTACCGGTAATGACCGAGGCGATCTCTGCGGCCTTCTGGTTGCATTCCATGAACGGTCCGTATTGTCTCTCCTTTTCCTCCGACCGCTCATTGATGATTTGGTCAGCGTGTTTAAGTATGTTACTCATGATTTTTAGTATATAGGTTAGACCCCGGGGAGGGACTCGAACCCTCCTGTACCACTCCGGGGTGCCAAGTGGAGTGACGGCTCCACTTGGCGAGGAGTTCTGACTTACTCCTCAGCCGGTGCGTTCTCCGGCTCGTTCTGTTCTGCTTCGGGAGCTGCTTCGTCAGCCTTCTTCCGGCCGCGCTTCGGCTTCTCGGTCTCTTCAGGAACCGGAGCCATCTCGCCGAGCTCCAGGTCCTTCGAGTCGATGCCCTTGCCCCAGACGTGACCGTCGTTGGTCTTGATGCGGTACTGGATGAAGTTGTTGCGGGGGTCGAGACGAACTCCGATGATGATGCCGTCGGTCTGCTCCTTGGTCTTCGTGCAGATGAACTTGCAGAAGCGGCCGATGTTGGCTTTGGCCTTCTCGAGATTGGCTTGGGCCTCCTCTGCAGAGATCTCCTTCTTCAACGGGCGGGGTTCCCCGGGCTCCTTCGGAGTCTTTGCCTTGCGAGCCTTCTTCGGCTTCTCCTCGGCGACCTCGTCGTTCTCCTTGATGCCGTTCTCGGCTTTGTACTCTTCGGTCTCAGTGGCGTTGTAGACAGCGCCCTCCTCTGCCGGATGTTCCTGAGATGCTCCTCTCGATGCGAGGATGGATTCGATGGCGTCAAGCTCGTCACCGGTCTTGACCTTGGCCAACTTTTGAAGAACTTTCGAGCTGTAGCTCTTGTACTTTTCGATAAACTTTTCCATAGTGTTTAGTTGTTAAGTGTAGTGTAAAAGTAAGAAAAAATGTCCAATTAAAAAAATTTTTCACCAGAAAAATTGAAATTATTTCAATCCAATTCGACTGTGATTATGTCCAATATGTTGGAGGTCATCATGCTATTGACTGCCAGTAGAGCCCTTCGGATCCCCAAGTCCCTCATTGCTCGCTTTGCTTGAGCAATGGCTCTGGCTTTGATTCTTCCGTCGGGGATAGCTGCTTCGTAGCTGTTGTAATCCTCGTCCATTAATTCGTAGTAATATCGTTTCACTGTCCTTTTGTTTGTACTACAAACATACGAAAAATATTTTTATTCCTACGATAAAACGGGGAAAAAGTAGAGGCTAAACCTCTACTTCTTCACCTTTGTAATTTACGAATTTAGCATCCTGATAGCCGAAGAATCGGAGGGACCCGAGGTCTTTGGTTATCGTGTTCAATATCTGGGCGAGCTCCTGGTCGGAGTAGTCTTTGCAGGAGTTGACTGTGTCTACTGCCCAATAGTTCGACTGTCTAACTGAGGTGTAGCCCTTCTTCCCGACAGTTACTATGAAAGCGTTGGGCCGGTCGGATAACTTGTTCTCTTTGCTTCGGAATATGACCGAGACTTTTTTGTTGTTGGGACAAGCGGCTTTTGCCAGACTTTCGATTCGGTGTTTGTTTTCGTAGTTCATAGTGTTATCGTTTTGTTTGTGTCACAAATATAATACTTCTGCGACAAATACTACGATGTTTTACGATATTTTTTCAGATATTTTTCGACCCTCGCTTTTACAGCTTCCATGAGAGCATCCTGCCCCCGGGTCTTCGCTTTCTGGGCTCTTATGACGTCCTGGTCCACTGTCTTCGAGCATACCAGTTTATTGACTATCACGACCTCCTTCTGTCCTTGTCGGTCAAGCCGAGCATTGAATTGTTGCTCCAGCTCGAGAGAATAGGTCTGCCCAAACCAGATGATGCGGTGTCCTCCGGCTTGAAGGTTGAGCCCATGGCCCCCGGAAGCCGGGTGCATCAAAAGAACCTGGATTCTGCCAGCATTCCAGTCAACGATGTCCTTCTCCGTTTTGAGTTCCCGGGGCTTATACTTGGCGAGAGCCTTCATGAGCCGGTCTCTGTCATGCTGGAAGGTCCAACCTATGAGGACTGACTGTCCCCCGGCGTCCTCAATGAGTTCCTTCGTGGCTTCGATCTTCAACGTGTGCACCTCATGGGCCACTCTCTGTTCATCGTACACTGCTCCATTGGCAAACTGGAGGAGCTTCGTGGACAAAGCTGCTGCATTGACAGCTGGTATCTCTACGGCGTCCCCGAGCTGATCAATCATGCTGAGAACTTGTTCCTCCTCGAAGGAGTCATAAGCTTTTTGGATTTCCGGGGGCATCTGGATCTCCACTATGTTGTCGATGCGCTCGGGGAGATCGAGGTAGTCCTTAGCTTTCATGCTCATGCAGATGTCCCCTATCTTTGAATATATGCGCTCCTGATTCTCTTTGGATATGTCGTACGAATATACAATATGCCCGTTTCTACGTCCTGGCTTAAAGTAGTTGTCACGATAGTGGGATATGTATTTGCCCAAGCGCTCTCCCCGGTCCAGGAGGTACATTTGGGCCCAAAGGTCCATAAGACCGTTGGGTGCCGGGGTACCAGTCAAACCTACTACTCGGGAGAGTGAAGCCTGAACGTGCTTAAGAGCTTTGAATCGGATTGACTTGGGATTCTTGAAACTGCTGAGCTCGTCGATGATCACCATGTCGAATGGTAGGCAAGATCCCCCGTAGAGCCCGCATAGCCAAGCCACGTTGTCTCTCCCGATGGTGTATATGTCTGCCTTCTTGGCAAGAGCCTCACGACGTTGACGTTCTGTTCCGATGATGCGAGACACTTTAATGTGCTTCAAGTGGTCCCATTTCTCGACCTCCTGTGTCCAGACTGATTCGGCTACTCTTTTGGGAGCTATGACTAATACCCGTCGGACCTCGACCTCTTTAAACATGAGCTCGTTGATGGCTGTCAAAGTAGACACTGTTTTACCCAATCCCATGTCCAGGAACAGAGCACAGTGCGTGTGGCTTATTATGTGGTCAACAGCTTGTAGCTGGTATTGATGGAGATCATTTTCGGTCATATTCCAATGCTAACATTTTACAACCCATGGTCGTGTCTATCACCTCGACCCTAAAGCCCATTGCTTTCAGTTTCTGGTGCATTAATGTCTGTATTTTTCGGGGCTTTTTACCGAATGCTTTCAGCTCAACGAAAACGACTTCGCCACCGGGGAACAGACAGAGCCGGTCAGGGAGGCCAGCATTGTGAATTGCGGGGAGTTTCAAACACCAGCCACCAACTCTCTCCACCTCAGTGACGAGTCGTTTCTCAATCGAGTTTTCGCACGTAGTATTTTTGCTTTCCATAAATGGGGAAATTTTTAGTAGACTTGCATGGCTCCCATTCGGGCATACTCTTCAACAAGTCATTGATTTCTCGAGTCTTATACCGGTCCATGTCCTCTCTGTTCCTCCCAAGACATTCACACCATATCTCAGCAACACACACGTAGTCTCGGGGGGTGGTCCCTTTGGGGTTTAACTCATCGACCAGGAAGTCTCTTCTCTGGTAGAGGTCCATTGAGTCCCAGTTGTCCGGGAGTTGACGTTCCAAGTACGCCTCAATGATGCCTTTCCGTTCATCCGACTCGCTGTGCGAGCTTTGCTCACTTTTGGCTATTTTTTCTGCTTCATGACTCAAATAGAGTTTTTCCTTGGATTTGTACAGGACAACTGCCTCAGCCCATATCTGGTCTATCTCGTCGTCCAGTTCCATGAACACGTCTTTTTTGGCATTGTTGGGGACCACGTCCACTGGCATGAAGCGTCTGTTGCCAGTGGGGTCTCTCAAGAATTCGCTGTCGTTGGTGGTGCCGAAAAAGACGCATTGCCGGGGATATATCTCAGAAGTTCTGGCATACGCTGGTCGGAATGAGTCTTCGGACTTAGATATGAAATGCTTCACTGACTCAACCTCCGCTTTGCGGAGACCGGAGAGCTCAGCTATTTCAATAAGCCATGCCCCCTGGATCTGCTCGAGAGCCTCCTTTCCTTGGACTGTCAGGAATGTATCGCTAAACCAGGATTTTCCCAATTTTTTGATGAACGTACTTTTGCCGGATCCTTGAGGTCCTACGAGCATAAGCACAAGGTCGAATTTGACCCCGGGGTTCATAACTCGGGCAACTGCTCCAACCAGCATCTTGCGGATGGCTTCGCGAGAGTAGATATTGTCGTCAGCCCCCATGTAGTCAATCAGGAGTTTGTCTACCCGTTGGATCCCGTCCCATTTGAGGTCATTGAGGTAGTCTAGAATCGGGTGGAAGTGGTTGCGTTCAAATTCCAGAGCCATGGCATCGTCGATCTTTAGCGAGGACGTTATTCCATATACGCAACCCAAATAGTTCCGGACCCCGGAGTAGTCTACGTTCTTGACCGGCTCCGGCTTAACAACCCGACGCCACGGGAGATTCCCGAAAACGTACCTCTTCCCGTCAAAGTCGTTTTGTCTGAACAGTCTTTTGAACCGGGGATCGTTTGCAAATATGAGGTTGAGGTTGGCATCCGACGAGAGGTACGCTCCCCGAGTATCAACCTCCAGCTCCTTCATCCACTCGACGCTCTCAGCCTCCGGGTCAACCTCCTTTTCGACGACTTCTTCCTGAGTCCGATCATGCTCTGGATCGGCAAACTCGTACTTGGCACTGTTGATGTGGTCGTTGGCAATGGTTGTCTTAGTGTCTGGGTCATTGCGTACGAACTCCTCCATTGCTGACACACTTGGCAACTTCGACGAGGGATCCTTGACCTTGTCGTCAAGGTGGCCGAATTTGTGTATGCGGACCAAGTCAAACGCATTGCAAAGTTTACCCCCACACGGGTCAGTTCCATGATGGGAATAAGCGAACTTGTCCTCATACACGATAAGACCAGCCGAAGCACTTCCTTTTGTGTAAGTGTATCGGCCCTCCAATGCTGATGGGACATAGGTGTCAGAGAGAAAAGTCTCTATTGCTTCGGGTATGGAGTACGTCCTACAGAACGCTCCTATGAGCCCCCTCTTTATGGTTGGGTCCTCCTGCTTCTTAACGGCTCTGTCGACAGCTTCGAAACGGGACGAAGCTGTGGGCCAAAGTGATGAGTCCTTCCAATCGGCATAGGAGTTGAGGATCTCGTCAGCATCAATCCATGGACCGTCCTGAACCTTAAAGTAGTAGTCCATGTCCTTCGGCGTAGAAGGCCAGAACATGAGTCGGTTGGTCTCGAAAGTTGAATTGTCGAAAAGGTCTATGCCGATTATCCCGGCAATTTTTCGGCTTATGGCCACATACTCATCAGCCGTGACTTCTCTGCTCAGTGGCATTATTAGTCGGTACCGGGGAGACGCATCTGAGTGTTTGTGAGTCCCATGCAGAACAGCTGCATTGTCAAACTGGAGAGTAAAGTCATCCCAGAGGTCTTTGTGGGCAAAGTCCAAGTCGAGTGTCATCAACTGTCTGTGGACCACATTGGCCGGGCTTCTTTTGCCCCCTCTCAGGTAGCCTCCAACGTATCCGCCTACGTCTTTTATTTTGAGCTGGTCCTCCTTGCTTGCAGAAACAAACTCCTTAAATGTTTCAGTGGTCTTGTTCTCCTCCCCGAGTCGACTGACCAATTCAGACCATTTCAGTTTCTTGTTGCTCCATACTTTTGATCTTGCGCTCAGTCCGATTGCAATATCAAGTTCCCCGTCGTATGTCATTAGTCTTTCTTATAAAATTTAGTAACGTATCCGTCTGCTTTGAGAGGTAATCCCATTGGCAAGCAGTTCAGCCAAGGAAGATCCTCTCCCATAACTCTACACATAGTTTCCAGACAATCCCCGGCTCGGTCTTCGTCTACCTCTGCAATAGCTTCATCATGGACGTGCATTACTATTTCGAAGTCTTTCATAATGCTTAGTCTGTACATTGCTTCGGCGAGAAGATCCCGGGAGATTGCCTGGACTATGTTCTCCACCAGTTTGCCCCCGTAAGTCTCTACCTCAGTCCATCCTACTGACTGGACCATGCCGTCGTAGACAATGCCAGTCTGCCCGAACCTGTTGGGTCTCACCCGGGGATTTCTGTAGTATAATTTTCTCCCAGCTGGGAGAGCTATTGTCAAATTGGTCCCGTCATGTTCAAAGACGAGACAACTTACTTTCTTGGTTTTCCTGGTCTGGACGCACTCGATGGCCTTCTCGTTCACCTCCGCCCAAAACTCAACAATTTTAGGATTGGCTCGACGCCAAAGAGCTACAATGGAATACATTTCCTTTTTGGACAGCTTCTTCTCTTTGTCCATCTTCTCCATTGCGTTGACCGATCCCTCATATCCGAGTGCCAATTCTGCCGTCTTACCGCGCTGTCTGAGGTCAGATCCTTTCGTAACCTGTTCAATCGGGACCCCGAACATGAGTGATGCTGATGCCTCGTAGATCTTGCCATGGGTGTTGAAGACGTCGAGTCGCCATTTCTCCTGGGCTAACCAGGACAGGACCCGGGCCTCAATAGCACTAAAGTCGGCTACTGCAAACATTTTCCCCTCCGGGGCTATGAATGCTGTTCGAATGAGCTCCGAAAGGACATTCGGAATGCTGTCGTAACACATTTCAATGAGGTCGTAGTCTCCCTTCTCCACCATGCTCCGAGCAAGACTCAAGTCCTTCATGTGGTTTTGGGGGAGATTCTGGAGCTGGATCATACGGCTCGACCAACGTCCTGTTCTGTTGGCCCCGTAAAACTGGAATAACCCGTGAGCTCTCTGGTCTTTGGCAGCACAATTGAGCATAGCAATGTACTTCTTAGTTGAGGTCTTGGACAGTGCAAGCCGACCAGCGAGAACCTCCTTGACCAGATCGGGAGCCTCCGGATTGTTTTTCAGATATTCGAGGATTTCGGGCTTTCCCAGTGCAGGGAAGTTGAGTCCGAAATTAGTGCTGAGCCACATCTTCAACTGGGCCAAGCTGTTCGGGTTATCCAAGCCCGTCAGTTCCTTCATCCGGTCGGTCATCTCCTCCGTGTATACCTCATCGAAAGAGATGGCGTTCCCGGCCATATCGAGATCTATCAGAATTCCCCGGTCATTGATGCTTTGGTCTACGAGGTAGTTCCGACGTTCGAACTCCGGGAATGGGAATTGGTCCAGCTGTTCCACGATGTCGCGTTCGGCAATCACGTCATATTCGGCATACGTCTTGAACTCGTTCCACTTGTCCGGGTCGTCGTCCGGCATGTTCCGAGTCCTCATCCCGTTGGACTTAGTTGGCTTGCACGGGGAACAGAAAAACCGGATTAAAGCTTTACCTGTTGATTTCTTCCCGTGCTCCCCGAGGACCAACGCCTTGGAGAGTTCATCCAGAGCCAAAGGCAGTCCGCAATAGGCTGCTTTTGTCATTGAGCAATACAATTGATCGATCGGGATAGGTAGTCCTATACGCTTAAATACGAGTCTCTCAAATACGGCGTTATGAGCCCATTTCTCGATCTCCGGGTCAGTTAAAGCGGAGATGAAATAGTCGGGGAGCTCCTCTCCTTTGGCCAGATCTATCACCTGAACGGGAGATGTATCAAAGGCGAAAGACACTATAAGGAGCTGAAAACCCCCCGATTCTATGTATTTATAGGCGCCCGTGGACTTAATGTCCTCCGGGCTATATGTTTCTGTATCGAAATATAAGCGTCTCGGCATGTTAATTATTGTTAAATTTGTTGCTGGGCGGGGATTCGAACCCCTAATCCCAAATAAGACCCAGCATACCAACCTACATAAGGTCGTCGTCCCACGGGTTCTGGCCGAAGTCCTCTTCTGCCGAAGATCCCCCGGAGAGACGTTCCCCGTCAGCCAACTTCTGGAGGTTGTTCAGCCCGCAAGCAACGCCTTTGTTGCCATTGGTGTTGAAGGCGTAGAAGTTGATCGACGCCCGGCCATAGCACCCGGAGTAGAAGTCCTCTTTTTCGATGATGGGGTTGAGGTTGACGTCCACGATGCCAGGACGGTTGTCCGAGTTGGCATTGACGAACATGTGCCCAGCATACTCCGGATTGTCCGGTCTTTCGGTGTCCCCGTCACGGAGGGGGTTCTTCCACATCGGGGGAATCTTGCCGCCCAATTTGGCGATGCCTTCTTTGAGAGCCGTGGCGATGGCCTCCTTGACCCGAGACAGAGTTGCCGAGTCAGTCTTCGGGATGAGGATGGACACCGAGTATTTTGCTCGGTCGGAACCCTCCATTGCCCGGGGTTCCCATACGTTGGCGTAACTGAACCGAACTTTGCCGGTTACTACTTTGGTTGTTGCACTCATAGTTGTGAAGTTTAGTTATTAGAAAAATCGAGTTTTGCTTGTTCAATCCCCATTGCCGGACGCTTGTCAGACTCGGGGACCAGAGTGGGTTTGCCTGGAGCCTTGATGACAAAGTCTCCAACCAGTAAGCCGAAGTCCTTTTTGAGGAGCTTCTCGATAGCCGGGATCCCGGCCAGTTTGACAACTTGGAACTGATCCGGGGTGTAGTCGCATGCGGTAAGAACTTCCTGAACTGCACTCTCGTCAGTCCATTTCCGTATTGACCTTCCTTCGACTACCTTATATCCCGGGATCTTCTCGCCCGAGATGGCTTTGGAGAGCAGGTGCTCAGATACAGCATTTACCCATTCTTGGAGCATGGGGGCTTGCTCGAAAATCTGAGCGAGCTCCTCAGTGGTCAGGAGTTCGGGCTCTTTGAACTCGTGTTTGGCCAAGTCCAGATTGTGGTCTGCCATCTTGCGACACAAAGCTTTGACTTTACACCACCTACACCAATGCCCGACTTGAAGTTCGCCATCCCCGGAGTAAGCGAGAGCTGCTTTGGGCTTCACTACCTCCTCGCCCCATTTGTAGAGGTCCTCGGGAGTAATCTCCCATGACGAGATTCGCTCCTGCCGGGGCTGGACGATAGTCAACTTCACCATGTTGATGTCGTATACCATCTCAAATTTGGACAATGCCCCAAGAGCATACAGCATCAACTGAGCATTGTTCTCAGCGAAAACCGGCACGCCAGTGCCAAACTTGAGGTCTATGATCTCCATGACCCCGTCAGCGATAATGCAAGCGTCTCCAGTGCCGAATCCTTGTTCGACCCAAGCCGAGAAGTCCAGTCGCTCCTCCAGAAGAACGAGTGCGTCTTTGGTTTTCCGCAGAGCTTCCGTGTATTGGTCCGTTACGTACTGGCAATAAGCCATTACGGGCTCATCCATGGCCTCAGTGTAGAGGTCACTCTTCTTCAGCTTCCTGAGTTCAGCAGACGTAACGTCAACAGGCGTTATGCGGAACCTCGCTCGGAGGTAACATTCTGCCATCTCGTGAGCCAGAGTACCCTCTTCGGCATACTTGGAAGGCTTACCGGTTTCCTCAACTTTTTCCTCCAGTCTGGCACTGGGGGTGCAGTTGATCCACCGGTCTGCCTTTGATGCCGAAAGCATGGCGTGCTTACGAGATGAGTGATTCGGGGCTCCCATTACGCAAGGTCTTTGAGGAATTCGTAGAATGCGTCGTAGTTTCTGGCATCCAGTCCCGTCACATTCTTCGCTCCCAGTTCAGTGAGCTTTGCCCGGATGGTTTCGCGGTGGTTGTCCACCTTACTTGCCAGGAGAGTCCGGATGTCCTGAATGGAGACAGCGGGGTCGGAACCCAAAGAGGAGTTCGCATCCATCGGCATGGGTTCGGGCTCCTCAGTCTTTTTGGGGGCTGGAGCCGGAGCCGGAGCTGGCTTCTTCACGTCCTGTGCAGGGACTGATTTCTTGACGTCAGTCGTCTTAACTGTCACAGGATTTGCGCCTATGACCTGACAGATTTTGCGGACCATTTCGAGATCCTGAGTCTCTTCGAGGTTTGCCTCGAACTTAATTTCTACTTTCATTGGCTTGATGATTTTTGATTATGGTGTTCAGAAGTTCAATATACTTGCTGAGGGGTATAGCCGGGTCATGGAGAACAGTTTCATGAAACAGGGACCCGAGATGGAACACCTTCGTCTCTCCTGTCTTGACTGATAACTCTGCTCTGTAGTTCCCGTTTGTCAGAATACAGGTCTCTCCTTTAAATTCTGAGCTCCATGCTCCTTTGTAGAGGTTGTCAACCGATACCCCAAGCCAAGCTGCTAAACGGGAGACTTGCTCCGAATTCAACAAGGTTTTTCCGTTGAGAACCCGATTGAGAGCTGCTCGGGGAAACCGGTTATCGGGGAACAGAATTTCTGCCACTTCTTGAAGTCTGAGACCCCTCTGGTCAATTAATTCTCTGAGATTGATAGTCATTGTGTTGTCCATGTTGTTTATCCCAAACATAATCAATTTTCCCCGAATATTGAAATTTTTTCAATCTTTTTAATGAAAAATGTTTACTTGGTGAGGAGGTAGACCACCTGAGCAATAAATATGCTCCTCCTGCTGGGGTTGACCCGGGCATATACTTCTCGTAGAGGCTCAATGGCTTTCTCAAGCTTGAGGTCCTCTCCTTTCCTCTTCAACTCCTTGAGAGCCTTATAGACCCGGGTCCTTTCCTGCCATTCCCGAACTTCGGCTTTGTCGTTCCACCAACCAGACACGGGGACAAATTTTGAGCTGAGCACATAGGCAGATTTTCCGTCCTCTGAAAACGGCTGTTGAGTGATGGCTCCCGGGGTACAGTTGGGGTTGATCTTCTTCTCGAACGAGATGGGCTCCATGTATGTAGGTCCCTCCCCGGGAAGCTTGTCCATTTTCATGTAGTGGAATCCGAACTCGTCCTCATACTTGAATACTACGTATTTTTCAATCTTTTTCATGGTTATCTGTTTAAGGTTCTTGCTGATATTCTGCACTTCTCGCCGAAGTAGGTAAATGTCTGACCGTTAGCTGCAATGTCTTTCAGTTCAGACTCAGTATAAGACTCATACTCACCTTCAATATTGATTCGAGTGGCTCCTTGGGAGTTAGCCAAAGCTCTGAAGGAAGTGAAGACTCCCTCCACGTATCCCATTCGAGTGACGATAAGTACCGATTTTACTGTTCTCATAGTTGTGTAGGTTTTTGTTTACACTACAAATATAATACTTCTGCGGTAAATACTACGATAAAATCAGCATTTTTTTCCGTTTGTTTTGAGAAGTCCCATCATGACAATTTCGAGAGGGTTGGGTGAAGCTGGTTCTGACTGGCTCTGGATTTCCACCAATCTCTCCCATAGTGAGCCAGCTTTAAATCCTATGAATGCCAGGAGTTTCTCTTTTCGAGTGAGGGGCTTGTCGCTTTTAATGCCTAACCGGTCAAGGATAGTCTCAATTCCCTCATTGACAAAATCCGACTGATTGGTAACTGATTCTCTGTGAATAACCCCGAGGAGAGTCTCTCCTACATTGCTGGGGTATTTCAGCTCCTTGGATACGATTCCGTTATAATAGTTGTCCGATTTGGGGTCCGGATCTGCCGGGAGGTCCCAGTTGAATTTTTCTTCCATGTTTTACTATTCGTTAATTCCATACTTACCGCAGACGTATGCTTCGCCAGTTTTGAATCCCATGCAGACGAGAAGAGCCTCACGTTTGGTCAGTAGTTGTCTCATTCCTGTGGCTTCGTTTACTACCTTGACCATCTCCAACAGGACAAAAGAAATATGACTGACTGTTTCATCGTCAAGACTGTTAACTCGCTCCTGCATTTTGTTTATAAGCTCCACCACTTTGTCCGGTTCAACCTCGGGACCTATGAGACTTGAGAAATAGTCTTCTCTGATTGCCGGCCGTGCCGGAGTGCTCCATTCGATTTTTTCCATAATAGTTGGCTTGAATTTATGTTCCCTAATGAATGCTTCTACGTGTTCTATTTTCTGCTTTTTTAATTCCATTACCTGATTGAGGACTAACAGATACCCGTCCTCCGTAGTTACTACGTCCAATCTGGTTAGCTGAGGATTCATGTATGTGGTCAACATTTCTGAAAGTTATTTTTCTGGAGGAAGTCCTGGAGCTCCTCTTGTGTGTAGCAGGTGGAGATGATCCCGTTACTGAAATAGAGGTCGAAAGCACCCGAAGGAAGCTGAGTAACCATAAGTCTTAAACCATTGCTGTCGATGTAACTTGTAATTGCCATTGTCTTATCCTTTTGTTTGTATTACAAATGTAAGAAAAGTTTTTTGAAGTAAAAAATTTTTTGATTGAAAAATGAGAAAAAAGTTGGGGCCCCTATTTTGGGGGGTCCCGGGAATTAAAACTGTTTGAACCCATAGTGGTTGAGTTTATGCTCCAGGAGCTGGGGTTTCATGTAGCCCATGTCCAACCCGGTTCCTATCATATTTACGAACGGGATTCGGCTGGTGATGAAGACCTCCATCTCGGATCCCCCGGGGATCCTGTACCTATTAATAAGTACGTGCTCCTCCGTGAGGGGGTCAAACCTGTCTTTTACATTGGCTGCCCATTTCCGGGTCATCCCGTTTTTCAGTAGGATGGTCCTGAGTTCCGTCATGGTGTAGCAGAAGGTGTGGACTCCGTTGTTGAAGGTAAGGCTGAATGCCCATTTGAACTGCCCGGAGGAGAATTTGTTGATCTTGAGTTCGAGTCCTTGATTGTTGGTGTAGGTGATAGTTTTCATATTGTAGTTTGTTTTTGTTTGTATCACAAATGTAATACTTCTGCTGCAAATACTACGATAAAATGCTGGAAAAATAGCAGAGAAACAATAAATTTTTCATTGTTTCTCACCTAAGTGATTGATACCCAATGGGTTAGGCCCTAAAATCACCCCCGGAGAAACAATGTAAACAATAATTCCTATATAACCTTTTTATAGGGGGTCTTATCCTCTTTAAGAACACTATTATCCAATATTAGAACACATATTCCCTATTCAGGTTTTCCTCCTATATTATTGTTTACATTGTTTACAAGGGCCTAAATCATTGATATTCAATCGATTATCGAGAAACAATGATTGTTTATTATTGTTTCTCATTGTTTACTGCTGGTCCCTGCCACGGGGGCCAATATCCCCGGCTTGGGGACACAAAAAACCCGGGCTCCTCTAAGCCCGGGACGGAGTAGTTTCCTAAAATTTCCAGCTAAAGCCAACCTCATACCCCGATCGGGTCAGCTCGAAGTCCCGTATATAGGACACATCTACTCCGAAATTCCTGTAATATATGCCTCCCCCAGTCCCAACCTGCCCGAATGAGTTAGCCGAAGCTCTCAGAAAGGGGGACCATTTCTGGGACCTCGTTTCTTTGATTTGTTCCCGGACGGGGATATACTTGTATGCAAGATTCTGGAGAGTGTTGTATTGGATGGTAGCCTCCCAGTCAAATTGACCAATTTTGGGATCTTTGAAGAATGTTCCAGCGTATTTCCTGGTCGTATTCCAGTCCAATATTGTCCTTTTTACGCTCTCCAGAGTATCCACCTCCTTTTGGTCCTCCCCAAAACCCCCTCCATTTGTGATTTCTGGGGGTGTTTGGGGAACCTTTTCCTCCTGGCCCTTATAGATATATATCAATTTGATTGGATTCCTAAAACCCTCCCATTTTGGAACCAAATCCGGGACTTTGACCTCCCCCTGAATTGGGGGTAAATCGACGTACTTTATAACGGTCTTTTCCTCGATTGTTTTACGCCCGATTATAAAGCCTATACCTACAAGAACTATTGTGCAGAGTACTCTCTTTAGTAAGTCCATATCGTGTCCTGCGGGAGGGTTTTAGAAGCATCTACGTGGATAAAATTCCCGTCGATGCCTATCCTCCGGATCCGCAATGCAATGGCTGCCCGGAGGATCTTCATCCGATTGGGGCCCGAGGCACACCGGATGTCCACTGCCAAACCTTCGGTGTGAGCACTGTTACCGGACCGTCCTTTGGCCTTATCGTGTTCTTTGGAACGATAAGCACAATTGAGGACGAGGGGGATGCCTGCCTTTTCACGGAGGTCATCCAGGAGATCGAGGAAGTCCTGGTCCATGTCTTCTATGGAGCAAGCCGGATTGCATCGCTCGAATTCTTCGGGCTTAAAATACTTACTTGTCTTCATGGCATTCAAAATCTATTTGAGTTTTCTTGCTGACCGATCTCTCCATGTATGACCGCAGAGCTCTGAATATGGGGTGATTGGAAATTATAGCTGAGTTTTCAAGAAAGCTCCAAAACTCAGTCCCGACCACAAAAGCAGCGAAGAAGTTGGCAAGGTTGAGATCTCCCAAGTTCGGGAGGACATGCACGTCAAGCATGTAGGCCATGCCAATACCTATAATGCTGAGCCCCAACTTCCAGCACGTGTCCCACATTTTCTCGCTTTTGAACACATATTTTTGATGGGCTCGTTTGTGGCGCTTGTAGTCAGCAATATTTCCAGTTATGAAGTCGACGATAATGGCAATACAGACACAGAGGATAAGGACCTGGACCGGAGCTAAAAACCCCCAAAACCCTACAATGCTCCCACATATCCATTTTCCCGCTCTCATGACTTCCTCCTCCATATCTGTTAAACTTATAATTTATTACGTCCTATAATCATTTTACGAGACGGGGACTCCTTGTATTCAGTACATGGAGTCAGTAACCGCAGAGCTTTAAGGTGATTTATAGCCTTCTCGAGGTAGGCTTCCCCGATGTTCCGTGCTTCGTTCGAGCTACGGATGATGATGTTGTCTTCTACTCGAGTGCTGAATTCGCCATCTTTGTACCTCACCCCGAAGGCAGTGGGATTGATTGGATTGTTGACGATGAATCGGGAATACGCAATGTATGCAATGGCGATCTTGAGTCCTTCGCTTCGACCATCCCCGGAACAGCCACCATCATAATACCCGCCTTCCATGGCGGCAGTGTACTGATCTTTTGTAATGGTTACGTCCCTGTATTGGAAAGGACCGGGGCCGGAAAAGTCTGTCTCGTCGAGCCATCTGTAGAGATTGGCTCCTATGGCATCCACCAGTCTGAGAGTCTCAGCCTCCCGGATGTATGGCTCCAGTCTGGCCGGATCGTTGATGTTCTCGGCTATCGGCCGAACATTCCGAAGGTCGTTAGAGTTGAGTATCATCGGGCATGAGTTTTATAATCTCCTCGTCATAAAGCCCATAAATGAGCTTGAGCATGTTTCTCTTCTGAACAGTGGAGAGCATCTGGTCCCGGATAATCTCCAGTACCTGAGTCATGTTGTCCTTGCCAATTCTGTCTGCTATAGACTCGCCGGCATTGTAAGTGAGAGACTGAATAGCGAAGTCGGGATTTTCCAAAGGAGCCCACCAGTACTCAAAGATCGATACGAAAGTCTCCTCCAGCTGCTGACGCTCCCGTACTGTAACAGAGTTGTAGTACTTGTAGGCATTGGTCATGAGATCAGCCCCAAAGTTAGCCCCCACGTCAACAGCTCGAAGAATGGGAGGCTGCTTGAAGGCTTGACCAATGTTCTCCGGGATGACTCTCTGCGTTACTTCGAATGCTTTGTCATAGTTCTCCCCGGAGAACCTTATGAACTGGGGCACCTCATCTTTGGACTTGCACTGGATGTACCACAGTTGAGAAGTGTTCTCGTCTCCTTGAAACTTGTTGAGCTCTTTCTGGGTCTCATTGACTTGGGACTGATCTTGAGTCTCGTCCTTGATGTCTACCAAGATCCCAGCTGACAAGAAGTTGGAGCATGCGTTTCGACCGGCTACATTGGCAAGTGCTTCCTCAGTTCTCATGTCTGTCATCTCAGCGATGAAGATGGGGACCGGGTAAGAGGGACTGCCTTCAGAGTCTCCGGAAAAGTAGAGTATCTGGCCATTGTAGTTGTTCCATCCGCCAGCTTCTTCTACCTGGTTCAGGATAACCTCCGGATCCGGGTTGAAGAGGTGAAACCACTCAATGTCAGACGGGGACCACCGGGACCTCGTCTTGTCTCGGTGACCCCAGTCAGGATGATATGCCGTCCGGCCAATGAATCCACCATCGTCTGCCTTCGCAAGTCGGAGAGACTCGAACGGAATGTGGTGGATCGAACTGACACGGAAGTTCATATTGTAGTTAACATGGATGGCGAACCCATGCCATAACGTGAAGTCTTTGCATACCATGCGGAGGATCTTGTCGAGCTTCTCCCCTTCTTTGTTGACCCGCAATTTGTAGATACCCGGATCTTTGAATCCGTGACCGTATACGAAGTCATTGTATATGCTCAAGCAGGCATTGCCGGTCTTTGAAGCCTGAACAATCTCGCTGACTGTCTGGGGAAAGTCGTTGGTATCTCCGTATGTTTGGATGCCATATTGTCTCCAGTCCCGGGATTCGAACTGAGGAGCTGATTTGATCTGTGCAACTTTCATACTGGCGTAATTTTAATAGTAGGAGGGACGGGAAGCGACCCCGTCCTATTACCAGTCCTATTTGGACCCTCCTTTTTTGGCTCCCTTCTTGGGAGCCTCTGAAACGGGATTGACTATCCGGTTGTAAGCCTCTTCGATCTCCCCGGCAGACATTTGCGAGTCTGCATAGGCTTCTTTGATGGCTTCCAGATCCATCCCGGCGTCGATGAACTCCTTCACCTCGGTGTCGATGTCGGCGGGCTTCTCCTCGGTCTTCTCCTCGGTCTTCTCCTCGGTCTTCTCCTCGGTCTTCTCCTCGGCGGATGCCGAGTCGAGAATGGCATGGATTGCCTCCATGGCTTTGGAGTACTCATCGAGCTTGGCGTTCAGCTCGATCTGTTTCTTGTTCAGCTCTTCGAGTTCGGCTTTGACAGAATCGATCTGCTTGCTCAGAACCTGAGCCTGACGCTTCTTGATTTCCACGTCCTTGTCCGGCATCTCCTTGCCATAACGTGCCATGAACTTCTCCAGTCGGTCGTTCAGGTCTTCGGGAACTCGGGTGAAGTACGAGAGCGCATCCTTGTTGAATGCGATGTGGTACAGGCAGAGATCCTCCGTGATGTTCCTCGGGGTGAGGATCTTGCTGAACTCTTTGTTGATCGGGTCGTGGAGCAGAGTACCTGCTCGGAGTTCGTAATCGGGGTGTGCTACGTTTTTCATTTGTTGTTCTGTTATTCGTCTTAATGCTAAGTCGGCTTCGATCAGGCAGAAGCCGCATCGGGAAACTGACTTATTCAAAAAGTATCGAGAAAGTTCATCTACTTCTCGATGGAGAGCGGGATTCTTTTCCAATTCCAATGTATGGGCCCGATAGGCTTCGCCTCTCAGGGACCCATACTTGGATTGGTAAGCTCTCAGTCTTTCGAGCATGTCAGCCATAGCCGTTACTATTTAGGTACTCCGGCGTATGTGATGAGAATGATTACATATTCCCCGTTGACATAGTCCTTACGGATGTCTGTGTCAGCGATACTTGCTCCCCAAGTTGTTGCAGTTCCAGCCGAGCCCTTAGCGTACTGAAGAATGGGGTGATTTGCAGCTGTTTGGCCAGTGTCGTTCAGGAACACGTAATTTGCCGGAAGACCAGACCCCGGGAATGCCTCTGCCGGCTTGGTGGAAGTTGGCGCAGGGGGCATGGTAACCGTTCCGGAGACGCTGGTACCCGAGGACCTCTGCAGAGTGAGTGGCACGTCGTTACCAATTTTAGCCTGGCCTTCCGACGGGTAAAACCGCAGGATAGCCGGTACAGTACTCTTCGTTCCGCCAGCCAGGAGACCGTCAACCATGAGGTCAGTGGTGGCTTCGTCCGTGTTGAAGAGGCTCATCGGGAGCGAACCTTCCTGAGCGATGGTGCCGTTGGCCAGAGTTACCTGGTATGCGACGCCGTCGGTCATTTCGGTAGTGACAGTGATTTCGGTGAGCTCCAGACCCGAGTCCCAGCCATACACCTCGTACTTGGTGTCCCCGTTGTCTCCGGTGTCGTTGTTCTCGACGATAGCGATGACGCGGGCATTGGTCAGGCCGTTTACGAACTTCTTGGCTGCTTCCGACTTCTTGAAGATTCGGACGACCACGTTGTGCTGGTGGGTCTTGAGATACGTGCCAGCATTGATGGTGTCCGAGCCAACTGTTGCGTTGGGCAGCGAGTCGACTTCGTAACCAGTGGCACCGGCCTTGAGGATGAGCGAAGAGATAACGTTGTCAGTTACAACAGACTTCGATTTGTCGACGTCCGAGTAGCTGAGGAGAATCACCCTGGCGGTGGTGCCGGCGATTGCCGGCTTACCACACACCTGGTTGATGAATCCTGTTTTGATTTTAGAACAATCAAGTCCTGCCATTTTCTTAGATTTTTGAGGATTAGATACCTACCGAGAACAGATCCGGGTTAGTGAGCTTGGCATCCGCCCGACCCATGAGTTCTACGTAGACTACGCGGTCTTTGTACTCGTACCAGACCCGCATCTTCTCGAAGCTGTCGATTGCATCAACACCTATGCCGAGCACGCTCTTCGAGGTGAAGAGAATTCGATGGGGATTGTTGAGCTTCTTGCCAGTGTCTTCCGACGTAGCGATGATCTTGTCCCAGATGGGCATTGCGATGACAGGGATGCCATTGAAGCTGAGAGCCTCCATGCCATTCAGCAGAGCTAAGCGAGCCGACTCGAGGCAGCAAGCGTCCATAAGAGACTGCTGATAGGCATCGTAGACAGACTGGGTAACGAGGATAAATTTGTCAGACTGCTGACGGAGCAGAAGCGGGGCACTGAACACGACCGACTGAATGTATTCCTTGGCCTTGTCCGGAGTAAGCTTCTGAGCTGCGTAAGATGCCTCGGCATTTTCCGTAATTGTTGCTCCGCGCTGGGACGGATTGGCTGTAGCCTGTGTGATAATCTGTTTCCAGAAACCGTTGATGATGGTGAAGAATTTCAGGTCGAGCCCATCCGTAATGATACCGCTGTCGGTAACGTTCTTGGCGGCTTTGTCGTTGAACCAGAACAGGCGGTACCAGAAGTCCATAATGGAGCGCTCCAGAACCTCAATGACGATGTTCATGTAGTCCGTATCCGTGAAGTCCGGAATGTCGACGCCGGTGCGGAGAGAGTAGATAGTTGCCGACTGCTGAAGGTCAGTGTAACACTGGGACAGGAGGATCTCCCAGATGCCGGGCTCCCATTTCAGCTTGCGGGTGTTGATGTTCCACGGCTGAGGAGTCGGGTTACACCCGGTGTTGACCACGCCGACCATGCCGCCCTCGCCGATGTAACCCACCTCAGTGTTAGTGACGATGTCGGGGAAGACTGTGTGAATGGAGTTGATGTCAGGACCCTGAATGGTGTCCTCCATAATCATCTCCGAGATTGCCTGAATGACACGTCCACAAAAAGAGAACTTGTCCATGTCAAGAAGTCCGCCATTTTTAGCTGCCATAGTTCTTAAAGTTTTTGAGTTTGACTACTTGAGAATCTTTTTGGCAGCGTTGACCTTCTGGAGCTTTTCGCGAGCTTCGTTCTTGAGGTCAGCTGCCGAGGGTTCGGGCTTCTTGCCTCCGGGCAGAACCGTCTTGCGGTTCTTCGGGCGGTAGTTGCTACCACGGAGGTTGCGGAGTTCGTTCTCCTGCTCCTCGATGAGGTTCGTTGCCTCGTCGAGCATCGCCTCCAGTGCTGCAACGCGGTCCTCGAGAGACTCGGTGTCCTCCATCTCGATGCTGGTGACGATGTTGTCCTCGACAGTAACCACCCGGCCGTCTTCCAGAACGACAGTGCCCGACGTCTCGCCGTTGGCGAGAGTTGCCTCTACACCTTCGGCCAGATTGTCCTCTTCACCTACGGTCTGGAGAACGACCTGACCCTCAGCATCCAGATAGTCGAAGTTGGCGGGAGAGCCTTTCTTGCCATTCCGGAATGCCTTGACTTTGCTCATGAATTTTTCATAAGCGCTTTTTTCGTTTTTTGCCATAGCATTAAAAATTTGGTTTGTGTTGTATGAATTGATTTTGGAAATGAATCCCAAGTCAAGAAGTGATTTGGCATCATGGATGCGCTCCTCATGCATGACATTGCGTAGCCGTTCCCGGTCCTGACCTGTCCTCTCGACGTACACGTCGAGAATAGCCTCCTCCTCCAGAGCAAGCTCCTCGGCAATGCTACGAGCATCGTCGGAAGTGAGCCAATCCCCGACCGGCATGTATACCCGATGGATGAGTGCCCGGCAATTCCTGTTTGCCGACCGGTTCTCTGCCGGAGCTGCCAACAGGATGCACACTGCCATCGAGTGGCATCCCCCGACAATATTTGTATATATCGTCCTCCCGCTCATGCGAAGAAAATCGTAAATCTTGAAGCCCTCCTCAACAGAGCCCCCGTCACAGTCAATGTTGATGCACACCTCCTGTTCGTCGGGGTGTTCATCAAGTACCCGGCGGAAGGTCTCCACGGAGCAGATCTCTGAGGTCCCACCCCAAAGCTCCATCATGACCCGATTCTCTTCGGAGTCAATTGCGCCTTTTAGGTTGATGAATATCATGTGCCAAATTATTTCGATACAAATATAATTATTCCTAATAGATATTGAAATACCATTTGTGCTGGATTATTTAAAAATTAGCCCGGTCCTGAATCTGCACGTAGTTAGCATCTTCCCTCCGAATATCTTCGATTGTAGCAATCACTCTCACCTGGCCAAATGCTTTTTGAATTGCCCTCTCCATGTCAAGCCGATTCATGGGCTCCGACGCCTCAGCGAATGATCGGATAGCATATCCCCCGTCCGACCCAACTTTAGTGAACGGTACTCCGCCACCGAGTTCGTTTATGGCAGACAGGAGAGGAAGGAACATACGGCTCGACTTCTTGTTAATGATGGTCTCTCCTCCTTCGGCCTCAATGTGCACTCCTCCAGCGGCATGACTGGGTCCCTCAATGTATTTACCTCTTGCGGCTTTCGGCAGAGGAGCTGCCCAAAGAGCTGCCATCTGAACTGCTCCCAAAGCCGCAGCTGCTGCAATGAACGGGATAGCCAAAGGGAATCCCATTTTAGCCGATGCCATGATGGAGATGGCAGTATTGATGCCAATCTCGAAGGATCCCATTGCCCTCTCCCGGATAGCTTGTTCCCGTTCGATTTTGGCCAACTCCTTCTCCTTCTGTTTCTCCATCTTGATTTTCTTCTCGTTGTACTGGGCCTCCGTGATTTGACCATTAGCGTACATGTTTGCCAATGCCTGCTCCTCCCGGCTGTATTGTTCTTCTACCTCCTGAGCCCGACGCTCCCCGAGAGCACTGGCCAAATCGTTGAAAGCAGTGGCGAAGCTAGATGCTATTCCGGCATACTCCTGGAGCTTCTTGATTCGCTCCTCCCACAAAGACTCCTCGTTCTCGGCCATCTCGAGTTGGATCTGAGCAATGGCGTCCTCGTTTCCTTGAGCTGCTGCCAACTCGGCCTCCAGATACCTTTTCCGGATCTCATACTTGGACTTGTGATTTAACTCGGCTTGAGTGAGCTCCTTGTCGAGGTCCATTTGCTGGAGACGAAGATTGTTGGCTCGGAGCTGGGCCTCCTGCTCATAGGTTTTCTCCCCGGCAGCTTTCCTGGCTTCGATTTGTTTCTGGAGCATCTCATTCTCGAGCTCCAGCTTCTTTCTCTCGTTGTCCGCTGCCTTTGAGAGATCTTCGGCATACTGTTCGTTGAGAACTTGGTTGAACCGGTCAAGTTGCTGTTTGGTAGCGTCCTCGCGGATCTTTTTGATTTCATCCTGGAGGTTCTGCTGAATCTGTTTCTCGAGTTCGGCTCTGTTGACCAGGAACTGCTCATAAGCGGCATACTCTTTCTGGTATTCCTCCTCGCTCATACCTCTCACGAACTGGGGAGGCTGAATGTTGGCCAGCTCCTTCATGGCATCCTGGTACTTCTGAGTAACCTGGGCAATCTGCATGTCGACTGTGCCTCCGGAGGCTACAGCCAATATATTGGCTCTCACCCCAGCAAGGTAGTCATTAAGCTGTTTGGCTTGGTTCTCGTAGAACTGCTTGTCGGACCGAGCCATGGCATTCAGAGCCGTCTGATACTCCTTGTTAGTGATTTTGCCGTGAGCTTTTTGAAGAGCGAGACGCTCCCGGGCTCCATCCTGAGCTGCCTTGTAGAGTTTCCTTTCATACTCCATCCGGATGGCGATGCTCGTAGACTGGAATGTTGTTTGAAACCTGAGATCGTCTTCCCGGATTTTCTGCATGGCTTCCGAATTCTTCAAAGCAACCTCCAGAGCCTTATCGGCAATGGACTGCTGAGCCTCCCGATTGGCTATTGCAGTCTCGAGAGCCAAATTGGCAACTGCAGCTCCTTCATTCTCGATTGTCCGGAACAGTTCTTGGTATCGACCTTTCAAGTCGTCGAGTTCCTTTTTGGCCTCCTTGTATTTGTTCAAGCTTCCTGACCACGTGTTGAGCTCCTCCTCCTTGGCTGCAATCACCTTCTTCAAGGAGTCGAACTCATCCATTGCAGCCATCTGTCTTTGACGAGCTGCACTCATCTCAATCTCGCGGAGCTTGTTGGCTGTTTTGAGCTGAGCTTCGGCGATCTGTTCCGACGTGGCATGATTGGCTTTGAGGTTCTCGATCTCCCGTTTGCCCCGGATCTCCTCGGCTTTGGACAGAGTGTTCCGCTTGGTCTCGATCTGATCCAGTACATACGTGGAGGCTTCGGCAGCTCGATTGTATGCCTCCATTGCCCGAGTTGCTCTCTCCGAAGCTTCCGTATTACTGTTAAATGCGTTCGTAAGAGCAACCACTCCAGCCATCAATCCGCCCACTGCCGCTGCCACCAATACAACGGGATTGGCAGCCAAAGCCGCGTTCCAAAGCCATGTGGCAGCTGCTGCTGCTTTGGTGAGGATGTTGCCAGCTCCTTGTACGGCATTTTTAGCAGCTATCGCTTTCGTCTCGGCGAGAGTCTGGTTGATGCCAACCAGCTGAACCAAGTTAGATGCAGCTCGATAAGTGGCTTCGGTCTTGGAGAGAGCTGCTTGGAGAGAAGACAAAGAGGAAAGAGCCGTGATGATGGTTATCATCTTCGTCATGATAGCATTGAGCTCCTCGTTCTCGCTCCCCAGTACCTGAGTGGCTGTGGTCCATAAACCGTAGACGGAAGTGATTGCCGAAGTTGCATCCGTGACAGCGACCAGTGTGTCGATTCCTCGTCCAGTCTGGTCGATGGCTGTATTGACCGTGTCCTCTGCCGCCTTGAGCTCCCCAGCTCGCTTGACCATCTCCTTGAAGGATGCTGAACTCGTATCCCCGGCTTGAGCCATCCGGATCAGAGTGTCGGTCAAGTCGTTGAGCTCTTGTTTCAGGTTATCCGTTGCCTTCTCGTAGTTACCAACTGACCGGCGATAGTCCCCGAGTGCCTCCTCCTGAGCTTTGAGCTCCTCGGTGGTTTCTGCAATGCGCTTGCCGAGCTCGGCTTTACGAGCCGCGTCCTTCATTGAGTTGCCCAGCTCTGCAAACTCGGCATTGTCCAAAGCCAGCTGGGTTCTAAGTTTTGCTAAACTTGCCTCCTGTTGGTTCTGGAGCTTAATATTGTTCTGGATTTGCTTCTGGTACTTGTTCGCCTCGCTGTTGATTGCCTTGATCTGGTTGTCAAGCGCATAGTATTCTTGAGCATTCTCCTCGGTCACTTTGCCCAGAGCCTTCTGTTGATCCCTCAGCTCCTGGGACCGGAGTTTCAATTCGGCTAACGTCTTGAGGGCATCCTCAGCTGTTACACGGACGTTGTAAATTGTATTTTTCTGTTCTTCGGCCATATCACATTCGTATTAGGTCTACTTTGGTTATCTTTCCAGCTTGGAAGTTGTTTATCTTCGAGACGTAGAACCAGAACCCATGCTCTTCCAGCCATATGGGGTTGAACAGATCCAGACTTTGGATGTCGAGCGAGTCCAAAAGAATCTGGGTCTGTAGGATCTTCGGTCTTTTGAGTATATTGTCGATGAGCTTGCCGTAGTACTTGGGAACGTAGTAATTCAAACTTTTGAAACGTGCCGTGTATAGCCGTACGGGGGTAAGGGTGTAGCCTACACTCACCTGGGGCCGCATATAGTCAGACTTATTGATGTGGACGACCATCGGCTTACTGAGAGCATTGTACTCCCAAGTCGTCTCGGTCATTTCCCCGTTCTCCATCCGGCCTCTATTGATAGTCCAGATCGGGTAGTTAGCAAGGGTGTGTAACCTTTGCGTACTGTCCTCGTCATAGAGGGTTTGGTTGAGTCCTGCCAAGAACCCAATTTGGAACAGGAGTTTAGTGGGCTGGAGGTTGACGTCCGGGATGCTGAACTTGTACGAGTCCGTAACATTGTTGTCCTTGTTGTCCTCGAGCTTTATTTCGTTGATCTGGGCATAGCTGGACAACTGGAACGTAAGTTTGGTGTCCTTTCCTTTTATCAGCTTGTCAGACCAATTCTTCCCGGACGAGCTTCGTCTGTTGTAGAACTCCCGAACTGAGTATGCTCTTGCTACTTTAGTAGCTGGGTTCACGTCAATAGTAAGACCAAACAACTGGAAGAAAGCTTTGACTATGTCCCCCAAACTCTTAAACCCAGTCGAAGCCAGGAGGTCATAGGTTAGTCCGGGATAAGTCCTATCCCCCGGGGAAGTTTCCGGCGGGATGGGAGCAGTAATGCTGACCGGAAATCTCATGTCATACTGATCGGTAGAGAAATTGCCTGCGAGGAGAGATCCGTACACCAGGATGTTCTCTCCTGCCTCCATCGGGATGTCGACCGAAGCGCTGCCGTAAGATCCGGACGTCCAGGATCTGGACAACACTATAGCACTGGTTCCGTCGTTCTTGTAGTGGGTAACCCGGACTGCCACCGTTCCCCTTTGGATGGCAGAAGTGTTGGACCATGAGAAACTAAACGTGATGGTCGTGTCCCATATAGTCATCCAGCTGAATTCCCCAGGGATGGTGTTTATAATCAAACGTCCGGCGATCGGGTCACTGAGAGTTACCCCAGGGGAGCCTTGCCATATCACACCGGCTAAACCGCCAGGCGGGGTATTCTTGATCCAGCCAGTTCCGGATGCTTTCGGGACATTAGGGTTGTCTGCCAAAACGGGGTAAGTGCAAGGCAAAAACATTTCGGCTCGGTCGACGGGGTCCACGTCAGTCTCGAGACTGTAGCCTGCTCGATCGAAGATCCACGTTACGAGATCATACCAGTTGAGGTGGGGGTAGAACTTGTCCAACTCCCGGACTTGCCTGATTGCCTCCATAAAGACTGGGGGCATGTTCGGGTTCTTTTGTAGAGTTGCATATAGCCAAAAATACAGGACTTTAGATTCCCCGGGGCCGGAGAGGTATCGCTCGGACTGTCCCATTGTGTCCGTGTACCACTTGAGGAGGAACATGCCAGTTCCGGGATCCTTCGCGTCAGTGTTGTTGAGGGTGTCGAACAAGTCAGCGGTCGCTCCAACGATCTGAATTCCTATTGACTCGTCAGACACGTCTACAATGTTCAATACTGCTCCCGCTGGGGATAGGAGTGCTCCTTCATAGAATAGCTGGCAAGGGAACCTCCTGTATGGCATATCCGAACCCGAGCCAATTACAGAACTGAATTGGAATGCTTGTTCATTGTGGGTCGTCCTGGGAAGACTGATCCGCTGGGAGTATGACGCATTACGGTCTTTCAGCTCCGCCAGGTTGTTGATCTGGTAATTCATCGCAGGAGCATCAAGCGGGAGGTCCAATGACCAGACCTCTCCGTCAATACCTCTCATGAGTAGTTCATAGTTCATATTACCACTGAGTTTGCTCGTCAATAAGTTGGAACTCGTAGCTAACAGTGTTCCGTGGGGCCTTAGTGTCCCAAGTTAGGTCCGTGTCATCTACGAGAACCCGTTGCCATACCGCAATTTGATAGTTGTAGACTTGAACCAAAGGCGAGAGAGCAATTCCTTTGAGCAAGTTGAAGTCGTTCTCATCAAGCTGTTCTGCTCCTGCTTGGACTATGTTCTTAAACTCCGGAGCTAACTCGCCTCTCGTCTGTGAGGCATAGGGGTCTCTGGAATTCGCTAATACGTATTGGTCTCCTCGGTCAACCTCCTGAGTATACTTCTTGTGTTGCTCAAACATGTACGTGTCCCATCCGCCTTTCTGGTTTATCCAGCGAATATAGAATGGGTTGCAAGGTACCTCTGTATCGACGTAACGTATATGCCATTTGTCGGAGTTCAAGGGCAAATTGCGATTTCTGACAATAACGTAGTCAGCACCATCTGTCAACTCTTCATTGAACTCGAGGATAAGCGGGATGTTAATCCTGGGGGAGATCTCCGCTTTCTCGAAGTATGTGTTCCCCGTATACATAACATTCACTTCCATGGCTGATTGCATGTTTACTGATATCGACCCCTTAGCAAACAGGGTTAGGAAGTTAGGGAATCCAAAATACTTCTTAACATATAGTTGTCCGTCCCCGTCAGGAACCCGGTCCGTCAACACAAATCCTACGGGCATTTCGGAGAAGTTGACGTTGTGACTCCGGGGACAAACTCCCCGGGAGGCATACCGGACATTGAAGTTTTGTTCGCCGATTCCCCTGTATGCGTATGCCGATATGAGGTTATAGTCAATGTCAAAGCCGATGCGTGAGTCTATGTACGGAAATGCTCTTGGTCTGGCGTCCCGGAATCCGGCTTTGGCCAAAAAGCTGAGATCGTACTTCTTAGTCGTCCCGAATCCCGAGTCTCTGTAGATGTCGATGCTTTCAGTTAGTGAGTTCGCTGCTTTAACTGGACTGGGACTATAGCTGATAAAGTTCTGGCCGTAGGCCAAACTCATACCTGAGAGAATAACCTTCACTCCAGCTGTTGCTCCTTCAATACCTGCAAAAATGACAAGTAAAACGCGGGGGTGTCCTACTGTAACACTGGTCGGTACCTGAACCTTCCACGTCATGTTGGCACCAATTGGTATATTTGTTTTAGCAATCACAGTGGTAGGAGCATTCAAATGGGTTGCTTGGAACAAAGCAACGGTGAGGGAAGTGGCACCCACTCCAGCCCCGCGAAAAACCCTAAAAGCATACCATTCCCCGGGTACCACCTTTCTACGGATAGGAAACTTCACAAAATAGTTGTTACTACTACCTCCACTGTTATCAATCACCTCGGATTGCTCGTTGTCAATGATGTTAAGCGAGATCATGTTGGCCTCGTCAAAGTTCTGAGTCTCGACCTCGAGTCCAAGTGTGGAGTCGTCAGTCTCAACTGGTATTTGCGAATATGCTGAGAATAAAGAGTCTTCAGCCGGTTGATAGGTAATTGCCATATCGCGTCATATTATATATCCGTGGTCCATATTGTTGTTAGGAGTGAATGCCTCTTCAATGAGGACCTCCATTGTCTTGTCCAAATGCTGAGCCAGATACTCCTCGAAGTTATCAGCGGGAGTGTCGACCAAGTCAACGTAAATGTGATTGCGGTAAAGCTCTGAGCCTTCTCGTTTTATTTTCCATGCAGTGGCATTACCAAACCGGACCAGGTCCTTTGGGTCCGAGAAGGTGATGCCTTTGAGCTTTGCCCACTCCATGATGATCTGTCCCAAATTGGCGGGGATCTTTCCAGGACCTCGTCCACGGATGAGAGTGTAGAAATAGTTCGGGGCTTCGATTGTTCCCCAAACTGTTTCGCCTTCTCGTCCCGTCTGAACTGTTATCTGAGCATAGGTTCTGCCGGAGGCTTCCTGCCCGGCGTCCTGTGATGCCCGGATGATCTCGTCCCTCATCTGGGTGAGACCCTCAGCCAATATCTGTTCCAGTCCTACCGCCATTTGTTTCGAGGTTTGCGAGCATTGGCTTTCTGCTGAGCCTTACGCTCCAGTTCCTTGTTCAGTCGCTCCCGGAAGAGGTGGCTCTGCAAGTTGGTGAAAAGGAGGTTGTACACCTTCCCGTATTTCCATTCCAGAATCTCATCCGGGTCTTTCGAGTAGTCCTTGGCCAGTGCAGTGATGGTAGCCATCTCGCCAACCACCAAAGAGAATTGAGCAATGCCGGCCGCCTTCTCCTCGGCACTGGGCTCGTACTTGAGCTCAGCCTGTTCTCGTTCAATCCAGTACTTAATGCCCAGAAGAACCTCATACCAGTACTCGACAATTTCGGAGGTATTCCTGAGACTCCATTTGACGCCGAGACATTGCATGCCTTCCTTCATCTTGTCAATGTCAGTCAGTTCCTTGTCAGTGATGATCCGACCAAGCTCTATGCGTTGGCCGAACGTCATCTGACCGCCTTTTATGTCGATTCGCTGTATCATTTTATGTAGCAGTGTTTGAGACTCCAGTATGGTTCTGGAATGTCCCGGACCTCCATTAAACTGACTACGTACTCAGTCCCGTGGCTAAGGTCAGGATACGTCATACTCGACTTCTTCCACCCGTCCTCTTTGGTCCATAGATCGTCCCTAACAATGTCGCCAGTTTCACCAATAAAGCCTTGTGCAACAAAGTTCTCTGTTTGCGAGATGCTGAATGCCAGTAGCGGGAGACCCTCTGAATTGAGCAGAACTTGTAAACAGACCGGG
>OLPW01000784.1_pt1 | contig 36302 bp, 20 predicted proteins | sample 1672161 | NCBI WGS metagenome assembly OLPW01 (sample SAMEA3136654, study PRJEB25190) | human gut metagenome
CTACTATACCTTTACTCCCACTGTCCGTCTGAACTTCTCTCCGCACAAGAACGGCAACATCAACTATCGGTTCAATGTCGAACCCAAGATTCCTTCGCTCAGTGCATTGACCAATGTGGAGCAGGCGATAGATACCATCCAGATAGTACGCGGTAACCCGGCATTGGAGACTTACAGCGTTTTCAACAATACGTTGAACTATTCCTATATGAAGAAGAAGTTCGTCTTCATGCTGAATGTGACACATGGCTATCACAAGAATATCATCATGGAGAGTGTGTTTGCCGAGGGAGACAAGTTGGTTTCGATGAACGAGAACCAGCGTTCTGCACAGTTTCTGCGCTTTGGCCCTTCTTTCACATTCCGCGGACTGAACATTGGTAGTCTGAAGAATTTCCTGACGCTGAGTATAGATGGTGGATTTACACGTTACTGGTCTAACGGCAATACCTATACCCATACGTATAATGATTTCTATTACAACCTGGGTGCCGTGTTCAATTATAAGCAGTTCTCTCTGTTGGGACAATTCAGTAAAAGGGCGAACGAGCTGATGGGCGAAACGATTTATAAGGGTGAAAACCAGGCTGCTGTTTTAGCCACTTATACCCACAAGCGGCTGCAATTAGGAGCAGGGATGATGTTCCCGTTCACCAACAACTACAAGACGGGCAAGGAACGGGTGAGCAAAGTGGCGCCCTATACCTCGTGGAGTCATGCGAAAGAAATAGGACAGATGGCGGTTATCAAGCTGAGTTATAACTTCGAGTTTGGTAAGCGTTACAAATCATCCGGCAGACGCATCAATAACAGCGACAATGAATCGGGCATTCTGAATATAGATAAATGACAACTGTTCCCGTGCTTCGGAGGTGTGGGGTGATAAAAGAACGAAGGGCTTCCTCGCGGGAGTCCTTCGTTCTTTTTGCAGGTAATTATTTGAGAGAGAATTTAGTTTAGGTTTATAGTCATCAATCTGAGAATCTATGTTTTCTATGTTAGAGTTTATACAGTCCTTTCTTGGGATAGTCCAGTTCCGGATTACCCTTGTAGCCTACACTGCCGCTTCCGCTGGTGCGTACTTTCAGGAAATCTGTGGCATGGCACTTGATGTCGCCTGAACCGGCAACACTGGCAGATGCTTTCTTGGCAACGAAATCGGAAGCAAGCAAATCACCCGAACCTGCCACGCTGTATTCAGCTTCTTGGGTACTGCCGCTCAGGATGGCGGTACCCGAACCGGCAACGGATGCTCTGGTGAAGTTGGCGGTTACGTTATTCAGCTTCATGTCACCTGAACCTGCAACGGATACTTGGAGGTCATTGCAAGTGATGTTGCTGCTATTGATGTCTCCCGAGCCTGCGATGGAAATATCGAGGTCTGTGCAGGAGATGTTGTTTCCACTGATGTCACCCGAACCAGCCACAGAGATTTTGAGGTCATCCGTCTTCAGTCCGTTTTTCAGTTCCACGTCTCCCGAACCTGCCACGGTAATGCCGTTCAGCTTTTCTGCGGACACACGTACTTCCAGTTTATTATAGGATACGCTGACGTTCTTCTTGAAGCCGATGTAGAGGGTATTGTCCTTGACACGGATATCCAGTAAGTCTACAATGTTGTCCGAGGTGTATACTTCCACTGTCGGTTTGCCGGACTTCTGCGTGTAGGTCACGTCGGGGCTGCCGGCTACACTCAGCTTGGTGAAGTTGTCCACTTTTATGTCTTTGGTTACATAATTCTTGCTTGCCTTGACCGTCTTGCTGCCGAAGCCTCCGGAACGGTATGTGTGTTGTTGTGAACAAGCGGTTGTACTGAATGCCAATAAGGCGATTGCGATAAATGTTGTTAGAGCTTTCATATTCTTTTGTTTTTTGTGATTCAGTATTTATTAGTTAGACGTGATCTACCTTGAAAAAGTTGCATATAAAAATGCTTTTTTCAAAGGACGCTCGGTCATCATACTTTAATCAATTATTGTGCCATAAGTGTAAAATGTTGATTATTAAAGGATAGTCGCTTTTGTGTAGTGTTCATTATCGGACACTCCGTCCGCTTTTGTCAGGTATTTGCTTGCGTTTTTGGACGATTCTTTGTTCATTTGCAAAGCCTCTTCCCGCCCCTTTCCTATGGGAGAGGCTTTGATTTATGACAGTAAACCGCATTATAGAAGATAAAGAGCTTGGTCCTTTGTTTGTCCGGGTCAATGCCCGGGCACGGCGTCTTACTTTCCGTACAAAGGAAGATGGAATTTACGTGACTGTGCCTCCCCGGACTTCTCTTGCCGAGGTAGAGAGTGCCATCGAGCAGCTTCGTCCGCGTCTGAAAGCTGCCAGACAGAAGCTGGTCAGAAAGCTGATTGATTTGGATTACCGCATTGATACGGAGTTCTTTAAACTGACGTTGGTCAGCGGACAACGGGAACGGTTCTTGTCCCGTTCGGAATTGGGGGAAATGCAGATAATCTGTCCTCCTGATGCCGATTTCTCGGATGAGAAGTTGCAGGCTTGGCTGCGCAAGGTAATTGAGGAAGCTTTACGGCGAAATGCGAAGATTATTCTTCCGCCCCGTCTGTATATGCTTTCCATGCAGCACAACCTTCCTTACAAGAGTGTGAAGATAAATTCCAGCAGCGGGCGTTGGGGAAGCTGTTCGGCACAAGGCAATATCAACCTTTCCTATTATCTGGTACTTCTTCCCAAGCATCTGATAGACTACGTGCTACTGCACGAACTGGCACATACCCGCGAGATGAATCACGGGGAGCGTTTCTGGGATTTGCTCGACCGGATGACTGATGGAAAGGCACAAGCATTGAGAGCGGAGCTTCGGAAATATCAAACGAAAATAAATGGTTAGAGATTAGTATGGGTGTATCACGGTAAGTAGTTCCTTGTTTTACAGACAGTGATACTGCAAAACTACTGCATACCTCTTGCACTGTCACTGCAGGAGTTGTGTAATGTCTTTGCAGTAGCACTGCAAAAGTTATGTGATGTCTTTGTAGTGGCTGTTGGTAAGCCAGGAAAAAGCTTGTTGACTCCGAAATATGAGAGCAAAATGCTTCACAACTTTTTATCCCTAATTTTTTGCCAGCTGCTTCACCTCTTCCCCTTCCTTCTCGAACCGGTATTCGCCCCCTTTTTCGCTTAGCTCAAATAAGGAAAGCTTTTCAGTTGCATTGTTTACAATCATGAGTGCGTTTTGCTCGGCAAAACGTTTCACTTCGATGGTGAAAGGTTCTTCTGCAATGGTGCGGTTCACTAGCAGGCTGTCGTTGATGAATATGGAAGTGGAATCTCCGGCAAATCCTTTCGTCAGTGTGATGGTGTATGTCTCGATGAAGTTGCGTTCTCCTTCTTTCCGTTGTTGCAGCCTCATGCTCATGTAGACAAAGATGACAACTACAAAAATCACGGCGAAAGCAAGGATGCCGTTGCCTATCATAAACTGCTTGTTGGTATTCAGTCGGTGTGCCATGGATAAAAAGGTTTTTTAAGAATGGTACAAATGTAATGAATAAATTTGAACCGACCGGCTTTTTACTTGCTGTATTCGCTCGGCGTCGCCCCGAATTGTTTCTTGAAGCTGGTCGAGAAATGGGACAGTGTACTGAATCCCGTCATGTCCGCTATCTCTGAGATGGTATATTTCCCTTCCTTTATCAATTTGGCGGCACGGTTCAGCTTGTAGGTCTTGAAGAATACGCTGGGGTTCTCACCCGTCAGCCCCTTTACCTTGTAATAGAATTTGGTGCGGGAGATTTTCAGCAGCTCGGTCATGCGCGCCACGTCCAGTTCCGGATTGGAGAGTTCGTTTTCCATCAGGTGGTAAAGTTCGGTCATGAAGGTGTTGTCTTGCGGGGAGAGCACGTTCTCCTCAATCTCATCCGTTTGGGTGGAACGGCTCAGGAGACTGCGCACTTTCTCACGGTTCTTCAGCTGGGATTTGATAAGCGCCAGCAGGTAGTTGGGCTCGAAAGGTTTCGTTACGTAGGCATCTGCACCGGTATTCAGACCTTCCACCTGGTTCTCTACAGTAGCTTTGGCTGTTACCAGTATCACGGGGATGTGGCATAGTTGCAAGTCTTCCTTTATCTGTCGGCAGAGGTCGTAACCGTTTCTTCCGGGCATCACTACATCGCTCAGTACGAGGTCGGGAGCTTCTTCGCTCATGGCTTTGAAGGCGCTGTCGGCATCGAAGCGGCAGACAACGTTGTAGACGGGAGAAAGCAGGGCCTTCAGGTAGTGGGCCACTTCCGTATCATCGTCTACCACCAGCAGGGTTTGCTTTTGTTGCCGGATGCTCTCTGTGTTTTCCAGTTGATACTGTTCTTCCGTTTGTATCGGAAACGCCTTGTTCTGTTCTTCTTCGGGGAGGGTACATTCTTCGGGGGTATAGGAGAGGTCATTCACCGGCAGCAGCAGGGTGAAGACGGCTCCGCTTCCTTCGGTACGGTTACCGGCTTTCAGGTAGCCGTGATGCAGCAGCGCCAGGCTGCGGGCATAGTACAAGCCGATGCCGGTTCCCCAGTTATAGGTGCCTTTGGATTGATTGTCCAGTTGGTAGTAGCGTTCGAATACCTTCTCCAACTGTTCCTCGGGGATTCCGTTCCCGCTGTCGGCCACGGCAACTTTGACGTATTGCGTGTCGATGTCTTTGTCGGTCAGCGTAAAGAGACGCGCAGCCTCTTCGCGGGTAATGACGTCGAAGCACAGTTCCACTTTCCCACCGTTCGGAGTGAACTTCAAGGCGTTTGAAAGCAGGTTTCCTACAATCTTGTCCAGCTTGTCCACGTCCAGCCACATGAGGAAAGTATCCTCCAGGCCATAAGTGTTCAGTGCGATGCCTTTCTCGTTGGCGTTGATGCGGAAAATATCTACAAAGCGTTGCAGTTGCGAGATGATGTCAGTCCGTTTCACTCGCAGCTTCAGGGTGTCATTCTCCAGTTTGTTGAAGTCCATCAGCTGGTTCACCAGACGGAGCATGCGCCCCACACTGCGTTGTACGATGTAAAGCAGTTGTTTGTTTTCTCCCTCTATTTTGGGACTTTCGCAAAGTTGTGTTACCGGACCCGAAATCATGGTGAGTGGGGTGCGGAACTCGTGCGAGATGTTGGCAAAGAAACTCATGTTCATGCGGTTCACCCGTTGTTCCTGCTCCTTCTCAAGTTTGGCACGCCGGGTGGTTTCTTTTTCCTGCTTGATACGTAGCCAGGCACGGATGAAGATACCGATGATGGCGGCGGCAATAAGCAGATAGATACACCATGCCCACCACGTTTGCCAAGGGGCGGGCTTTACGATGACGCGTATGGAATTCTCCCTTTCTACAATGCTCTTGTCGTTATTGGTTATTTTAACTTTGAAGGTGTAGGTACCGGCAGGCAGATTGGCATAGTAGGCCTCGCGGTTGTTGCGGGCATCAATCCAATATTTGTCGAAACCGTCCATCTTGTAATAATAATGTACGCGTTCATATTCGCAGTAGTCCAGTGCGGCAAAGGAGATGCTGAAACCATTCTGATTGTGGTCCAGGCAGATGTCCGGTCGGTAGGAGAGGTGCTTGTCTATACTTTCGCTGTCTTGTGGGCGTGCCAACCGGTTGTGTATCTTCAAATCCTCGAAGAGCAGTGGAATTTCCCGTTTGGTACTTACGTCCATAGGGTTGAAGAAAGTCAGCCCGTGCGTACCGCCAAAAACAAGTGTCCCGTCGGGCAGGCGGCATGAAGAACGGTCGTAAAACTGATTGCCGCCTATGCCGTCGGCGGCATAGTAGTTGGTAAATTTCCCTACGGTGCGGTCATATTTGCCCAGCCCGTATTGTGTGCCTGCCCATATATTGCCTTGTGCATCTTCCTCAATGCAAGAGATGTCCCGGCAGGGTGTACCCTCTATGGTCTCGATTTTTCCGGTGGCGGCAGAATAGTGCAGCAGTCCGTTGCTGACGGTCCCAATCCATACATCTCCACGACTGTCTTCGAAGATGTCGGTAGGGATGAATACTGAACGTTGGATACAAGCTTGCCAGTCGGTGTTCTCGAATGGTACTTCAGCGCTTTCCCAATTGTCGGGATTGATTTGCATGACTGGGTTCATGAAGGCAGTGGTCCACATCTTTCCGTTGTTGCGTGGAAGGAGTCCGGGTATGAAGGTTCCCGTCCAGGAAAATACTTTTGTTTGGACAAATTCTTTTTCTTTACGCTTTTTGGCATAAAGTTTAGGGCTGTATGTACCCACCCAAATTGTTCCACAACGATCTTGTGCAAACGACAGTGGTAGGAAGATGTCATGAATAGACTCTGTCTTCAGTATGCCGTTTTTATAGCTGCATTTCATCACCTTGCTCGCATAGAGGGCCGCCAGCCAGATGTAGCCCTCATCATCTACGAATACGCGTGTGATGTCCGGTTTGTCGGTAGCGCTTTTTCCCGGAAGTCCAGCCGAGTCCACTTCTTTCACTTCGTGGCTGTCCATGTTGTAAACGTACAGCCCGTCTATCATGGTGGCCATCCAGAGATTTCGCTCCTTGTCCACTGCCACGGACAGCACTGACTTTCGGTTCAGGTATGAGCTGAGATGATTATTGGTGTTGAAACGTTCTTTATAGTTGTAACGCACGACATAGCCTTGGTCTACAGAGCCTATCCACAGGTTTTTCTGTGAGTCGGTAAACATGGTGCTTATCTTGAAGTGAGGCACTTCGAAGGGAAAACCGTTTTCGCTCTGATGTATCACGTATCCTTCCACGTAGTTGTAGAGAAACATTCCTTGTTGGTCGGTATTCAGCAGCAGGCTGTTGCTGCCGTAAGGGTGGATGTAGTTGACGTTGGCATGCAGCAGCAACGGATGGCTCCGAAGGGCTTGGGGTGTTTCCTTGAATTTGTGCGTATGTGTGTCGAACAATGTTATCTGGCGGTTTCCCGCCAGCCATAGGATTCCGTTGGTGTGCATGAAGAAGTGGGTGGGAAAAATGCCTTGCATTGGAATGGAGTCTTCCAGCGCTAGTGTGGAGGAGTTGTAGCGGCGCAGAGACAGTGGGGTCACTGCCCACAGTTTGTTGCTCTGGTCTATGAAGCAGCGGTTGTTGAAGGTATAGTTTGGGTCAAATATCTTGATGGGTACGTCAAATTTGTGTGTTTGTGGATTATATACGGCAAGGTTGTGCATCATGTTCAGAAAAATCTTTCCGTCTTTGTTCTCGAGTATTTGGATGCCGTTTTTATTGGGGAAGTCCAGTGGGATATTTTGGAAATTATCTTTGTCTGTGTATAGGCTGGTTCCATTTACGGTGACTACCCACAACCGGCCTTGTGAATCACGGAAGAGGTCGTTGATTTGATTGTCGGGTATATCCAGCGAGTCATCCGTACAGTAATACTGATGATATTCGTGTACATTATATTTGTTTACCCCTCGTGAAGTTCCTATCCAAATGTGTCCTTGTGCATCTTCGGCAAAGGCGGTGACCTTCTGATTGGAGAGGTCATTGGTGATGACGGGGCTTTCGATGCTGCCTTCCGGTGCGGGCTTTGTGTCCGACGGGTTGCATGCGGTGATTAAACACAATAGAAGTAAGTATTTAATGTATTTCATAATATATAGTGTAGACTAAAAGCATTGGCATGTCATCCATTTGTTTTGTTCAACGAATCTCTGCATTACGATGCGAAAATACTCATAAAAATTGAGAGAGAGACTGCCGGAGAGCATGTTTTGAACAAATCTGCAAACATTTGAACATTGGAGAAAGCTGTTTTGAACATCGGGGAAAGCCGTTTGGATAACGTAGAAAATCCTTCTGGGGAGAATGTGCTAATATTGCAATCATAAAAACATAAAACTAATACATAATATGAAAAAGCAATTCTTGTCAGTGTTAGCATTCTCCGCCATCCTACTTTCCTCGTGCGGAGGGACAGCTAAAATAGAGAAAGCATCTGCTTGTGGGCAGGAGGGGGAGATTACGGCTTCTTCGGCAACCGCCATTGCCGAGACTGAATCAGGAAAAGTAGCCGGATATGTGGAAAATGGTATCTATATATATAAAGGTATCCCATATGCCAAAGCCGAACGTTTTATGCCGCCCGTGGCCGCTGATAAATGGGAAGGCGTCCGCAGCAGCCGTGCCTACGGCCCTACTTGTCCGCAAGGCAAGCGCATGGGATGGTACAGCGACGAGCAGGCGTTTGCCTTCAACTGGGATGACGGTTATCCTGACGAGAATTGTCTGCGGGTGAATATCTGGACACCGGGACTGAAAGACGGGAAGAAACGCCCCGTCATGGTGTGGCTGCATGGTGGAGGTTATTCCGCCGGCAGTGGTCAGGAGCTTCCCTCGTATGACGGAACAAATCTGGCAAAGAAAGGGGATGCAGTGGTTGTGACGCTGAATCATCGTCTCAACGTCCTGGGTTTTCTCGACCTTTCCGCCTATGGCGATAAATATGCAAAATCGGGCAATGCCGGACTGCTTGATCTGGTGGCGGCACTGCAATGGGTGAATAAGAATATAGAATCCTTCGGTGGAGATGCTCGGAATGTTACCATTTTCGGTCAATCCGGTGGAGGAGGCAAGGTCTCTACGCTACTTGCCACGCCATCGGCGAGAGGCTTGTTCCATAAAGCCATTGTACAAAGCGGATCTATGCTTCGCACGATGGAGCAAAAGTATTCTCGTCGCATTGGCAGTGCCGTGATGGAAGAACTTGGTCTGAAGGCTTCGCAGATAGACGAACTCTGCAAGATGCCGTATGACAAGGTGCTTGCCGCCGGTGACAAGGCGATAGCCAAAGTGCGTGCAGAGGCAGAGAAGGAGGGGGTGTCTTCCTTCATTTTTGGCTGGGCGCCTACGGTGGACGGCGATGTACTGCCCGTACAGCCTTTCGACCCTCAAGCTCCAGCACAAAGCAAGGGCATTCCGGTGATGATTGGCACTACTCTGCACGAATTTACCATGAGTACTTATGTCCCCGCTTTTCGTACCATTACCAAAGAAAAAGCGGTGGAATTCCTGCAAAAGAAATACGGCGAACGTACGGACGAGTTCCTTACCGCTTTCGAGAAAGCCTACCCCGGCTATCAGCCTAAAGATTTGGTGGATGTGGACTTCGTGTTCCGTCCCGGTGCTGTGGAGCAGGCTAAACTGAAAGCTGCGCAGCAGGGTGCTCCGGTCTATATGTACATGTTCGCGTGGGAATCGCCCGTACTTGACGGCATGTTTCGCAGCACGCACTGCATGGACATTCCCTTTGCCTTCAACAATGTAGTGCGCCACGCTTCCATGACCGGGGGTGGCGCTGAAGCACAAGCTTTGGGCGAAAAGATGAGCAGCGCGTGGTTGAACTTTGCCCGTACGGGCAATCCCAATGCCGAAGGGTTACCCGAGTGGGAACCTTATACCGCAGAAAAGGGAGCAACGATGATTTTCAATAACGATTGCCAAGTGAAGTATAACCATGACAAGGAACTGCTGGAGGTAGTGATGGCATTTCCTACACGTGGGTTCTGACACTTTCTTAAGAAACCTTTTATTATTAACATAAATCTAATTTAATCAAATGAAACAAAATCTGAAGCAAACAGCTCGGAAGAGACTTGCAGCTATGGCACTCTTCCTATTGATCTGTCTTCCTTTCAGTCTGGCACAAGCCCAGACTATAAAGGTGAACGGTAGGGTTACTGACGACCTGAATGAACCGATGATTGGCGTGAGTATCTTTGAGAAAGGCACTACCAACGGTGTCATTACGGATATGGACGGCAACTACTCTTTGTCTGTGAAAGAAGGAGCGACGATTGTCTATTCCTACATCGGCTACCTGACACAAGAAAAGAAAGCAGTGGCAGGAGTAATGAATGTGATATTGAAAGAAGACACTAAAACGCTGGATGAAGTGGTGGTGGTAGGTTACGGCGTGCAGAAGAAAAGTTCACTGACCGGTGCCGTATCTTCGGTAAAATCAGAAGATATGGAAGCACGTACCATTACCCGTGCTGAGCAGGCATTGCAGGGTAAGACTGCCGGTGTGCAGGTGCTCAGTGCATCGGCCAAACCGGGTGCTTCTCCGCAGGTACGTATCCGTGGAATAAGCTCTAACGGTTCTTGTGACCCGTTGTATGTAGTGGATGGACGTATTGCCAGCGATATTGGTGGTATCGACCCTAATGACATTGAGTCTATGGAAGTTTTGAAGGATGGTGCTTCTGCAGCTATCTATGGCGCTGCTGCCGGTAACGGTGTAGTATTGATTACTACAAAGAAAGGAAAAGGAAACGGTAAAATCACATACGATTTTCAATATACTTCACAGAGTTTGGGTAAAGTACCCGAAGTAATGAATGCTGCGCAGTATAAGGAATTCTTCTTGGAAAACAAGAAGCTTACCCAGAGTGCTTTTGATACCTATTGGGATGGAAAAACCGATACGGATTGGGTCGATGAGGCTTTTGAAAACAGTTCGATGGTACGTCATAATGTGACTTTCCAAGGTGGTAGCGACAGAGGTTCTTTCTATCTGTCATTGTCCCACCTTGATAACGACGGTATGATTGTCGGCAATGCCGATACTTATGAACGACTCACGGGAATGGTAAATGCCAGCTGGAAAATCAAACCTTGGCTGGAGGTAGGTACCAATAATCAGATTGAGCACTACAAAACTCAGTCCGTAGCCGAGGGCAATGAGTATGGTAGCATGATGCTTTCTGTATTACAATTAGACCCTCTGACCAAGCCTCTTTATCCTATTGATGACTTGCCGTTGAATATGGCTACCATCTATAAGGATCATAAGAATATGTTGGGCGATGGAAACGGCAACCTTTATGGTGTATCAGCTTTCACTGGCAATGCCGAAGCTATCAATCCTTTTGCCATGCGTGACAACTCTTATACCAAGAACAGAGGCTTTAATATCAATGGTTCTACTTATTTGAATTTTATGCCTATCAAGGGGCTTACCGTTACTTCTCGTCTTTCTTATCGTTTGGCTTCAACTTCCTCTTATGGCGTGGGGCAATCTTATTACTATACTGACAAGGCTAAACGTGATTGGGTGGAGGTTTCGGCTTCGGATTATAGCCCAACCTATTATCAGTGGGAGAACTTTTTGAACTACACCCGTTCTTTTGGCAAACACAACGCAACATTGATGTTGGGAACTTCTTATAGTCAGAGCCGTTCTTATGGCGTTAGCGGAAGTAAGAAGGGATATAATGAAGATACTACAGATATGTGGGGAAATGTGATTAACAGAGTTTCGCATTTGGGTTTCTTGCAGAATGATCCTAATTTCTTCTACTTTGCCTATGCTACATCTGATGCTGTAAAGGATGTAAGTGGTGGTGAGCCTACCTATACTCGTAAATTATCTTACTTCGGACGTTTGAATTATGACTATGCCGGAAAGTACATGGCTCAGTTCTCACTGCGTGCCGATGCTGCTGACCTCTCTGTGTTGCCAAAGAACAAACGTTGGGGCTATTTCCCGGCAGTTTCTTTGGGTTGGGTTCTTTCGGAGGAAAATTTTATGAAAGGAACTGAAGACTGGCTGTCACAATTAAAGCTCCGTGCCAGTTGGGGACAGAATGGTTCTACTGCATCATTGGGCGGTTATAAATGGAATGTATCAATTGGTGCTACCGGGCATTTGGCTGTAGGTGATAATAATAATTTCTCTTACATCAATGGTTATGCTCCCTCTGCTACCGGTAATGACGGACTTAAATGGGAAACTTCTGAACAAACCAATATAGGTATTGATGCCCGTTTCTTGAATAGCCGTTTGACTGTTACAGCCGATTATTTCCATAAAAAGACAAAAGACCTGATTGTTTCGGGCATTAAGGCTTCAACTGTAGTAGGTAACAGTTTCTCGCCAGTTAATGCCGGTAATATTACGAACAAGGGGTTTGAATTGGAACTGGGATGGCAAGATCGTATTGGTGACTTTGCTTATGGTGTCCGTGCCAACGTTGCTACATTGAAGAATAAAGTGACCAAGATGCATGAGTCTTTATCAAGTATTGATGGGGCTACTTATGTGACTTATGGAGCCATTACTCGTTTTGAGGTAGGTAAGCCCGCGTGGTATTTTTATGGTTATGATTTCATGGGTGTGGATTCAAAAACCGGTGAGCCAATCTTTAGAGATATTGATGGTGTAGAAGGTATTACGGATAATGATAAGACAGAAATTGGTAAGGGAATTGCCGACTATACTTATGGTATTACCTTGAATGCAGCTTGGAAGGGATTTGATTTTATCTTGTTTGGTACGGGTTCTCAAGGTAACGATGTGTTCTGTGGCTTGAACCGTGTGGATTACAATTTGAATCAGCTGACTTATTTTACAAAAAACCGCTGGACAGAAAGCAATCGCAATGGGAAGACTCCTGCATCAGGCGCTACAGATTATACCAAGTATCTGACTTCTTCCGGTTGTGTATTTGACGGTTCTTATTTTAAAATTAAACAGATTCAGTTAGGTTATTCTTTCCCGAAGCAACTGATTAAGAAGGTAGCAATTGAAAATCTACGTATATATGGCTCACTTGAGGACTTCTTTACTTTTACAGACTATCCTGGTTTTGACCCTGAAGTTACCGGTGTCGGAAATTCATTAGGTGTGGATAAAGGTAGTTATCCTAATTCAAAGAAGGTTGTTCTTGGTTTGAGTGTGACATTCTGATTTTTATGAACTTATTAAAATGAAAAACATATGAAATTAAGATATTCTTTAATGCTCGGAGCGCTCCTTATATTGGCTGGCACTTCGTGTGAAGACAAATTGGATATACCTCAAAAAGGTGTATTGGACTTTTCCACTTATTATAAAACTGACGAACAAGCTCAAGCAGCGGCTGATGCGCTTTATATACAACTCAAGGGTACATACTATAACTATACGATGATGAAGAATGCCCTTTCGGACGATGTTTGGGCAGGTGGTGGTGGTCGTAATGACAATGCAGAGCTGGAAGGCTGTAATGAATATTCATTTGGCTCAGACCAAAGTTTTATCGGAGGCGTATGGGAAAGCTACTATCAGCTTATTTATAAGGCGAATGTGATTCTGGGACGTGTTGAGCCTGATACTGATTTGAAGAAGAAGGCTTGTGCTGAAGCCAAGTTCTTCCGTGCTTTTGCTTATTTTGATTTAGTTTCTATGTGGGGTGATGTACCATTGGTAGACCATGAACTTGATAAATCCGAATATCAGTTGGCTCGTTCGCCTAAGGCTGATATTTGGGCGTTGATAGAGCGGGACCTGACTGAAGCTATCAATTCAGGACTCTTGGAGGAAAAGAAGAGTGTAGATGATAAAACGACATGGCGTGTTACCAAGCAGTTGGCACAAGCTATATTGGGTAAAGCTTATTTATGGCAAGAAAAATTCCATGAAGCTGCTGTTGTCTTGAATGAGGTTAGAGCTAGCGGTAAGTATAAACTTTATGATGGAAATTATGAGGATATCTTGACCTACAAGGCTGAGTATAATTGTGAAAGTATGCTCGAAAGTAACCGTATTTTTGATGCAAGTAATTCCATGGATGAGTTCAGTTTCTTTGAGGTGATGAATCATTGGCGCACTGATAAGTTGGATATGTCTGGCTCTAACAATCAGTTTAATGGTACCGGATGGGGATTTATGGTTCCTCAGAAAAAGTTGTATGATGCATTTGTTCAGGAAGAGGGTGTAGATGGTTATCGGTTGAATCAGACAATGAAAACCTATGACCAAATTTCTCAATTGGGTGTCAAGGTTGCCAAAGGGCAGAGTTTGATTAATGAAGGTTATTTCATGTGGAAGCGTCGCTTCTCGAATGTAGAATCTCCTGCTGGGTTCTGGTGTTCATATAATAACTATCGTTGGATGCGTTATGCTGAAGTCTTGTTACTGGCAGCTGAAGCAAACCTGAAGGATGGCAATCAATCCGAAGCTGATGCTTGCTTGAATGAGGTGCGTCAGCGTGCAAGATTGGATGCAAAGACGGCTACCTTGGATGCCATTAAATTGGAAAAGAGACTGGAACTCTGTTCTGAATATACCCGTTATCAGGATATTATCCGTTGGAAAGATGCGGAGGCTTTGCTTAAGGATCAGGGTGAAAGAACACCTATCTTGTCAAATAAGGCAGGAAAAGATGAGCCGGATAATGTAGCGGTAGAATACATTCAGTATAACAAGGATAAAACGCGTTATGGTTTCAAGGAAAGACATTATTTGTTGCCTATTCCGGCAAAGGAGATCCGTTTGAATCCGAATATGGAACAAAATGCAGGTTGGTAAAGCGTATAAAGAATCAAAATCTAACTTTGTCATCTGATGCAGATAGACAAAATTAGATTTTTCTAACTGATTAATTGTTTGTAGAAGAAGTCCCCCGTGGGAATCAGCTAATTGTACGGGGGCTTCTTTTGTAGCTTTTTAAATATAATATATATGAGAAGATTGTCAATTACTTTATTTTCACTCTGTCTGGCATCTGCTTTGACTGCACAGGTGACCGGTTCGAATCAGTCAGTCAGACTGCGTGCCGACAATATCGACGAAGTGGTCAGTGCCATGACCCTCGAAGAGAAGGTACACCTCGTCATCGGTTGTGGGATGTCGATGGGAAGTGATACCAAGTTTCCCGGAACAGCGGGACGTACTTACGACATTCCCCGACTGGGTATCCCTTCCGCCTATCTTGCCGACGGACCGCACCGGTTGGCGATGGCTGCCAAGCGGGAATTCGACAGCCGTACTTATCATGCTACGGAATTCCCTTCCAGCACCACGGTGGCAGCTACTTTCAATCCGGATGCAGCCCATAAGGTGGGACGTACTTTGGGTATGGAAGTGAAGGATTATGGTTTGGATGTGTTGCTGGCACCGGGTGTCAACCTGATGCGAAATGTGCTTTGTGGACGTAACCATGAATATTATTCGGAAGATCCGGTGTTGGCTGGTAAAATGGCTGCTGCCTATATCAACGGAGTCCAGAGCCGGGGGACAGGTACCTGCCTGAAACACTTTGCCGTGAACAACCAGGAGACCAACCGCAATAACAACGATTCTCATCTGACACAGCGCCCCTTGCGCGAGCTGTATTTGAAGTGCTTCGAGATTGCTGTCAAAGAGTCTCAGCCCTGGAGCGTGATGACCGCCTACAATAAGGTGAACGGCAAATATACCTGCGAGGACCGCGAACTGACAGAGGACATCCTCCGCGACGAATGGGGATTCAAGGGACTGGTGATGTCCGACTGGAATGCCGGAAAAGATGCCGTGACCTCCATCGTAGCAGGAAACGACATGCTGCAACCGGGGCAAGACCGCCAGTATAAAGCTATTTTGGAAGCCGTAGAGAACGGTACACTGGATTTGGCACTCCTCGACCGCAGCGTGAAGCGTGTGCTGGAGTTTGTGGTCAAGAGCCATACCTTTGCCGGCTACGAGTATCCCAATAAAACCGATTTGGAGGCTCATGCGCAAGTAGACCGTGAGATAGGTGCGGAAGGTATCGTGCTGCTGGATAACAAGCAGGCGCTACCCATGGCTGCCGGCATCAAAAAAGTGGCCCTTTATGGAACTACTTCCTATGACATGGTTCCTGCCGGCATGGGCTTTGGCAGTACGGGCATCGGCTATTACACGGTTTCTATGGTAGAAGGTTTGCGCAATGCGGGTTACATCGTGGACAAAGAATTGCTGAATCGCTACAAGAAGCATATGGCCGACGAGCAGAAACGGCTTTTTCCTCACGGAAAACCGCCTTTCGCCTTTACTCCGCTGCCCCGTGCCGAGGAGTTCCTGCCCACTGCCGAGGAACTGGCTGCACAAGTGAAGGCCAACGACATTGCCGTGCTTACGCTGGGGCGTGTCAGTGGCGAGGGCTGTGACCGCCGTGTGGAAGATTTCCTCCTGAAGGAGAACGAATTGGCTCTGATTAAGCAAGTGTCTGCCGCTTATCATGCTGCAGGCAAGAAACTGGTGGTGGTTCTCAACATCTGCAGCCCGGTGGAGACTGCTTCTTGGAAGGGACTGGCAGATGCAGTGGTTTGTGCCTTCCAGCCGGGACAAGAGGTGGGTAATTGTATCACGGACATCCTGACCGGAAAGGTGAATCCTTCGGGCAAGTTACCCATGACGTTTGCCGTGAAATATGGCGATGCGCCGTCGGATGCTAACTTCCCTTTTGATTACGAGTTCAAGATGCCGTCGTTTGCTATGGGTACCGGCATGAACTTCAAGTCCGAAAAGAAAGAGGAGAAACCGAAGGAACCGGAGAAAAATGTGGATTTCACCAACTATGAAGAGGGAATCTATGTGGGTTATCGCTATTTCGACACTTTCGGTAAAGAGGTTTCCTATCCGTTCGGTCATGGTTTGAGCTATACTGCTTTTGACTATGCGGTAGAGAACGCCAAAATGGATGCCGATCGCTGTGAGTTGAAAGTGAGCGTGAAGAACATCGGCAAGGTGGCAGGGCGTGAAGCTGTACAACTCTATGTGAAAGCTCCGAATGGGGGACTTGACAAGCCTGCCAAGGAGTTGAAGGCCTTCGGCAAAACTGCCTTGCTCCAGCCGGGCGAGAGCCAGACACTGATTCTGACTTGGAACGTGATGGACATGGCTTCCTTTAATGAGAAAAACAGCTCTTGGGAGTTGGCTAAGGGTGAATATCAGTGGATGGTTGCCGCATCTTCGGCCGATGTGCGTTGCACAGCGGTACAGAGGGTGACAAAGGCACGCAAGCAGAAAGTGCATGATGCCATGCGGGCGCAAGTGCCTGTGGCTGTGTATCCGATGGTGAAGAGATGAGGGGGATATGCGTGAAAAAACTGATATATATCAATTAGTTTTAGAGTGGAAAACGCTTATTTTGTAGTACATTTTTAAATCGATACCATGAAAAGATTGATACTCTCTCTTTTTGCCGTCTGCTTGCTGTGGATGGCAAATGCACAAAATCCTGCATGGGGACCGCAAAGCAAGGTAGTGACCGACAGCATCTACAGCCAGGTATTGAAAGCACACCGTGCCTACACCATCTATCTGCCGCAAAGCTATAGCAATGAAACGGATAGGAAATATCCTATCCTCTATTTGCTGCACGGCATGTCGGGGGTGAATACCAGTTGGTTTACAGACCAACGTGTGAAGGACGTGATGGACCAGTTGGTGGCATCGGGCGAGGCTTGCGAGATGATTATCGTCAGCCCCAATGCAGGAGGCAATCCGGCTACTTGCTGGAACGGCTACTTCAACATGCCGGGTTGGGCTTACGAAGATTTCTTCTATAAGGAGTTCCTTCCTTATATAGAGAAGACTTACCGGGTGAAAGGTGATAAGCGGCATCGTGCCATTGCCGGACTTTCTATGGGCGGAGGTGGAACGGCAAGCTATGCACAGCGCTATCCGGATATGTATTGTGCTGCTTATGCTATGAGTGCTTTGATGAACATCCCCGTTAGTGGTGAGGAGGTGGGAAGAGACCCCGACCCCACAAACAAGATGGCTGTACTGACGCGTTCTGTGCAGGAGCATAGTTGCATCAGGTATGTGGCTGAGGCAGATGTTGCGCGTAAGGCACAGCTTCGTACTGTACAGTGGTTTGTGGATTGCGGAGACGATGACTTTCTGCTGGACCGTAATATAGAGTTTTTCCAGGCGATGCGTAATGCCGGTATCCCTTGCCAGTTCCGTGTGCGGGATGGCGGACATACCAGCGAATATTGGCATTCGGCACTTTATATGTGCCTGCCTTTTGTAAGTCGCTGCTTTGCTAAATAACAAGAAGCTAATTCATTTAATATAAGAAATTATGAAAAGATTATTAAGTTTGGCAGCGATGCTGCTGGTCTGCTGTGTCACCCTTTTTGCACAGCAAGCTCTTTGGGGAGGTGCGGCAGTTGTCTCTCCTGATATTCATGACGACAACACGGTTACTTTTCGCTTGAAAGCTCCTAAGGCTGTAAGGGTGCAGATTACCGGTGATTTTCTGCCTCCACAAACTATTAAGACTCCTCGTGGCGATTATGATGCACCGGGCATTGCCGATTTGACAGAGGGGAAGGATGGCGTTTGGGAATTTACTACTCCCGAACCATTGAAGCCGGAACTTTATGGATACTCCTTTATTGTGGACGGATTGAGAATGATGGACCCGAGCAATGTTTACATGATTCGGGATGTGGCTACCGTGACCAATGTATTTATCATCGGTGGTGACCGTGCCGATTTGTATAAAGTGAATAAGGTACCCCATGGAACGGTAAGTCGCATGTGGTACAATAGTCCTTCGCTGGGAATGGACCGCCGTCTGACGATTTACACTCCGGCTGGTTATGAAACCAGCGGCAAGCGTTATCCGGTATTTTATCTGCTTCATGGTGCAGGTGGTGATGAGGAAGCTTGGATTGCTCTTGGCCGTACTTCGCAGATATTGGATAATCTCATTGCACAAGGCAAGGCTAAACCTATGATTGTGGTGATGACTAACGGCAATGCTTGGCAAGATGCTGCTGCAGGTGAATCTCCCAAGGGTTTTGTTGCCCCCTCCATGCGTCCCGACGAAAGAGCGAAGGTGGCGGAAGGTGCTTTTGAACTCTCGTTCCCCGAAATCGTGAAGTTCGTGGAGAAGAATTTCCGCACTCTTGCCAATAAGAAGAACCGTGCCATTGCCGGGCTTTCTATGGGTAGTTTCCACTCTTGCAATATTTCCAAGTATTACCCGGACATGTTCGACTATGTAGGTCTTTTCTCCGGTGCAAGTACCGGAAACGATAAATCGACTTGTCCGGTCTATACCGACTTCGAAGGTAAGCTGAAGACTCAGTTTGCCAAGAAACCGGCTCTTTACTTCATCGCATGCGGCAAGACGGACTTTGTTTATAAAGGTGTGGCCGATTTTCGCAAGTTGCTTGACGACAATGGTTATAAGTACGAGTATCTTGAAACGGGCGAGGGACATATCTGGAGGAACTGGCGAATCTATCTGACGGAGTTCGCGCCGAAGTTGTTCAAATAAGAGGATTTGGTATAACTAATTTAATAACAAAATAACATACGTATCATGAAAAGAATTTCTATTTTGTCAGCTCTGTTGCTGATGTGTGCGATGACTTTCGCGCAACAAGCTCTCTGGGGAGGCGCTCCCGTGGTCTCACCTGAGATACACGACAACAATACAGTAACTTTCCGCTTGAAGGCGCCGAAAGCCGTAAAGGTGCAAGTAACCGGCGACTTCCTGCCTACGCAGAAAATCAAGACTCCTTTTGGTGAGTTTGATGGTCCGGGTGTGGCAGATTTGAAAGAGAACAAGGACGGTGTGTGGGAATTCACTACTCCCGAACCGCTGAAACCAGAACTCTACAGCTACACTTTCCTGGTAGACGGACTGAAGATTAACGACCCTGCCAACGTCTATATGATTCGAGACGTGGCAAGCGTGACGAATGTATTCATCATCGGTGGTGACGAGCGCATCGATCTCTACAAAGTGAATAAGGTTCCTCATGGAACGGTATCTAAGGTATGGTACAACAGCCCTACGCTGGGTATGGACCGCCGCCTGACTGTCTATACGCCTGCCGGATATGAGACAAGCGGCAAGCGCTACCCCGTCTTCTACCTGCTGCACGGCATGGGTGGCGACGAGAACGCATGGAGCGAACTGGGACGTACGGCACAGATTCTGGATAACCTCATCGCCCAAGGCAAGGCCAAGCCGATGATTGTAGTAATGACCAACGGTAACGCTGCGTTGGAGGCTGCTCCGGGTGAATCGTCACTGGGTTTTGCCGCTCCCAGCATGAATCTGCCCAAGACGATGGAAGGCTCTTTCGAGACCGCTTTCCCCGACGTGGTGAAATTCATTGATAAGACTTACCGTACGCAGGCCAACAAGCAGGGTCGTGCCATTGCCGGATTGTCTATGGGCGGTTACCACTCCATGCACATCTCCAAGCAATATCCGGATATGTTCGACTATGTAGGTCTGTTCTCGGCAGCCATCATGCCCAACAAAGATGTGAAGTCTCCGATTTATGACAACCTTGAAGCCAAACTGAAAACCCAGTTTGCCAAGAAACCGTCACTCTATTACATCGCTATCGGTAATAAAGACTTCTTGTTCCAGGCCAATAACGACTACCGCAAGATGTTGGACGAGAAGGGTTACAAATATGAATATTATGAAACCGGAGAAGGTCATATCTGGAAGAACTGGCGTATTTACCTGACAGAATTCGCACCGAAGATATTTAAATAAGATTATGAAGAAGAATATCATATCCATGGCAGCAGCAATGGCTGTTTTGTCAGCTTGCGGACCGGGTGTGCCGCAGCTTGGAAAGTCCTCTCTGGATGAGGTGATTGGCGCCATGACCTTGGAAGAAAAGGCGCATCTGGTAGTGGGTACCGGTATGGCAGGCTTCTCGGGTGACAGTGCCGTAATCGGTGCAACGAGAAAGCTGGTGCCGGGTGCGGCAGGAACCACATACCCGATTGAACGCCTCGGTATTCCCGCTGTGGTGCTGGCTGATGGTCCCGCCGGACTGCGTATCGACCCCAAGCGTGAGGGGGATTCGGCTACGTACTATTGTACTCATTTCCCTATCGGAACTTTGCTCGCCTCTACCTGGGACCAGGAACTGGTGGAAAGTGTAGGTCAGTCCATCGGTAACGAAGTGCTGGAATACGGTGCGGACGTGCTGTTGGCTCCGGCGCTGAACATTCACCGTAACCCGCTTTGCGGACGTAACTTCGAGTATTATTCCGAAGACCCGTTGGTGTCGGGTAAGATTGCCGCCGCCTACGTACGTGGTGTGCAGAGCAACGGTGTGGGTACCAGTATCAAGCACTTTGCTGTGAACAACCAGGAAACCAACCGTATGGCTACGGATGCGCATGTATCTCCACGCGCCTTGCGCGAAATCTACTTGAAAGGATTCGAGATTGCCGTGAAGGAATCCGCTCCTTGGACCGTGATGTCCTCATACAACTACCTGAACGGTGTCTACACTTCGGAAAACAAGGAGTTGCAGACAACCATGTTGCGCGACGAATGGGGCTTCAAGGGTATGGTGATGACCGACTGGTTTGGCGGCAAGGATGCCGTGGCACAGATGGTGGCAGGCAATGACATGTTGCAGCCCGGTCTGCCCAAGCAGTACGAAGCCATCGTGAAGGGTGTGCAGGACGGAGCGTTAGATGAAGCCATCCTCAATCAGAATGTGAAGCGTATTCTGGAGATGATTCTCCAGACTCCCCACTTCAAGGGATATAAATACTCCAACAAGCCTGATTTGAAGGCGCATGCTGCCGTTACTCGCCAGTCGGCAACGGAAGGTATGGTATTGCTGAAGAACGATAACGGTGCTCTGCCGCTGGCTGCCGACGTGAAGAACGTGGCACTCTTCGGTTGCACTTCCTACGATTTCATTGCAGGCGGTACAGGTTCGGGCAACGTGAACCGCGCTTATACCGTTTCGCTATTGGACGGCTTGAAGAATGCCGGCTATGTGGTGGATGAAGCGCTGAAGAATAGCTATGAAGCTTACCTGAAAGCCGAGAAAGAACGTCTGTCCAAAGATAAGAAAGAGTGGTTCATGCCCGATACCCGTCCGGCTGAGATGGCTGTTTCCGCACAAGTCATCCGCGAGCAGGCTGCCAAGGCCGATGTGGCACTGGTGACGCTGGGACGTACCTCCGGTGAGTTCCTTGACCGTATGGTAGCCGACTTCAACCTCACCAAAGAGGAACAGAACATGTTGAAAGCTGTGTCCGATGTTTTCCACGCTGCCGGAAAGAAGGTAGTGGTGGTGCTCAATATCGGTGGTGTGATTGAAACTGCTTCTTGGAAATCTGCTCCCGATGCCATTCTTTGTGCATGGCAGGCAGGCCAGGAGGGAGGAAACAGTGTGGCTGACGTACTGAGTGGCAAGGCTTCTCCTTCGGGCAAGCTGACAATGACTTTCCCGGTGAAGTTTGAAGATGCTGCTTCTTCCGACAACTTCCCGATAGACATGCGTGTAAGCACCGACCTTATGAACAAAGGCGGGAAGAAGAACGACGTGAAGAACGTGGACTATACCAATTACGAAGAGGACATCTACGTGGGTTACCGTTACTTCGACACCTTCGGCAAGCAGGTTTCCTATCCTTTCGGTTACGGTCTTTCCTATACCACTTTTGCTTACGACAAGGCTGCTGTCAAGGCAGACAACGGTGTCTATACCGTGTCTGTAGAAGTGAAGAACACCGGTAAGGTAGCAGGCAAGGAAGTGGTTCAGCTTTATGTATCCGCTCCCGATGCTGCAGACGCCAACAAACCCGAAAAGGAACTGAAAGCTTTCGCCAAGACCAAGGAACTGAAACCGGGCGAAACTACTGTGGTGACGCTGAAAGTGAATGCTGCCGACCTGGCTTCCTACGATGAGGCTGCATCGGCATGGGTGGTAACTCCCGGAAACTACAAGTTCCTCGTCGGGGCTTCCTCACGCGACATCAAGGCTACGCTGGAGGCTGAAGTAGCTGCCGCAACGCAGAAGACGAACAACATCTTGAAACTTCAGGAACCGATGAGCCTCTTGAAGAGATGAGAGTAGGATTGTCTGAAAAGATAACAAATCATACCCTAAAAAACATCCTGTTGTACCCTTTGGTATGGCAGGATGTTCTTATCTTTGTGCCTCGTATAAACAGATAGTGCAACTATTATAAACCAATATCACAACCATGAATAAAAAGTTAATCTTATCTTTAGCCCTATCAGGGTTAGTGCTTACTGCTACGGCGCAGACCACTGTTGCGCCTGCCATTCCAAGAGACGAGAAAATAGAACAGCAGATTGAGACTTTGCTGAAGAAGATGACGCTTGACGAGAAAGTCGGTCAGATGTGCGAACTCACTATCGACCTCCTGCAGAAACGCGCCAATCCCTTTGCCGGCCTCGACCCGAAGAACATCACGGTGAAGGACCTGCAAAAAATCATCAAGAGATACAAGCTTGAAAAGGAATTCAAGCTGGGCAAGGAGATGCCTTCGCAGGATGTGATGATGAAGCTCTATATGCGTATCCAAGGCATTGAGAATGCCAAGGGCTTCCAGTTGGATGAGGCGATGCTCGACTCTGTCATCGGAAAATACAAAGTAGGCTCCATCTTGAACGTGCCCAACGGTGTGGCACAGAGCGTGGAGAAGTGGCAGGAAATCATCAAACGCATTCAGGAGAAATCCATGGAGGTGATGGGTATTCCTTGTGTGTACGGTGTAGACCAGATACACGGAACTACCTATACGCTGGGTGGTACTTTCTTCCCGCAAGGCGTCAATATGGGAGCTACCTTCAACCGTGAACTGACACGTGAAGGTGCACGCATCTCCGCTTATGAAACAAAGGCGGGAAGCATTCCCTGGACGTATGCCCCGGTGACCGACCTCGGGCGTGACCCGCGCTGGCCGCGTATGTGGGAAAACTATGGTGAAGACGCCTACGTCAATGCCGAAATGGGACGTGAAGCCGTTATCGGTTTCCAGGGAGAGAACCCCAACCTGATTGGCGGGAACAACGTTGCCGCTTGTATGAAGCACTATATGGGTTATGGTGTTCCCGTTTCCGGTAAGGACCGTACACCGTCTTCCATCACCGAGCAGGATATGCGTGAGAAGCATTTTGCTCCTTATCTGGAAATGGTGAAGGCAGGTGCCCTCTCCGTGATGGTGAACTCCGCCATGAACAACGGCCTGCCTTTCCATGCCAACTATGAGCTGCTGACCAAGTGGCTGAAAGAAGACCTCAACTGGGACGGTATGATCGTGACCGACTGGGCGGACATCAACAACCTTTATAGCCGCGACCACATTGCCAAGGACAAGAAGGAAGCCATCAAGCTCGCCATCAATGCCGGTATCGACATGTCTATGGACCCGTACGACTGGAAGTTCTGTACACTCTTGAAGGAGCTGGTGGAAGAAGGTGAAGTTCCCATGAGCCGTATAGACGATGCTGTACGTCGTGTGCTGCGTTTGAAGTACCGTCTCAACCTATTTGAAAAGCCCTATTATGACTTGAAAGACTTCCCGTTGTTCGGTAGTGCGGAACATGCCGCTGCTGCATTGCAGGCTGCCGAAGAGTCTTTGGTACTCCTGAAGAATACAGACGGTATATTGCCGTTGGCAAAAGGCAAGAAACTGCTGGTTACCGGTCCGAATGCCAATTCCATGCGTTGCCTCAACGGTGGCTGGTCCTATTCATGGCAGGGCGACAAGGCCGACGAGCATGCAAGCCAATACAATACGATTCTTGAAGCCTTCACCAATAAATTCGGTGCGGACAATATCATTTACGAAGCCGGTGTCACTTATAAGCAAGGTGGCAACTGGTGGGAAGAAAACACTCCGGAGATAGAGAAAGCTGTAGCTGCCGCTGCCGGTGCCGACTACATCGTTGCCTGCATCGGTGAGAACTCTTACTGCGAGACTCCGGGTAACCTGACGAACCTCTTCCTCTCACAGAACCAGCTCGACCTGGTGAAGGCTCTTGCCAAGACCGGCAAGCCCGTCATTCTGGTGCTGAACGAGGGCCGTCCACGCCTGATAGCCGACATCGAGCCTTTGGCAAAGGCTGTGGTCAACACCATGCTTCCGGGCAACTACGGCGGCGATGCGTTGGCAAACCTCATTGCCGGCGACGCCAACTTCAGCGGAAAGATGCCTTTCACTTATCCGAAAGAAATCAACTCTCTGATTACGTACGACTACAAACCGTGCGAACACATCGGCAAGCAGATGGAAGGTGCTTATAACTACGATGCGCAAGTGTCCGTACAGTGGGCGTTCGGTTATGGATTGAGCTATACCACCTTTGCATACAGCAACCTCAAGGTGGATAAGTCGGACTTTACCGCTGATGATGTGCTTACTTTCACTGTAGATGTGAAGAATACCGGTGACCGTGTCGGCAAGGAGAGCGTGTTGCTCTTCAGCAGTGACCTCGTTGCCTCCCTTACTCCCGATACCCGCCGTCTTCGCGCTTTCGAAAAGGTGGAACTGAAACCGGGCGAGACAAAGACCGTGACACTGAAACTGAAAGGCTCCGACCTTGCTTTTGTAGGCTATGACGGCAAGTGGATTTTGGAGAAAGGTGACTTCCGCATCCAGACGGGTGACCAGACTGTGAACGTGGTTTGTACGGATACCAAGAAGTGGGAGACTCCGAATAAGTGATACGACAAGGTCTTTTAGACCTTTAGAACCATAGTAAAAGGGCCGATAGCATGAAACAAGCTATCGGCCTTTTATTTTTCCGCGTTGTCTTTCAACAGTATCTTTTTTCCGCTTGTACCTCCTTACTTCTTTTCCTGAAACAATAGAGATTGTACGCATGAGATGTATATCTCATGTTGTTCGAGATGTGCATCTCGTTGTGCTTGACATGTGCATCTCATGCAGTATGGAACGTGATAATTCATTTCATAAAGTATAAGCTTCTGTCTCATAAGATTATATGTTTTACACTTTATCTTGAAGTGTTGAAAGGGCGTGTCTGTAATATAATTCTCGTTTGAACCGTTAAATCAATCTTTTTTTCTCTAATATTTTGTAGTCGAACAGATTATTTATATCTTTGCAAGCGAAAACGGATGAAAGGTGGAGGGGCGATTAAGCTCCTCTTTTTTGTTCCTAATGGTTAATCTATGATAGAAAAGAAAACTGTTTGTCAGATTGTTGACGAGTGGCTGGCAGGAAAGGACTACTTCCTTGTGGAGGTGACAATCAGCCCGGATGACAAGATTTTGGTGGAAATAGACCACAAAGAAGGTGTTTGGATTGAGGACTGCGTAGAGCTGAGCCGCTACATCGAGTCCAAGTTGAACCGTGAGGATGAGGATTATGAGTTGGAAGTCGGTTCGGCCGGCATCGGACAGCCCTTCAAGGTACTGCAGCAGTACATTAACCACATCGGCAAGGAAGTGGAAGTGCTGGCAAAGGACGGCCGCAAGCTCAGCGGCGTGTTGAAGGAAGCCGACGAACAGCATTTCGTCGTGACCATTCAGAAGAAAGTGAAAGAGGAAGGTGCCAAGCGTCCCAAGCTGGTGGACGAGGACTTGACCTTTACGTATGAAGAGATAAAATACACTAAATACTTAATCAGTTTTAAATAAGACTATGGCCAAAAAAGTAGAAACTGTCAGCTTGATAGATACATTTTCGGAATTTAAGGAACTGAAGAATATCGACAGAACCACGATGGTAAGCGTACTCGAGGAGTCGTTCCGTAGTGTGATTGCGAAAATGTTCGGTACCGATGAGAATTACGACGTAATTGTAAACCCGGACAAGGGTGACTTCGAAATATGGCGTAACCGTGAGGTAGTGGCAGACGAGGATTTGGAAAACCCGAACCTGCAGATTGCATTGTCCGAAGCACAAAAGATTGATGCTTCTTATGAAGTGGGCGAGGAAGTGACGGATGAAGTTATCTTCGCGAACTTCGGTCGCCGTGCCATCTTGAACTTGCGCCAGACACTGGCCTCCAAGATATTGGAACTGGAGAAAGATAGTATTTACAACAAATACATTGATAAAGTGGGTACCATCATCAATGCGGAAGTCTACCAGATTTGGAAGAAAGAGATGCTGCTGCTCGATGATGAAGGCAACGAACTGTTGCTGCCCAAGACCGAACAGATACCGAGTGACTTCTACCGCAAGGGCGAGACCGCCCGCGCCGTAGTGGCACGTGTGGACAACAAGAATAATAATCCGAAGATTATCCTAAGCCGTACGTCGCCCGTCTTCCTGCAACGTCTGTTCGAAATGGAAGTACCCGAAATCAATGACGGACTGATTACCATCAAGAAGATTGCCCGCATCCCCGGCGAGCGTGCCAAGATTGCCGTTGAGAGCTACGATGACCGTATCGATCCGGTAGGTGCTTGCGTGGGTGTGAAGGGTAGCCGTATTCATGGTATTGTCCGCGAGCTTCGCAACGAGAATATCGACGTTATCAACTATACGTCCAATATCCAGTTGTTTATACAGCGTGCCTTGAGCCCTGCCAAGATTTCTTCCATCCGCTTGAACGAGGAAGAACGCAAGGCTGAAGTGTTCTTGAAACCCGAAGAGGTGTCGCTGGCTATCGGTAAAGGCGGTTTGAATATCAAGCTTGCCAGTATGTTGACTGAGTACACCATCGACGTGTTCCGTGAGTTGGATGAGGCCATAGAGGATGAAGACATCTACTTGGACGAATTCCGTGATGAAATAGACGGTTGGGTTATCGATGCCATCAAGGCTATCGGTATCGATACGGCTAAGGCTGTGTTGAACGCTCCCCGTGAGATGTTGATTGAGAAGACGGACCTCGAAGAAGAGACGGTGGACGAGGTATTGCGCATTTTGAAACAGGAGTTTGAAGAGGAGAATGAATGATTTACGATTTTACGATTTACGATTTACGATTAGAGTTTGATTGTAAATGTAAGTCGTTCCGCTCCGAGTATTATCAATCGTAAATCGTAAATGGTTAAATCGTAAATAGGAAAAAATTGATGACGATAAGGTTAAACAAAGTAACAAGAGATTTAAATGTAGGGATTACGACGGCTGTCGAGTTCCTGCAAAAGAAGGGATTTACCGTTGAGGCAAATCCGAACACAAAAATTACGGATGAACAGTTCGAACTGCTCAAAAAGGAGTTTAGTACAGATAAGGACCTTAAGATAAAGTCGGAGCGTTTCAGCCAGGAACGTCAGAGCAAGGACCGCAACAAGGCGTCCGTGTCTATTGACGGCTATAGGGAAACGCAGGAGAAAGCGAAGCCCGAGGAGATTAAGACGGTTGTTCCGGAAGACGCACGTCCGAAGTTCAAGCCGGTAGGCAAGATTGATTTGGACAAACTGAACCGTAGACCTGCTCCTGCTCAGGAAAAAGAGAAAGAAGCGGAAAAAGCGGTAGAGGAGAAGAAGGTGGAGGAACCGGCAGTTGTAGAAACGCCGAAACCGGAACCTGCTCCTGCTCCCCAACCGGAACCACAGCCGCAACCGGAGGTACAGCCGGCATCTGAGTCCGAGCCGCAGCCCGTTTCGGAACCGCAGCCACAACCCGTTGTCAAGGAAGAGCCTGCTCCGGTTGTAGAGGCTCAACAAGAATCTAAAAAGGAAGAAATGATAGAAGCGCCTGCTCCCGTACCGGTGGCTGAAGAAGCACCGGTTGAAAAAGAGGGGAAAGAAGAAGGAGAAGAAATCTTCAAGATACATCAGCCTGAGTTTGTTTCGAAGATTAATGTCATCGGACAGATAGACCTGGCGGCTCTGAACCAATCCACACGCCCGAAGAAGAAATCGAAAGAGGAGAAACGCAAGGAGCGTGAAGAGAAGGAAAAGATTCGCCAGGATCAGAAGAAGCAGATGAAGGAAGCTATCATCAAGGAAATCCGCCGTGATGACAGCAAGTTGAAGGATACCGCTGCCGGCGATGCCAACGGCAAGAAGAAACGTGTCCGTATCAATAAGGAGAAAGTGGACATCAACAATGCTTCCAACTTCCAGCGTGGTGGCAACGACCGTGGACACGCTGGTGCCCAGCAAGGTCAGGGTGCCCGCCCGCAAGGTGGAAACCAGCCTGGTGGAAACAATGCCAATAATAACCGCAACCGCAATAAGGACCGCTTCAAGAAGCCGGTCATCAAGCAGGAGGTTAGCGAGGAAGATGTAGCAAAGCAGGTAAAGGAAACTTTGGCACGCCTCACTTCCAAAGGAAAGAACAAAGGTGCCAAGTATCGTAAGGAAAAACGTGACATGGCTTCCAGCCGTATGCAGGAATTGGAAGACATGGAAATGGCAGAAAGCAAGGTACTGAAGATTACGGAATTCGTGACGGCCAACGAGTTGGCAAGCATGATGGATGTTTCTGTTACTCAGGTCATCGCCACTTGTATGAGCATTGGTATGATGGTATCCATCAACCAGCGTCTGGATGCCGAGACCATCAACTTGGTGGCTGAGGAATTCGGCTTCAAGACAGAATATGTAAGCGCAGAAGTGGCGCAGGCCATCGTAGAGGAAGAGGATGATGAGGAAGATTTGGAACCTCGCGCTCCGATTGTAACGGTGATGGGTCACGTAGACCACGGTAAGACTTCATTGCTCGACTATATCCGTAAGGCGAATGTGATTGCCGGTGAAGCGGGTGGTATCACACAGCACATCGGTGCCTACCACGTGTCGCTGGACGACGGACGTAAGATTACATTCCTCGATACTCCGGGCCACGAGGCGTTTACCGCCATGCGTGCCCGTGGTGCCAAAGCTACGGATATTGCCATCATCATTGTGGCTGCTGACGACAACGTGATGCCGCAGACAAAGGAAGCCATCAACCATGCCATGGCTGCGGGTGTTCCTATTGTATTTGCAATCAATAAGATTGATAAACCGACTGCCAACCCCGACAAGATTAAGGAAGAGCTGGCTGCCATGAACTTCTTGGTGGAAGAGTGGGGCGGTAAGTATCAGTCGCAAGATATCTCTGCCAAAAAGGGTATCGGTGTACCCGAGTTGATGGAGAAAGTGCTGCTCGAAGCAGAAATGCTGGAGTTGAAAGCAAACCCGAACCGCCGTGCTACCGGTTCCATTATCGAGTCCTCATTGGATAAGGGTCGTGGCTATGTGGCTACGGTACTCGTTTCCAACGGTACCTTGAAAATGGGCGACATCGTGCTGGCGGGTACCAGCTACGGTAAGGTGAAGGCTATGTTCAATGAGCGTAACCAACGCATGCAGGAGGCTGGTCCTTCTACACCTGCCCTGATATTGGGCTTGAACGGTGCACCTGCTGCTGGCGACACGTTCCACGTAATCGAAACGGAGCAGGAAGCACGCGAGATTGCCAACAAACGCGAACAGTTGCAGCGTGAACAAGGTTTGCGTACGCAGAAGATGCTGACGCTCGACGAAGTGGGCCGCCGTCTGGCGCTGGGTGACTTCCATGAGCTGAACGTGATTGTGAAGGGTGACGTGGACGGTTCTGTGGAAGCGTTGAGCGACTCTTTAATCAAGCTGTCTACGGAGCAGGTGCAGGTAAACGTAATCCACAAGGGTGTCGGTCAGATTTCCGAATCGGATGTCTCGCTGGCTGCCGCTTCGGATGCGATTATCGTCGGTTTCCAGGTACGTCCTTCGGGTGCTGCCGCCAAGATGGCAGAGCAGGAGGGTGTGGATATCCGCAAGTACTCCGTCATCTACGATGCCATCGAAGAGGTGAAGGCTGCCATGGAAGGTATGCTGGCACCGACATTGAAGGAGCAGATAACGGCAACCATCGAGGTGCGCGAAGTGTTCAACATCACGAAGGTGGGACTGGTGGCAGGTGCCATGGTCAAGACCGGAAAGGTGAAACGCAGCGACAAGGCCCGTTTGATACGCGACGGTATCGTAATCTTTACGGGTGCCATCAATGCCCTGAAGCGCTTCAAGGACGACGTGAAGGAGGTAGGTACCAATTTCGAGTGCGGTATCAGCCTGACAAACTGCAACGACATCAAGGTGGGCGATATTATCGAATCTTACGAAGAAATAGAAGTGAAGCAAACATTATAATTGAATAATGTGCAAATATGCTAATGTGCCAATTGGCTGCGCGTACAGAAAATGCCGCAGGGCAATTGGCACATTTTGCATATTAGCTATTTGCTCATTGCCCCATTAGCATATTTGCATATTAGCACATTAGCACATTTGCACATTGGTACATTAATTTTATGGCAATTATAGATATCATCATATTGGCTGCTTTCGGCTTGGGCGCAATCATCGGCTTCATGAAAGGTTTTGTGAAGCAATTGGCCTCTCTGCTGGGGCTGATTGTCGGTCTGCTGGCGGCAAAGGCTTTGTATGCCTCGTTGGCAGTGAAGCTGTGCCCCATGTTGACAGACTCTATGACAGTGGCGCAAGTACTGGCATTTGTCTTCATCTGGCTGGCTGTTCCTTTGCTCTTCTCCCTGGTGGCTTCTCTGCTGACCCGGGCAATGGAGGCCGTCTCGCTGGGCTGGCTCAATCATTGGTTGGGGGCTGGTCTAGGGGCTTTGAAGTACCTCCTGCTGACGAGCCTGCTGATTGGTGTCATCGAATTTATAGACGGAGACAATACGCTGATTAGCAAAACAAAAAAGAAAGAATCAGTGTTATATTATCCTATGGAAGAGTTTGCCGGGATATTCTTTCCCGCAGCAAAGGCGGTTACGGAGCAGATTGTAAACGGAGACTTTGACTGATACCGTGAACCGTGATTTTGTAATTCATAATTTGTAATTATAGAAGTGATGCAACAAGAAGAACCCAATAAATATGTAAAGGAACTCACTCAGGAGAAGTATAAGTACGGTTTCACGACCGACGTGCATACAGACATCATTGAGCGCGGGCTGAATGAAGATGTAGTGCGGCTTATCTCTGAGAAGAAGGGAGAACCGGAATGGTTGCTGGAGTTCCGCCTGAAGGCATATCGCCACTGGCTGACATTGGAGATGCCTACATGGGCACATCTCCGCATTCCCGAAATAGATTATCAGGCCATATCCTACTATGCCGACCCTACGAAGAAGAAGGAAGGACCGAAAAGCATGGATGAGGTAGACCCTGAGTTGATAAAGACTTTCAATAAGCTGGGCATTCCGCTGGAAGAACAGATGGCGTTAAGCGGTATGGCTGTGGATGCCGTTATGGACTCGGTGTCTGTAAAGACTACCTTCAAGGAGACACTGATGGAGAAAGGAATCATCTTCTGCTCGTTCAGCGAGGCTGTACACGAGCATCCCGACTTGGTACAGAAATATCTCGGTTCGGTGGTGCCTTATCGTGACAACTTCTTTGCGGCACTGAACTCGGCGGTGTTCTCCGACGGTTCTTTTGTCTATATCCCGAAGGGGGTACGCTGTCCGATGGAGTTGTCCACCTATTTCCGCATCAATGCCCGCAATACGGGGCAGTTCGAAAGAACCTTGATTGTGGCGGATGATGATTCGTACGTTTCTTATCTGGAAGGGTGTACGGCTCCGATGCGTGACGAGAACCAGTTGCACGCGGCCATTGTGGAAATTGTAGTGCACGACCGTGCAGAAGTGAAATACAGCACCGTGCAGAACTGGTATCCCGGTGATGCCGAGGGCCGGGGTGGTGTCTATAACTTTGTGACGAAGCGTGGCCATTGTAAAGGGGTGGACAGTAAACTGTCTTGGACACAAGTGGAAACAGGTTCGGCCATTACCTGGAAGTATCCGTCTTGCATCCTTTCCGGCGACAATTCGACAGCGGAGTTCTATAGTGTGGCAGTAACCAATAACCATCAGCAGGCAGACACGGGAACAAAGATGATTCATCTGGGCAAGAATACCCGGAGCACCATTGTGAGCAAAGGCATTTCTGCCGGAAAGAGCGAAAACTCTTACCGCGGCTTGGTGCGCGTGGCACAGAAAGCGGACAATGCTCGTAATTACAGCCAGTGCGACTCCTTGCTACTTGGTGACAAATGCGGCGCGCATACTTTCCCCTACATGGATATTCACAATGAAACGGCCATCGTGGAGCATGAGGCCACTACCAGCAAAATCAGTGAGGACCAGATATTCTACTGCAATCAGCGCGGTATTTCTACGGAAGATGCCGTGGGGCTGATTGTGAACGGTTATGCCAAAGAGGTTTTGAATAAACTTCCGATGGAGTTTGCCGTAGAAGCGCAGAAATTGCTTGCCATTTCGCTGGAAGGAAGTGTGGGGTGATTGGACGATTAGACGATTTACGATTTACGATTGAAGTTTGATTGTAGATGTGAATCGTTTAATATCTAAGGGGTAATATCAATCGTAAATCGTAAATAATAAAATCGTAAATATAAAGATGTTAGAGATAAAAGACCTGCATGCCAGCATCAATGGCAAAGAGATATTGAAAGGCATTAACTTGACTATCCGTGACGGTGAAGTACATGCGCTGATGGGACAGAACGGTGCCGGTAAAAGTACGTTGAGTAACGTGTTGGTGGGACATCCGGCTTATGAAGTGACGCGCGGCTCCATCACCTTTAATGGCAAGGACTTGCTTGCCATGAGTCCTGAGGACCGTGCACATGAAGGAATCTTTCTTTCTTTCCAGGCTCCGGTAGAGATTCCGGGCGTGTCGATGGTGAACTTCATGCGTGCTGCCGTGAATGAGCAACGCAAGTACCGCCATCTGCCTGCCTTGTCCGCCAGCGAGTTCCTGAAGCTGATGCGCGAGAAGCGCGCCATTGTGGAACTGGATAACAAGCTTGCCAACCGCAGCGTGAACGAAGGTTTCAGTGGCGGTGAGAAGAAGCGTAACGAGATATTCCAGATGGCGATGTTGGAACCGACTTTCGCCATTCTGGACGAGACGGATTCCGGATTGGATGTGGATGCCCTGCGTATTGTGGCCGACGGTTTCAACAAACTCAAGACTGCGGAAACCAGTGCCATGGTCATCACCCACTACCAGCGCTTGTTGGACTATATCAAACCCGATACGGTACATGTACTGCTGGGTGGACGTATCGTAAAGACCGGTGGACCGGAATTGGCGAAGGAGATTGAAACACGTGGCTTCGATTGGATAAGGAAAGAAGCAGGTGAATTATAAACTCATAATCTGAAAACATGAGTGTAGAGCAACAATACATAGACCTTTTCTCCCAAACGGAGGCGATGATATGCCGGCATAGTGCCGAGGTGCTGAATGCGCCGCGTGCCGCTGCTTTTGCTGACTTTGAGCGCTTGGGCTTTCCCACCCGTAAGGAGGAGAAATACAAATATACGGATATCAGCAAGTTCTTTGAGCCGGATTATGGCTTGAACTTGAACCGGTTGGAAATTCCGGTGAATCCTTATGAAGTGTTCAAGTGCGATGTTCCCAATATGAGCACTGCTCTTTATTTTGTGGTGAACGATGCTTTTTATGGCAGGGCTTTGCCTAAGTCCCATCTGCCTGAAGGGGTTATCTTCGGCAGCCTGAAGGAGGTGGCCGAGAAACATCCCGATTTGGTGAAGAAATATTATGGCAAGTTGGCTGATACGGCAGAGGATGGGGTGACGGCGTTCAACACCGCTTTTGCACAAGACGGCGTTCTGTTTTATGTTCCTAAGAACGTGGTGGTAGAGAAACCTATTCAGCTGGTGAATATCCTGCGTGGTGACGTCAATTTTATGGTGAACCGCCGTGTGCTGATTATTCTGGAGGAGGGTGCACAAGCCCGCTTGTTGGTGTGTGACCATGCGATGGACGGCGTGAACTTCCTGGCAACGCAGGTGATAGAAATCTTTGCCGGTGAGAATGCCATTTTCGATTTTTATGAACTCGAAGAGACACACACCAGTACGGTACGTATCAGCAATATGTATGTAAGGCAGGAAGCCAATAGTAATGTATTGCTGAATGGTATGACCTTGCACAACGGAACTACACGGAATACAACCTGTGTGACGCTTGCCGGTGAACATGCGGAGCTGAATCTGTGCGGTATGGCCATTGCAGACAAGAATCAGCATGTGGACAATCATACGACAATCGACCATGCCGTGCCCAACTGTACCAGCAATGAGCTTTATAAGTATGTCCTTGACGAGCAGGCTGTAGGTGCCTTTGCCGGTCTGGTTTTAGTGCGCCCTGACGCACAGCACACCAGTTCGCAACAGACCAACCGCAATCTTTGTGCCACCCGAGATGCACATATGTACACCCAGCCTCAGCTGGAGATTTATGCAGATGACGTGAAGTGCAGTCACGGCGCTACGGTGGGGCAGCTCGATGAAAGCGCTCTCTTCTATATGCGGCAGCGTGGTATCCCGGTGCGCGAGGCGCGCCTGCTGCTGATGTTCGCTTTTGTCAACGAAGTTATCGACACCATCCGTTTGGATGCTTTGAAAGACCGTCTGCATCTGCTGGTAGAGAAGCGTTTCCGGGGGGAACTGAACAAATGCCAGGGGTGCGCCATCTGCAAGTGATAGCTTATAATTTCGATTCATTATGAACAACGATATAAATAAGAGTAGTATCTTGGCTCCCCTCCCTATGGGAGAGGGGCTGGGGGAGAGGCTTCGAGCTGATTTCCCTATCCTTTCCCGTGAGGTATATGGCAAGCCGTTGGTCTATCTGGACAACGGCGCGACTACGCAGAAACCTCGCCAGGTAGTAAATGCCATTACGGACGAATATTATTCGGTGAATGCCAATGTGCATCGCGGAGTGCACTTCCTGTCGCAGCAGGCTACAGAGCTGCACGAGGCCTCGCGTGAGACGGTGAGACGTTTCATCAATGCTCGCAGCACGAATGAGATTGTCTTCACCCGTGGTACGACGGAGAGTATCAACCTGCTTGTCTCCAGCTTTGGTGAGGAATTTATGCAGGAGGGGGATGAGGTGATTCTTTCTGTGATGGAACACCATAGCAACATTGTTCCCTGGCAGCTGCTTGCCGCCAAGCGTGGAATTACCATCAAGGTGATTCCGATGAATGACAAGGGCGAACTCTTATTGGACGAATATAGGCAGTTGTTCTCCGAACGTACCAGGATTGTCAGTGTGGCGCATGTTTCCAATGTGCTGGGTACGGTCAATCCCGTCAAGGAGATGATTGCTTTTGCCCATGAGCAGGGTGTTCCGGTGCTTGTGGACGGTGCCCAGTCCATTCCCCACATGCCGGTAGATGTGCAGGATCTGGATGCCGATTTCTTCGTTTTCTCCGCGCACAAGGTGTATGGTCCTACGGGGGTAGGGGTGCTTTATGGTAAAGAGGGGTGGCTGGATAGGATACCTCCCTATCAGGGCGGTGGAGAGATGATTCAGCATGTATCTTTTGAAAAAACTAAATTTGAAGATAAAAGAACAGTTTTAGATAAAGCATTAATGTATTATTTGAGAAGAACTCAAGGTCGGAAGGATACTTTAGGAATAAAGATTATTGATAGGATATTAAAATTTCTATTTAGATGAAACGGCTGCTCATTGATATAAATTCGATTATTCCTTATTATACAGTTGGCTTTGTTACAGGGATCGGTCGCTCTACACTTGAATTATTAAAAGCGCTATCAAAAGTTGAAGATATTCCTTTTGAAATAGTTTTATTCTCTCAAAATACGCGAGGTGTAAAGGCTAAGAAGGATTTCTCATTTAAATATTTGCATTTTTATATGCCATATCGGAAATTTTTTAAAAAGATATCCAGTATACTACAATTGAAACGATGGTTTTGTAGATATGATCTTATTCACATGCCTAATAATACAGATCTGGAAGA
>OLPW01000791.1_pt1 | contig 36080 bp, 45 predicted proteins | sample 1672161 | NCBI WGS metagenome assembly OLPW01 (sample SAMEA3136654, study PRJEB25190) | human gut metagenome
AAGTGACTGGGTTTTATCTCCTCTTGATCAGAGCATGCTGGCAAGTGCGGGCACCTTTGGTATGATTATCGGTGCGGCATTTTCGGGCATTGCTTCGGATAAATGGGGTCGCCGCAAGGTAATTTTAGTTACCTTGCTCATGTATAGCTTAGGAAGCTTTTTGTGCGGCGTTTCCACGACTTTTACTATGTTGGTTGTTTGCCGATTTATTACTGGTCTTGGTCTTGGCGGAGAGCTGCCAGCAGCTTCAACCTTGGTAAGCGAATTTTCTCCTCTTAAATACCGTGGAAGAAACGTGGTCCTTTTGGAGAGCTTTTGGGCTTGGGGATGGATCATTGCCGCTTTGGTTGCCTATACGCTTATTCCTGTTTATGGCTGGCGCATTGCTTTTCTGGTAGGAGCTGTTCCCGCACTCTTTGCAGCGGCGCTTCGTATTATGGTTCCCGAATCACCACGATATCTTGATCTGGTTGGCAAACATCAACAAGCCGACGAGATTGTAAGCAAAATGGAAGCATCGGCAGGTATTGTTGTTCCCGATGAGGGAAAGACTCACCTTAGTGGCATTAAAGCTTCTGCATGGAAATCCTTTACTCAATTGTGGTCAAAAAAGAATCTTCGCGCTACGTTGGTTTTATGGGTTATTTGGTTTGGAATTAATTTCGGTTATTACGGTTTTGTTTTATGGACCCCAAGTCTATTGGTTGCTCAAGGATTTTCTTTGGTAACAAGCTTTGGCTTTACCGTAATTATGTGCCTCGCTCAGCTTCCAGGTTATTTCAGCGCGGCTTGGCTTATTGAGAGAATTGGTCGAAAGAAAGTTTTGATTGCCTACTTTGCGGGCACTGCATTTGCTGCATGGTTGTTTGGTCATGCGGGCTCAGAAATGGAAGTATTAGCGACGGGTTGTTTGCTGTATTTCTTTGCGCTCGGTGCGTGGGGTTGTGTGTACTCCTACACTCCGGAAGTGTATCCAACTGATGTTCGTGGATCAGGCACAGGTTGGGCAGCCTGCTTCGGCCGTATTGGCGCTTTCATTGCTCCTTTCATTGTGCCTTTGGTTTATGCTTCCTTTGGTGGAGGACTTGGCTTTACGGTAGTTTTCATTATGCTGGCTTCGGCATTTGCAGTGGTAGCGCTCGTAATCGCGCTTTTTGGAAAAGAGACAAAAGGAGCGCCTCTCAGTGATGTCAGCAATGATGAAATAAGTAAGTAAACACAAAGTTTGCCATCTAATAATTTGTTTATTTACCAATGAGCCTTTCGTACAATGGGAGAAGCTAATTTGTTGAAAGAGGGTTTCTCCATGACAAACTCTTCGCGTCGCGCAGAAATAATCAAAACTCTTCAGGCAAGTAAAACCCCTTTATCGGGAACTGCTTTGGGAGAAAAACTGGGAGTGAGCAGACAAGTTATCGTGCAGGATATCGCGCTGCTTCGCACTTCAGGCTATGACATCATTTCTACCAATCGCGGTTATCTTTTAGATGGTTTAAACGCTAATCCTTGTAGGTTGATAAAGGTACGACACGATTCTGCCCATATCGAAGAGGAACTTAACCTTATTGTTGATTTAGGGGGCTGCGTTGAGGATGTTCTGGTGAATCACAGAACATATGCAAAACTAGAGGCGCCGCTTAAAATTAAAAATCGCAGAGACGTTCAAAAGTTCATAACGGATCTTAAAAACGGCGTTTCAAGCCCTCTATCAGCTATTACTGACGGTTATCATTTCCATCATATCAGTGCCGAATCACAAGAAGTGCTAGACGAAATTGTGGAAGCCCTTGATCAAAAGGGTTTCCTAGCCGAATTGACTCCTTTTGAAAAGGGAGAAGAGGAATAGATTAGAAAACGGTCAGGCTAGTTTTGATTTGCAGCTGTGTTTGAAATCAAGCCGGAGAGCCGTGGGATAAGGACTTAAGCTTTCGTCTTCTTGCTCGACGAATGCGATTAATATGTCGTTCGAAATCTCCGTTTTGGATCAACTCCGCCAAGACATATTGCTCAAAAACGGGAACCGTACAGGAATAAAATCCCAGTTTCCTTTCGAAGTCGGCCAGTAAGTGTTTTGGCAAAACCAGGTAGCCCACGCGGATTGAAGGGGCGATCGTTCCGGTGAAGGTGTTCATATAGAGTACGGATTCCTGTTCGGAAAGAGAAAAGAGTGTGTCTTCGTTTTTTCTGGATACCGTTAACTCTGCGTCGTAATTGTCCTCAACGATAAAGCCACCCCGCTTTTCTGCCCAGCGTAGATATTCCATGCGCTTAGAGGCGCTTGCGGTAATACCACTCGGAAAGCTATGAAATGGTGTGACGTGAAGGATTGTGGCCTTTGTTTTTTCTAGTTCATCCGAACGAATACCGTCTGGTCCTAGTTTTAAGAGAACACACTGGGCGCCATGGGCTTGATATACCTTGCGTATTTTTTCATAGGAAGGGTTTTCCAATGCAAACAGCTGCTGGTTGCCGAACAGCTGGACAACAAGCCCATAGAGATATTCCGCACCTGAGCCTATAATGATCTGATCAGGCTGAGCTTCAATTCCGCAACTTCGAGCCAGATAGCGACAAAGAGCTTGCTGTAATTCCGGACATCCGCGATTAGGGGATTTGATCATGATTCTTTCTTGGTAGTTCGTAAGTACTCTGCGCATGGTTTTAGCAAGAACGGTATAGGGAAAATCGCTCTTTGTTTTGGGTACTTTGTACTCAGGAATTGCTGCGGTGTTCCATTCGCTTAGAAATGAAATCATCTTGCCGATAAATAACAAAGTAGCCACTGCGCGGTCGTGCTTCGGCATAGCTTTCTTCGCAGAGCAGTTCATAGGCATGTTCAACAGGAATTACGCTTACTCCCATCTTTTCTGCCAAAGTGCGTTTGGAGGGCAGGCGAGTGCCGTATTGATAGGCGCCCGTGATGATTCCTTTCTTGAGCATCTCATACAGTTCTCGATAAAGATAATGTGTGCCGTCTTCTTTTCTCTGCATCTGGTTATATAAAAATCCTCAAATCTGGTCATTTCATAGTATCCAGATACATTATATACTGACCGCAGCGATTTGTAAAGGAGCAGTGGTTATGGAAAAAACGCGATATGACTTGAACAAGGAATTAGCTCAGATGCTCAAAGGCGGCGTGATTATGGATGTTACTACGCCCGAGCAGGCAAGGATTGCACAAAACTCGGGAGCCTGCGCTGTTATGGCGTTGGAGCGCATTCCGGCGGATATTCGAGCGGCGGGTGGCGTATCTCGTATGAGCGATCCTGAGATGATTAAAAGTATTCAGGATGCTGTATCTATTCCGGTTATGGCAAAGTGCCGCATCGGTCATTTCGTGGAGGCACAGATCTTAGAGGCAATCGATATTGACTATATTGACGAAAGCGAAGTTCTAACTCCTGCTGATGATGTCTATCACATCGATAAAACTAAATTCAGGGTTCCCTTTGTGCGGTGCTCGAGATTTAGAAGAAGCACTTCGTCGTATTTCTGAAGGTGCATCGATGATTCGTACAAAGGGAGAACCAGGTACGGGCGACATTGTTCAGGCGGTACGTCACACGCGAGCAATGAACGCAGAAATTCGTCGAGTTCAGAGTATGCGTGAGGATGAGCTATTTGAAGCGGCAAAGCAGCTTCAGGTTCCGGTTGGATTGCTTTGCTACGTTCACGAAAATGGTCATTTACCTGTGGTTAACTTTGCAGCTGGCGGTGTGGCTACTCCCGCTGATGCGGCTTTGATGATGCAGCTTGGTGCCGAAGGCGTGTTCGTAGGTTCTGGCATTTTCAAATCGGGTAATCCTGCCAAACGTGCTGATGCAATTGTCCAAGCGGTGTCCAATTACACGGATGCGAAGCTGATTGCCAAGCTTTCTGCTGGATTAGGGGAAGCTATGGTAGGGATCAATGAAGATGAAATAGCCGTGCTCATGGCGGAGAGGGGAAAGTAGTGAATGTGGGGGTATTGGCTCTTCAGGGCGCCTTCGCAGAACACGAAGCGGTACTGGATCGTCTGGAGGTTAACCATTTTGAGATCCGTCAAAGAAAGGATATAGAAAGACCCTTTGATGCTCTGATTCTCCCTGGGGGAGAGAGCACTGTTATTGGCAAATTACTGCGTGAACTGGATCTTTTTGAACCGTTGGAGGTAAAACTTAAAAACGGTTTGCCCGTTTTTGGTACTTGCGCGGGTTTGATCTTGCTGGCACGTAAAGTAGAAGGCGGCATTCCTTGCTTTGGCTGTATGGATATATCTGCTAAACGTAACGCATATGGACGTCAACTGGGAAGCTTTCATACCGAAGCGCAATTCAAAGGCTTAGGTAGAATACCAATGACTTTTATTCGGGCTCCCTATATAAGTTCAGCTGGACCAAAAGTTCAAGTGTTGGCTGAAGTAGAGGGGAAGATTGTTGCAGCTCAGCAGGACAAGATGCTGGTGAGCGCCTTTCATCCGGAGCTAACGAACAACTTAGCGGTTCACAAGTATTTTTTAAGCATGGTAAAAGGTTCATGACTTTAAGTTGGTGGTTATGGTAAAAGCACCATGACTTTAAGCTGGCGGTATGTCTTTAAAGCTGTGGTTGTTGAATTGCTTAAGGACTAGATTGTTGACGGAAAGTTTTTAAGGCTCTACTCGAAGGCGTAATTGGAGTTTAGGTTGTTGTCCTCGGCTCTAATTTGGGTTATATCCTTCTTTTGGACATCAGCTCTGTAATTTAAAAAATCGGGACTCCTTTGTTTTAGGAGTCCCGATGGATAGGCTAAGTAATCAAGAATGGAGTGTAGGCTACAGTAGGTGTACTTACAGCTCGATACGGCCAAATTTTGCAAGGATTTCTGTAGCAGCAGTGCAGGAGGGGCAGTCACACCATTTTGCACCAGCTTCTTTGCGCTTAAGCTGAGCAGTAAGGCCAGCAGCTGCAGCTTCTTCGCCAAGCATCTGTTTTGCAGGACCTTCCAGGAAAGCAATTACGCCATCGATGGTGTTAGGGCGACCCTCAAGAAAATCAACAAACTTAGTGGTGGCAGCCTCAACGGCGGTATCGCTAGGATCGGCGGCAACAGCCTCCTTCCAGGCAAGCGCAGCATCTTTAGTTGCCTGCTTGGAGCTATCGGCGGTAGCAAGAACATCAGCACGTTGTGCTACGAAATCAAACAATTCTTTATCCATAGTAAGCCTCCTTTGATAGGGTTTTAGTGTATATGAGATTTTCGGTAGTTGGTTTTGGAATTATTCCTACAGCGGCACGCCGGTGTTTCCGCCGGAGAAATGTTCTGCGAGATAGTGCACAGCTTCTATTTCTTAGCGTGGTCAAAAAGGTGCATAGATGAAACGATGCCGCCCTTGCCGTCTACGCCGTCATAGAGGAAGGTCTGTATGTTGTGCAACAGATAGTAGTCCACGTAGTCAACACCTAGTGTCTTGAGCTGCTTTTCGAAGACGGGTTCTACCTGATCTTCACTGGTCAGGTCGAAAACGGGCAGTTTTGTTGCAATGGTAAAGCTGTCACGCGGATGACGCTCAACCACAGCCTTGCGTACAGCTTCTTCGCTCATGCCGCTGTGATAGACGTGGCTTGTGTCGAAGTAGGTAAATCCGTCATCGAGGAATGTGTCTACCATCTGATAGATCTGATCGTAGTCGAAGTTGGTGGGGTCATCGCCAATTACCGGCAGCCTCATCATGCCAAAGCCAAGTTTTCCTGGAAGTGCCATAGTGCCGTCCTCCTTTTCGTATCAAAATTTAAGCATCGAACGTCATGGTTGGTGGTATTTGTGCTCTGTTTTGTAGATTTAGAAATTTTGTTTAAGTGTGCGTATAGGTCTTTTCGCAATCATCACATGAATAATGTATGTGGTCGTTTCTGTAAGCTACGCTGTCTTTTGCTTCGCCGCAGAAGCAACAGGTTTTGTAAGTCGCTTTTTCTAAATCTTCAATACATTGGAAAACGGCTCTTTTTGCTTCTTTGGGAATCAAATTGCTTTCATTTTCGCTGTTGTCTGAAAAATGAGGTGATTCAAAGCTGTAATAGAAGCGCAATGCTCCGTACTTTTCCTTAATTTGGATTACGGAGAAAGCATCGATGATATTGAAATCAGTCAATATCTTTTCAAGCTGTATTAGATGCTCTTTGATGATATTGCCCCATCCTTGAGGAAGATTTTCAAAAGAATTAAACCCTGTCTTTTCATGTGGTCTGTCCAAAGATCTATCTTCAAGTGCCCAAGGAAAATCTGTTTCTATCTTTGCGAGGTTATACATCGAATCCCCTCCGAAGTTGCTTACTACTAGGATAGTACTAGCATTCTTTAAGTGATAGAAGATGCATACTTTAAGGCAAATGCAATAACGTAGATTTTTAGTTACAGCATGAAAAAGGGGCTTGGAAGCTTACTTAAGCCCCAAGCCTTTCAGGGTTTAGTGCAAAAGTGCTCTTTGGAGATTAGACCAGCTGTGCACCTAAGCGTTCACATTCAGTTTCGGCATCAACATCGGGATAGTCTTTTGCGATAGCAGTTGCTATTACGTTGACCTCTGCTTCTTCAGCGCGTTGTTGCCAGTAGTCCATCCATTCTCCACTGTTCCAGTCAAACGATCCAAAAAGGGCAACTGGCTTATCGCCTAACAAGGGTTCAACTTCGTCATACATGGGAAGAAATTCCCTGTCTTCGAGCTCTTCATCACCCATAGCAGGGCATCCGAAGGCGAACGCATCAAAGGCGTCAATTTGATCTGCGGTAAAAGCGGAACATTGAATAACTTCAGCAGTACCGCCAGCTTCTTCTACTCCTTTGGCAATAAGATGTGCCATTGCTTCGGTGTTTCCTGTGCCACTCCAATATACGATCGCTACTGAATTCATACGTAACTCCTATCAAGTCAAATTATGTTTACCAAGGCTAACTTATAGGAGAAGTGCAGGGTGGAGTCAAGGGTGGTTTTTTAAAAAACATCTTGCGGTAATCAGTGTTCCTTCATATAACGGACGTGTGCCACATCTAGCAGCAGAACGGCTGGGTAAGATTCAAGGAAATGGAGCAAAAGCATGGCCGTATGAAATGGCATGTGCTCATTTTGTTGAATAAGCATCCTAATTTGCACTCACTTTTACCAGGTCAGATAGGGTAGAGCGAACAACATCACTGCGTGATAACGTGCCCATCAAAATACCTTCTTCATTGACAATAGGGAGTTTTTTGATGTGCTTATCAGCTAAAACAGCGCATGCTTTTCCTAAAGACATCGATTCTTCTACTGATACTACCTTTCGTGTCATAATCTGATCTACCGTTAGCGCAAGTAATTGGCTGGTTCGTTGACTAAAGCTTTCAGGGTCATCGAAGTGGTAAACCATAAGAGAGGCATCGAGCAAGTTTGTATCTTCACTTGCTAAGTATTTCATAAGATCGCCGTCGGAAATGAAGCCTATCACTTTTCGATTGCTGTCGACCACCGGAACACCACTGGTTTTTCTATTGATTAGCACCTGTGCAACGTCGCGCAGGGAACGTCCTGATTGTACAAAATAGGGTTCCTTGTTCATTACGTTTTCAACCAATTCTGTTTCGGCTGAACTACGCAAAGCAATTCTTTGGGTAGCTTCTTCGTCTGCTTGCTTTTGGGCTTTTCTGTCTCGAATAAAGAAGATAACGATGATGAAATTGATTGCCACAATTACGCAAAGTGCGACAAATCCCAGATGATAGCCAATTTCATATCCTGCGAGTACATTGTCTGTAGGTGCAAAAGCAGCTCCTAGTGCGGTAATGGAAATAACGATAGCGGTTACTAAGGAACCCGCAACTTGATTCAGCGTGTTGCCTACCGCTTGAGCATGTTGGATTACTTCATTATCTAAAGCGTTTAAGCCCCATGTTCCTACTGTGGTGTTTAACAGCTGCATACCAATGAACATGCATCCATAAGCGAAGCCGACAACAATAATTGAGGTCTGTCCATTAAACCCAAGAGCCATACCTATCAGTGCTATCAGCATAAGGCAAACGCCAGGGATCACGCAGATACGAATGCCTTTTTTATCGAACAGTTTGCCCGCAAACAAGCCAATAATTGCTCCGGTTACTGCACCGGGCAGCATAGTAAGACCGGTAACAAACGCACTGTATCCCAATAAATTCTGAATAAACAAGGGAAGCATAACGCTCATTCCGGTGCTGACGGCAACATTGATCATGTTTACCAGAACACTAGCGCGATAACGCCCCACTGATAGAACAGATATTTTGAGCAGCGGAACTTTGAGTTTTAGCTGTCGCACTGCAAAAATTATCAAGAGGATTACGCCACCAATGATCAGGGCTAATACAGCAGCGGTATTGTCGCTTCGAGTGAACGAAGACAGTCCGTAAAGCAAAGCGACCAGGCCAACGGTGCTCAGCACTACCGAAATCTTATCGAAAGTAGTTGCTTCAAAACGAGGACCTTTGCTAAGGACTTTAGTTGCTACCAGAAGCACCAATAGGGCACAAACGGCAACAATGACGAACAACATACGCCAGCCAACGGTGTCTACCAAAATACCTGAAAGCGTTGGCCCAATTGCGGGGGCAAATCCTACTACCAGCATGACGATACCCATTGCACTGCCGCGTTGTTCGCGTGGAAACTCTAGCAATACAATGGTGAAAGACATGGGCATTACCAAGCCGGCAGCAATTGCCTGAAAAATTCGGCCCAGCATGATGAAGGGAAATGCGGGTGCGGTCGAAGCAATAAAACTTCCCATTACAAACGAAGCCATAGAAACGAGAAATAGCTTGCGTGAACCAAAGCGTCCTAATAAATAAGGTGAAAGGGGAATAATCACGGCCATAACCAGCGAGTAGCCTGAAGTAAGCCATTGAACCGTGGTGGCATCAATGTCGAAATCTCCCATTAGGACCGGAAGCACTGGAGAAAGCAGCGTTTGATTCAAAATAATGAGAAAGGTGCCTGTCATCATGGTGACGATAGTGAGCAATTGGTTTCGCGTAAGTTTTTCCGACATAGGTAAGCGTCTTTCTAAAGATGGTTGTTTTGAACGACTACATGAACGTATGGATGGCTTCACTCGTTGGTCTTGGCGCGCTGAATAAGCGTTCTGAACGCGGCAAAACCTTGTGTAATTGCGCTATGAAGTTCTGCATTTTCATCTCCAGCACTTGAAAGAACCTGGTCAATCCAAGCGTTTAGTTCTTCAAGGAATCTTTGTCCTTCAGGAGTAAGAAATAAACGAATTGATCGTTTGTCTGAGACATTGCGCTCTCGACGAACAAGGGAAGCCTCTTCCAATTCGTGACAGATAGGAGAAAGGTTAGAAGGTTTAATACGTGCAAGGATGCAAAGTTCTTTTATAGTCTGACCTTCCTTCACGTCTAAAAGACTTACGAGGTGAGCATGAATTGGTTTAAATCCGCGTGGTTTTACATAAGCGTCAATGATATTGCGCATGGTAACTTGCATGAAGCGTTCTTCACGCATGATGAGGTTTCCGATGGAGTCCTGCATATCCAACCTTCCAAGATTTTCGCTGATGGACGGTTGTGGATTATGGCACGATTTTTTGAAAATAGTTATAAATTCATAAATAAAATTGCTTCGGGGAAAACCAGGGCAATAGCTCTAATAAGTCAGCTATTTTGCATCTTGTCTTATCGTGAGTTTTCGACCCGAGTTTTACGGGAAGATAGAATTACCGTATGACCTGTTGGAACCTCTTGTTCCAGACATATCAACGCCCTTCATCCGAGCGCGACCCCTTTGATCACATCGGTTCCGCGACCGCCTGTTCACGTCTTGTCTTTCCTGGCGTGCATCGATTGTCCATCGTCAGAAATTCAGACACTAACATTTCTGCAACGATTCGTTAATTCGAAGTTTGCAGTCTTTTCCCATCATGAGGCACACCTACGAAAGCGGGACTTTGCATATGCGAGAGAAAGGGTGCAGCTATGAGTACGACGAAAAAGATGAGCAGCCATATGGGGCTCACCTCATGGCAAACGAGCAGCGTAAAGCCGTTGAAGTATCGCTGATCGATTAGCACCATCCCCGCACACAGAGAGAAAGGAGAGCCATGGGCAGAGTCGCTGATTTCGTGATTCGCTTCAGGGTCGCGATCATCTCGGTATTCGCCGTTCGGGTACCAGGAGTGGTGGAATAGGGAGCTTTTTCCGGTTTGTATCTCAATGTTATCTGGTGTTAAATCGTCCGAATTAAATCCGAATCATGCCTTGATTCAAACTTCCTGGGATAGTTGCAAAACAGTCCTCTTTTAGTGATTTCGTGTGATATGACTCCCCGAATTGCACTTGGGAATGATTACAGGTGGCCTGGATGAGGGCTGATTCAGGCGAATCACGCATTCAGAGCTCTTGCTGGATTCGCTTAGGCAGTTTAGCGAAAACGAGCTCGTAGCTCATGTCGCAGAGGCCGAGGATGAGGCTCTCGGGGAGATCGGCGTCCAGGTCGACCGAGATCCACGTGCGCCCGTCGGAGTAGTAGCCCGGGAGTACCGCATCGGGATATTCGGCGTGCAGCTCGAGGATGCGGCCGGGGTCGCACTTGAGCGAGAACAGATGACGGCCGGCGTAGGGCTTGGCGTCCGGGCTGGCGGTGAACTTTCAGGCGAACTGCCTGCCGCCGACCCAGAATGCGGACATCGTAACCGCGCCGCCTATGATGGCAAACCAGGTCTTCGGTGAGGAGAGGGCACCTACTGCTACCGCGAGTGCGATGGCGCCGCCGACCCTCAGCACCGGAAAGACAGCGGCGGTCCAAGCCGGACGTTTGTAGCGCCCAAGGGCATGCGAAACGGCGAGGGCGGGGACGCGCCCCGCCACGACGGCCGAGGTGATGAACGCCTAGCGGTCGAACAGCAGGCCGACTACCACAAGAACGCCGATGCCGACGACCAATCCCGCGAAGATCTGGAGCACCAACTTCATGACGTTGGCTGAGGCGCTCTCCCGTGCAGCCTCTGCGGGGTCGCCTGATGCCGCCCCGAGGAGCTCCGCCGCGTTCCGGGCCTCCTTGCCGCCCTCGTCCCGCCGGGCGGCAAAGGCGACGAGTGACGAGGTCAGCACGAGCACTGCGAGCAGCAGCCTCAGTACCGGCTCCAGGTAGTCGCACCCCACCGTTGCCGCGAGGGCGAGCATTGCGATCGCGGTGACCTCCACCGTGCCGAGCGTCAGGGCGAACCGTTTCGTCCTCTGCTCGTTCTGTCCGACGATCTCCTTCATCTCGTCCACGCTCCCTCTCACCAAGTCGTCGATCGTGGTGTCGAAGAGGTTCGCGAGGAGCAGCATGCTCTGGACGTCAGGCAGGGTCTTGCCGGTCTCCCAGTGGCTCACGGTCACGCGGCTCACGTAGAGCTTCCGCGCCAGCTCGTCTTGCGACCACCCGAACCTCTGCCGCCGCTCCTTGATCTGATTGCCGATGTCCATGCACGCGTTCCTCTCGACGAATTCTCGACACCCCGAACATAGCATTGACGAGGCGAGGGCGCAGTAAAAAGTGTTTAACAGTGGCGATGTCCAGCGGTTTCTTCGAGCCGATCTTCATGCTTCCGGCAGGACGGGGTCACGAAGCCCGCCTTCATTTTCCGGAAGTCTTTGGCATCTGGCAAGCGGAGCCGTGCGGTCATGGAGGCGAAGATAGATAACCTCACGAGGTAGGTCGAGAAGCGCAACTGCCTCTTCGAGCGCAACTACGCGTTGAAGCAGGAGATCGCGGTGCTGGAGCCTGCGCGCCGCGCCGGGGTTTTGCCTCGTCGCATGCAAGTGGCTCCCTTGGCTGTCACGAATTATTCTCGTATTGAGCGCTTTGGCATGCACCAAGGGGTTCTATCCAATTTGGATAGAACCCCTATTCGAACTGCGAAAATATTTACTGTTGGTGGAAGGTGCCAGGGATCGCCAGACCCTAAAAATCACTCCCACTCCCCGGAACCGAGAGAAATTCAGCGTCAAATACGTGCCAGCACGTCCGAGAAATCCCAGCAAAATCGCTAAGTTTTCGCAGGTACAGAAGCCGAACAGTATCATTTTGTACTCACACATTTCCTCCATTTACTAATGCGTTTCGGGGAATAAATACATCACCATCAGAAAACCCAGCATGAGCTGGGCTTTTTTATGCACTGAAAATCAAGTGAGTACACGCGGCTGAGTACACATCAAATAAAGGGGTCGAAAACGCCCCTAGGAATAGTGAAATAGAAATTTTTTGGGTGAAAATATGGCATTCTACCAGCACAAACAAAAATGGCTGAGTACAAAGTGAGTACACTTTTCAGATCGCAAACTTGACCCGATTTCGGCGAAATCAGAGCGGAATCGACGCGAATTCCGAATTTATTCCCCTGTAAGCCACTTGGAACAATCCACAAGGAGTAAATCGCAGTTGGAATCATAGGAAAACCCACTGGGACAAATTGTCCCAGTGGGTTTGAACTGGGTGATCTCAACAATAATTGACTAAGTGTATAATACAATATACAATTCTTATATGATGGATTTAGTTCAGACAGAAGAATTCATGAAATGGCTCAAACGCCTGAAAGACATCGACGCTCGAGCGCGTATAAATGTGCGGCTCAAACGCATTACATTGACTGGAAACCTTGGCGACACTAAACCAGTCGGCGACGGCGTATATGAGCTTCGTATCGACTATGGTCCAGGATATCGCGTGTATTACTCGCGACGCGGCAGAGAGATACTCCTGCTTTTGATTGGCGGCGACAAGTCATCGCAGCAGAAAGATATCGAGAAAGCAAAGAAGATCAACGCAGAATACGAGTGATGGGAATGAAGATGAAGAGAGCAACCAAATGGGATGCATCCGAATATTTAGCGACAGAAGAAGACATGGCTGCCTATCTCAACGCTGCCTTAGAAGATGGCGATACTTCAGTTATTGCGGCCGCCCTTGGCGACATTGCCCGCGCAAAGGGAATGACTCAGCTCTCAAAGGAGACGGGTATCACACGTGATGGGCTTTACAAGGCTCTTTCGCCAACGGGAAATCCTTCTTTTGATACGGTACAAAAGGTAGTAAAGGCTTTTGGCCTAACGCTGAATGCTGCCCCTACGGCATAAGAATTCTGAACAACAGAGGATAGAGGCATCGTTTCCAAATCTAAAAGAGCACAAACAATTGACAACGTCCCTATCCTTCGCCATTTATAGATAGAGTGTCAGCCATGAACGAAATACGAGATTCCACCTATGATGCATGCAGTTTGTTCATGTTCGTGGACGAAGGCTGTTTATTCCAAAAGATATTGCATCACTCAAAGAAATACCCGCAATATGCGCCATATCTAGCAAATACCATTTTTCCTTTCTGCGGATTAATTGTGCACGACAGCATAAAGTTTGTCCGAGACCACTTCGATCCTTCATTATATCTTGATTCGCAATCAGTTAGCAGGCTTAGAAACGCAACTAAATCTCTTTCTTCAACCGGCCTAAGTGTCGACAAGTATACTGAGGAGGTTTGCGCAATTGCTGATTATCTAAGTTCAAAATTTAAGAATCATACTGGAATATTTGGCAACCTTATGAATTCGATGCAACCAGATGCTGGAATTAGCTACTACAATGGGGTGCCGATTTACACTACATATAATCTGAGCCGGTATCTTGCTAAGTACAATTCAGCAGGACTTGAAAGCATATTTGATCCCGATGTCGCAAAACAAATGGGTTACGACATCGGACAAGCTGCTAGCCCAAGTTTCTACACAGTTGAAGCCTTAGGCGTAGCCTCAAGCATTATTGAAGTTAACAGCTTTAGCGTGACAAACAAGGATTTCCATTACTCTAATCTTCTGCAGCCAATCACAGAGCGCGGACTTACTAATCCCGTTTACTTCTTTATGCTATGCGAAGGTCTTACACAACTGAACTCAACACAAGCGCTGCGCGAGAGTGGGTTCTTTAGCAATTTGATTGAAATCAAAATGACAACAGCAGTACTGGTCGCTTTCGAAAGGAGCTTAACCAAACTGTGCAGATATATGTTCAAATATCCTGAATTTGAAAACAACCCTTTATATGCCAACAGCATACTCTCGAAACTTATTTCCAAAGACCAACAAAAACTCATAAGAAAGGCCAAAGATCTAAGAAACGCTTTAATTCACTACGACTTTATTAAGCTGCTTGGTGAGGGAGTTTGCAGAGACAATGATGCTGAAACTATCCTAAGTCTTGCAATAGCCTCTACGGTCAAGATGACATCGAGCAACTACCTTGATTGGCTAAGAGGTGCGCGCAAGGAGATAACGACAAATATTGCAGAGATCGTCAACCTGCCAAATTGAATCATGGGAAACCAATATAGTCATCAAGATAAATTAGCTATATTGAGATAAGGATGGGGTCCTATTCAGTAGAATACTGTTTTCTAGCTCTATAAATACTATTCCATCGATATCTAGAGTCTTCAAAGCAATGAATAATCTCATCAGCATCTAGACCTAGGTACATTGCGATAGCTCCATACGTTAGAAGTTGAGTCGCCTCCATGTGACAATACAATTCCTCATTAGATAGACTTTCCTCTTCATCCAAAGATCTTCTATGCGTGTAAGCATCTCGATGGATTCTGTGATCCTTCATAAACTGCTCCATATTGGGCACTACATAAGCCGCAAAATCACCGAGTTTCTCTATCAAGTCCTTTGCTAAACGATTTGCAGACTTCCATCTCGCAAATTTGAGTTTATAACAAGCCCACTTTTTTATTCGAGCTCCGAGATTCGATTTCTCGATCGCTTTAAGACGTTTCTCGAGTTCCTCTTCGCTTATTTCACATTCGTCAACTTGCGAGCGCGAAGTAGCCTCAAACGCTTGAGCTGAAGCAAGGAACAGCATGTCTAAAGGCATATTCCATTTGTTCATTAGCGATGTTAATAAAGTTGCACTATTGCGCAGGTAATCATCGAACTCATACCAATTCGAAATCATATCGCCGATCTGTTTGTTAATCCTTGAATATCGAAAGGGCATTGATTGAAGTTGCGACGAAGTAGGAGACCCTGGCGCTCCAACAAAAGGCGCATAATAATCGGCTTTAATTCCATCAACAGTCTCAATACTCAATGCACTAATTGAATACTTGAAACCCATACAGAACGCCAAAAAGCTTACGGCACTATACACCCAGGTATCCATCGCATAATCAAAATCAAACCCATCTTTTTTAAACGATATGGTCATCACACAATCAGTCTCGAAACCAAAAGAAAAGTTGGGGATAGGACCGCCTTTCTGCGTATTGCGCATATCAATAGCAATCTTGATATCATCGTCTTCGAACAGGGCTATCGAATCAGCATTTTTCTGCTCATACAGAAAAGATACATCCATAACACGGTTTTCCTCAAATCTCATTGAGACCGTAAAAGGCACTATCCCCAACCATTCTCGTAAGCCGGGGAGCGCAATCGTTATTGACCGTATAACGAGGTTGGGCGACAACGCCTTTCGAGAAACAAAAAGCGATGATCCTCGTAAGGTCTGACATTCCATTCCAGGACACGATATCCCTGGCCCAGGAGAAGTCACGTCTCTCAGCAAATAATAATCTCCCTTTTGAGAAAACCCGTATACCTGATCCGCCTGCAATCCTTCGACTGTATGAGTTTGCATATACCCGCCCTCTACTGGAGTCTTCGGCCAATCAAGCAAAACGCCCGCGGGTATCTCAAGCTCGACAGATCGGTCTCCTTCAAAAGTCAGAATGCCCAGTATTTCATTTGGATCTTCAGTAACATTGGGGTTAAGAGACCATATTGCAGCTGTGAATTCTGTTTTATCCATGTCATCTTCTTTTTGATCAGAGCACGTATTTTCACACCCGACTATTGCTTCGTAATCGACTACTCCGAAACCATTAAATTGAGTGCTCCCTTGCAGAATAACAAAATCTCTGTCAAATAATCTGCGTACCTGTCCAACAAAAGAAAAAGAATAATTATGTCTGTATACAGGAACAAAACAAGCAATAGCTGGATATCATCCTGCCGATTTAAAGATGCGAACGGTACACCCAAGAGAACAACCAAACGAGGATTCAGGACTAAAGTTGAAGCGGAGGAATGGGAGCGAAGGCTCAAGACCGAAGCGAATATCAGGACTTTGACTCTCTCTGAGTTCTTCCGAGTCTATGCTCGTGACATCAAACCTACGGTCGCCGCGAGTACCTGGGAGAATAAAGCTATTCTCTTCAGAGACAAGATTGAGCCGTATCTGGGAAAGACATTCATCGAAGAGCTCTCATCCCAAGACATACTGCTCTGGCAAGACCTCATGCGCTCCATGCGAAAGGAAGACGGCTCTCGCTTTTCGCCCACCTATCTCAGAACGATTAACAATCAGCTCGATGCGATCCTGAACCATGCAGCCAACTTCTATCGTCTCGAAAGAAACCCCATGAAGGGCCTTCGCAAGATGGGAAAGAAGAAGGCCAAGGAGATGAGCTTCTGGACGAAAGCAGAGTATCTAACCTTCGCGAAACAGATCGAGGACGATCCTATCGCGCATTGCGCGTTCGAGATTCTCTACTGGTGCGGTTTGCGTCTGGGAGAGCTGCTTTCGCTCACAGGCGACGACATCGACTTCAATCGGGGCGTCATTATGGTAAGGCGAGGCATCTCAAAAGTCGGGAATCGCTACGAGACGAGCTCGCCCAAGACCAGCACATCCAGGCGCGTCGTCCAGATGCCGCCATTCCTTGAAGAGGAGCTGAGCGCCGTGATATACCTCAAAGGCATCCAGCCGCATGAGAGGATCTTTCCCTTCACGCATGACAAGATGAGAAAGCAGATGCGCTCAGCTGCGGAGAAAGCTGATCTTCCCAGGATCCGCGTGCACGACCTGAGGCACAGCCACGTATCACTGCTCATCGACCTCGGGTTCCCGGCTCCTGCGATCGCGGAGAGGATAGGACACTCCTCGATCTCGGTCACCTATACCTATGCACATCTCTTCCCAACGAGGCAGCATGACATATCCAATGCGCTCGAAGCGGAAGGAGGAATGCGATGAGCTGCCCGAAGGAAGTACGCAAGAGGTCAAAGACGATCACATTCTGGCTCACGCCGGGACAGGCTGCCGAGATCGACGAGCTGGTGCGTCTGAGCGGGCTCACGAAGCAAGACTACCTCACGAGGCGAGCACTCGACAAGCAAGTGATTATCGTCCCGAGCAGTCGTGTGGTGAAATCCCTCAAATGCTACGCCGAGCGGATCGCGAACAAGCTGGATGCACTTGCGATCCAAGCCCAGCTTGATGACGACATACTCCTCGACGAGGTCAGGTGGCTCTCGGCTCTCATGGCCGCCTTCGCCAGGTACGGCGAGGAGGACTTCGATGCCGTCGAGAGGATCCTGGACCTCGAAAGAGAGTAACGAGCCGCGAGAAATCGCTCCTCGATTAATCGAATTATGCGATTCCTGTGAATAAGTGACTTAGCGGGACTTAGCGCGATGGCCTCGAACGCATACGAGCCTCCTTGCGCCTATGATCGTCATGTACGACAACGGCAAGGAGGCCCGCTTACCAAGAGATGATCGAATCGAACATAGAGTCGACCGAAGACCCTCGGAATGTGCCTATCGGAGTTGTGGATTTCCACCCCTCGTGATGACGCTCTGATGACGCGAAACGAGAGTTTCATATGGATACTACAGCGCTCTGAACAGGGCGTTCTGGTAGCGGTATGCCGTTTTCCGCTATTCCCACTCGATGACACAAAAGTGTTCCATTTTTACGATTCCGCTTTCGCTTTATCCATAGTTTCTTCTCGTTATCAGCCGTATTTGGTTAGCTTCTCCAAGAGAAAACTCATCCTGAACTCAGCTCTTTTCATTTTCCTATTTCGTGAGTTTTACGCCTGAGTTCCGAAGAGGGATTGATTTGTTGTGCGACCTGCTGGAATTCGTTATCCCCGATGTGATGGTGCCCCTCGTCTGGTCAGCGCTTTCTCGAAAGGTGTTGTGAAGGTGTTAGCTCACCTATTGGTGTCAATCTTCCAAGCATCATTCTTTCTGAAACTCAAAAGATGCTTTTCATCAGCTCAGAGGGCGCCTTCATTTGTTCCCGCTTAAACTCGCAACGCGTTCGTGAGCGGTTGAGCCCCGGCCAGCAACACGTGCCACACCATCTCCTATTCAAAGGCAAAGGTCAATCTTCTGCCTAAATGGAACAATTCTGGCTATTTGGGCTAGGAGCTCACCGGCGTCTATCGGATACTCCGCGATTGAGTTAACATTGGCTAACAAAGGAGTGAAAGATGAGCGGCAATGATTCTTCTAGACCGAACTCGCGTATCCTCAAGGGCCGCGACCTGATAACGGTGGGCATTTTCACAGCGTTGTATTTTGCGGTGAACTTCGTGTGCATGCTCTTGTCGGGCCTTCATCCCTACCTGTGGGTGTTCATGCCCGCCCTCGACGGCCTGCTTGCGGCGATTCCGTTCATGCTGGCATGCGCCAAGGTTCCTAAGTTCGGCACCGTGCTCATCATGGGAATGGTTCCGTCTTTGGTTTACTTCATAACCGGGATGTTCACTCCGCTCATTCTCGGGATGATGATCTGCGCCTGCCTCGTCGCCGAGGCGATTCGCGCAGCCACCAAATACCGCAGCTTTGCCGGCAACGCCGTCGCGTACGCCGTGTTCGGGTTCGGCATGTGCGGCAGCCCTCTGCCGCTTTGGGTGTTCCACGACTCCTTCGTCGCCCAGATTGTCTCGCAGGGAATGGGAGCCGCTTATCTTGCGACGCTCGAGACCGCTGCCAATCCGACCATGCTCATCGCGATGTTCGTCGTCACGTTCCTTGCGGGGCTCGTCGGCGCCTACATAGCGAAGGGGATGTTCAAGAAGCATTTTGAGAAAGCGGGCCTCGTGTAATGGGACAGGATATTCTCATCGACGAGAAGGCTCTTCCGTCCAAGGGGGCCATGAATCTGAATCTGAATTCAGATTCGCTTCTCGTCATCTGAGCACCTCCAGGTACATCCTGAACTCCTCCTCGACACTAAGCGCGGTGCACATCCGTGCGAGGCTCTCGAGGTCGGCGTCGGCTTTCTTGAAATAGCCCGCGACCGCGTCGTGGACGAGCTGCGGATCGGCTCCGCCGGAGGCCCTCTGGGAGATGAGGTCCGCCACCGCGCGCTCCGCGCAGTACGCCCTCACCATCGCGCCTCCGGGGGATTTCACCTCGATGATTCCCAGATCGTAGACATCCTTGTTGACCCTGTGGATCCTCACATCAGGGTGCTCGCGGGAAAGACTCCTCGGGTTGTAGCCGTGGGGGACGGTGACGTCGAGCGCGCCAGGCACCCTGTCGGAAAGCCCGGCGAGGTACAGCGCGCTTCCGTGCGAGAGCACGCACTTCCTCCATCTGTAGGTGACGGCGGCGAACTCGTCGTCGAACACCTCCGGCAGGCAGTAGACGCCCCTTGTGAGCTTGTCTATAGCGCCCGATTTCAGGGCATGGGAGATGGAGCCGGGCAGGAAGCCCGCTTCGGTGATCTGCGCCGCGCTGGCCACGCCGCCGGCATCCCGGACCAGCCTGATGATCTCCTCGCTTTTCCCCATTGTTCCTCCTCTTGATTATTAGACATAAATTGTATCAATATTGTGTCTAATAATCAAATCATGCTTAAACGGAGGCACGTGCTTGCTGCGGGCCTTGCTTTTGGTTATGGGAGGGTTCGATGGGTTTTGCGGCTGCGACCCTGCAGTGCATACGCTGTCGGTGCTATGGTTTTGCCATTTGACCTGCTGGAATCCATTGTTCCAGACGTATTGATGCCTTTCGTCCGAGCGGGGTTTTCTGAAAAGCGCGATGACGGTGGCGGTCCGCTTGTCGAATCGGACTGCTCGAGCATCATTCTGGCTGAAACTCGGAAGATTGCATTTCGGCAGCTTGAAAGCGTTTTTCTCATCATTCCAATGCGAACTCAGCGATACGCGTGAGGACTGAGAATCTTGGGTCCATCGATGAGTGTACCCGCCTGAAATTACCTATCGATGCTTTGTCTCGAGTACGGCAGACACTGCATCGAGGAACTCCCGCACATGGTCGGCGGGATGTGGCGAATGAAGCAGTCCATAAGACACAAGACAGCCCCAATCGGTAGGGACGGTTGCAAGCATAGGGTGAACGTTGGCCCATAGCGGCAGCGTCGCAAGTGCGAGATCCTCGTTCGCGCTGCGATTGAACACCTCCGCCCGATATTGAGGGAAGTCTACGAGCGCAATTTGAGGATGATGCAAGAGTATCTCGTCGCGCACGCGGTCAATCTCGGCGTTCCAGCCTCGGCGTATAAGCATAAGGCTGTGATTGCGAAGGTCGTCAAATGTGATGATGTCGCGTTTGGCAATTTCGCTGTCGACGGGAACGGCGCACCAGAGCGGTTCCCGCGAAAGCTCGAGGCCCAGACACCCATGTTCTTTCAGGAAGGCGTTGTCGAAAAATCCCGCCACGACATCCATGTCCTGTCCGAGGTTTGCCAAGCCGCGTGCCGCTGAGGGGGTGTTCTCGAACGTGACCACCTGCAGGCTCATGCCGGGGCAGCGCTCTTTCACCTTCGGCCACAGCTTTGTGAGCGGCGTGCTGGGCGTCATAAGCGACACTCCCACGCGGATGATGCGCTTCTCTCCGCGCTCGGCGATGCGGGCGCGCGCGATCGACTCCTGCGAGTACTGCACGATATGGCGGGCATCGGCAAGCAGTGACCTACCTGCTCGCGTGAGCGAAAGCCCCTGGTGCGATCGGTGAAACAGCGTAAGACCTAGCCGAGACTCCAATAGGTTCATCTGCTTGATGACGGCCGTGGGCGTGATGAACAGGGCTTGGGCAGCCTTCGAGAAGCTGCCGGATTCGGCGACTTTGATGAACGTGTCAAGCTGAGGGTTGTACACGGGATCCTCCTAACCTCGCTGCCTCGCGTACGCGCCCTGCGACCGCCAAAATCGTTTCAGCGCACACCTTCAGGTTATAATACTACCACGAAGCGAGACTTCCCGAGCTGTCAGCAAAACCATACGGTAATGGTGTTCGGGCGAAGAGGAAGCCCGTGCCTGTCGGGATGGAGGCGCATCGTGAATGGGTTCATGACGCGGAGGTCGTTTCTCGTGGGGGCAGCGGTCGCAGCAGTGGGAAGCGTGCTGTCCTCAGCCGGCTGCGCTGTGGAGACGGGCGGGAATTCTGCCTTACCCGACTCGAGCGAGGACGGGAGGGCTACGGGCGAAGCGGAAGGGGAAGATTCTGCTGCCGCCAGCGTCGCCCCTGAGTCTTTCAGCCCTGGAGCCGAAACCTATCGCGGCTTCACGCTCGACAACGTGCTGAGCGACCTCGAGCTCGGCGACATCCACTTCAACCTGCATGTGCCGGACGGCTACGACCCCGACGGCGCGCCGGCGGGGCTGTTCGTCACGCTGCCGGGATATAAGGGGCTGTATTTCCAGGGCGTGGGGATGAATCTGCACACAGAGGATTTCGGGTTCGTTGCCCAGGATCACGACCCTCGCCTGATCGTTTGCGCGCCGCAGCTTGAGGATTGGGGCGAGACATCGGCGCGCAAGACCGTTGCGCTCGTGGAGTGCCTCATGCGCGCTTTCGCCGTTGATCCCCAGCGGGTGCTGCTGGAAGGGTACTCTGGCGGCGGGGAGACGCTCTCGCTTGTGATGGGGATGCGCCCCGAGCTGTTCAGCCGAGCGCTGTTCTGCTCCTCGCAGTGGGACGGCAACCTTTCGGTTCTTGCCGCTGCGCGTGTGCCGGTCTACATGGTCGTTGGCGAAGGGGACGAATACTACGGAAGCGGCCCAGCACGCGATGCCGCCGAGAGGTTGCGTGGGCTATATCGCGATGCCGGCCTCTCCGTAAGCGACATTGACCGACTCGTGACGCTCGACGTCAAGGACGCGGCCTACTTCGAGGCAGGTGGTGTCGCGAACCAGCATGGCGGAGGAGGGGCCCTGTTCGTCCGAGACAACACCGTGATGAATTGGCTGTTTGCTTAATGCCGGTGAAGGAAAAAGATCGCATACTCACCCCGCCGTTTTTCGTCAACGCGTTCGTCAACCTGATGCTTTACGTGAACTACTACGTGCTGATGGTCGTGATGGCGGGCTACTGCATGGTCGCGTACGGAACGGATGCCGGCACTGCCGGGTTCGCCGCGAGCGTCTTCATCGTGGGGGCGCTCATTGCGCGCTTTCTGGGCGGAGGGATGGTGGACCGCTTCGGCAGGAAGCGGTGCCTGACGGTGTGCGTTGCAGCGATGACTGCCTGCACCTTGTGCTATCTTTCGGACCTTCCCTTCGCTGCGCTGTTCGCCTTGCGCATCGTTCACGGCTTCTTCTACGGCATCGCCCAGACATCTATTTCCTCAATCGCCACCGAGGCGGTACCGGTCTCGCGCAAAGGTGAAGGCGTCGGCTATTTCATGCTGTCGGCCACACTCGGGTCGGCCGTGGGGCCGTTTCTGGGGACCGTGGTCGCCGAGTACCTAAGCTACGGCCTCCTTTTCGCTCTCTGCTCGGTGGCCATCGCGCTGGGGTTCGCCGTCTCGCTTGCGGTGAAGGACCCCCGTAAAGGTCGGGCGTGCAAGCGCGCCGATGAAGTCGGGTCGGTATCTGCCGGGAAGATGCCGAGTTCCTCGCATTGCCGACCGTACCAGTTCCTCTCGACGTTCTTGGAGTTCCGCGCACTGCCAATCTCGTGTTCGGTGGCGCTTGCGATCCTTGCGTATGGGGCGGTGATCACCTACCTCGACTCCTTCGCGTCCGAGCAGGGGATGATCGACGCAGCGAGCGTGTTCTTCGTGGTGTACTCGATCGTCATGTTCGTTTCGCGTCCGTTTGTCGGCAGGACGTTCGACCGACGCGGCGATTTCGGCGTTATGACAGCGGGCTTCATCGCATTCACCCTCGGCATGCTATGCATGGGGATTGCGCGCAACGGAATCGCGCTGCTCGCCGCCGCGTGCCTTCTGGGGTTCGCGGTGGGGACGCTCAACCCCTGCGGGCTGACGCTTGCCGTGCAGCGAGCTTCGAAAGAGCGGCTCACGACGGCGAACTCGACGTTCTCGTGCCTCAACGACGTTACGATCGGCCTCGCACCGGTTGCCGTGGGGTGGCTGATTCCGCTTGTCGGGTACAACGGGATGTACATGACACTCGTCGCGGTGGTGGTTGCCGCATTTGCGTTGTATCTGATCTTCCGTCGGAAGGGGATGCTGCATTGAGCGGCTTTGGCGACGTTGACGTTAGAGCGCCAGCGCTACCGTGCGCTGAACATGCGACAGACGATATACGGCCGCCGAGCATCTTCATTCATGGGAGGATCTCCCTATCGGCAATCTCGAGAATTCGTTTTGCGTCCAATCAGCAAGTTTTCCTGCTCTCGCTCTTTGCTTTGCCTCTTGCCGCTCCTGTTGAGCGTCGCCTTCTTGCAAGACGGCAAAGCAGCGTGATAAGAAAACCTGCGAAAGCAGCAGCCGCCGTGATCGAGGCATAATCGAGAAGCGCCAGCGCTAGAGGAACCGTATCGTCTGCTGCGAAAAACGGCATCGCTCCGGTAAGGTAGTCGATTACTCCCAGCCGGACGAACGCGTAAACCCCGTAGACGGACCACAGTAGCCAGAAACACAGCGCTAAGGTACCCAGCACGTTTCCGTCGTGGCTTCGCGCCGAGTCCTTCGCGGTGCTCGCACCGATGTGGAAGCCGAACGCGAGGAGCGCGGCATGGGATGTCACGAGATGAGTTTCCTGCGCCCAGGATGAAACCGAGGCGGGGAGGATGCCCGACAGCGCGATGCCGCTTACGACGAGTATCGCCATGCAAACAAGCGCCGCCACGACGCCAAGTGTCTGCAAGACGCGAGCTGCGGGCCAATGGCCCCTTGCCAGTGAGCGAAACCATGCACGTCTACATGCGGCGTGGGCAAGAGCCGCAATGAACAGTGCGATGCCGAACGCCTCGTGTGCCGCAAGCGGAAGGTAAAGGTAGCCCATCTGCAGTAGAAACAGCACCATGAGGGCTAGGTCGAAGACGTGCCGTGACGCGCTTGCGCAACGCTCGCGTCTCGTGATCCCATTTGGAGCCGCCGCACGGCGTGCGCTAGCGACTCTCATCGTCGTTGCAGACGACCGCCTTGATGAGCGAGCGGTCGTGGTCGAGGAACAGCTGCATGGCGTCGGGGATTGCCGCCATGCCGTGGAAGCGGTGGGTGATGAGCTTTTCGGGCGCCACGCGGCCGTACGAGATGAGTGCCGCCATGCGCTCCATGAACAGCCTCCCTCCGCCGCATCCGACGCCCTTGATGGTCTTGTCGCCGTAGCCGAACCCCCACACGGCAGGGTTTATGGGAATGTCCCTACCGCCGAAGAAGGCGGCGAGATTCACCAGCGTGCCGCCGGACTTCAGCATGCCCAGCCCCGCGCTGATGGAGTCTTCGGTACCACCGCAGATCATCACGGCGTCGACCGGCCCACCGTTGGCCTCGACGATGCCGTCCTCCCAGCCTTCTTCATGGTAGTCCACGCAATCGGTCGCCCCGTATTCGCGAGCGACGTCGAAGCACACCCGCCGCGAGCCGACCGCGAACACGCGTCCCGCTCCCGACAGCACACACGCGCGCACCGCCATGAGCCCCACTGGCCCCACGCCGACTATCGCCACGCTTTGTCCGAATGCCAGCCCCAGCTCTTCGGCACCGCGAAACGCCGTGCACATCATGTCGGGCACCATGATCGCCTGGTCCATTGTCACGCCCTCGGGAACGTGTGCCAGGTTCATGTCGGCGTCTCGGATGTAGTAGGTTTCGACGAACGACCCTCCGCGATCGGGATAGTCGATGCCCCGATACATGTTGTCCGAGGTGGCGTTGGGATTGCCGTCCTGGGTCTCGAGGCTTCGCCAGTGCGGCATGATGGCGCACACGATGACGCGGTCGCCTACCTCGAAGTCTTGGACATTGGAACCGATCGCCACCACTTCGCCGCACATCTCGTGCCCCATCGCCTTGCCTTTGAGGTAGGGAAGCGATGCTGCCTCGGTCTCCAGCAGATGCGCGTCGCTCGTGCACGGCGACCAGATGAGCGGCCGCACGAACGCTCCCGTCGGGCACGGTCTATCGGGAAGCGGGCAGGAGTCGGACAGCTCGAGTCGGTTCTTTCCCGCCAGCACCGCTCCGTTCATGGTTTTCATAATAATGGTTCTCCCTTCTCTGATCTCTGGTCTTCGCTTCGAGGGCTTGTCCGCTCCGTCCGTTCATTCAAAAGGGTGGAGCATCGAGCCTTAATCTCATAGCTGCGCCGGTTTGCGTTTCCGTTACGGTTGCCAGCTGCGGCGTGACGGCAACGGGCGCAACGGCGTCAGCCCGCTCGCGTCGGCGTTGTCCTGTTCATGCGAAAGCGAATCTAGGTATGACCGAAATCCTTCCGTATGAAGCGTACATATAGGCTCGTCATCTCCGTCCTCCTGTGAAAGGGGTGCGAAGGGGCTGGCTTAGGGTAAAGGCATCCTGCATGAAACCGTCAAATTCAGGAATCCAGTCACCGAGCGCGCCGAAGCCGTGGGGCCAACCTTTAAGCACGCGTGCGCGGACTGTGCAACCCAGGCTGGCCATGAGTTCCACCTGATCCTCGAACTGGTCATAGAATGGGTCATGCGTGCCATAGCAGTAAAACGTCGGCGGCAGATTCGCGTCCTCTAGCAGGTCGATGTCGAGCGAAGCGACCGAAAGGCGCCCGTAGAAGGAGTAGATCATCGCTGACGCTGCCCTGGTCGCACCCGGCAAGCAGGGCCGCAGTCACGCCGGCCGCAGCTGCAAGGAAGGTTCGTCTCGTCATGCTCATCGCTGCGCCTCCCAAAATACGAGGGCATCGTCAATCCAGCCTTCTGCCACGGTGCCGATACCCAAGCCGAACCCGTGGCTCAACCCTTCGTAGACATGGAACTCCGTGGGCAAGCCCGCTGCGGCGAGTGCGTCGATACGGGCGTGTATCGTGCGCCAGTTGGCGATGCCATCGCGGTCGCCCACGCAGGCGTAGGTCGCGGGGTCGGCCCCAGATAGTTCGCGATGACCCGTGTACTGCATGATTACCGCAGCAGGTTGCGGCACGACGCCTCCACCGAACGCCGCAGGGCCGTATCCTCCAACGTAGGCTGCCATGCGCGCGCCCGCGGAGCCTCCGCCGAGCGCGTAGCCTCGCGTGTCGACGCCCAGCTCGTCCGCATGAGCGAAGATAAACGAGACTGCGCGCGAGAGATCCTCACAGGCAAGCTGCGCATCCGGGCGATAGATGACCGCAAAGCCGTTGACGCCAGCACGCGCCAGGTGCAGGCAGTGCGGGAACGAGTCGTGCATGGCAGCCACATAGGCAAAGCCGCCGCCCGCGCACCATATAGCGAAGGGCGCTCGCTCGTCTGCTGCGAGCCCTTCCGCCGCAAAACGGAAAAGCCCCGTATCGGCAAGTGAGGGATCTGTGCTCTTCTCTTCGTCCGTATAGATATCGTAGAAGACCGTCCGTTCCGCTGCACGCTCTGAGAGCAAATAGCTGACGACATCGACCGTGGTGCTTGTATGGATCTCCGAGTACCACGGCAGGCAAGCGGGAAGGTCGTCGAGCGTCATATCCTCCGTCGGCGGATGGAGCGTTGTGGGGAAGAGCAGCCGCCCGCAGCCTTCGAGCAGGGGATCGTTGATGACGTCGAAGATGAGCGTGTCCGCCGTGACCGGGCCCGGAGCGGAGCCGCGCGCGACCCCGGCGGTCCCGTCCGACGAGCAGCCGGCAAGGCTGCCCGCAGCTGCCAACCACACGGCAGCCTCCAGAAACGAACGGCGCGACATCATCGCTGCACCCGATAGACGAGGTGGAGGCCGTCGCCGGCAAGGCGCTCGACGCGCTCGAGCGAGAACGCGTATGAGCCGCTGGCAGAGTGGGGCATCTCGTCGAAGACGGAAGCCGCTCCGGGCTCCCCCGAGACTGTCGGGGAGAGAACGAGGCTCAGCTCGTCAAGCACACCCGCGGCGAGAAACGACATGTCCGTCTTTCCGCCGCCTCACACGAGCAGGCGCTCGATGCCGAAGAGCTCGCGCAGCTTGCGCAGGGCGAGCGAAAGGTCTAGCCCGCGCGGGCCGGCAAGCACGTATGAGACGCCGCGCTCTCGCAGATAGTCGCGATACGCCGGCGTCGCCACCTCGGTGAGGACCTCGATGACGTGCGCGTCCGCACGGCCGGCGCGACGATAGGTCGCAGACTCCCATGCGATCTCCCCGGCGGGGTCGATGGAGACGTAGAACGATCGTTCGGCGTGCGGTGCCACGAAGTCCCCCTTGGGCGCGCTCCCGTGGGTACTGAGCGCAAGGGGACGCGACCCGACGAAGCCCCTCGTGGTCACGGCTCCGTAAGCTACGGCGTCCGCCTCGAGCTCGACCTGCATGCGAGAGTACGCAGCGCGGGCCGGCAAGGCTGCGGAATCGAACATGTATGCCCCGTCGATGCGCCCGTTGAGCCCGGCAAAGACGTGGCAGATGACATAGGGCCTTTCGCTCATGGTTTCCTACCTCACCACGTGTCCGCCGAAGACCATGAGGTCAAGCCCGTCGAGCAGCTCGTCGATTCGCGTCACCTCGTCTTGCGCAAGACCCACCTCGGCCGCACCGAGGTTCTCGCGCAGACGCTCCGGCTTGCGGCTGCCGGGGATGGGCACGATATAGGGCTTCTTCTGAAGCATCCAGGCAAGGGACACCTGGGCGGGCGTGGCACCGTGGGCATCGGCAATCTCGCGCACGAGCCTCATGAGCGGCTCGGCCCGGCGCTCGCCCTCCTCGGTGTACTGAGGCATGCCGCCACGGTAGTCCTGCGCGCCCTCGAACTTCGTCGCGTGGCTGTAGGCGCCGGTCAGGAAGCCGTTCGCCATGGGCGAGAAGGCCACGAAGGCGACGTCGAGCTCCTCTAGCGCGGGGAAGAGCCCCTCGTTCCAGCGCGCCATCAGGGAGTAGCGGTTCTGGACGGCGGCGACGGGGCACACGGCGTCCGCACGGCGCAGGTACTCCTCCGTCGTCTCGGAGATGCCCCAGGCGCGAATCTTGCCCTCGCGGATCAAGTCCGCCATGACTTCGGCGACCGCCTCCGGCTCCACCTTCGGATCGATGCGATGCTGGTAGTACAAATCGATGTAGTCGGTTCGCAGGCGGCGCAGGCTCCCCTCCACCGAGGCGCGGATCGTCTCGGGTCGCGAGTCTGCGACGATGGTCTTGTCGGGGGCGTGCGTGACGCCGAATTTCGTGGCGATGACCACTTCGTCCCGCACGGGTGCGAGCGCTGCGCCCACCACGTCCTCGTTGCAGGCCGCGGTGCCGTCGGTGCGCGTGCCCACGTAGCATTCGGCGGTGTCGAAGAACGTGTAGCCCATCTCGTGCGCCTGACGGATGACGCTTATAGCCTCGTCATCGGGCATCGGGTCGCCGCTCGCATGAGTGATGCCCATGCACCCCATGCCGATCAGGCTGACCTCGATGCCGCTCTTTCCCAGAACGCGCTTGTCCATTCCTGTTCCTCCCTGTTTTCGATGCTCGTCATTCGATTGCGAAGTCGGCCTGCGCGCTCACGTCCGCCCACTCGTTGAGCTCCGCCAGACGCGCCTCCAGCGCCGTGCGGGCTGCTGTAACGCAGTCCGATCCCAAAAGGAGGCGCTGGGGCCGACAGCCGTTCATGATTTGCCAGGGTCTCGGCAATGCCGCGACCGAGACCGCTGGACGCCCCTGTTATGAGCCACGTTGCCATGTGGAATCCCTTGCCTTTCCGTCAGAGAGTATCAGCGGATGAAGTTCGTATAGACGGTCGGCTCCTGCGCTGGCGGCTCGATACCGGCCTCGCGTGCCTCGCGGATGGCTTTGATGAGGAACGCCATGTTGTAGCCGAGGAAGCGCATGGCCTGCAGCCCCTCGGCGTCGCGCTCGACCTCCTCGGCCGTGGCGCCGTGCACGATGTTCCAGTAGCGCGAGGTGGCGATAGGCATCTGCAGAAGCTGGAAGTACCTGTTGAGCTGGTCGATCGTCGCGGTGTTGCCTGCCCGGCGGCAGCTTGCAACCGCAGTGCCCACCTTCATGCGGAACCCGTCATCGCCCGTGGCTCGGCGCAGGCTGTAGAACGCGCGGTCGAAAAACGCCGTCGCCGCGCCCGTGGCGGCGCCGAAGTGCACGGGCGAACCCAGCACGATGCCGTCGTAGTCCTGAACGATCGCGGTGAACTCGTTTACACGGTCGTCGAATACACATTTCCCGAGCTTCTCGCAGCGCTTGCAGGCGATGCAGCTTGCGAGCGGCTTGGTGCCGACCCAGAAGATGTCGGCAGCGACACCGTTGTCCTCAAGCGCCGCGGCGACTTCGCGCAGCGCCCGGTCCGTGCACCCGTGCTCATGAGGCCCGGCGTTGACAAGGATTACGTTGGGACGGTTGGCATCGGTCATGAAGCTCCTCCTGTCGATGGCTCGTGCTTTCTCATTGCCAAGCGTACGACCGCGGAGCGCTCGGCGGAAGTTCCCCTTGGTGCACTGATTTGAACCTGCAGGTTCTAACCCTGTGCGCACCCCAGCGTTATAGGACCCTCACCAACGGAGACTTCCGCCGGCGCGGGGTTCCCCGTACGGTGAATGCGTCAAATTGCGAGAAAGGGAGGCACCATGGACTACATCACCTTGAACAACGGCGTCAGGATGCCGCAGCTCGGCTTCGGCGTGTACCAGATCCCGGACGCCGCCGAGTGCCAGCGCGCCGTGGAGGACGCGCTCTCGGTCGGCTACCGGCTGCTCGACACGGCCGCGAGCTACGGCAACGAGGAGGCGGTCGGGGCGGCAGTGCGCGCGAGCGGCCTGCCGCGCGACGAGGTGTTCGTGACGACCAAGCTGTGGATGTCGGACGCGAGTTACGAGGGGGCCAAGCGCGGCTTCGACGCATCGCTCAAGCGGTTGGGGCTCGACTACGTTGACCTCTACCTCATCCACCAGCCGTTCGGCGACGTCTTTGGCGCGTGGCGCGCCATGGAGGAGCTCTACGAGCAGGGAGTGATTCGCGCCATAGGGACGGCGAACTTCTATCCCGACCACCTCGCGAACCTCATCTCGTTCAACCGCATCGCTCCCGCCGTGAATCAGGTGGAGTGCAACGTGTTCTTCCAGCAGCGCGCGGCGCAGGAGTACATGGTCGGCAAGGAGGTGGCCATGGAGGGCTGGGCGCCCTTTGCGGAAGGACGCAACGACCTCTTCCGCAACGAGACGCTCTCCCGCATCGGTGAAGCACACGGGAAGGCGGTTGCCCAGGTCGTGCTGCGCTGGCTGCTGCAGCGCGGCGTGGTCTGCATCCCCAAGAGCACGCACCGCGCGCGCATGGAACAGAACTTCGACGTCTTCGACTTCGTGCTGAGCGACAAGGAGATGGCCGCCATCGCCGCGCTTGACACCGGATACAGCGCGTTCTTCGACCACCACGACCCCGCCACCATCGAACGCCTGTCCGGGCTCGTGCGCAACGTGTAGACGAGCGGTCAGACCGCACTGATAACTTACTAGGAGGAATTGCCATGAACACATTCACGTATGACTATCCGGTCAAGAACTACTTCGGCGAAGGAGCCATGAACCAGGCCCTCGAAGCCGAACTGGGGCACATGGGCGATACTGTGATGCTCGCCTACGGCGGAGGCTCGGTCAAGCGCACCGGCGTCTACGACCGCGTGGTCGAGAAGCTCACGGGTGCCGGCAAGCGCGTAGTGGACTTCGGCGGCATCATGTCTAACCCGACCTACGAAAAATGCCAGGAGGGCGCGAGACTCGCACGCGAAGAGCGGGTCAACTTTATTCTCGCCGTCGGGGGCGGGTCGGTCTTCGACTGCTGCAAGGTGGTCTCCGCGCAGGCGATGCTCGACGAGGACATCGAGACGTTCGAACACGTCGACGGCAAGGTGCCGAGCTCGTTCATCCCCATGGGCTGCATCGTGACGCTTTCCGGCACGGGCGCCGAGCAGAACAACGGCGCCGTCATCACCAACGAGGAGACGCACGTGAAGGGCGCCTTCGTCGGCGCGTTGCCCTCGTGGGCGGCGCTCGACCCGGCGCTAACGCTCACCGTTCCCCACGCGCAGTTCATGAGCGGCGCGTTCGACACGCTCTCGCACTGTATGGAGAGTTACTTCGGGAGTCCGCGCGAGCGCAACGTCACCGACGATATCAACCTCGCCGTCCAGAAAAACGTCATCCGCAACATGCGCACCGTTGCGGACGACGACCGGGATCTCAATGCGCGTAGCGAGCTCGCCTATGATTCCGCCATGGCCGAGAACGGCGTGCTCAAGATTGGCAAGGCCACGGATTTCCAGGCGCACATGATCCAGCACCAGTACGGCGCGTACACCCACACCAGCCACGGCATGGGGCTTGCGGTTATCCATCCGGCGCTCTACCGCCACCTGGCCCCCGAGGCGCCCAAGCAGTTCGCCCGCTGGGCACGCGAGGTGTGGGATGTTGACGCCGAGAGCGGGGACGACCTCGCCGTTGCGCTCGAAGGCGTCAATCGCCTGCAGGCGTTCATTGGCGAGATGGGCCTGCCCACGAGCTTCGCCGAGATGGGCTCCGATGCGTCCGACGAGACGCTTCGTAAGGTTGCGGATACCTGTGTGCTCACCGGAGGCTGTGCCAAGAAGCTGAAGCGCGACGAGGTGTTCCAGATCCTTGTTGAGTGCCGCTAGCTCGGCGGCAGGCCCATCTCGGTCCGCGTTGAATCGTGCGCTTCGAGGCCTCCGACCTTTTTCCCTCGTCGGGCTCTCTTGCTGACAGCCCAAACTCATCATCGAAAGGATTCCAACCATGTCGAATAATAACGAACTTACCCGCAGGTCGTTTCTGAAAGGGGTTCTCGCCCTCGGCGCGCTCGTGCCGTTCGGCGGCATTCTTGCCGCCTGCAGCGCTCAGACCGAGCAGCCCGTTTCCGATCCCGCGCCTTCCCAGGACCAGGGCATCCAGGAGTCCAGCTCCGATTCCGCTCCAACGAGCGCCTCGGGAGCAGGTTCTGTGCTTGTTGCATACTATTCCGCCCAAGGTCACACCCGTGCGGTCGCCGAGGCGATTGCCGATCGGCTGGATGCCGACCTGTTCGAAGTGACGCCCGTCGAGCCCTATGCCGACGAGGATTTGGATTGGACCGACGAGAGCAGCCGAGTAAGCGTCGAGCACGAGAACCCCGACCAGCGCGACGTCGAGCTGGAACAGGTCACGCCCGACGGTTGGGATGGCTACGACACGGTGCTTCTAGGGTATCCCATCTGGTGGGGAGACGCCGCCTGGCCGGTAGACGGGTTCGTAGAGGGAAACGATTTCTCGGGCAAGGCGGTCATCCCATTCTGCACGTCCGCTTCATCTTCCATAGGCGAAAGCGGTGAGCTGCTTGCGCAGGTCGCCGGCGCGGGGGATTGGCAGGAGGGAAGGCGCTTCAGGCAGAACGCCGACGCTGCCGATGTTGAGGAATGGGCGTCGAGCCTGGTTTTGTAGCGCGAAGGGTCGGCGGGCTTATGCCATTCCCGTCTTAGACAAGGTTGCTCTAGAAGATACGGGAGGTGGCTGGAATCTCTCTCCATGAAGAAACAAGCCTATTTCCAGGGCGTGATGACCACCTTGAGACAGTCGTCCTCGCGCGCCTCGAAGGCACGGTAGGCTTCCAGGATGTCGTTGAGGGGGTAGCGCTTCGAGATGAGGCAGCTCGTGTCGATTTCGCCTGATTCGATGAGGGCCATCAGCTCGTCCAGCCCGCTCGCGTCGACGCCGCCCGTTTTGAAGACGAGGTTCTTGCCGTACATGCGGGGAAGCGGCAGGACCTGGTCGCGCTCGTACATCGCCGAGACGACCACGACGGCGTTGGGGCGCGCGATGCGCCATGCCATCTCGAACGTGGCGTCGCTGCCTGCCGCCTCGATGACGGCGTCGGCCCCGCGGCCTTCGGAGAGCTCGCGTACCTGCCGTTCGATCTCTTCGAGGGATAGACTGCCGTCGATGACATGGTCGGCAAGGCCAAGGTTTGCCGCCAGTTCGGCGCGGTGGCGATCGCGCTCTACCGCGATGATGCACCCGGGGTCGGCAAGCCGCGCGCACATCATGGTCGCAAGGCCCACCGGTCCGGCGCCGATGACGGCGACGGCGAAACCGCGATCTATCTCGGCGATCCGCGCGCCCCACCATCCCGTCGCCAAGATGTCGCCCAGGAACAGGGCGTCTTCATCGGAAACGGAATCAGGAATGCGCGTAAAAGCGTTGTCGGCGAACGGAACGCGCACGTATTCCGCCTGGCATCCGTCGATGCGGCAGCCCAGCTCCCAGCCGCCCCGCTCGCAGTTGTTCACCCCGCCGCGCTTGCAGAAAAAGCAGGTGCCGCAGAAGGTCTCGCAGTTCACCGCCACGCGGTCGCCCGGCGCGAAGCGCGCCACGCCGGAGCCGACTTCCTCGGCCACGCCCACGAACTCGTGCCCCAGCACCGTATTAGGCAGTGCGCGAGGAACCGCCCCGCGCATGATGTGCAGGTCGCTCGTGCAGATGGTCGACCGCGTCACGCGCACGACGGCGTCGGTGGGCAGCTGCAACGCGGGGTAGGGCCGATCCTGCAGCGCGATGTTGCCGCTTCCGTCATGGACCAGGGCTTTCATGGGCGTCCTTTCGCTAAGGGATTTTCGTCCATGGTAGCACGCGGCGAGAGCGCGGTCGGCTTCGGGGAGGGCGTTTGGAAGCGGCTCGCTAGGCTTTGCCCCGCCATTGGGCATACCTAACCGCTTATAACTTTGGGTGACAGGCATGCCCCAAGATTCGAAAGGGGAGGCTCGCTGAACTGAACCCCGATAGTGGGACTGGAATTAAAAGTTTCCAGTCCCACTTACTTTTAGGGGTGATGTTTTGAAATACGGAATGGATACCAGGGCAGAGGCAATACTCTACTTCGATAGGGGCTTCGCTGAAAAGTATATCGGGAGACTGCTCGGAATTCCCCGCAGCACTGTTAAGAAGTGGCTGTATGCTTACAGGGCACTCGGAAAGGAGTCCCTGCTCATGACGAAACACAAGAGCTATTCTCACGAACTCAAGGTCGAAGCAGCCAAAGCAATCGTCGAAGGAAAGCTGACCAAACCCGAAGCCATGAAGATCTATGGGATCAAATCAATATCTTCGCTGGATTCTTGGTGCAGGCTTTACCGCAAAGAAGGACCGGATGCTCTTCTCCCTAAGCCTAAAGGTCGAAAAAAGAAAACCGAACCTTCGTTCTCCTCTCGCGAAGAGGAACTCGAAGCGCGGGTTCAAGAGCTGGAGTTGGAGAACGAAATCTTAAAACGACTCAATGCCTTAGCGGAAGAGATAAAGCAAAAGCGGCAGACTCGTTAAGGCATGACTATCCGCTCGAACTTGTGCTCAACAAGCTTAACCTTCCCAGGAGCACCTACTACCGCTACGCGAGCGGCAAAAGCCCTAAGATCGACAGGTGGGCCGATGTACGGCCCCTTATCCGCGAAGTGTTTTCCCGTACTCCCAATGGTATGGGATATCGCCAGGTAGCAATGGCCCTTAGATTCGAGCAAGGACTTTCTATCAGCGGTAAAACAGTGCTCAAACTGATGCGTGAAGAGGGACTCGTCTGCCAGATAAGGCGCAAACGATACAACTCGTATCGAGGAGAAGAAGGTAATATTGCCAAGAATGTCTTGAATCGCGACTTCGTGGCGAAAGAGCCTATGAAAAAGCTTGTCACCGATGTTACGGAGTTTAAAGTCGCAGGAGCAAAGGCGTATCTCTCGCCGGTGATGGATCTCTACAACAACGAGATTGTCGCGTGGTCAGTAGCAAGAAACGCAAACATGGTACAAACGATGGAGATGCTAGATCGGCTCGAACCATGCCTTCAAGGACCCGCTCTTCTGCACTCTGATCAGGGGTGGCAATACCAGCAACTTAGCTTCCAAAAACGTTTGAAGCAAATGGGGCTTACACAAAGCATGTCCAGAAAGGCAACGTGCCTAGATAACGCCTGCATGGAAGGTTTCTTCGGGCATCTCAAAGACGAGTTTTTCCGAGGTCAGAAATTTACCTCTTTTGATGATTTTAAAGATCGACTCGACGCTTACATCGCTTACTGGAACACGCAACGATATCAAGTGTGCCTAAAAGGAATGACCCCGGTACAGTACCGAGGTCATTCAATAAGGGCCGCTTAAGAACTTTTATTAACCGTCCCACTTTTGGGGTCTAGTTCATCGCTTGCCTGCAAGGCGGGATGGGCGTGGGATGAAAAGGGGGCCCGCGCAGGCGATCGGATCGCTTGCGCGAGGCTTCCTTCGATCTTCCCGATTCTCTTAAAATGAATAAGATTCATTGACTTAAATTCGATGAATGTGATACAGTCAATTTGCAACGAGATCGAGAAAGGGAGGATCTTATGGCGAACGACTTTGTCTTTCAGAACACCACGAAGGTCTATTTCGGGAAAGACCAGTTGCGCCATCTCGGCGCAGAGCTTGCACGTTACGGGAAAAAGGTGCTGTTTGTTTACGGCGGCGGCTCGATCAAGAGAATCGGGCTTTACGACAAGGTGCTCGAAGAGGTGGAGTCCGCCGGGCTAGAGTGCTTCGAGCTTGCCGGCGTTGAGCCCAATCCTCGTCACACCACCGTCAACCGGGGTGCGGAGATCTGCAAACAGAACGGCATCGACGTGCTACTTGCCGTCGGCGGCGGTTCAACCATCGACTGCGCCAAGGCGATCGCCGCTGCGGCATACTACGACGGTGACTGCTGGGACCTGGTGAAGGGCGCGGCCCCGGTGACCAAGGCGCTCCCCGTCGTCACGATTCTCACGCTCGCAGCCACAGGCTCCGAGATGGACTGCGGCGGCGTCATCTCGAACATGGAGACGCATGAGAAACTCGGTCTCGTCAATCCGCTGCTGCAGCCCAAGGCGTCGTTTCTGAACCCGGAGAACACCTACTCCGTAAGCGCTTTCCAAACGGCGTGCGGCAG
>OLPW01000806.1_pt1 | contig 35708 bp, 27 predicted proteins | sample 1672161 | NCBI WGS metagenome assembly OLPW01 (sample SAMEA3136654, study PRJEB25190) | human gut metagenome
GGATCGAACCCCTGACCTCATGGCTGCCAGCCATGCGCTCTCCCAGCTGAGCTAAGGCCCCGAAAAAGTGCGAGGACTATATTAGCATAACGGCAGCGGTGCGCAAGAACTTTTTTCAGGAATTTTGGAAATTCCCGCTAGCGGTCCTCGCGCGGCGCTCGCGCCCCTCGCAGCGCCGGCTTTACTCGGCCTCGCAGGTGGCGACGATCTGGTCGATGATGCCGTCCAGGGCGCCTTCCACCTCGTAGGCCTCCACCTTGCCCTCGTCCACCAGGCGCGCGAAGGTCGGGTCCATCGGCAGCGTGGCCACGGCGGGGATGTCGTACTTCTCGGCCACGGCCGCGCCCTGGGGCTCGCCGAAGATGTGGTGCTCCTTGCCGCACTCGTCGCACTTGAAGTAGGCCATGTTCTCCACGAGGCCCACCACCGGCACCTCCAGCGACTTCGCCAGATTCACGGCTTTGCCGACGATCATGGCTACGAGCTCCTGGGGAGCCGACACGGTGACGATGCCATCCACGGGCAGCGACTGGAAAACCGTCAGGAACACGTCGGAAGTTCCCGGAGGCATGTCGACGAACATGTAGTCCACATCGCCCCAGTTCACCTCCTGCCAGAACTGCTTGATGGCGCCGGTGACGACAGGTCCCCGCCAGGCCACGGGCATGTCGCCCTCGGGCAGCATGAGGTTCACGGACATGACCTCGATGCCGCTGGCGGATTTCGCCGGGTTGATGCCGTCGGCGTCAGCGGTAAGGCGGCTGTCGACGCCAAAGGACTTCGGAATGGACGGGCCGGTGATGTCGGCGTCCAGAATGGCCACCTTGTGGCCGCGCTTGTTCATCTCGGAGGCGAGCAGGCTGGTGACGAGGGACTTGCCCACGCCGCCCTTGCCGGACACGACGCCGATCACATGCTTGACATTGGTGCGATTGTTGGGCGCCAGGGTGGACGGACCAGCCTCAGCGGTGCGGTCGCCGCAGCCGGAGACGCCGCAGCTGGAGCACTCGTGCGAGCATTCTTCTGCCATGATTCCTTCTTTCTCTTCTCGTGTCGCCGCATTGTTCGCGGCCAAGATAGTTCGCAGGGCATCATAGCACAAACCCCGAGGCATCCTTTCGACACCTCGGGGTTCTTGAACGTCGTAAGAACAAAAGACAGACCGCTTCGGAAAACACGCGCCGGCGCTTAGAAATCCTCGGGCATGTCCTTGCCGTCGCCGGATGCGTAGAAGGTGGCCTCGGCGAACAGATCCGTCACCGACCTGCCGTCGCAGAAGGGCAGCTCGAGGAACTCGGCGATCGTGGGGACGAGGGGGCTCGCGTCGACGTAGTGGCCCTTCTCGTTGAACTGGTTGGTGTCCTGGGCGCGCCAATAGCGGTCATTCACATCGGTGAGGTAATACAGCCCATCGGCCACTTCCATGTAGACGGCGTGGTTCGTGTGCAGATAAGTGGGCAGTTCGTCGATGGTGATCTCGAGGGCTTCAACGTCCTTCTTCCCCATTAAGGCTCCTTTGCTTCGGTGAGGGTGGAATTGGAACGGCCTTATGATAGCGCGATCGGCGGTCTGTGGGGGCATCTACGCGAATTAGTCATCGAAGAAGGCCGAGGCGACGCGGGTGGAAGCGGCGGCGTCCTTTGCGTAGAAATCGGCTCCGATCTGGTCGGCGAACTCCTGGGTGATGACCGCGCCGCCCACCATGACCGCGGTGCCGGGAAGCTGCTCGTGAATGAGTTGGATGGTGCGCTCCATGGCGCCGACCGTGGTGGTCATGAGCGCCGAGAGCCCGATGAGGCGCGCGCGGGTGTCGCGAGCGGCGGCCAGGACGGCCTCGGGGGCGACGTCGCGGCCGAGGTCGATGACGGTGAAGCCGTAGTTTTCCAGGAGCATCTTCACGATGTTCTTGCCGATGTCATGGATGTCGCCCTGCACCGTGGCCACAATAATGGCGCGGTCGCCCGCGGCGTTGGTGGTTCCGGGAGCGCTTGCGGCGGCCTGGGTGTGGTCGCGGATGAGATCGAAGCCGGCTTTGACGGCCTCGGCGGAGGCCATGAGCTGGGGCAGGAAGAACACGCCCTCATCGTACTTCTGGCCGACGACGTCGAGAACGGGCACGAAGATGTCGTTGATGACGGCCAGACCGTCGTGGGTCTCCAGCAGCTGCTCGGCGGCCGCCGCCACCGGCGTGCCGCGGCCCTCCAGCACGCATTCGGCTAGGTGGGAAACGGCGTCGGCCACGTCGGCGAAGGTTTCCGTTATCGGGATGGGACAGCCGCTTGGGACCGAGGGGCGACCAAGGTCGCCCCCTACGGGAAAGACTCCGGCAGCAACGTCGTTGTTGCGCGCCCCATCCGTAGGGGCGGTGCTTGCGCCGCCCTCCTCAAGTGGGGTCGCCTTGCTTGAGGAGGGGCGACCAAGGTCGCCCCCAACGGGGATGGAGCCGCCGACCACGCCCGCAGTCGAAATGCCGGCGGCGGCCTCGTAGGGATCGGCCGTATTCGCGTAGGCTTCCAAGAACGCTCGGCAGCCGGCGTCTTGGCCGTTTAAGATGCGGAAGGTGGCCACGGTGTCGCGGTAGCGGGCGTTCAGGGGGTTCAGGATGGGCATATCGAGACCGGCACCGAAGGCAGCGGCGAGGAAGGTGCTGTTCACGAGGGGGCGCGCCGGCAGGCCGAAACTCACGTTCGACACACCGAGCACCGTGCGCACGCCGAGGCGCTCCTTCACCAGGGCCACGGCGCGCAGAATTTCGCGCACTTCGTCTTGGTTGGTGGCCGCGGCCATGACGAGGCAATCGATGGCCACGTCCTCGCGCGGAATGCCGTAGGACTCGGCGGTGGCCACGATGCGCTCGGCGATGGCCAGGCGCTCTTCGGCCGTGGGAGGGATACCGTTTTCGTCCAGCGTGAGGCCGACCACCGTGCAACCGTAGCGCGCCACCACGGGCAGCACGGTGGCGAGGTTGTCGGCCTTGCCGTTCACGGAGTTCACCATGGGGCGGCCCGCATAGGCGCGAGCCGCGGCTTCGATGGCGGCCGGATCCGATGAGTCCAGCTGCAGCGGCAGCGGCACGGTGGCCTGCAACGCGCGCGTGACCTGCGACAAGAGCGCCGGCTCGTCAAGACCCGGCACGCCCACGTTCACATCGAGGATATCGGCGCCGGCGCGCTGCTGGGCGGCCGCCTCGGCCACCAGGTAGTCCACATCACCCGCTTGCAGAGCCGCTTTCAGCTTCTTCTTCCCCGTCGGGTTGATGCGCTCGCCGATGACGGCGATGCGCGCCTCGCCCTCGGGCAGCGACACCATCTGCTGCGCCGAGGTCACCGCGAACGCGGGGCGATAGAGGGGATTGGGGATGGAGGGCGCGGGGAGATCCTTCGGCTCGCTTCGCTCGCTCAGGATGACACGGGGGGCGGAAGGCTCGACTGCGGGAAGGGGGCGGGCGTCGAGAAGGGCGCTGAGGGCGGCGATGTGGGCTGGGGTGGTGCCACAGCAGCCGCCGACAACGGTAGCGCCGGCGTCCAGGATCGCTTCCATGGCCCGGGCAAACTCGTCGGGTCCCACATCGAAGACCGTTTCGCCGTCTTGGATGCGCGGCAGTCCGGCGTTGGGCTGGGCCATGACGAGGGCGCGGTCGTGAGGCGCAAGCTCTTCCACGAGCGGCGCCAACTCCACGGGCCCCAGCGAGCAGTTGAGCCCCACGGCCGAGGCGCCCAAAGCCGACAGCGTCGTGGCGGCGATGGCCGGCGTCGTGCCGAGGAAGGTCCGGCCGTCCTCGCCGAAGGTCATGGTGGCGAACACCGGCAGCGTCGTGCTTTCCACCGCAGCGAGCACGGCAGCCTTGGCTTCCAGCAGGTCGGCCATGGTTTCCACGACGATGAGATCGCAGCCCGCCGCCTCGGCGGCGCAGGCCTGTTCGGAGAAGATATCGAAGGCCTCGTCGAAGGTGAGGGTGCCCAAAGGCTCGAGCAAGGCGCCGGTCGGTCCGATGTCGCCGGCCACGAGCGGCGCTCCGGCCGCCCGCGCGTTGGCCGCAGCCGCCGCGTACACCTCGGCCACCGTGGCATCGGTGCTCGCGAGCTTCAGGCGGTTGGCGCTGAAGGTGTTGGTGGTGATGCAGTCGGCGCCGGCTTCCACGTACTGGCGCTGGATGGCCACGATGGCCTCAGGATGCGTGAGGTTCAGCAGGTCCGGCACCTCGTGGATGGTATGGAGGCCAGCGGCCTGAACAAGCGTGCCCATGCCGCCGTCGAACAGCAGGTAGGCGCGCCCGGCCAGAGCCTCGGCCAAGCGGTCGTCGGTCACGGTGAGCTTACGCGGGGTTGCCATAGCAGGTCCTTCCTTGGGCACGCAGGGCGCATGAATCGGCAACAGGACAAGTGGAGCAGCGCGCTCCTTCCCGGACGAAACCTCGCCCGGGGTACAGGCCGATGACGGCCGTGATGGATTTGGCGGGAACGAGAAGGTGGGCCGCCGTGGCGCAGATTCCCAGGGCGCGATCGGCGCCACTTGCGACGAGAAAAGCCGGCTGGCAGCTCAGCGGCAGGTCGCCATAGCCGGGGCTGAAGCGCGTAGTGGCGGCCAGACCTCGCGCCGCGGCCTCTTCCACGATATGCCCGTCCAGCACATTGGCCGCCTGTTCCACGAGTGACGATGCGCAGGCATCCACGAGCAGGCCGTCCGTCGCGCTGAGGGCGCGCTCGCGACGCAGCAGCATCTCGCTTTGCGTCCCCAGCGTCACCGCCAGCAGCACCACGCGCGTGCAGCCTCCCACATGGCGAGCGATATCGAGGCCCGGCAACAGGGCGAGGGCTTCCGACGCGTCCATCTCGCGGTACACCCCGCGCGGGACGAGCTCCTTTTCGCACAAGCAAGCCGCGCGTTCCAGCCTTTCGCGCAGATCCCCCAGCTCCTGGCCGCGATGGCCCAGAAACGCCAGGGCCTCTTCCCTATCGACGCGCGTTTTCAGTTCCACGGCGTCACCATCCTCCAACAACGTCGGAGGCTCTTAGGCACAGCGCCTTCGGCACGGCTCTCGAGATGGCGTAAAAGACAACCACGGTGTTCACCGAAGTCCGGCAGCGGCGACCGCCTCGGCAGCGGCACAGGCGATATCCGGCTGGTTCATGGCGTACACGTGCAGGCCGTCGACGCCGTGGCGGCCGAGGTCGACCAGTTGGTTGCAGGCGTATTCGATGCCGGCTTGGCGCAGGGAGGCCGGGTCGTCCTCGTATTTCGCCAGCAGCTTGATGATGGGCGCCGGCAGCGAGCTGCCGCAGAGGAACACCATGCGCTGGATCTGCGACTTCCCTAGAAAGGGCATGATGCCGCAGGAGATGGGCGCGGTAACGCCCGCCGATTCGGCCGCCTCACGGAAACGGTAGAAGTCATCGTTGTTGAAGAACAGCTGGGTGATGAAGAAGTCGGCGCCGGCATCCTGCTTCGCGCGCAGATGGCGGATGTTCTCGCGCGGGTCCAGGCAGTCGATGTGTCCCTCGGGGTAGGCCGCCGCGCCCACGCACAGCCCCACCTCCTTCAGGCGCGGGATGAGCTCGCAGGCATAACGGAAGTCGGCCGGCTGCTGGCCATCCACAAGGTCGCCGCGCAGGGCGAGCACTGTTTTCACGCCGGCGGCGCGCAGGGCTTCCACAGCATCGTCCACCGAAGCACGGGTGGCGCTCACGCAGGTGAAGTGGGCGACGGCGGGTATGTTCTGGACGAGCTCGGCGATAGCCGCCGTCTGACCGCCGCTGCCGTTGCCGCTGCCGCCAGCCGAGCAGGTCACCGAGATGAAGTCCGGCGACGCCGCGCGCAAACCTTCCACAACCTTTCGGGCCGCATCTAACGTGAGCTGGCCTTTCGGCGGGAACATCTCTGCCGAGAAGGGAATGCGCCCCGCGGCGCCTTCCTTATCGGCCACCCCACAGCACCGGGCGTCGGCCGAACGATTCTCGCGGCTCTCCTCGAATAGACGGGCAACAGTTTCCATAAGCGACGGATCTCTTTCCTCGTGCGATTCCTCTGCGCGTCGGGCGCGTCACATCTTCCACGCGCTATTATAGGGAGGAACCGGCCTTCGCGCCCGCACCTATCGCTCGCTGGATAGGCAAAAGAGCGATGGAGGGCCATGGCATTTCTCGAAAGGAGCCCGGCTGTGCGCATCGGCATCATCTCGGACACCCACGGCTCGCTGGACCCGCGCGCCTATGCGGCCCTGGCGGATTGCGACCACATCATTCACGCCGGGGACATCGGCGGGCCGTCCGTTCTGTGCGAGCTGGAAACACTGGCGCCAGTCACGGCGGTGCTTGGCAACAACGACTTCGACGAGTACGGCAGCGCCGCGGGCCATTTCGCGCACCCGGTTTTGGAAGGCGTGCGCTTCCTCGTGGGCCACAAGCCGGGCGACGTGCGCGTGAGCTTCGCCGGCTCGGCGGCACTCGCGCCCGGCGACCCCCTGCCCGACGTCATCATTCACGGCCACACCCACGTGCCCGAGCTGAAAACGGGCCCCGACGCGCGGCCCGCGGGCCTCTACCTGTGCCCCGGCGCCGTGTACCGCCCCCGCAGCGATTTCGGCCGCACCATCGCAAAGATGGATGTAGAGGCCGGCCGCATCCTGCACACCTGGGTGAAGAACCTGGACGGGAAAGTGCTGATGGAGGCTTAGGCGATCTCACTCGCTCTCCTTGCGGGCAATCTGTCAAAATTTTTAACAGATTTTTCCATAAGCTGTCAAAATTTTTGACAGCTTAGACGCCGAGGCCCACGGTGAGGTGGCTCATGTAGAAGGTGAAGCGCATGAGGAAGATCGCGACGAAAGCGAGGACGCTGGCGACGACAAGGGGCGCTGGGGATTGGCGAAGTTCGCGCTTGATCGCGGCGCACCAGGCGAAGGCAAGGGCGGAAGCGGCGAGCACGGCAAAGGCCGCGAGGTAGACCGGATAGCCGGCAACGAGGTCAGCGGCAGAGACGAGCTCGTTTTCTATGCCCTGCAGCTGGAAGCCGAGAACGGCGTACACCGCTACGTTGGCCGCGCACGCCGCCGTCGCGAGGGTGAGCAGGATGCGCGCACCGCGGCGGCTCGGGAAAACGCGCGCCGCGGTCGGCTGCGCCTTCGACGCCTTCCTGGGCTCGACGTGCGCCTTCGACGCTCCCTCAGGCGCGGCGTACGCTATCGGCAACTCGGCCGTCGAGGCCGCACCAAGCCCGCGACTTGCCAGAGCGAAGCCGGCGAGGGCCAAAAGCGGGCCTCCGAACAGCGCGTTCAATATGAGGCTCGCGGGCACGAGCGGCAGGCTCCACGTTACGATGGTGTCCACATTGTAGGCGAAGGCCACGGACGAGACGAAGGCGACGATGGCGACGTCGATGGCCGCCAGAAGCCCCCGCTGCAGTCCGACGCGCGGGTGCTCGGCGAAGGAGTACAGCCAGTACACGCCCGCCAGCGCCAGGAAGATCACGGCGGCGAACACCTCGGTGGACAGCGGGCTGCGGCCCACGCCCGTGAACACGTAGAGGGCGTTGGCGGGGTTTCCCAAATGCGTGGCCGAGGCGACAAGACCCACCATGGCCACGAGCAGCGGCAGGCACGTGAGCTGGTTGAGCCGCCGGGCAGTATCGCCTGCGGCGCGGCCGGAAAGCACCGGCAGGCTCATAAGCAGGTAGGCCACCGCCCCCGAAGGCGCGAGGGTGGTGAACAGCACGAGGGTGATCTCGCTGAGGGCAACAGAGAAGCCGTCCATGACGAGGGCGTCCTAGCGGTAGAAGCGCGGCACGTCCACGACCAGGCCGCGTTCGCGCTGGATACCGGCGAGCGTGGCGCGGGTCAGGCGCGCGAGCCCCTCGTAGAAGGAATGGGTCGCGGCCTCCTCCAGCGTATCCAGATAGTGCGGCGCCCAAGTAAGCAGATGGTCGCGCAGAAAGTCGTCCACCAGCTCGGGTCGCTCAACGGCCAGGAACGACAACAGGGCCAGCATGAGCCCGATGTGGTCCTCGGGCGTGCGCTCGTCGGTGGTGCGCTCGATGCCGCAGGCGCGCATCCAAGCGCGCAGGGCGAGCGTGGCCTCGCCGAAGATGACGCATTCGTGGTCGGTGTACACCGACCCCCACGGCGGCGCGGGCAGATGCCCCGGCCCCACGAACAGGCGACGGTACTCCCACACCAGCTCCTCGTTATCGGCTCCGGCGACAAGGCCCTCGCGCATGAGCGCCAAATCGGCAGCGGCCTCGACGGCATCGACGAAGGGCCACTCGGCGGCGGCCGCTTCCACGTCCAGCTCGGCCAGAGCGGCGAAGGCATCGGCCGCGTCTCCCGTGCGCGGGTCGTTCAGGAAGAACGGCGCCAAGGTCGCCCCGGCAAAGGCGATGGCATCCAGGGACGCGTCTTGGCTGGTCGTCGTCTCAGTCTGTTCGGTCATGGCGCTTTCCTCTCATTGACGGGGCGCTCTATCGGGCTCGCGAGGCGCGCAAGCACCCGGCAATCCCAGCAGATCCGCGCTCCCTCACACGATTTCGCGAATGTTCAGCACCCGGCCCTCAGCGCGCACGCGATCGGGGTCGGCCTGTGCGGGGGCCGGTGGCGTGAGCACCAGGTTCGGGGAGGTGGCGGTGGCATCGGGCAGCGGCGGCACGTCGGCCACGGCGCCGTACTTCTCGCGCAGCTCGTCGATGGGGCCGAAATCCAACGCGCGCAGAGGGCAGGCCTCCACGCACACCGGCGCGCCGCCCTCGGCCACCCGACGGGTGCAGCCGTCGCACTTCACCGAGCGGCCGGCGTCGCGATCCACCTTCGGCGCGCGATAGGGGCACGACAGCGCGCAGTAGCCGCAGCCGATGCAGCGGGCCGCGTCCACCGACACGAGCCCTCGCTCGTCCTTGTGCATGGCACCGGTGGGGCACACGCGCACGCAGGCGGGATTGCCGCAGTGGTTGCAAGCTACCGACACGTAATAGCAGAAGGTGTCCTGCGTCACCGTGCCGTCGGGCTGGCGCCACCAGGATCCGCCGCCGTACTCGTACACCTGGCGAAAGGCGATGGACGAGGGCAGATCGTGCAGATCCTTGCAGGCCAGCACGCAGGTCTTGCACCCGGTGCACCGACGCCCGTTGAAGTAGAACCCGTACTGCACGCTTCCCCCTCCCCCCTCCTATTGCCCGTCATTCAGCCTGTCGTAAAACGCTTCGGAGTATTCTACCCTACTCCATCGGGCCCGCGAAAGCCAGCGGGCTCCGGCTATGCAGCCGGAGCCCCGTCCCCGATCCGCTCGTTCCGTCAGGGAGGGCGGACCTTACATGATCTCCAGCTCGTTCATAATCTCGCCGGCGCTGTCGCCCACCGGCTTGGCGCCCGCGGGAGCCGTGATCACCAGGTTCGGCTTAGTCTCGTCGGCTGCCGGCAGGGGCGCGATCTCCGCATCGTCGCCATACGCGGCCCGCAGCTCCTCGATGTCGCCGAAGTCCAGGGCGCGCAGCGGGCAAGCCTCAACGCAGATGGGCTGCTTGCCGGCGGCCACGCGGTCGGCGCACATGTTGCACTTCACCGACTTCATGGCCTCCATGTCCACCTTGGGGGCGCCGTAGGGGCAGCTCTTCGCGCAAGTGCCGCACCCAATGCACTTCTCGGGATCGCTTCTCACCTCGCCGGTGTCCGGATCCTTCTCGATGGCGCCTTGGGGGCAGTTCGCCATGCACAGGGGCATGTCGCAGTGGTTGCAGGCCACCGACACGTGGTAGGTGAAGGTGTCCTGGGTCCAGCAGCCCGCACCGTCCTGGCTCCACGTGCCGCCGCCGTACTCGTAAACGTTGCGGAAGTTGAGGTCGTTGGGCAGGTTGTTCTTATCCTTGCAAGCCAGCACGCAGGTCTTGCAGCCAGTGCAACGCGTTCCGTCGAAGTGGAAACCGTACTGAGTCATGGTTCATTCCCCTCTCTTTAAGCCTTGGCGATCTGGCCGATGATGGTGTGCTGGCCCGTGGCCTTGGCCACCGGAGTGCAGTGGCGGCTCGTCAGCGTGTTGATGCAGCCGCCCTTGTCCACGCGGTCGCCATCCATGTCGGCATCGTGCCACATGCCCTGCGGAATGGCACCGACGCCGGGCATGATACGGTCGGTCACCTTCGCCTCGATGAGGATTTCGCCATGGTCGTTGAACACGCGGACCATGTCGCCGGTCTCAATATTGCGCTCGGCCGCATCCAGCGGATTGATCCAGACGTTGTGGCGATGGGCATCCTGGATGATCTGGTTGTTGGCGTAGCTGGAATGGGTGTGGGCCTTGGTATGGTAGCCGGTGAACTGCAACGGGTACTCCTCGGTGTTGGAGTCGGGGCCGTCGAAGCCGGGCACGTAAATCGGGATGGGGCAGATGATGTCGCCCTCCTGCAGCTCCCACGTAGCGGCGTACTCGGCCAGCTCGGGGGAGTAGATCTGAATCTTGCCCGTGGCCGTCTCCAGCGGGTTTGCCGCCGGATCCTCGATGAAGGGATCGGTGGCGTTGTCCACCTCGATGTCCTTCTTGTAAATGCCAGCTGCCAGGCCCTCTTCCCAGGTGGGAGCGTCGGGATTCTCGGCGCGGAACTCCTCGTACAGCTCGCGGCACCAGTCCTCGCGGGTCTTGCCGCCATCGGTGTAGGCGTCCTTCACACCCAGGCGGTCGGCCAGATCGGCGCACACCTCGTACACCTCACGGCGCTCGAACTTGGCGGAGGCGGTGGGCTGGCCGAACCAGATGCCCTGGGTGTCGTTGTTCTCGCCCTGGGTGGAAAGCGTCCAGGTCTCCTGCGGGGTGAGGTCGGGCAGGATGATGTCGGCATACTTGGCGGAGTCGGTCATGACCACGTCGTAGCAGACGATGAACTCGCAGAGACTGTCGTCGCGCAGGATATCAGTGGTGAAGTTGATGTCGCCGTTCTGGTTGGCCGGCATGTTGTTGCCGTAGTTGATCATCATCTTGATAGGGGCGGGCAGCGCGTCGGCGCCCTGGATGCCGGCGTTCAGAGCCGTGAGCTTCGTGCCGTCCTTGATGGCCTCGGGCCACAGGTAGTTCGGGAACTTCGCCGTAATGGGGTTGTCGCCCGTGGGCAGCGAGTTCAGACTGAAGCCGCCGTTGCCCTCGCGCAGGCCGGAGTTCGTGGAGGGCAGGCCCACCTGGCCCACGAGCTGAGGCAAAAGCGCGATGGCGCGGGCCGCGGTCTCGCCGTTGGTGCGGCGCTGCGGGCCCCAGCCCTGGCAGATGAAGCAGGGCTTGGCCTCGCCGATCTCATGGGCAAGGTCGATGATGCGCTGCTCGGGAATCTGGGTGATGGCGGCAGCCCACGCCGGAGTCTTCTCCACCATGTCGTAGCCGGTGCCCATGACGTAGGCGTAGTAGGAGCTGTTGGCCGGGGCGCCTTGCGGCAGGGTCTCCTCGTCGTAGCCAACGCAATAGGTGTGCAGAAAGTCGAGGTCGACCATATCGCTCTTGATGAGCTCGTGGGCGATGCCGGCCACGAGCGCCGCGTCGGTGCCGGGGCGAATGGGAATCCACTCCACGTCGCGGTTCGTGGCGATCTCGCTGCGGCGCGGGTCGATGGAGATGACGCGCACGTTCTTCTGTTCCATGGCCACCAACAGGTCGTAGCCGTGGCCGTCGCCGGCCATGCGAGTGTCGCAGGGGGCGTTGCCGAACATCACCACGAGCTCGCCGTCGGCCAGCGTCTTGAAGGAGCGCTTACCCCAGCCGCCGCCGTAGGTGTACAGCTGGGCGCCGAAGGTCAGCGCGCCGTTGGAGTAGTTGCCGTAGCGGGTAACCACGCCGCCGCACAGGTTGAACAGACGGAACCAGGGGTTGTTCATCATCACGTTCTGCTCGACGCCGGAGCACTCCTGGATGAACACGGATTCGTTGCCGTAGGCCTCGGTAATGCGCTTGAACTCGGAGGCGATGGTGTCGAGCGCCTCGTCCCAGCTGATTTGCTCGTACTTGCCCTCGCCGCGCTTGGACCCCTCCACGCGCTTCATGGGGTAGTTCAGACGATCCTCGCCGTTGATCCAGCGACGGATGGAACGGCCGCGCAGGCAGGCGCGGGCCTGGAAGCCGCCAAAGGAGGCGTCGCCGGTGTTGTCGGATTCCACGTAGGCGATCTCGTCGTCGACCACATGGCACTGCAGCACGCAGGCGCCGCCGCAGTTCACATGGCAGTGCGTCCATACGATCTTCTCGTCGGCGGGCGCAGTCTCGCCGGTGGCGGCCAAGTCGGCACCCTCGGCGTCGCCTTGGCCCTGGGGCGCGCAGCCGAACAGGGACGTGCTGCCCATGGCGGCGGCACCCAGGCCGGCCAGTGCGGATCCCTTCACGAACGTGCGGCGGGACAGAGCCGCCTTCTCGGAGTTCGTCATGGTCCCTCCCTTTCAGTCAGGATCTCTCTTCCCTCAAGCCGGTCCCGCTCCTTTCGGGCAACCGGCCCGCCGGCGGCTCCTCTGCGCCCCCGGCAGGCCGCATCATAGGCCGCGCCGCGTGAATGGCGTGTCACATACTGCGTGTGATTTCTGCGTTTCCCCAGTTCAGATGAAGGTCACTCTATCACCCTTTTCCCGCTTAGCCAAGACGGGAACGCCCTACGCACGGTATACTGAGCACCACGGAACGGAACTGTCGACACGACGAGAGGGAGAGGATGGGCGCCGTGAACCTGCGCACGGTCTTGGGGCTTCTGCGGCCGAACGTGGCCTCGCTGGGCTACGGGCTCTTCCTCGCCATCAACGCGGCCAGCGTGTGGGGCGGCGTGTTCCCGTTTTTGCCGCTGGCCTTCCAGACCACCGATGTGATGCTGTGGTTCTTCGGCGCCGAGTCGCTGGCCTTCACGGCCACCTTCCTCGCGAGCGCCGCGGGCACCTACTTCTTCCCCGCCGAGACGCGCCATTTCATGGTGAAGGCCGTCAGCGTGCCCTATATGGGCGGCTGGTGCCTGCTCATCGGGGCCATGTACCTGCCCGGGGCCGCCGTGGCGCTGGCCGGCGTCGGCGGGGCGCTGCTCGGCGTGGGGTCGGCCGGGTTCTACATGCTGTGGCAGCGGCTGTTCGCCAGCCAGGACGCGCGGGAGGGCATGGGAAACCTCATCGCCGGCACGGCTTGGGCGGCGGTGCTGTACTTCGCGCTGTACCTCATTCCCGTGGCGGTGACGGCCTACCTCATCCCCTGTGTATTCCTGCCCCTGTTCGGGCTGGCCGTGGTGCTGAAGAGCCGCACCATCGATTTAGACCAGCCCATGTTCGAGGATGCCCCGCGCGAGCACCCGCGCACCTACCGCCACGTGCTGTCCACCATCTGGCGCGCGGCCCTGTCGCTGGGAACCCTCGGGTTCTGCACCGGCGTCATGCGCTCCTTGGCCATCGGCGACCCGTCGGTGGGCACCTTCGTGAACGCGCTGTCCATGGGGGCCATGCTCGCGGCCGCCGTGACCCTTCTGGCCGTGTGGGCCGGCAAGAGCCTGCGCATCAACGTGGCCACAAGCTATCGCGTCTTCTTCCCCGTGGTGACCACGGCCTTCCTGCTGCTGCCGCTTCTGGGGGCCGCCTACGCCGAGGCGCTGGCGGCGGGGCTCTACGCGCTGTGGAGCGTGGCCATCATGCTCATGATGATCCAATGCGCCCAGGTGTCGCGCGACGGCGGCATCAACCCGGTGTTCATCTACGGCGTGTTCGGCGGCATCATGTACGCCCTGCACGACGTGGGCTTTCTGGGCGGCTCGGTGCTGGAGGGAATCGCCGGCAGCATCGGACGCGGCGGCAGCACGACGAGCCTGGTTCTCGTCACGATGGCGGCCCTGTACCTTTTGGGCATCATGTACTTCATCGGCCAAGGAGGGTTCCGCGGGGCGCTCGCCGACGCCTCCGTCAACGAGATCGAGCTTCTGGCCCTCGCGTGCAACGGGCAGGCACGCTTTGGCTCAGACGCTGGCGCCGACACATCCTGCCCCGCCGAGCCCGCGTCGTCGCCGAACGAGCGGGACGTCGGAAAGCCATCTCCCACACCCGCGCTAGAGCCTTCCCCGGTTCCCGCGCCGACGTCTTCCCCCGCGTCCGCCGCCCCTTCCCGCGACGGAACCGCGTTCCGCGACCGATTCTCCAAGCAGATGGCGGCCGTGCGCGAGTTCTACGGCCTTTCGGCCCGCGAGGCGGAAGTGGCCGAGCTCATCGCCCGCGGCAACACCGTGGCCCACATCGCCGAGCTTCTGTTCGTGTCCGAGAACACCGTGCGCACCCATTCCAAGCGCATCTACGTGAAGCTAGACGTCCACAAACGCCAAGAGCTCATCGACCTCGTAGAGCGCTTCGAGCCGGAGGGGCGCTAGAGCCGGCCGTCCCCTCAGCGCTCCAGCAGCTGCTCCATGGTGCAGCGGAGGGCGCGGGACAGGCGGTAGAGGGCTATGCCCTGGGCCTTGTTGATGTCCTTCTGCCGCTGCTCGTAGAGCTGGATGGATCGCAGCCCCACGCCGGACGCCTTCGCCAGCTGCGACTGGGAGAGGCCGGCCGCCTCCCGCAGCATGCGGAGGTTAGTGGCCCCCGCGCGCTCGGTGCGCATCTCGTCGAAAACGGCGACGAACTTGCCCTCGGGGGCCTCGTGCAGCGGCCAGTACATGGAGCGAATTTCGTCGTAGGTGGCCGTCGCGAAGATGGATCGGTACGAGCACCCCGTGACCATCTGGTAGTGCGCGAGCACCCACCCGACCCAGAAGTCCGGCGTGCGGTCGTAGCGGAGACTCGGCGCGGGCAGCTCCTCGCAGGGAAGCAGCGGCAGCATGGTGCGCAGCAGGTCGTAGGACGACTTCCCGGCCACGTACACCGGGTTCTGCTTCTCGAATTCCTCGGCGAGGCCCGATGCCAAAAACGCGTGGGCCACCTGGGCACCCGTGCACCCGGCGAGGTTCACGCCGATATCGAAGACGAACGCCAGCACCTCCTGCAGGTCGTGGGCATAGGGCGAGGACGGCAGCTCGATGACCGCATAATGGTACTCCCCCACCTCTCAGCCCTCCCTCATCAGGTCGAGCATGTACACGCCAGCGGGGTCGAAGGGCTCTTCGTGCAGGATGCGATCGAAATCGCGGCGGGCCTTCTCGTCCCGCCGCATGCGCCTCTCATGCCACTGGGACGCCGGGGCCGCTTCGGCACCCGCGAACGTGAGGGCTCCGAAAGCAGCCTCACTCACCGCGACCACCTGGCGGCCCAGGCCGCCAAGCTTCATAGCCCGCTCAAGCTGCGCGAGGCTGATGCGGTTTTCCAGGAAAGCCCGAGCGAACGAGAAGTAGGAGTCGTCGGCCCGGTAGCCGATGATCACATCCGCGCTGCCCAGCTCTGCCGGATAGCGAGCCGCCACATAGGACTTGGCGGCTTCCATGAGGTTCGTCGCCACGTCGAACTGCCGGTTGGCAAAGAGCACGGCCAGCCATTCGATAGTGCCGTAGGGCTCGGCATCCAAGTCGACGATGTTGAGGCCGTCGAGAGCGAGGTCGTAGGCGTTCGCGAACCCGTCCTTCGCCTTCGGGCAGGCCCATTCGCAAGCCAGCTCGAGCGACTCGGTGCAGTAGAAGCCCAGGCCGTAGTCGTTATAGGGGTTGCCCACCCCGAACAACGGCCTTGGCACTAGAATAGGCGACCCATGGTAAAGGCGCATGGACTCGCTCATAACAACTCCTTCTCTATCACCAAAGTGATAGAGAAGGATATCGAAGAAGAGGGTTATCGTCAACCTAGAGCACCTGGGCAGGCTTGCGGCCCGAGCGCGAGGGACGCCCTACTCCGCTACGCGCTTGCGGTCGGGGTTGAGGAGGGCGCCGGCCAGGGCGGCCACCGCCGACACGCCGCCGGCGACGCGCAGCCAAACGGCCGTGGCCTGGCAGGCCATGTCGGCGCTCTTGCACACGCCGATGGACAGCGGCGTGTCGAAGGTCATGAGCACGATGGCGACCGACAGCAGCACCAGCGCCACCGTCATGGACCGCTTCGTCACGAGCGCCGCCACCGCCACCGCGGCCAGCACCAGCGCCAGCAGCACGGCGATCTTCGCCGTATAGGCGCAGCGCATGGGCACCATGTTGCCGTTAGCCAGCTCAAGCGTGCCTGAGCACACCGGCGCCCACAAAAGCACAGCTCCGCACACTAGGGCGGCGCAGATAAGCGCCGCGATCGGCGCCAGCAGATGCAAGTTCTTCACGAGTTCCCCTTTCAAGCGATGACGGCGATGCCCTTGGGACTCGCCAATCCTTCAATCGTGTTCAGCAGCGCCAGCGACGGCGCATCCACCACGTGCACTTGGCCGCCGATGCTGTTGCCAACCAGCAGCGTCTTCTCGTCGGGAGCAAGTACGAGCGTGTCGATGCCCACGCCCAAAGACAGACGCGCCGTCTCGTTCCAGTCGGCATCGAAGGCCACCAACTCCCCATCGTCGCGGGCGATGGCCCACACCGCCGAGCCATCGGACGCCTGAGCCACGCCGGCAACGGATTGCCCGACGGGTATCTCCAGCACGCGTTTGCCCGAGGCGCGGTCGAGCACGTACAGGTCGTTCACCTGCTGCTCGCCCTCCCCGCCCACACCGGCCAGAAGCAGCTGCGCTCCGTCGGCGGACACGAGGATCTGTCGCGGGCCCACCACGCCATCGAAGGCCTCGATTTCCTCACCCGTCGCAAGGTCGACACGGGCCACGTCGAAGGTGCCGTAGTTCGCGCAGTACAGCAGATCCCCCTCGGGAGCCAGCGCCAGCGCCACGGTGCGGCGGCCCGTACCGGGGTCGATGCGGCAGCAATCAGGCGGATCGGTGCGGTTATGGTAGCCAGAAGCGCTGAGCTTCACCGTTTTGACCAGGGACTTCAGCTGCGTATCAACGAGATGGACGCTCGATGCGAAATAATCTCCCACATAGAGAACACCCTGCGCTTCGTCGTAGCACAGCCCGAGTGGCTGTTTGCCCACCGTGATCGACGTCACCTGCGACGGATCGGCGATGTTGACCGCCGTCACCTCGCCGCCGCCGGAACTGCCGACGTACACCCAGCCGTCGGCCACCAGAGCCGTAGCGGGATTTTGGCCAGCGGCAATGCGCTGAAGAATCTCGCCCGTTGCGGGATCCACAACCGCAAGCGTGTTGTTCGCGTATTCCGCCACGCACAGCAAGCCCGGAGCAAGCGCCGCCGCAGCGTCCGCCGAGACGTCCCCCGACGTCGCGGGCATCTCTTCCATGCCGACTCCGCGAGAGCCGACGTCGCCGTTGCCCGAAGAGCCTGCAGGTCGGCTCGCCTCCGAGTCTGCCGCCATCTCCGAGTCCGAACCGGCGCATCCGGGCCCAATCCCCAACAGCACCGATCCCGCAGCTAACCCCGCCAACGAGGCAAACGTCCTTCGCGTCAGCATGAGGCCACCTCCTCGCGACGCGCAAGCTTCCCCTCTTCCAAAACGTACACCTCGTCGGCCTGGCAGGCGTAGGCTTCGTCGTGGGTGACGACGACCACCGAGCGGTCGCCATCGGCCACAAACGCACGGAACCGGTCGAAGACCTCGTCAGACCAGTCGGCATCCAGATCGTTGGTGGGCTCATCGGCCAACAACAGATCGTGCTGGACCAAAAGAACACGGGCCAGCACGAGACGCCGCTTTTGCCCCACGGAAAGCTCGGCAGGCAGATGATCGGCGCGATCGGTGAGGCCCACCTCCTCGAGCATGGCGTCAATGGCCGCGCCGTCAACCGGCTGCCCGGCGGCCCGCAACGCCATCACCATGTTCTCCCGGGCCGTCAGCGCCGGGAACAGGTACGGGCTCTGGAAAACGAAGCCGATGCCGCGGCGATGCACGGCGTCGATCTCGGCAGCCGAAGCCCGCGCCAGATCGGTGCCGTGGTAGAGCACCGACCCCTCGTCGGCTCGCAGAAGGCCGCCCATCACGTTGAGCAGCGTCGACTTCCCCTTGCCCGAAACGCCGGTCACCGCCACAATGCGGCCCGGTGCCACGGCCAGCGACACGCCGTCCAACGGGCGCACGGGCGGCACGCTGCGAAACTCCTTCACCACGCCCCTAAGCTCGATCAACGACTCCATCACATATCCCCCCTCGTCAACGTCTCCTGCGGGTCGCGCCGCAGCATCTGAACGACCGGCTGCACCAGCGCCACGACAGTCAGCGCCACGGCAAACAGCAACCCCACGGCCACAGCTGCCCCATAGGCACTCGCAGGCACCGCCGCCCCGGGCATGTTGAATTCGCTATGGAAGGTGCCGACCACTGATCCGGCCACCAAGCAGGCGACCGCCACGGCAATCACGGCCGCCACCAGCGTGACCAGCCCGATCTCGCAGGCGAAGCATCCCACGACCCGCCCGCGCCCCATGCCGAAGGTGCGCAAAAGCCCCAGCTCGCGCATGCGACTGGTCGCCAAGGCCGAGAACCGACCGGCCAAAGCCAACGCCGCCAACACGACGAGCACGGCAAGGAATGCCACAGCAATGGCCTCCACCACCGCGAGCTGCGATGATGCCCCCGACACCATGTCCGCCGTGCGCACGGCCACCGAACCGGGCACCGCATCCACGAGCGCCTGGCACAGCGCGTCGATATCGGCCCCATCGGCCGCCTTCACCATGAGGCAGGAGACGGCGTCGAAGGGGTCGGCGTCGCCCCAAACGCTTTCCAAATAGGGGCTCGCTGCCGCAATGGTACGGGCCGCATCGATGTCCATGAAGATAGTCTCGTCCACACTGGTGCCCGTCGGCGCCAAGGCGCCGGCCACATGGAAGACCGATCCTAAAATGGAAGCCTGGCCGCCCTCGATGGCCGGGGCCGCCGAGCCGAGCAGAATGCCGTCATCGCCAAGGCCGAAGTCGCTAGCCTCTGCCGAAGCACCAGCACCCTCGGCTCCGTTCGCGCCGCCGACAATCCAAGGCGCCAGCACAAAATCCGTCGCCGCGTCGATGCCCACCACACGCGTGACCCCTACCACCGAGCAACAGCTCTGGTCCACCGTCTGGGTGAAGAACTGCGGCGTCGAAGCGGCCACGCCCTCAGTGGCGGCCACGGCCTCCACGGCCGATGCCGGCAGATACACGTTCACCGGCTCGGCGCAAAACAGCACCTCCGAGGCGTTGCCCGAGGCGCCAGCCGGCAGCACCATGACGTCGGCCCCCAGCCGCTCCCGGGACAGGCGCACGCCATCCTCCAGCGACGTCACCACAATCATCGAGGCGGTCAGCGCGAGCACCGCCATAAACGCAATAAACGCCGTGAGCGCAGAAGAGCCCAACCGGCGCGTGATATTTCTCCATGCCAGATAGAACACGAAGACAACCCCCCTTGTGTTAAGAGGAGGTGCCCGGGGAAATAAGGGAGGGTGGAATTCCCTGCGCACCTCCATCGAGAAGGGCGCCCGACGAGGGCCGGGCGCCGCATTCTGGCTTCATTGCGGACGCTGAACGCGCCTTAAAGGCCTACGCCAGCTCCATGCCGGCGTCAATCAGCCCCGTCGCGCCATCGATATCGGCGAACGCCGTCGCATCGAGATCCTTGTCCAGAGCCACCTTCAGGTTCGGCTTCGTCGCCGTCTGATCCTTCACGTCGGTGCCCTCAGGCAGCTTGTCCATCTCATCCAACGTAAGGTTGGAGCTCGGGCACGTCATGACGCACACGGGCATATCGCCGCGGGCCTGGCGATTGGCGCAGCCATCGCACTTGTACGTGGTAGACGTCGCCTCGTCGTAGCACGGAGCATGGAAGGGACAGGCCTCGATGCAGGTCTTGCAGCCGATGCACTTCTCGTGATCCTGCACGACCAGACCGTTGTCCATCTTCTGATAGGCGCCGACCGGGCAGTTCGCTACGCAGGCCGGCTCGTCGCAGTGGTTGCAGGACATGGACACGAAGGCGTGGCCGCCGGCCTTTTCCACCTCGCGCACACGGCGGATGAACACACCGGGAGTGAGCACCTTCTCGTTGGCGCAAGCCACCTGGCAGCTCTTGCAGCCGTAGCAGTTCGCCGAGTTAACGAAAAATCCCTGAGTCATGATTTACGCCCCCTTCTTCACTTCAACGAGCGTGGAATTGCAGCAATGGATAGTGCCGAGTGTCGGCCAAGCGTTGTTGGTCACGTTGCTCGTCGGCGAGGCGGTCGTGTCGTCCCAGCCGTTCTGCAGCACGACGACGCCCGGCTTCACGTTCTCGGAGACGAGGGCCACGCCGGAGTGCTCGCCGCGGTCGTTATATACGGTGATGTCGTCGCCCATGGCGATGGAGCGGGCAGACGCGTCGTCCGGATGCAGCACGATGAGCGGCTTGTGGCCATCCATGGACAGCATCGACTCCAGGTTGTTGAAGATGGTGTGCACCTGGTGGCGCGTCTTGCGTTGCACGGCGGCCAGCGGATACTTCTTCGCCAGCTCACTGTCGGCATTGAGCGGATGCTCGACGGGACGCTGGTGGCAGGCGATGGGCGGGAAGCCCTCGTCGACCCAGGTCTGCACCCACAGGTGCGCCTTGCCGGTTGAGGTGTCGAAGTTGCCGTCCTTGTAGGCGATCCAGCCGGGCACGAGATCCCAAGCATTCACGCCCTTCTTCTCCACGAGCTCCTCGTAGGTGACGCCGGAGCCCTCGAGCACGCGGCTGATGTAGACCGACGGATCCTCGTTGAAGTACTGCTCGAAGCCGAAGCGCTTGGCCACTTCAGCGGTAATCTCCAGGTCGGTCTTGGCCTCGCCCGGAGGGGTGACGCCGGCCTCGCTGATCTGGATGACGGCCGAGCGTTCCGAATGGGTGATGTTCGGCGTCTCGAACAGCGCCGTGTTGGGCAGCACCAGATCGGACCACAGGCAGGTGGAGTTCATGAAATGGTCCACCTTCACCACAAAGGGAATATGCTCCAGGGCCTTCTTCCACATGTTGGTGTTCGGCATCTGAGCCACCGGGTTGCCGCAGTCGACCCACATGAAGTTGATCTTAGTGGGCTTGTCCTCGAGCACCATCTCGCCGAAGTGCGGGAAGGGAATAGCCTCGAACTGGCCGGCATCCGGGTTGGTCTCGAAGGCCGCGCCGGAGGGCACGAGCGCCGCCGATCCGCCGGCATCGTAAAGGCCATCACCCTCATGACCCACATGTCCGCAGAACAGGGCCAAATACACCTGGGTGGCCGTGGCATAGGCGCCGTTTTCAGTGCGCTGATAGCCGCCCATGTTCTGGACGATGATGGCCTTATCGGCATTGGCGTAGTCGCGAGCGATGCGGGCGATGTCATCGTAGGAGCAACCGGACTCGGCCTCGACGGCTTCCTTGTCCCACTTGTCGGCTTCGGCCTTGATGAGGTCGTAAATGGTCACATAGTCCTTGGCGATCTCGGTACCCTCCACGGACAGCGGCGGGGTCACGCCGGCGGCGTCGTGGGCGACGAGCTTCTTGGTCGCCGGATCGTACACCTGATAGGTAGTGTCGTCGGTCGGGTCGGTGAAGGCCGGCGCATTGGTCTTCTTGTCGATGAGGCAGGGAGCCGTGGTGTGGGCGATGAGGTACTCCTCGTCGGTCAGGCCCTCGTCGATGACCACTTTCAGCATGGCGAGCGCCACAGCGGAGTCGGTGCCGGGCCAGGGCTGGATCCACTCCTGGGACTTGTCGGCGGTCTCGGAGAGGAAGGGATCGATGGTGCACAGGGTGCCGCCGTTGTCCATCATCTTCTGGAAGCGACCGAAGTAACCGGTCATGGTCACGACCGGGTTGTTGCCCCAGGCGATGATGTAGTCGGCCTTCTCCAGTTCGTTGCGCAAAGGCGTGGTGCGACTGCCCAGAATGGTGCCGAGGCCGGAATCGATGCCAGCGCAGCAGGAGTTGCCGGTGATGGCCGTCGTGCCACCGAGCCAAGAGCCCAGGGCGCCCATGGAGCTGGTCAGAGAACTGAAGTTGCCCGAACCGCCCTGCACGATGATGGACTGGCTGCCGCCATTGTCCAGCGCGTACTGGATCTTCTCCTGAATGAGATCGAACGCCTCATCCCAGGTGATCTCCTCGAAGTCGCCCGAGCCCTTCTCGCCCACGAGCTTCAAGGGTTTGGTCAGGCGCTTATCGGAGTTGCACATCTCGACGCGAGCGAAGCCGCGGGCGCAGGCGGGACTCTCGTTCACTTCCCCGCTTTCCACCTTCACGAGCTTGCCGTCGCGCACGTAGCCCTTCAGCAGATGGTGCTGGCACTCCGGCGAGCAGCAGCCGTAGACGAGCTGGCAGTCGGCGAACTCGTCCTCGCCGGTGAAGGCCAGACCCTCCCCCTCGTCCTTGGTCGGCGCCTCGTCGGTGGACGCCGGAGCGCATCCGGCCAGGCCCACAGCTGCCGTAGCCGCCGCGGCGCCCACGAAGGCGCGACGGGTGAGCTTGGCGTCAATGGCGCGTTCGCTGTTCTTCGTCATAGAACTCTCCTCCCTCAGATAGGATTTTCTCGCGAGCTGCGGCGAAAAGACGTTTGAACCCCCGCTCTCGGCGGATCTCCTACCGCCTTGCTGTCGCATCGGGCGGCCCTCCTCGGCCGAAACCCTCGCACTCGCTGGCTATTATTCTGCCGTTGACTCAACGTCACTTCAATGGCGGTCAGCGGAACTTTTCATTAAGACTTCGGGGCAAATATTAAAAAAGAATTACCTTCCCCACCGAAGTCTCCTGCATGCAGCTCCATCGGGCATAATATGAAGATTGACGAGGAGGTGACATCATGTCGACCGATCACCCGGGGCGCCCGTTCCGCTATGGCATACGCTTCAAGATCGCCGTCTACATCGGCGTCATTATGGTTGCGCTCATGGCCGTCGACATCCTGTGGAACCTGTCGCTGCAGAACGCCCAAGCCGAAAACGAGGCCCGCGAGAAGGCCGAGGTGCTCGCCGCCGAAATGCGCGCGGCATGGGATTTCGTCGATATGAACCAAGACGTCATCAACCGCGCCGAGGACGGCACCTTCCGCACGAAGCACCTCGTGTGCGTGGTGGCGGCGAAGTCCATCTCCATGCTGTTCACCACGGAAACCGACTACTCCATCCGCTTCACCAACGACACGCCCCGCCAAGCCGCCAATGCGCCGGACGAGTTCGAGCAGGAGGCTCTGGCCGCCTTCAACGCCGACCCGGAACGCAAGGCGTTCTGGCGCGTGGTAGACGCCGGCGACGGCACGCGGGTGTTTCGCTATACCGAGCCTTTGTACGTGACCGAATCGTGCCTGGAATGCCACGGCGATCCGGTGGGCGAGCCGGACCAGTACGGCTACCCGAAGGAGGGCATGCAGGTGGGCCAGGTGGGCGGGGCAATGTCCATTATCGAGCCCATGGACATTTACGCCGACGGTATCCAGAACAGTGTTATGCAGCAGGTGGTCATGGTGCTCTGCGTGATGGCGGCCGCCTTCGCCGGACTGTACTTCGTCACGAGCCGGCTGGTGCTGAGACCCATCGACGAGCTGCGCACGGCGGCGGGCGCCGTCGGCAAGGGCGATTTCAACTACACGCTGACGGTGCCCAACCCTGGCGAGCGGCCCCGCGACGAGCTGTCCGAGCTCACCGGTGAATTCGACCGCATGGCCCGCGACCTGGAGAAACTGTACGCCGACTTGGAAGGACAGGTGCGTTCCAAGACCGACGATCTCATGGTGCTGAACGATATGCTGAACTACCAGAAGCGCGAGCTGAAGGCGGCACTCGATCGGCTCGGCGAGGAGGTGGCCTACAAAAACGAGTTCTTCGCCATCGTGAGCCACGAGCTGCGCACGCCGCTCACCAGCATTTTGGCCTACGCGCGCATCCTGAACGCCGACGCGAGCCTGGCGCCCAAGACCCGCGACGCCGTAGGCGAGATAGAATCGAACGCGACGCTTCTGCTGAACATGGTGAACAACATCCTGGTCATTTCCAAGCACGCGGCCCAAAAGGACGAGCTTCTGCCCGAGCCCGTGGACTTCGTGGATCTGCCCCAGTTCGTGAAGAAGGCGCTCGACCCCATCGCCGCGGGCAAGGACGTGCGACTTGCCTGCTCGGTGGCCCCCGACGTGCCCCTGTGCATGGCCGACTGGGAGAAGCTGCGCCGCATCCTGGAGAACCTGGTGGACAACGCCATCAAGTACACCCACCGTGGCGGCTTCGTGAACCTGGCCATCACCTTCGAGCCCGCGAGGTGCGGGGGCGGCGCGGACGCGGCGGGCGGTAGCGGGAACGCAACGGCCAACAGCGGTGCGACCGCGAAGTGCGACGACGCCACGGGCTGCGGCGAGATCGTCATGCGGGTAAGCGACGACGGCATGGGCATCGCTCCCGACGAGCTGGGCCAGGTATTCGAGCTGTACAAGCAGGCGGGGCAGTCGGCCAACCGGCGCTACCGGGGCACGGGCCTGGGACTGGCCGTGGTGCGCGACCTCACCGAGCTGCACGGCGGCAGCGTGTCCGTGCAAAGCCGCGTGAAGGAGGGCAGCACCTTCACCGTGCGCATTCCCTTCGTGCCCGTGGCCGAGGAGGCCGACGAGGAGGAGGAAGATGTGTAAGGCCGCGGAACACACTGGCAGAGCCCGGGATTGGCGCCGCGCCCCGGCTCGCCTCGCGCCGATTCCGAGCAGCCGTTACGAAGGAGGACGATAATGGCGAAGATTCTGCTCGTTGACGACGAGCCGCGCATCGAGCGGCTCGTGCGCGACATGGTGGAGGACGCGGGCTACGAGTTCGCCTATGCCGAGAACGGCGCCGAGGCGCTGGCCCGAGTCGGCGTCGATGCGCCCGACCTTATCATCATGGACGTGATGATGCCGAAGATGGATGGCTTCACCGCCTGCCGCGAACTGCGCGCCCGGGGCGTCACGGTACCGGTCATCTTCCTGTCGGCCAAAGGGGACATCGTGGACAAGGGCGTCGGGTTTGCGGCCGGGGGCGACGACTATATGGTCAAGCCCTTCGACCCACGCGAGCTGATGATGCACATCGAGGCCCACCTGCGCCGCGCCGCCATGCGCCCGACCGCCGCCATGCCGTCCACCGGCACCATCACCGTCGGACGGCTTTCCCTGGACATGGCCCAGCACCGCGCTACTTTGGGCGGCGAGCACGTGCCGCTGACTCCGAAGGAGTTCAAGATCCTGGCGACACTGACCGCAAGCCCCGGTACCGTGCTCTCCCGCGAGCAGCTGGTGGAAGCGGCCTGGGGGCCGGAGTTCGTCGGCGAGACCAGTTCCATCACCGTGTTCATCAAGAAGCTGCGGGCCAAGATCGAGGACGACCCCACCGAGCCCCGCATCATCGAAACCGTCTGGGGCATCGGCTACCGCCTCGACCCCGAGGCCTGCGGGTAAGCTAGCGAGCGAACCTGCAGGCAAACATTCTCGCTCGCGCACCTTTGACCCCGAAATGATATTTCTGATTTAAAAGTGCCATTTCGGGGCTTCTTTCTGTGCCCAAGCCGATTGCACCCCAGCGCCTTTCAGCCGCATTCGCCAGATGGCCAAAAAAGACGCGCTAACTGCGGTTTTCAGCCCTCTTTCCCCGACTTTCACCATCTACGCATTCGCGCGTCCTTTTCAATAATGTTCTGACCAGGTAAAACTATGATCAAGAGAAACCGCACTTTCGAAACCGCAAGCCGCTGACGCAGCCAGCGCAGATTTTTTGACCAAAAAATGCTCTAGAGACACTTTCGCATGCAGTTCGCGAGCCGTTTTTGGCCACAAGCGTCCTACTTTCCCGCGCCGCCGTGGTTGATGGTGGTGGCGAGGGGGTGCCGCTTCAGAAGGAGCATCATCACGAGGCACGCAAGCATGAGCGGCACGAACCAGAGAAACAGCGGCAGCAGCGCGTCGGAGTAACCGACAGCAATGACCGACTGGGCTGACCCGGGCAGCGCATCCACGATTTGCGGCGTCAGTGTGGCGAGCGACAGGTTGTCCACATGGGTGAGCTTGCCGGCCACGTCGGCCGTAAGGCGCATGGTGAACAGCGCGCCCACGAGCGCCGTGCCCACCGAAGCGCCGATCTGCCGGAAGAAGTTGTTCGCCGCCGTGGCGGTGCCCACCATGGCGTGGGGAAATTCGTTTTGCACCACGAGCACGAGCAGCTGCATGCCGAGCCCCATGCCGAAGCCGAGCACGAACAGATACAGCACTGGCACCCACAGCGCCTCGTGCACCCGCATGCGCGACAGCAAGAATAGGCCCACTGTGCTCACGACACACATGGCCACGAGCATCCCCTTGTAGCGCCCCGTCTTCGACGCCACCCAGCCGGTGGCCGTGGAGGTGATGAGGATGCCCCCGCTGGTAGCCGTGCACACGAGACCGGCCACCTCCGGCGACAGATCGTCCACGATTTGGAAGTAGGTGGGCAGGTAGTTGAGCGCTCCCATGAAGCTGATGTTCAGGAGAAGTCCCGTCACCGAGCACAGCACGAAGTTGCGGTTGCGGAAGAGCCCCATGGGGATGATGGGCTCGGCGGCGCGGCGCTCCAACAGCACGAAGACCACAGCGGCAGCCACAGCCAGAGCGACAAGGCCCATAAACGGCAGACTGCCCCAGGGAATAAGCGTGCCGCCCCAGGCCATGGCCAGCACGAGCGAGGTCACGGCCACGGTCATGGCCATCATGCCGGGCCAATCGAGGGGGTGCTTTCCGAGGGCACGGGCGTCGCGGGGCAACGTGAGTCCGAGTACCACCACGGCAAGCAGGGCCACGGGCACCGTGAACCAGAAGATCCAGCGCCAGCCCGTCACCTGGACGAACCAGCCGCCCATAAGCGGGCCCAGCACATTCGACACGGCGAACACGGCGCCGATGACGCCCATGTAGGTGCCGAGTTTGCGCGGCGGCACCACGTCGGAGAGCGTCGCCTGGGACAAGATGATGAGGCCGCCGCCCCCGAGGCCGGAGACGAGGCGGCCGCTGATGAGCATCTCCATGTTCATGGCCAGGCCGCACACCACCTTGCCCGCGGCGTACAGCGTGAGCGCCGCCATGAGCAGCCGCTTGCGGCCGATAAGGTCGCCCAGCTTGCCGTAGATGGGCATGACCAACGTCGACGACAGGATGTAGGCAGTGGAAACCCACTGCATGATCTCCACGCCGTTCAAGTCACCCACGATGGTGGGCAGCGCCGTGGAGGCGATGGTCTCGGAAAGCGAGCTGATGAACATGGCGAGCAGAAGCCCGAAGAACACGAGCGCCAGCGCCCGGCCGTGCAGGGCGTGATCGGTATGGGGCGTGGAAGCGCCTGCGGGTTTTGCGGGCGCCGATGAGGTAGGTGCTATTGCGGGCGACGCAGCTGCAACGGCCGAAGCCGCCTCCGTCTTCGAAGTCGTATCTGCTGCGCTCGCCGCCATAGGTCGCCTCTTTCCAATCAGGGGATTCTCCCTATTTTAGAAAGACGGCCGCCGCAAGCGCCGCGCAACAACCCCGCCTGCGCCGAACTGTCACGGCACCGTTGAAGACTTGCGCGAGAATGCGTTTGCGAACGCTACAGCGCCAACTCGTACATAGCCACCTGGATGTCGCCGAGGGCCGGGTAGTGCACGGTCCACTCGCCCTTGTCCTCGAAACCGCACGACTCGTAGAGGCCGCGGCCGCGCACGTTGTGAGGGAAGGTGTCGAGGCGTAGAGCCACCAGGCCCTGGGCTCGGGCGATGTCAGCGGCACCATTCACGAGCTGGCGACCGAAGCCCCGGCCGTGGAAGGCCGGCAACGTGGCCACCACATGCAGGACGCCTACCTGTTCGGGCGCAGCATCCACGGCCCAGGGAACAGCGTTGTAACCGGGGGCGCCTTCATGATTAACCACCATGGCCGAGGCAATGATGGGCTCGGACTCACCGCCTTCGGAGACCACTTCAACCTCTTCTGCGGGCAGCAGCCCCACGATCAGCTGGGCCGCCTCCAACGACTCACGCAAGAACGCCGGCGAGGGATGCACGCCATGCTGCCACTGCACGTCGAAATCGGTGCCCTGCATCTCGTCGATCATCGTCGTGTAGAACGCAAGCACCGCATCGAACTCATCGGGCCGCGCCACGCGCACTTCCAACATCGCCGCTCCCTTCTTCATCGGATTTGAGTGAAGATAGTATAGCGCTGCGATGCCACCTACAGTCCGAGCAACGGGCGGTACAGCGACTCGTCGGTTTCGGAGAAGACGTTGAACACCACGGTCATGGGCACATCGGGATGCTCGTTAAGCCAGCGGCGCACCGTAGCGACGGCGATGGAGGCCGCCTCTTCCTGCGGGAACCCGAACACGCCCGTGGAGATGCAGCAGAAAGCGATGCTGGAAAGCCCCGCCTTGGCCGTCGCGTCCAGGCACGCGCGATAGCACTCGGCCAGCTGACGGCGGTGCGTATCGGTGGGTCGTCCGTTGGCGATGGGCCCCACCGTGTGGATAACGGAGCGCGCGGGCAGGTTGTAGCCGTCGGTCACCTTGGCCTGGGCCGTTGGCTCCGGGTGCCCCTGCGCTGCCATGAGGTTCGCACAAGCCGCGCGCAATTGCACACCGGCGAAAGTGTGGATGGCGTTGTCGATGCAGTAGTGTAGCGGCGCCCAGCAGCCGGTCATGCCGGAGTTGGCGGCGTTCACGATGGCGTCTGCGGCCAAAGTGGTGATGTCGCCGCGCCACAAGCGTAGGCGCGGGTCGGTTGGCGACGGAGTCGCGTCGGCCAAGGTCGCCACACCCGCCTCGGCGATGAGCCCCTGCAGCAGTTCGTCCTGGGCCGCGAGGAACTCGCCGGGCGCGGGCCACGGAGGCCGCACGTTTACAAGTGATCGGAACGCAAGCCACAGCGCCTCGGCCGAAGCGCTTGCCAGGCCGCCCTGAGCCGCATCGGCCGCCGCGGGCGGCAGAGCGCACCCATGCGCCTTGCCCTCTTCGACGAGGTATTCCACCAAATATTGCAACAGTTTGCGATCCATAGATTCGCCTCCCTCACAGCACCTATAGCGCGAAGCGGTCGCGGGCGCGCTTGGGGGCGGTGGCACGCGTGGCCTCGGCGCGGTCGTGCTGCCAGTTCATGAGGAACAGCACACAGTCGGTGCGGTTGCTGGCGCGCAGGCGCTCGATCTGGCGATCGAACAGCTCGACATCGTTCAAGAACCCGGCATCGGCCAGAGCGCGCACCATGGCGATGTCCCCCTCACGCGCCACATACTGCACGGCCTCCGCCGCACGCTCACGCAGCGCTTCCACAATGCGATCGCGCATCTCGGGCGCCAAGCGGAAAGGCGCCGCCACGCGGTGGAGCAGGGCTCCCAGATGATCAGGCAAGCCGCGCCCCACCAGCAATTGATCATCGTAGCGGGCGAAGTCGAAGGGGATGCCATCCTCGACGTCTTCCAAAAAGCAACTTATGAGCTGGTCGGACGTGATATGCACCACCGCATCGGCCGCAGCCAGGCGCACGATGGCGTATTCGAAGCTGCCCTCGCCGATGCTGGTGACGCTCGCGGGGATGAGCACGGGGCCGACCAGCGTGCGCGAGCAGAAGCAGTGGGCACCGATGGTGCGTAAGCCTTCGGGAAGCATGAGCTTACGCGTGCCCTTGCAGGCGTTGTCATCGCGCACCTCACGCACCGTATCGGGGATGACCAACGTCGCTGGCGCCGTGATGAGCGCGCGCTCGGCGATGAGCGTCAGCGGTGCGCCTTCCACCTCGCGCGGCAAAGCCAGGCGATCGGTGGCAGAAACCGGCGCCACCATGGCGCTCGCTGCGTTCGCCGCGGCCTCACGAGCCGACACCGCCGTCGCGCCTCTCATGCGGGCATGGGCCGCCGACGAGAACTGGCGCGAGGGGGAATCGGGGGCCGGAGGACCCGCCACCAGATGAGCATCACGCGAACCGTTTTCCGCAGCGACGCTGGGCTCCTTCGCAACACCGTCCTCCCGCGCGAAGCCATCCTTTTCTGCGGGGTCGTTTCCTTCTGCAAACCCGTACCAGCACTGGTTTTTTTCCACGGCCTGAAAATCAGTGACACGACCTCCGCAGCGCGCGACAATGCGCGCAAGCGCCGCTGGATCGCTGGCCCGCCAAAGCGTCTCGGGGTTCATCGAGCCGTCCACGCGCTCCAGCGAGTCGGGCACATCGATGACGCGCGGCGGCGGGCATCCTTTCGCGAAGGCGGCGGCGCTCATGACGCGCACGCCATCAGGGACCACAAAATGCTCGGCATAAGGTGCCGAGGCGAAGATGAGGCGGAAGGGGGCCATCGTCTCGCTCGAGAAAAGGCGCGCATCGCCAGCGCCCAACCTCTCGCTGTGCCCACCGCCCAGACGCTCGAGCAGACAATCCTCCTTTATCGCATAGCATTTGTTGACAGGGCTCACCAGGTAGCGACGCGCCTCGAGCCGAGGGTTGGGCAGAGCCATGTCCAGCGGGGACGGGTCGTACGTGCGCACGCCCGCGCCCAGGTACACCACTTCGGCACTTACGGCATTGAACGCCTGGGAGCCCACCACTTCCACGGTGTCAGGCACCACTAGCAAGCGAACCTGGGCGCCACTCGTAAAGCGTCGGGAAAAAGCCTCTGAGGCGATGCGCACCACGGGCACATCGTCGATAAACGACGGCACCACAACGATCAAGCCGTCGGCCCGAAGACCGTGCTCGGCAAGCTTTCCCAGGTGCACGGCGGAAACCGCGTAGCCCTCGCCATCGCGTCGCACCGTTATGGGAACGTTGGTGGCAAAGTACGTCTCTTCACTTTGCGATGTTTCACGGTCGGATAGCGATGTTTCACGAGCTGTTAGAAGCGTTTCACGGTTTTGCGATGTTTCACGCTCTTGGGTTTCGCGCGCATTTTCGCAAGACGGATCCTTCGCTTCCTCTTTCGGCTGCCAGCGCGGCGTTTGCCCCAAGGTCCACAGCTCGTGGGGCGACAGCTTGCGCGCTGGCGCTGCCGCCGCTGCGCCAGTGCCAGCAGCCGCCTCTCCGATGGCCTGTCCGACTGCGCTTGCTGTTGGCCCCTCCCCCTCTTCCCCGCGCACAGCACTGCCGATAATGCCCATGCGCTCCTCATCAGTTATACCCATGCCGAGCGCACCTACAATGAGCAGGTCGCCATCGGTGCCATCAAGCTCCTCGGTTTCATCGAGGGCCGCGTCATGCACCCAGGGCTTGTAGGGAGCCAGCTGGGGCCGCCAGTTCTCCCCCTCGATGGGATGCCCCGGCTCCTCAATCGTCACGTCGGCCAGAGTTAAATGAAGCGGATTTTCTTGCACCCGCGCAATGAGATCGTCAAGAGAAGAAGTTGCGTCGCGAAAGACCAGAGCAGTGGCGTCCATAGTTTTGTGCACCTTCCCAATTTTGACACCTGAAGGCCGTTTACCCTGCGTAAAGCCCATGCTACACTACGACCCATAGAGGCACAATGACAAAAGAATCTTGTTTTCTGGTCACAAAATCGACTTTTGAACTGTTTTGCGACGAATTGGCGCTCGTGGAAGGGGTAGCTGGTCGCTTTGCGGCGTTGATTTTATCGAATTGCATTAGAATCAATCTTCTCTTTCCCTCGATCAGAGTTCAAAAGTCGATTTTGTGACCAAAAATGAGGAAATGTTTGTCACTCGAACCGCGAAAGGAGGGGCCGTGCGCAAAAACGAGGTGGAGGCGCTGGCCCTCGATGCTCTCGACCTGGTGCGCAACGGGCTTTTGGTAAACCTGCGCTTCATGAGCGCAGCCTTTGCCCGACTCGCGCCCCTGCCCGTCCCCGGCGCTACGCTCGCCACCGATGGCGCGCATTTGCGGTTCGACCCCGTCACCTGGGCGCGCACCTACGCCAACGACCCGGCCGAAGCTTCTCGCGCCTACCTGCACACGGTGCTTCACAACGTGTTTCTGCACCTTTACCCCGGAGCTGGCGTCGATCCCCTTCTATGGGACATCGCCTGCGACATGGTGGTGGAATCGGTGATCGACCAGCTCGATCTTCCCGCCACGCGCACGGCCCAAGCGGCAGCCTCGCGTCCCGAGCTGGAGCGCATGGCCGAAGAGGCCGGCCTCATGACTGCCGAGCGTGTCTACGCCGCCCTGCGCGACCAACGCGCCGCCGGCGCAACCGACGACGAGCTCGCCCGCCTCGGCGCTCGCTTCCACGTGGACGACCATCGCCCCTGGCATGCCGTCATCATTGCCGAAGGAGAAGACGCATCGGGCAAGACGGGCGAGGCAACCGAAGGCGAGGGTCGCACGAGCGCTCCCGCCGCCAAGGCCGATACTTCCGGCACCGACATGGACATACCCGACGAAGCCGCTGACACACCCTACTCCCACAAGGCCCATCGCGCCATGGACGCCGCCGACATCACCCAGAAGGACGCGCCCGAGAACGCCGCCCGCGCCATTGGCGAACGCTTCGCCGACACCGTGCAGCTCGACCGCTCCCGCGAGCAATGGGAAAACGCGGCGCTGGAGATGGGCATCCAGCTGGACGCCTACGCGAAGCTGTGGGGCATCGAGGGATCGAATCTCGCCATGAACCTGCGCAAAGCGACCCGCGAAAAGCACGATTATCGGGCCTTCCTGCGCAAGTTCGCCCGCATGGGCGAGCAGATCCGCGTGAACGACGACGAGTTCGACTACGTCTTCTACACCTACGGGCTTGAGCTTTACGGCAACCTGCCCTTGGTGGAACCGGTGGAGTTCGCCGAGGAGAAGCGCATCCGCGACTTCGTCATCGCCATCGACACCTCGGCCTCCACCAAAGACGGCCTCGTGCGGCGGTTCATCGAGCGCACCTATTCCATCCTGGCCGACGAGACGAGCTTCTTCTCGCGCATGAACGTGCTCATCGTGCAGTGCGACGCCGCCATTACCGACGTCGCGCGCATCACCTGCCTGCGCGATTTGGAAGACTATCTGGAAAATCCCACGATCAAGGGCCTGGGGGGCACCGATTTCCGTCCCGTGTTCGCCTACGTGGACGAGGCGCTCGCGTCCGGCGAGCTGAACGACCTGGGCGGACTCATCTACTTCACCGACGGCCAGGGCACCTATCCTGCACGTCGTCCCGCCTATGAAACCGCCTTCGTGTTCCTCGATTCCGACGATGCCGCAGCCTCGGCGCCCGTGCCCCCCTGGGCCATGAAAGTTATCCTGGATGAAACCTTCGTGCTAGAGGAGGAGCCCCTCTGACGGCCCTCTCCCCCGCTATTTTCCGAGCCGCACCCTTCCGTTCCCCGACCCGCGCACCCGCAAAGGAGCCCCTATGAACATCCGCGAAGCAAAACAGCAGATCAAAAACGCCATGATCGCCTATTTCACTAAAGACGAGTTCGGCAACTATCTTCTGCCGCCCGAGCGCCAACGTCCGGTGTTCCTGCTGGGCGCGCCGGGCATCGGCAAGACGGCCATCATGGAGCAAATCGCCCAAGAACTGGAAGTGGGATTCGTGTCCTACTCCATGACCCACCATACCCGCCAAAGCGCGCTAGGCCTGCCGTTCATCGCGACGAAAACCTATGACGGCGTGGAATACCAGGTGTCCGAATACACCATGAGCGAGATCATCGCCTCGGTCTATGAGGCGATGGAGGCCACGGGGCGCCGCGAGGGCATTCTGTTCCTCGACGAGATCAACTGCGTATCGGAGACGCTCACGCCGGCCATGCTGCAGTTTCTGCAATACAAGATCTTCGGCCGCCATGCCGTGCCCGACGGCTGGATCGTCGTGACGGCCGGCAACCCGCCCGAGTACAACCGCACGGCCCACGACTTCGACATCGCCACGTGGGATCGCCTGAAGCGCATCGAGGTTGAGCCCGACTACGACGTGTGGCGCGAGTTCGCCGTGTCGGCCGAGGTGCATCCGGCGGTCATCACCTACCTGGACATCGAGCGCTCCCACTTCTACGCCGTGGAGGCCACCCCCGACGGCGCGTCGTTCGTGACGGCCCGCGGCTGGGACGATCTGTCAGCGATGATCAAGCTCTACGAGGCCCAGGGGCTCACCGTTGATGAGCCGCTCGTGGAGCAGTACGTGCAGAACGGCGAAATCGCAAAGCGGTTCGCCATGTATTACGACCTGTTCACGAAGTACCGCAGCGACTATCAGATCGATCGTATCTTGGCCGGCAGCGCCGATGCCGGCCTGGCCGAGCGGGCCGCGGCGGCGCCCTTCGACGAGCGCGTGGCCGTCATGGGGCTTATCGTGGACGCCACGGTGAGCTGCTTGCGCGAGGCGGTTATGGAAGAGAAAGCAGCGGCGTTCGCTCATAGCGTGTTGGCCGATTTGAAGGAGCGCCTGGCCGCCGAAGGCGTGGCCGAAGACGCCGATGCGAGCGCGCTCATTCGCGCCACGACCACCGAGCTGGCACGTACCCGCGACACCGAACGGGCTGCGAGCCTGCTTTCCGACGAGCGCTACCGCTCCTTCGAGCGGACCATCGGCCTTCTTGACGAGGTGCTGCGCACGGGAGCCGATACACCCGAGGGCGCCACATTCAACCTGCTGCGCGAGCGCTTCAACGAGCGGCTCGACGAGCTGGACGCGGCCATCGATACGGCGGCAGGCGCCCTGGACAACGTGTTCAAGTTCGTGGAAGAGGCCTTCGGCGAGGGGCAGGAGATGCTCATGCTGGTGACCGACTTGTCCGTGAGCCGCGCCGGCATGGCCTTCATCAACGACCACGGCTGCGACCGCTACTTCGCCCACAACCAGAACCTCCAGTTCTACGAGCGTGGCCACGACCTGGCCGCCCGTATCGACCGCATCACGCTGGAAGAGGAGTAGCCCCCAGCGCGACCGCAGCGCCTTGCCCCGGCAAAGGATCCAAGCCACAGCAAGAGCAAGGCCGCGATCCCGGAAGGACCACGGCCTTGCCGCAGGCGACGCGTCGCCTATGGGAGAAAGCCCCAGGGCGCCCGATCACCCGGCGAGCGCCGCCATCGCGCTACGAGCACAGCACCGGCAGCGCCGCCATCTCGCTACAGGTACAGCACCGGTAGAGCCGCCAGAATGACCAGCAGACGCAGCATGAAACCACCCACAAGGACACCGCCCTCGCCGATGACGCTCACTACCATAGAGGTGGTGGAGGTCTCCACCTTTCGCGTGACAAACACCGGGTAGCCCTCGATGGCAAACGGCGCCACCAGGCCAAGCAGCACCAGACCGCCCCAGAACATTGGCGCGTACTGGCCCGACACGAGCGAGGCAACCGATGCGGCGCCCTCGGGACTGCCCGAGCTCACGATGATGAGCATGGTTGCAAGCACCACCATCTCGATAGCCGACAGAATCACGTGGCTCTTCTTGATGAGCCACATCTGCTCGAAGCGCTCACGATCGGTGATAAGGCCCACCAAGCTCGTAGCCGCCAGACCCGCCGACAGAGCCGACACCACGAACAACACCGGCAAAATGGCGTTGTTCCACAGCGGGTAGGCGCTCACGACCCCCAGCAGAAAGCCGGTGTAGGCCGCCACGCAGAACGCGGATACGATACCTGTCCAGGTGAGCCACTTCGGCACCGGGCGACGCAGCACCTCAAGCAGCGCCGCGGCAATGGACACCGGCATGAACACGCAGATGAAGTACACGCCCAGCGTCATCACCGAGCCCGGGTTCATAATAAGATAGAAGAACCGCAGCGGGTTGTGCAGCCCGGCCTCGGCGTCCAACATGAGCATGAGCAGACCGATGCCCAGAAAGATGGGCGAGATAATGCGGCCCGCGACGCGCATCTTCACGCTGTCGGGATACTTCGCCTCCACAAAGGCT
>OLPW01000810.1_pt1 | contig 35669 bp, 36 predicted proteins | sample 1672161 | NCBI WGS metagenome assembly OLPW01 (sample SAMEA3136654, study PRJEB25190) | human gut metagenome
GACCTCATTCAGCCGGAGCCTGCAAATAAATTTGCGCATAAATCTTGACGGGACCATGGGGCGCACACGCGTATTGTGTTTTGACAAATAATGAGCTAAAATAAAATGTTAGGCGCAGTGACTGACGATAGGCGATCTGACGAGCTTCTACATGATAACCGGCATTGTCTCGCTCCAGCTCATGCAGTTCTTCATGAACGTCGGCTCCGTCTCCGGCACCTTCGGCACGATGAAGAAGATAGCCCAGATAATGGACACAGACTCCGAACCGGACGGCGGGGAGCCTGTCCCGGAAGTGTGCGCCGACATAGAGTTCGACAATGTCAGCTTCGCCTACGCCGGGGGACAGGACGTCATAAAGAATCTGTCCGTGAAGATACCCATGGGCAAGGTGACGGCCGTCATCGGCGGCAACGGCGCGGGCAAATCGACGCTGTTCAAGCTGCTTCTTCGTCTTTACGAGCCGAAGAGCGGCGAGATCCGCTTCGGCGGGGACGGCATCGGCAAATACTCCCTGACCGACTGGCGCGACAGGTTCGCCGTCGTCTCTCAGCGCAATCCGCTTATCGGCGGCACCGTGCGCGAGAACATCGCCTACGGTCTTGACTGCTAGGTCAGCGACGAGGAGCTGGCGGAGACCGCCCGCAGAGCCAACTGCTACGACTGCATCACCGCGAAGCCCGGCGGCTATAACGAGGACGTGGGGCTTGGCGGCTCCAACTTCTCCGGCGGTCAGGGGCAGTGCATCTCCATTGCGCGCGCCATGCTGAGGAACGCCGACTACCTGCTGCTCGACGAGGCGACGGGCAATCTCGACGTCGTAAGCGAGGCGGAAGTGACCGGCGCGATGGACGAGCTGATGCGGGATAAGACCACTATAATGATCGCCCATAACTACGCGGCGACGCGAAACGCCGACTACATAATCGTTATGAAGGACGGCGCGGTCGAGGCTGCGGGAACGCCGGACGAGCTGCTGAAGACGAACGAGTATTATAAAATGTTCGTCAAGACGCTCTGAATATAAAAATAAGAGGATAAATAATGCAGAAATTGTTGTCAAAACTCAGCGCCGCGCAGTCGGGGGAGATATGCTCCGGCTTCAGGCTCATAAAGAAAGAATATGTCGCGGCGAAGTCCGCGGAGCTGTACACCCTGCGCCATGAGAAAACCGGCGCGGAGCTGCTGTATTTCGACCGCGCGGACGAGAACAAAACCTTCACCATCTGCTTCAAGACGCTTCCCGAGGATGACACAGGCGTGTTCCACATACTTGAGCATAGCGTCCTGAACGGCTCGCGGCGTTTTTCGGTGAAGGAGCCGTTCGTCACGCTGCTGCAGGGCTCGATGCAGACCTATCTCAACGCCCTGACTTTCAGCGACAAGACGATGTACCCCGTCTCCAGCCGCAACGAACAGGATCTCTTCAACCTCATGTCCGTCTATCTCGACGCGGCGTTCTGCCCGCTGATACATGAGCGGCCGGAGATATTCATGCAGGAGGGCTGGCACTACGAGTTCAACGGCGAGAGCGGCGAGCCGTACTATAACGGCGTCGTGTTCAGCGAGATGAAGGGCGCGTTTTCCGATGTGGATACGCTCATCGGAAACGAAATGCACCGCCTGCTCTACCCCAACACGAGTTACGGCTATGTCAGCGGCGGCGACCCCAAATACATAACCAGCCTGAGCTACGAGAAGTTCACCGCCGCGCATAAGCGCTTCTACCACCCTTCGAATGCGCGCATATTCCTCGACGGGCATATGAACATCGACGCGGTGCTGGAGTATATCGACGGGGAGTACCTGTCAAAGTACGAGTACCGCGCGCCGGACTTTGATTTTGCCATGCAGACGCCCGTGACCGCGGAAAAGACCATCAGCTACGAGGTGCGCGAGGGCGAAGAGGCGCTGGCGCATATGGCGTCGGCAAAGATACTCTGCACCCATAAGGATGTCGAAAAGCTGTACGCGGCGGAGATACTCGCCGATTACCTGACCGGCTCCAACGAAGCGCCGCTCAAGCGCGCGTTTCTGGAGAGCGGCCTCGCGCAGGACGTGAGCATCGACGTGAACGATGGAATGTATCAGCCGAACATCGCCGTCGTCGTGCGCAACACTGCGCCGGAGAATTTCGCCGCGATAAAGGCGTTCATCCCCGAAACTGTGCGAGGGCTGTTGGCTGAAGGTCTGAACCGAGAAGCCCTGTCCGCGTCGCTTGAGCGCTCCGCGTTCACCAACCGCGAGATAACAGAGCCTTCCGGCCTGAACCTCGCAATCCGCGCGCTGGACGGCTGGCTCTATGGTGATGATCCGCTCACGCATATAGACAACGCATGGATATTTGACTCCCTGCGTGAGAAGCTGGACACCGATTATTTTACCGACCTGCTCGTCGAAATGCTCGGCAGCGCGGAGGACAAGTGCTATGTGTACGTCTTGCCGTCTGCGGAAAAGGGGCAGGAAGATGCGCGCGAGGAGGCGGAGCGCCTGGCCGCGGCTACCGCGGACTGGGACGACGCCAGATTCGCGCGAGCCAGAGCGGAATTCGAGAAGATGCAGCAGTGGCAGCAGAGCATGGACAGCGAGGAAGACCTCGCCGCGCTGCCGCACCTGAACCTTGAGGACGTGCCCAAGGATGTAGTTCCGGCGAAAACGGAGCTGACGCGCGTTGACGGTGTGGAAGTGCTGCGGCTGGATTCCGACACCAACGGTATAGTCTATCTGAATCTGTACTTCGACGTGTCGGACTTCGACGCGGACGAGCTGCGACTGCTCAATGTGCTGACCACATTCTTCGGCGAGCTGCGCACCGAGCACTACTCCGCCGACCGGCTCCAGACGAAGATCAAGGCGACCCTGGGCGGGCTTGCGGCACGCGTGGAGCTTATCCCGAAGCGCGGCGAGCTGCGCGAATGCAGGCCGTACCTGCTGGTCTCCGCCAGCATGCTGGAGGAAAACGTCCCCGCGGCGCTGGGGCTGCTGGAAGAGCTGTTCATAAACGGCCGCTACGACGAAACGGGCAGAATAAGCGAGACTGTTCTGCAGTCGGATTATTTCATAAAGCAATCGCTCATCGTCAACGGCCATGCCTACGCCGTCACCAAGTCGCTCTCGGCGTTTTCCGCGGAGGGCGCGATGAAGGAGTTGCTTGAGGGCGAGAGCTTTGTGCGCTGGTTCTCCGATTTTGCTGCGAACTTTGAGGCAAATTCCGGCGAATACGCCGCGCGCTTTGCCGCGCTCGCCGCGAAGGCCTTCGCGTCCAACCGTCTGTTTGCCGGCTTTGGCGGAAAGACGGACGCGCAGACGCTCGGCGGCCTCATACGCGCGCTGCCCGCAAACGAAAAAGGCGCGGCGGCGGAATACCCCGCCTATGACGGCGAGGACTGCGCGATAGAGATCGCCTCCGACGTGGGCTACTCCGCACTGGGACATAACCTCTATGCGCTGGGCGGCAGCTTCAGCGGCGAGTATGCGGTGCTGGCCTCGCTCGTCAGCTATGGCTACCTCTGGAACATGATCCGCGTGCAGGGCGGCGCCTACGGCACGGGCATGAACGTGCGCTCCAACGGCGACGTTTTCTGCTATTCCTACCGTGACCCGAATGTTGAAAATTCGCTCGCGGTCTACGGCGGCATACCCGATTTCCTGGCGGAATTCCTGAGCCAGGGGATGCCGATGGACGATATCATCATCGGAACCGTCAACACCACGGAGCCGCTGCTCGACCCCGCGGGCGTGTGCGAGCTGGAATGCATCAGATATCTGAAAGGCACAACGGCGGCGGACATTTCGCGTATACGCAGGGAAATTCTCGGCACGACCGCAGAGAAGCTTCTGAAGCTGGCAGAGCCGCTGAGAGCCTATGCCGAAAACGGCAAGTTCTGCGCCGTCGGCAGCAAGAACGCGGTGGCGTTTCTGAACAAATAAATCACTCCAAAAAGTTAGAAAAAATAACTCCGGAAGCATTGCTTCCGGAGTTGTTGCGTTTTGGTTACAGCTCCTTTATCTCACAGGCTATCGCGCCGTTATCGAAAACGGTGACGACTGCCCATGTCAGCGTGCGGCCTTTTCCGGCCGTGCCGGGGTTGAGGAGCTGGACGCCGCCCGCCTCGCCGTAATACGCTTCGTGCGTATGGCCGAACATGGCGATCTTCGCCCCGGCCTCCTGCGCGGCGTACACGAGAGAATCGAGTCTGCCGTATTCAACGCCGTAGGTGTGCCCATGGCAGATGAAAGCCTTCACGGGGCCGAGCGGGACGATGTCGGTGTCGGGTGCGTCGGAGGAGATATCGCAGTTGCCGCGCACGGAGTAGAGCGGTATCTCAGGGAATTTCTCGCGCAGGATCGCGGTGTCGCGGGAGTGGTCGCCGAGATGGATTATCAGGTCGGGGCGGCAGCGCGCCACGGCCTCGACCATAAGCGCGGTGTTGCTGTGAGTGTCGGAAAAAACGGCAGCTTTCATCATGTATTCTCCTTTGTGATTATCATTGAGACGGCTCCTGAATATAATGTAGCGAACAGGAGCGTGATTTCCATGAAAGATTTTGAACGCATAGGCAAAGAGCTTGAGCGGCGCGGCAAGACCGACAGCATCAAGAGCATTGCGGAGTCCGAGGACGGACAGCGTATAAGCAGGATGATAGATACGGAGGCGGTCGAGCGCGCGGCGCGCAGCGGGGACGCGGCGGCGATGAAAAATATCCTTGGGCAGGTGCTCGGCACCGCGGAGGGCAAGCGCCTCGCGGAGAGCATCCGCCGCATGATGCAGGATTAAAACGGAGGCCGCCATGAGTGAATTTGAAGATAAGCTCAACAGTGTCCTCGGCGATCCGGCGCAGATGGAGAAGATAGCGAATCTGGCAAAGACGCTCATGGGCGGAGACGGCGGCGCTCAGGAACCCTCTCCGGAGCCGTTCGGCGGCCTTGACATCGACCCGAGTCTCATAAGCCGCATCGGCAAGCTTATGAATAACAGCGGCGATGACAACAAGCAGCGGCTTTTGCAGGCGATGGAGCCGTACCTGTCGGAAAAGCGGCGCGGCAAGATGGATAAGGCGCTGAAGATAGCGCGCCTTGCGCGCATCGCAAAGGCCGCGATGGGGGAGGAGGGCGGCGATGGCAAGCTATAACCGCTATCAGGGCAACACCGGCCGCGTCACGCGCGTCGACGAGCGCAGGGCGGAACGCCCGCCGGAGGAGCCGCCGCGGCAGTACCCCGCGCCGCGCCCGCCGGATGCACCGAAGCCGAGAACGCTGCCGCTGCTGGGCGGCTCGCTGGCAGACCTGCTGCCGAAGAGCTTCGGCGAGCTTGAGACGGAGGACATCATCCTCCTGCTCATTCTCTATCTCATGTACCGCGAGAGCGGGGACAGCGAGCTGCTGATCATAATGGGCGCAATGTTCTTATTATAATATTGCCATAACAACGCCGCCGTGTGAAATACACGGCGGCACAGTGTTATTTCTGCTCGGTTATTTCTGCTCGGTTTCGGCGTCGTCCCGATGATGATGCAGGTTCGGGTTGCGCCAGAAAACATAGAGCCAGACCGCGAGCGCGATAATGAACGCGCAGACGGCGCAGCAGGTGCGCACCAGAACTCCGGAGCCGGCAAGCAGCACGGCAATAAGGCCGAGCACCGCCGAGATGCCGTACAGCACGGCGACAGCCTGCTTCTGACTCAGCCCGATCGCAAGGAGCCGATGATGGAAATGCCCCTTGTCGGCATGGAACGGGCTTTGCCCGTGGATTATCCGGCGGAAGAAGGCGAAAGTCGTGTCCGCCAGAGGCACTGCGAGCGCCAGCAGCGGCACGAGGAAGGTTATTATGGCATGGAATTTGAACATGCCGAGGATGGAGACCGTTGACAGCACAAAGCCGAGAAGCTGAGAGCCAACATCGCCCATGAAGATCTTGGCCGGATTGAAGTTATACGGGATGAATCCGAGACACGCGCCGGTGAGCGCGGCGAGGATGACGGCAACGCTTGGCTCCGCCACGAACATCGCCACGACCAGCATCGTCAGCGAGCTTATGGTGGACACGCCGACAGCCAGTCCGTCCAGCCCGTCTATCAGATTGACGGCGTTCGTGCAGCCGACAATCCACAGCAGGGTCAGAGGGACGGGGAGGTAATTTGCAAGGACGATGGTAGTCTGCTCGGAAAACGCGTTCGGGTTCGATATCGCGTCAAAAACTATGCCGCAGCGGATCGCAACGACGGCGGCGACGATCTGCCCCGCGAGCTTGATCCACGCGTTGAGATTGACGATATCGTCTATCGCGCCCATGACGACGATTATCAGCGCGCCCAGCAGAATGCCGAGCACCGGCGTCGACACGTCGACAAATATGAGCAGCGACAGCACAAAGCCGATGAAGATGGCAAGTCCGCCCATGCGGGGGATCGGGTGGTTATGCACACGGCGCTCGTCCTTCGGGACGTCTATCGCGCCGACCTTTTCAGCAAAGCGCTTGACCGGCGGCGTCATCAGGAACGACACAACCGCCGCGACGACTATGGCCATCAGCAGCTTGAGCCACAATGACATATCTGAAATCATGGATAGCCTCCCTTAAAACGGCTTCTCCACGAGACCGACGCGCTTGTAAACCTTGCGCAGAGTTTTGCGGGCAACGGAGCTTGCCTTCATTGCGCCGTCCGTATACACCTGCTTGAGATATGCCTTGTCCGCGAGTATGCGTTCGGCCTCCTCGCGTATGGGGCGCAGCGTCTCGATGACGGCATCGCCCACGGCGGGCTTGAACACGCCGTAGCCCTTGCCGGCGAATTCGCTCTCAATCTCGTCGAAGCTCTTTCCAGTGACGGAGGCGTATATGTTCATGAGGTTTGCAACGCCGGGCTTGTTCTCCGGATCGTAGCGGACGCAGCGCTCGGTATCGGAGTCGGTAATGGCGCGCTTGAACTTGCGGGCGATCTCCTCGGGGCTGTCCATGAGGAACACGCAGCCCGTGGGATCGGACTTGGACATCTTCGAGGTCGGGTTGCCAAGGCTCATGATGCGCGCGCCGACCTTGGGAATATAGGGCTCGGGAACCTTGAAGGTCTCGCCGTAGAGGTTATTGAAGCGGTTTGCAATGTCGCGCGTCAGCTCGCAGTGCTGCTTCTGATCCTCGCCGACGGGGACGTAGTCGGCCTGATACAGCAGAATATCCGCCGCCATGAGGGACGGATAGGTGAAGAGGCCGCCGTTTATATTGTCGGCGTTCTTTGCGCATTTGTCTTTGAACTGGGTCATGCGGCTCAGCTCGCCGAACATGGTGTAGCAGTTGAGGATCCAGCCCAGCTCCGCGTGCTCATGCACGTGGCTCTGGAGGAAGAGCACGTTCTTCTCCGGATCAAGCCCGCAGGCGATATACTGCGCGAGCTGGGTGGTGGAGCGGCGGCGCAGCTCGGCCGGATTCTGGCGCACGGTGAGCGTGTGCAGGTCGGCCATGAAATAAAAGCAGTTAAACTCGTCAGGAAGAGCAGCCCAGTTCTTTACGGCGCCGAGGTAGTTGCCAAGGTGCAGGTTGCCGGAGGGCTGGATGCCCGAAAGCAAAGTCTTTTTGACGGCGGTGTCGTTATCCATAGTTTTTCTCCAATCTCTGTATGGAAAAAATAATAGCTATAAAGCGTCTTTATATTGTATCAAATCAAGTTCGACTTGACAAGCGGTAAAATGTAAAATAATATATAGATTGATATCAAGTCTGCAGCCGCGGGCTTTTTGGAGGCTTATTATGAAAGATATGAAATGGTTCGAGGACATGGAGGCTCGTATTCCTCACGGCGAGGTACGTACCCGTTTTGCCCCGTCGCCCACCGGATATATGCACGTTGGCAACCTGCGCACGGCGCTGTACACCTATCTGATAGCGCGCCACGCGGGCGGCAAGTTCATCCTGCGCATTGAAGACACCGATCAGGGCCGTCTCGTAGAGGGCGCAGTGGACGTTATATACAAGACCATGGCCGAGTGCCATCTGGAGCATGACGAAGGCCCCGACGTCGGCGGCCCCGTAGGCCCCTATGTGCAGACCGAGCGCCGCCCGCTGTACAAGGAATACGCCGACCTTCTCATCGAGAAGGGACATGCTTACCGCTGCTTCTGCGAGAAGACGGAGAGCGAGGAGAATTCCGGCGATTTCGACCGCGCGGACGATCCCTGCCGCGTGATGAGCCGCGAAGAGTCCGACCGCCGCGCAGCCGCGGGCGAGCCTTATGTTGTCCGTCAGCTCATCCCGCACGAGGGCACTACCACCTTCCATGACGAGATATTCGGCGACATCACCGTCGAGAACAAGACTCTGGACGATCAGGTGCTCATAAAGCGCGACGGCCTGCCGACCTACAACTTCGCCAATGTTATCGACGACCATCTCATGGGCATCACCCATGTTGTGCGCGGCAGCGAGTATCTGTCCTCCGCGCCGAAATACAATCTGCTGTACCAGGGCTTCGGCTGGGACATCCCAAAGTATGTCCACTGCTCGCCCGTCATGCGCGACGCGCACAACAAGATGTCCAAGCGTCACGGCGACCCGTCCTATGAAGATCTCATCGCGCAGGGCTTCCTGACCGACGCGGTGCTCAACTATGTTACGCTGCTGGGCTGGAGCCCGCGCGGCGAGCAGGAGATATTCTCGCTTGACGAGCTGAAGAAGGTCTTTGAGCTCAGCGGCGTTTCCAAGTCCCCCGCGATATTCGACATCGAGAAGCTGCGCTACTTCAACAGCGAGTACATCCGCGCCATGAGCGCCGAGGAGTTTGCGAAGGTGGCCGAGCCGTTCATCCGCAGGAGCGTGAAGAACGAGAAGTATGACGCCGCCGCTATCGCTGCTCTCCTCCAGCAGCGCACCGAGGTACTGACCGATATCCCCGAGAAGGTGGACTTCTTCGACGAGCTGCCCGAATACGGTGCGGAGCTGTTCGTACACAAGAAATCCAAGTCCGACGAGGCGTCCTCGAAGGCGGTGCTTGAGCAGATCGTCCCCGTTTTCGAGTCCATCACCGACTGGAACGACGAGAACATCATGGCCGCGATGGTCGGCCTTGCGGAGCGCATGGAGGCCAAGAACGCGAAGGTCATGTGGCCGGTGCGCATCGCGGCTGCGGGCAAGGCAGTCACGCCGGGCGGCGCGGTCGAGATATGCCGCATCCTCGGCAAGGACGAGACTCTGAGAAGAATTCACGTCGCGCTTGAGAAACTGGCATAAATTCCAGTTTTTACATTAGTAATTATCCCCTTACGGAGAATAATAAATCCGTAAGGGGGTTTTTATATGTCCCAAAAAGCACGAAGAATACTGGGTATATACGCCGCGGCGGCGATTGCGATGCTGGCGGTGTACTCCTGCGTCAGCCATGTGCGGCTGGAGAACTACCGGCTCATCGCGAAATACAGCTCGCAGCGCGCGTTTGAGGAGACGGCGGCCTCGGTGCAGGAGCTGAGTGAGGCGCTTGGCAAGGGCGTGTATGCAGTTGACGCCGGAATGTGCGCGCAGGTCTGCAGCGACATACAGGCGGCGGCGCAGTCCGCGGAGGCTGCGATGGCGACGCTGCCGTTCACGACGCAGGAGCTGAGCCGCACGGCGGGCTTCCTCGGCACGGCGGGGGACTACGCCATGTCGCTTGCGCGGCAGGACGGCGAGTTCACCGGCGCGCAGCGGGAGACACTGCGCAGCCTATCCGACAAGGCCTCGGAGTTCAGCGCGCTGCTTCAGGAGCTGCGCGGCAGCATCAACGACGGCGAGGTGATGATCGACCGGCAGGAGCGGCGGCTTCAGAACGTGGGCGAGGACGGCGGCGTCACGCTCAGCGCGCGGCTGACCGAGTACGAGGGCGACTTTGAAATGCCCGACCTGCCGGAATATGAGGGGCGCTACACCGCGAGCGAGACGGCGCGCAGCGGAGACATGAGCGACGAGGAGATGCTCTCCGCCGCGGCATCGGTCGCGGGCGTGGAGCCGGAAGAGCTGAAAAAGGAGTACGGCTACGAGGGCGAGAGCAGGCTCAGGTGTTACAGCGCAGGGACGAAATATATCCTCGTCAGCTCCGCCGGAGTCGAGAGCCTTACGGATTCCCGTCTCGTCGAGGAGGCGCAGATAGACATCGAGCAGGCGCGGCAGCTTGCGGATGAGTTTCTGGCCGCAAACGGCTATGAAGATATCAAACTCAGCGCCGAGGGGGAGAACGGAGCCGTCGCGCGCTTTGAATATATATGTACCGACGGGGAGGCGGACTGCCTCGACAGCGGCCTGAGCGTGGCGATCGCGCTGGACACCGGCGAGGTCTATTCTTTCGACGCTGAGGACTACTCCGACGCGAATCCGGAGGACGGCCGGTGGCAGATAAGCGAGGAGGATGCCCGCGCGAAGCTGCCGTCGGGGCTGGAGGCCGAGAGCTGCCGCAGGGTGGTCATCGACAGCATCGGCGGAAAGCCGGCCGCCTGCTACGAGCTGATCTGCATCGACGGCGACCGGCGCGTGACGATATATCTCAACGCATCCGACGGCGTGCAGCAGGAGATAAAAGTTGAGCGAACAGGCGAAACATGACATTTTCTAATGACCATGAAAATTCTTCATGGTTTTATATAAAATCGGAGCCGAAAAGCTCTGATTTTTTTATGCAAAAATTGGCCTTTGCCACTTGATATTTTATTAACAGCATGGTTTAATATACACATGTTATGGTTTTGACATGTGTGTAGGAATTTTGTCAGAGATATAAACATTTTAACCTTGAAAGAATCTCATTTATGCTGTATCATGGCATTGTTGTACACATTGCCATGTAGGATGGCAAAAACCCCGAAATGTGTGTCATAAAATCAACAAAACTGACAAAGAGGAGGTGTGCCAATGTCATTTGAAGCGATCGCGGGCATAGCCAAAGCCGAAGCCGACGCAAAGGAGCTGATAGCCGCGGCCGAGGTCAAGGCTCGTCAGATGTCCGCCGAGGCCGAAAACGAAGGCAAGGCCGCAGTTGAAGCTGCGCGTGCCAAGGCCGACAGCGAGCTGACCGAGCTGCGCAAGCAGGCGGACGCCAAAGCGATGACGGAGGCGGGAGAGCTTTCCGCGGAGACGGAAAATCGGAAGGCCGCACTGCGCGCCAGAGCCGAAGCCAGACTTGAGAAAGCCGCGGCTCTTGTTGTGGAAAGGATAGTGAACAGCTAAATGGCCATTGTAAAAATGAAAAAGCTGCGGCTCATGGCTATCCGGTCAAACAAGGACGCGCTGCTGAAGGAGCTGATCTGCAAAGGTTGCGTTGAGTTCTCCGAGATCGAGGGCGAGGTTCAGGATTCCGACTTCAAGGAGCTTCTGAAACGCGAGAGCAGCGGCCTTATGACATTCAAGTCCCAGCACATGGCATTAGTCAACGCCGTGGGTATTCTCGACAGGTATTCCCCCGCAAAGAAACCCCTGCTCAGTGCACTGCCGGAGGTCGGCGAGGACGTTCTGCTGGATGACAGCGGCGTCGGCGCGGCACTGGCAGCAGCGGATGAGATATCCGCAAACGAGGATCGCATAAAAAGCATCGGCGCGGAGGTCGGCCGTCTGGAAAACACCATTGACGCGCTGAAGCCGTGGGCGTCGCTTGACATGCCCCTCGGAACAACCGAAACTCAGCGCTGCTCGGTAGTGCTGGGAACGGTCGCCGGCAGCACGGACTTCTCCGCGATGGAGAGCGCGCTTGCAGCGGTCACGGAGGAAGCAGAGCTGTTTCTGGTCGATGCGGACAAGATGCAGAAGTATCTGGTCCTGGTCTGCATGAAGGAGCAGCACGCCGCCGTTATGGACTGCATGCGCGGCTTCAGCTTTGCCGCGGCACCCGTCTCCGGTATGAACGGCACCGCGCGCGAATGTATCGCAGCCGCCGAGAAGGAACTGCATAAGCTTGCCGACGAGAAGGCAGGCTGCGCGCAGCACATCGTTGAGCTTGCGGAGCACCGCGACGAGCTCAAGCTCGCAGCTGACGTGCTCGGCACGAAGATCGCCCGCGCCGAAGCCGAGGATAAGCTCTACGGCCTGACAAACGTTCTGGTAATGCAGGGCTGGATGCCCGCGGAGCGCGAGGCCGAGCTTGCCGAAATATTCGAAAAGTACGACTGCGCATGGGAGACCGAGGATCCGTCCGAGGACGAGTACCCCACAGTCCCTGTGCAGCTCAAGAACAACAAATTCACAAATGCGCTCAACATGGTCACGAACATGTACAGCCTCCCGGCTTACGGATCCGTTGACGCAAACCCCCTTATGGCGCCGTTCTTCATCCTGTTCTATGGACTGATGATGGCGGATATAGGCTACGGCCTCGTCATGATCGCCGCCGCGCTGGTCGCGATGGCGAAGATAAAGCCCCGCGAGGGCAGCCTGAGCTTCTGCCAGCTCCTGCTTTACTGCGGCATATCGACCCTGGCGATGGGCGCGCTGACCGGCGGCTTCTTCGGAGACGCGCCGTATCAGCTCGTACATATGTTTAACCCCTCAAGCACCTGGGAGGGTCTGCCGTACCTGTTCAGTCCGGTGAACAACAGCACCATGGTCCTTTACGGCTCAATGGTTCTCGGTCTCATCCACCTGAACACAGGTATGGTGATCAGCTTCTGCATGAAGGTCCGCCGCGGCCGGCTTGTAGACGGTCTGTGGGAAGAGGTCCCGCTGTGGGTCATCCTCATCGGAGGCATCATGGCCGGCTTGAGTCTCCTCGGTGTTACCGATGCGCTGGCCACTCCCAGCATCGTGGTAATGATAATAGGCGCTGCCGCTCTGTTGATCGGTTCCGCCCGCGGTGCAAAAGGCTTCGGCATAATCGGAGCCGCATTCGGCTGCATCTACAATACGCTTACCGGCTGGTTCGGCGATATTCTCTCATACTCGCGTATCATGGCGCTCATGCTCGCGGGCGGCGTCGTCGCGCAGGTGTTCAACACCATAGCAGCCATGCCCGCAAACGGCTCCGGTGTGAACGTGTTCACGGTGCTCGCCTTCATAGTCATCTTCCTTATAGGCCATTGCCTGAACTTCGGCCTGAATATTCTCGGCTGCTACGTGCACGACCTGCGTCTCCAGTGCCTTGAGTTCTTCGGCAAATTCTATGAAGACGGCGGCAAGCCCTTCAGCCCGCTGCGCATCAAGAGCAAATACGTCCGGGCTAAATAATCGTATCTTATTTAAACAAAACATATTTAAGATTTAGGAGGAAATTAAAATGGAATTTCTGAACGCTATCGGCGGCTACGCCATCGGTCTTCTGGGCGCAGGCCTCGCTGCATTCCTCGCCTGCATCGGCTCCGCAAAGGGTACCGGCATCGCCGGTGAAGCAGGCGCAGGCCTCATCGCGGAGGATCCCAGCAAATCCGGTAAGGCAATGATACTCCAGGTCATTCCCGGTACTCAGGGTCTGTACGGCTTCGTTATCTGGTTCCTCGCATTCGGCAAGCTCACCGCCGGTATGTCCGTCGAACAGGGCTTCCAGATCATGTCCGCCTGCCTGCCCATCGCATTCGGCGGTCTGCTTTCCGCTATCGCACAGGGCAAGGTCGCCGCTGCCTCCGTCAACATTCTTGCCAAAAAGCCTGACGACTGGTCCCGCGGTATGATCCTCTGCATCATCGTTGAGTTCTACGCAATACTTTCTCTGCTTGCCTCCTTCCTGATGCTCAACAGCATCTCTTTCTGATAACACACCGAACAGGAGATATTTATGAAAGGCACTGAAAAAATAATCGCGCATATCCGCTCTGACGCAGAGGAGCAGGCCAACGCGATACTGGCTGAGGCAGCCGAGCAGTGCGCAGCCATCAAGTCCGGCTGTGAAGAGCAGGCCAAGGACACCTACGCCGAGAGAATACGTGCCGGCGTAAAGGAGTGCGAGAGTCGGGCGGACAGCATGAAGCGCATGGCTCAGATGGAATCCAGAAAAGGCGTGCTCGCGCTCAAGCAGGAGCTGGTATCGGCGAGCTTTGACAAGGCCGTTGAAATGATTGTCGCGCTCCCCCGCGAGCAGTACGTATCCCTGCTGGCAAAGCTCGCCTCCGAAGCGGCCGTGACCGGCAGCGAGGAGATCGTCCTCAACGCACGCGACCGTGAAGCTATCGGTGCGGACGTTGTCAAGGCGGCCGACGCGCTCTTCAAGGGCGGCAGCTTCAGCCTGAGCGACGAGACCGGCAGCTTCGCAGGAGGCCTGATACTCCGCCGCGGCAGCGTTGCGGCAAACTGCACCGCAGAGCTGCTTGTTGAGCTTCAGCGCAGCGGCATGGCGTCAGAAATCGCCAAGGTCCTTTTCGATTGATGCTGCGGCTGCACAATCCCATATAGGGAGGGAATAAATTGTCAACAAAAAAAGAAGCGTACCTCTGCCTGTCCGCGATGGTCCGCGCCAAGGAGCCGAAGCTCCTCAACGCCGACAGAGCCAACCGTATGCTCGAGGCCGCGACCTATGAGGAGGCGGCAAAGCTGCTGACCGACTCTGGCTACGACGATATGTCCCAGATGACCACGAAGGGAATCGAGGCATATCTCACACAACGCCGCGAGGACTGCTTTGCAGAGCTTGAAAAATCCGCTCCGGACAAGGCAATATTCGACGTATTCAAGCTCAAGTATGACTACCACAACGCCAAGGTAATGATAAAGGCCAAGGCCACGGGGCAGGATGCGAAGCGGCTTATGAGCGCATCCGGCAGGTTCGATCCGGACACGCTTTTGAACATTTTCAGCGAGGATCTGCTCAGCCAGCTCCCTGAGACCTTCGGCACTGCCATTGCCGAGGCAGAGAGCAGCCTTGCCCGCACCGCAAACCCGCAGCTTGCCGATTTCATCCTCGACAAGGCGCTGTTCGCGGAGCTTCGGGCGACTGCGAAGCAGATCGGCTGCCCGTTCCTTGACGGCTATGTTGCCATCATGATAGACGCCGCCAATCTGAAAACCGCCGTCCGCGCCCTGCGTATGGGCAAGGACACCGACTTCATGGCCGCGGCGCTCATCCCCAGCGGCAGCATCGACATATCACGTATATCCGCCGCAGGCGACAAGGACGGTATTGCCGCGCTCTATGCAAGCTCCAGACTTGAAAAGGCCGCCGCACTCGGTGCGGAAGCCGCTTCCGGCGGAAGCATGACCGCCTTTGAGCTTGCATGCGACAACGCGGTGAACGCGTATCTCTGCTCGGCAAAGCTCGTCAGCTACGGCCCCGAGGCTCTTATAGCCTATCTTGCCGCCGTAGAGAGCGAGATTACCGCTGTCAGAATGATACTCACCGGCAAGCGCGAGGGCATCGCCCCGGAGCTGATACGAGAAAGGCTGCGTGATATGTATGCTTAAAATCGCTGTTATTGGCGGCAGAGACACCGTCATCGGCTTCCGTGCGCTCGGGCTGGAGACCTATCCCGCCGCGGACGCCGCCGAAGCCGGACATATCCTGCGCCGCCTCACCCGCGAAAACGATGATTACGCCATAATCTATATCGAAGAAAATCTCGCCGCGGAGCTTGAGCACGAGATAAGCAAGTTCAAGGATCGCCCCACTCCGGCCGTGATCCTCATCCCCGGCAGAGAAGGCTCGATGGGACTCGGCCAGTCGGCGCTCAAGGCCGCTGTCGAGCGTGCCGTCGGCACGAATATCCTGGGCGACTGACGCCCTGTCCTTCAACACTAACAAAGGAAGGTATGTAAATGAGCGGAACTATAACAAAAGTTTCCGGACCGCTTGTCGTGGCCGAGAACCTTGCGGACGCCAACGTCTCCGACGTTGTCCGCGTCGGTTCTCAGCGCCTGATAGGCGAGATCCTTAACATGACCGGCGACAAGGCGTCAATTCAGGTTTATGAAGAGACCTCCGGCCTTGGCCCCGGCGCCGTCGTTGAAACTACCGGTATGCCGATGTCAGTTGAGCTTGGCCCCGGTATGCTCGACAATATCTATGACGGCATCCAGCGCCCCCTGCCCGAGATGCGCGCCCTCTCCGGCGACTCCATCACCCGCGGCACCGACGTTCCCGCGCTCAACCGCGAGAAGAAGTGGGACTTCGTCCCCGTCGCAAAGCTGGGCGACAAGGTCATTGCGGGCGACGTGCTCGGCACCGTGCAGGAGACCAGCGCCATACTCCACAAGATAATGGTGCCCTACGGCGTGTCCGGCGAGGTCGTCAGCCTGAACGCAGGCGAGCACGTCGTCACAGACGTAGTCGCCGTTGTTCGTGATGCAAAGGGCGTTGACCACGAGCTGACCATGATCCAGCGCTGGCCCGTCCGTATTGCCAGACCCTACACCAAGAAATACGTCCCCAGCCGCCCCATGAACAGCGGCCAGCGTATCATAGACACTCTGTTCCCAATCGCAAAGGGCGGTACCGCGGCAGTCCCCGGCCCCTTCGGTTCCGGCAAGACCGTTGTACAGCACCAGCTGGCGAAGTGGTCGGACGTCGATATCGTTATCTACATAGGCTGCGGCGAGCGCGGCAACGAGATGACCGACGTTCTTATGGAGTTCCCCGAACTCAAGGACCCGCGCAACGGCGAGCCTCTGATGAAGCGCACCGTTCTCATCGCAAACACCTCTGATATGCCCGTCGCGGCACGTGAAGCCTCGATATACACCGGCATCACGATAGCCGAGTACTTCCGCGACATGGGCTACGACGTGGCCGTTCTGGCGGACTCCACCTCCCGCTGGGCTGAGGCTTTGCGTGAGATGTCCGGCCGTCTGGAAGAGATGCCCGGTGAAGAGGGCTACCCCGCCTACCTCGCCTCCCGTCTGGCTCAGTTCTATGAGCGCGCGGGCGTTGTCGAGTGTCTGGGCGCCGACGACCGTCAGGGCTCCGTCACCGCAATCGGCGCCGTTTCTCCTCCGGGCGGCGATATTTCCGAGCCTGTCTCTCAGGCGACGATGCGTATAGTCAAGGTGTTCTGGGCGCTTGACTCCAGCCTTGCCTATGCCCGCCACTTCCCGGCAATCAACTGGCTGACCTCCTACTCGCTGTATATGGACACTCTGGCTCCCTGGTACACCGAGCAGTTCGGCGAGGGCTACATGGCCAACCGCACCAAGTCCATGCACATCCTTCAGGAGGAGAGCGAGCTGCAGGAGATCGTCCGTCTTGTCGGTCAGGACGCACTGTCCCCGGCTGACAGACTCACCATGGAGACCGCGAAGATGATCCGCGAAGACTTCCTCCAGCAGAACGCCTTCGTCGATGAGGACGCATATTCCTCCTACGCCAAGCAGTATCGGCTCCTTGACATCATCCTGCACTATGACGAGCTTTGCCGCGAGGCTCTGACCAAGGGCGCGGACATGAACGCACTCTTCGTCATCAGCGCGCGCGAGAAGATCGGCCGCGCAAAGATGGCGGACGCAGTCTCCTTTGCCGCAGACTACGACGAGATCGAAGCGCTGATGAATAAGGAGATCGATGAAGTCATTGCCGGAGGTGAGGACGCATGATTAAAGAGTATAAGACTATAAGAGAGATCGCAAGCCCGCTGATGGTCGTCGATCAGGTCGAAGGCGTCACTTATGATGAGCTGGCCGAGATCGAACTGCCCAACGGAGATGTCCGCCGCTGCAAGGTGCTTGAGGTCGAGGGCAACAAGGCTGTCGTCCAGCTGTTTGAGTCCGCGCAGGGCATCAACCTTGCGCAGTCCAAGGTTCGCTTCCTTGGCCATCCGCTGGAGCTGGCGGTTTCCGAGGATATGCTCGGCCGCGTCTTCAACGGCATGGGTCAGCCCATCGACGGCGGCCCCGACATTCTTGCCGAGGCGCATCTGGACATCAACGGCCTGCCGATGAATCCGGCCGCCCGCGCCTATCCCGCAGAGTTTATACAGACCGGCGTTTCCACCATCGACGGCCTGAACACTCTGGTTCGCGGCCAGAAGCTGCCGATATTCTCCGGCTCCGGCCTGCCCCACGCCGCGCTCGCCGCGCAGATCGCGCGTCAGGCGAAGGTTCTGGGCGACAACGAGACCTTCGCCGTCGTGTTCGCCGCTGTCGGTATCACGTTTGAGGAGTCCGAGTACTTCATCAACGACTTCCGCCGCACCGGCGCTATCGAGCGTACCGTCGTATTCTCGAACCTCGCGAATGACCCGGCAGTTGAGCGTATCGCAACTCCGCGTATGGCGCTGACCGCTGCCGAGTACCTCGCCTTCGAGAAGGACATGCAGGTTCTCGTCATCATCACCGATATCACCAACTACGCTGAGGCTCTGCGTGAGGTCTCCGCGGCAAAGAAGGAAGTTCCCGGCCGACGCGGCTACCCCGGCTACCTGTACACCGACCTTGCGACCATGTATGAGCGCGCAGGCCGCCGTCAGGGCAAGAAGGGCTCCATTACCATGATTCCCATCCTGACCATGCCTGAGGACGACAAGACTCACCCCATCCCCGACCTGACCGGCTACATCACCGAGGGTCAGATAATTCTCAGCCGTGAGCTGCACCGCAAGGGCATAGTTCCTCCTGTGGACGTTCTGCCGTCCCTGAGCCGCCTGAAAGATAAGGGCATCGGCGTCGGCAAGACCCGTGAGGATCACTCCGGTACAATGAACCAGCTCTTCGCCGCATACTCCCGCGGCAAGGACGCGAAGGAGCTCATGACCATACTCGGCGAGGCCGCTCTGTCCGATGACGATAAGCTCTTTGCAAAGTTTGCCGACGAGTTTGAAAAGGTCTATGTCAGCCAGGGCAACACCACCAACCGCAGCATTGAGGAGACGCTGAACATCGGCTGGGAGCTGCTGAGCATTCTCCCGCGCCGTGAGCTGAAACGTATCAAGCCCGAAATGATCGACAAGTACATGCCCAAGAAGTAAAAACCCAAAATTATTTACGGAGGTGATGCTTTTTGGCGAGTACCGCAATAACTCCGACCAGAATGGTGCTCAACCAGCTCAAGGGCCGTCTCAAGACTGCCCGAAGAGGCCATAAGCTGCTCAAGGACAAGCGCGATGAGCTGATGCGTCAGTTCATGGACGTCGTGAAGCTCAATAAGCAGCTGCGTCTGAAGGTCGAGGAAGGGCTGACCGCCGCGTTCTCGTCCCTTCAGGTGGCAAGCGCCATCATGTCCCCGGAGATGCTCGAGCAGGCGCTGATGTATCCGCGCCAGAGCGTCGAGTTGGGGCTGGAGTTTAAGAACATAATGAGCGTCAACGTGCCGCGTTACAGCTTCCATACCAAGAATAACGACCCGTCCGAAATCTATCCCTACGGTTTCGCGCAGACCTCCGGCGAGCTGGACGATGCGCTGGATAAGATGGCGAGGGTGTTTGAGGATATGCTGGAGCTGGCTCAGGTCGAGAAGACCATGCAGCTTCTCGCGGAGGAGATCGAAAAGACCCGCCGCCGCGTCAACGCGCTGGAGTACGTCATGATACCGGAGCTTGAGGGCAATATCAAGTATATTTCCATGAAGCTCGAGGAGAATGAGAACTCCACAAAGGTTCGTCTGCTGAAGGTAAAGGAAATGGTTCTTCAGGACGCGCATAATTACAAGCAATAAGCCAATAAAGCAGCCGCCCCGACGGGATCCCGTCGGGGCGGTTTTTTGTGGTTTCGATGTATTTTGACGATGTGATGCGAAGTTTTTGCCGCCCCTCTTGTCGCCCCCTTTTAGGTAGTGCAACGGCGGCGAAAATTTGCCTTGCTGTACCGCGGCACCCATCCCTTGGCGCCCCTTCTAGGGGAGCTGGCGCAAAGCGCCTGAGGGGTCGCCAGTGTACGGAAATTGCCGATAGGGAAAAGAAAGAGCAGGGGATAGAATACATGTGTCATTCCCCCTAAAGGGACAGGCGGCAGATTAATGAATCGTGGTATGCCGCCGTCGCGCTGAGCGAAGCGATGTGGGAATCCGTTTCTCTTTGCAGTAGCAGTATGTTTTCGTGCGGCGTTAGGGGACGCGGATTGCCACGACCGGTGTGCGCACCGGTCTCGCAATGACAAGTTGGTTTGGATCAAGCGCATCGATTTTTCATGCGTTGAGAACAGTAGACAACGGGACGGCCACTGTGCCGTCCCGCTGTCATAAGAAAACGGTATAAGATTTTGCCCCGTCAGCCGGAAGCCTTGCAGTTCCAATCATTGACGGTGAGCCTGATTATGGTCAGGCGCTCCAGCGCGCGGGGATCGAAGCTCCAGTCCGCCTTGCCGGAATAATGCCGCATTATCAGCCCCAGCGCATGGAGCTTCTCATCTCTGTCCGTGACAGGAGCGGCGTGGCCGCGCCCCATGACGCAGCCGTACGAATACGAAAAAGCGCAGGCGATATCGGCGGCGCTGAGCGCATGGCTGCAGTCCATTTCAAACGAGACGTCGGCGCCGGAGCCTATCAGATCGAGCTTCCGCCCCTCGGCTGCGCAGTGAAAATATAAAGTGAGCGCGCTGCCCGCGTCCTCAAAGCCGAAGTTCATCGGCACAATGTAAGCCTCGCCGTTATCGACAAGGCCAAGGCGGCAGCAATCGCACTCGGCGACGATCTCAAGCATCTTCTCTCGGTCGGTTATCTCTCTGTCTCTGCGTCTTATTCAGCGCCCTCCCGTGTGTTTATTCTATAAGCTCCTCCGCATCCTCAACGTATAGCTCCTCGCAGTCGCTCTGCGCCTGCCTGAGTATGTCCGCCGCCTGCCCGAAGTTCAGGCTTTCAAGTGCGTTGAGCGAATCGGTGATGCTATTGAACAGCGAAAGATACATCTTTTTATAATCCATTATTTTATCCTCCCAAACGGCGTTTCGTACGTTTATGTAACGTATTTTAGCTCAGAATATATGCTAATGTCAAGTAAAATACGTTATATAAACGTGGTGACGCTGAATGAAAAAGATTGCCCTCGACAACAATAAGAACGTTGTTTCCAAGAGCCTGCGGCTGTGCCGCGTCAGGTGCGGGATGACGCAGAGCGAGCTTGCGGCGAAGCTTCAGACGCTGGGGATAAACATGGATCAGCAGATGCTCAGCAAGATCGAGAACAACTCCCGCATGGTGACGGACTATGAGCTGGCCGGAATGTGCCTTGCGCTGCGCGTGAGTCCGGCGGAGCTGCTGACGGATTTCTTCCGCGAATACTCGGAGCAGTAACGGGAAAGCACAAACAGAAGCAAAAAGGTGCATCTTCTGCAATTACAAATTGCCGCCGGAGCAGATATAATATAATTATAAAATAGCGTAAATTTTATAATGAGGTGGACAATATGCAGTATGGCCATTTTGACAATAAAAGCCGCGAATACGTGATAGACCGCGTCGATCTGCCCGTGTCGTTGACAAACTATATCGGCGTGGGGGACATGTACGGCGTGTTCAACCACACGGCGGGCGGATACCTTCTGTACAAGACCCCCAGAATACCACCGCATCACGCGTTTCCGCCCGAACGGCGTGCCGATGGACGGCCCAGGGCACTATATCTACATCCGTGACGACGAGACCGGCGACTACTGGAGCGTTTCGTGGCAGCCGGTGGGGCGCGACATGGCGAAATACTCGTGCCGCCACGGGCTGAGCTACGTGAAATATCTCTGCGATTACAGCGATATCCACGCCGAACAGACCCTTTTCGTCGCAATGGACGACCCTGTAGAGCTCTGGAATCTGACGCTGTGCAACGACAGCGGCAGGCCGCGCAGGCTCTCGGTATACTCCTACTGCGAGTTCAGCTTCCACCAGATAGACATGGACAACCGCAACTTCCAGATGAGCCTTTACGCCGCGGGCAGCAGCTATGCCGACGGCATAATCGAGCACGAGCTGCACTATGAGGAGAACGGCTTCCAGTTCTTTGCCGCCGACTTCGAGCCAGACGGCTTCGACTGCCTGCACGACGATTTCATCGGTGCGTACTTCACCGAGCGCGACCCGCAGAGCGTAGTCTCCGGCGAGTGCCGCGGCAGATTCGAAAACGGCGGGAACCACTGCGGCGTGCTGAAAAAACGCCTGACGCTCGCGCCCGATGAGGACGCGCGGCTGATATTCATGCTGGGCGAGGGCGGCCGCGAGACCGGCCGTGCGATGCGCGAAAAGTATACTGCGGCGCGCGTGGACGACGATTTCCGCCGCCTTGCGAAATTCTGGGACGATAAGCTCAGCTGCCTTCAGATATCAACGCCCAATGAGGGCATGAACACCGAAATAAACATCTGGAACCTCTACCAGAGCGAGATAAACGTCATGTTCTCGCGCTTCACATCGTTCATCGAGGTCGGCGGGCGCGTCGGCCTCGGCCGTGAGACCGACGCGGAGAAATATTCCGCGCTCGCGGTGGACGTGAAGGAAAAATGCGAAAGCGTGCTGTGGGACAGCGAATGGTACATCCGCGGCATCACTGCCGACAACCGCAAAATCGGCACACAGACCGACGAGGAAGGGCGCGTGCACATGGAGACGAACACATGGGCGGTGCTCTCTGGCGCGGCGGCGCGCGAGCGCGGGATAAAGGCCATGGACAGCGTGGACGAGTATCTCTACACCGACTTCGGCCTTATGCTCAACGCCCCCTGCTACACCAAGCCCGACGACGGCATCGGCTTCGTCACGCGGGTCTACCCCGGCCTCAAAGAGAACGGCGCGATATTCAGCCACCCGAACCCGTGGGCGTGGTGCGCCGAGGCTGTTCTGGGGCGCGGAAGCCGCGCAATGAAATTTTATAATGCCTTGTGCCCCGCGCTGCAAAATGATAAAATAGAGATACGCCAGTCGGAACCCTATTCCTACTGCCAGTTCGTCGTCGGCAGGAGCCACACGGCCTTCGGCCGCGCGCGGCACCCGTTCATGACCGGCTCCGCGGGCTGGGCGTATTACGCCGCGACGCAGTACATCCTCGGTGTAAGGCCGGATTTCGACTGCCTGCGCGTCGATCCCTGCGTCCCCGCCGACTGGAAGGAGTTTTCCGTGACGCGAAAATGGCGCGGCGGCGTGTATAATATCCATGTCGTGAACCCCGACGGAGTCGAAAAGGGCGTGCGGGAGATAATTGCCGACGGCAGAAAAGTTGACGCACTGCCGGTGATACCGGCCGGAAATATATGCAATGCGGAAATTATAATGGGGTGAAAAAGATGATAAAATTTGGCACCGGCGGATGGCGCGCCATCATCGCCGACGATTTTACCAAGGCGAATATCCGCCTGCTCACGGCGGGACTGTGCGAGCTGATGCTCAAGGAGGGCCACGCCGGAGCCGAGATATGCGTCGGCTATGACCGGCGCTTCCTCTCCAAGGAATCCGCGCACTGGGCGGCGGAAGTCCTCGCGGGCTACGGGTTCAGGGTGTATATGGTCAACCGCTCCTCGCCCACGCCGCTTATGATGTTCGTCGTCAAGACGCACGGCATGCCATACGGCATGGCCGTCACGGCGAGCCACAACCCCGCAATATATAACGGCATCAAGGTGTTCACCGCCGGCGGCCGCGACGCGGACAGAACCGTCACCGCGAAGATCGAGGCCGAGATCGAAAAGCTCACCGAGGCCGACGTCAGGAGCGTCGACTACGACAAGGCGCTGGCCGATGGAACCATCGGCGAATATAATCCATCCAACGAGTATATTGACAGCATCCTGGCCGCGATAGACGTCGAGGCCATAAAGAAGGCGCAGCTGCGCATAGCGCTCGACCCGATGTACGGCGTGAGCCAGACCTGCCTAAGCATGATACTCATGACCTGCCGCTGCGACCTTGAGATAATCCATGACAGGCACGACACTCTCTTCGGCGGCAAGCTGCCCGCACCGAACGAGGAGACGATGGGGCCGCTGTCGGCGGTCGTGCTGGACAGATACCGCTGCGACCTCGGCATCGCGACCGACGGCGACGCGGACAGGCTCGGCGTCATCGACGACGAGGGCAAATTCGTCCACCCGAACAAGCTGCTCGTGCTGCTGTACTACTACCTTGTGAAATACCGCGGCTGGAGCGGCCCATGCGTCAGGAATAATTCCACCACGCATCTGCTCGACCGCGTGGCCGAAGGGCTGGGGCAGAAGTGCTACGAGGTGCCGGTCGGCTTCAAGTGGGTCTCCGCGAAGATGACGGAGACGGACGCGATAATCGGCGGCGAAAGCTCCGGCGGCCTTGCCGTCAAGGGGCATATCTCCGGCAAGGACGGCATCTACGCCGCGTCCCTGCTGGTGGAGATGTTGGCCGTCACAGGGAAGAAGCTCTCGGAGCTGTACCGCGAGATATGCGAGCTTTACGGCGAGCTTGCCTACGCCGAGGCGTCGTTCACAATGACGCACGAGCGCAAGGCCGAGCTTCAGAAGTACCTCTTCGAGGACATGGCCTGCCCCGACTTCGGGGACGGCGTGGATCATATCAGCCGCGAGGACGGCTGCAAGGTCTATTTCAAGGACGGCAGCTGGGTCATCTGTCGCTTCTCCGGCACGGAGCCGCTGCTGCGCATGGCGGCCGAGGCCGAAACGAAGGAGAAGGCCGACGGGTATATAGATACCTGGAAGCGCTTCCTTTCACTGCAACATCAAACTCAAAAGCCGCTATAAGGCGCTGCAGTCGCAGATAAACCCGCATTTCCTGAATAACCCGCTTGAGATAATCAACTGGGAGGCGAGACTGGCAGATAACGAGCAGGTCTGCTCGATGATCGAGGCGCTCTCCACAATGCTCGACGCCGCCGTCGGGCGCGATGGGCGCTCGCAGGCGCCGCTGTCGGAGGAGCTGAAGTATGTTGACGCGTATCTGTATATCACCAAGGAGCGCCTCGGCGAGCGGCTGACGGTCAGCCGCGAGATAGAGAAGTCCATGCTCGGCTGCCAGATACCGCGGCTCATGCATTCCTCCAATACGAATTTGCAACTGGAATCCATCTTTTTCTCATTGCCGATTCAATCTATTGGGTGACGCGAACTCAAAGGCTCAACCTGCTCAAATCGAACGCTGCAATAAGGGGATGGCTGCCAGCCTTTCAGTCGGACATATAAGCCCAAGGAGCGAATAGTCAGCCAGTTGCTCCCCTTATTGTAGCTTAGGCATGAGACGGACAGGAAAGCCGGACTGGCTATCCGGCTTTCCTGTCCAAATTTATTGTAATATCTGTGAATAAATATATTGCTTTTCGTGGCGGCAAAAAATAACGGGTATCCGGCTCTCACCAGATACCCGTTATTCCGTTGCCAATCCCGCCTGACAGATGCTCATTTCGTAATTTCGGTCTAAACCTGTTTTACGAACACCCGTCTAATTCCGGCGCTTCGTTTTATGTTTTCCTGTTTCAGTCCATATATTTCCCTGCGAAGAAATCCTCCGGCAGACAGTTCGCGAACGCGGTATACAGCGCGGCGGGGCCAAGCTTGTAGGCCTCCGGCTCGCAGCGCATAACGCGGCTGACCGGAATGCCCTTCGAGAGCGAGAGGCGTATGGTCGTGCCAACGTTCTCGCGACTCTCGATATGCAGGCTGCCATTGTGTTTCTCCGCGACGGCGCGCACAAGCTCCAACCCAAGACCGGCGCCGTGGCTGAGATTTATCAGCTCCGGACTGCGCTCCACATCCCTGAACAGGGCGTTCATCGCGGCCTGCGGCATACCGCAGCCGTCGTCGGCGATGGAGAGGATGACGCTGTCGTTCCGGTCGAGAAGGCTTATGCTTATCCGCGTTAGCCCCGAGGCATGCTCGATGCAGTTTGAGATCACGTTGGTCACGGCCTGCTGCAAAAGCTCGCGGTCGGCGGAGATCTCAATATGTTCGGGCAGATTCAGGCTGAAATCGATCTCGCCGAACAGCTCGCGCGTCTCGTCTGCAATGTTCGCGCACAGACCGGAGATGTCAAGCGCGACGGGCTGGAACGGGCAGCTGCCGTATGCGAGGCTGTGCAGCGTCGAAATATTCCCGAACATGTGGGAAAAGACGTAGTACGAACGCGTGGCGCTGATAAAACATTTCAGCAGATCGTCGTCTCCGAGCTGCTCGGCGCGGCTGCGGCCGATGCTGCACGCGAGGTTTATGCTCATCAGCGTGCTGCGCGCAGCACCGAGGAACGCGTCGTTCAGCATGGGCTTGCGGGTGCTTGTCGGCGTGATGAATACTATCTGCCCTTCGCCCATCGGGGCGACCCGAATGGCGTACCGCGCGCCGCCGATGCTCACCTCCGAGATGTAGCTCGCCGCCTGCGAGCCGGAGGCTTCGCTGCCGATGACGGAGCGGAGATTCTGCCCGACGCAGGCGCTGCCGAAAATGCGCTTGGCTTCCGTGCTGGCCGATACGATTTTTGCGCGCCTTACGTATAGCGCGGCTTCATTGGTTAGCGCGAGGAACTGTTCTGCGATCTGATCCATATGCTGCAAGCTCCGTTCTGCCGTCATGCGGCGTTTTATTTCCGAATAATTGCCGGTACGCGTCCGGCTCGTTTGCTCCATTCTAACAAATCTCAACAAAATATACAATATCAAGCTTGAAAAAAGGCGAAAAAAGGCTAAATTTTCAGCACTTTTTTGGCAAAAATAGATAGGCGGAAATATTGATTTTTGTTGATATTTTATGTTACAATTTAGACGGTCAGCAGGGGAACTTATCCTCGTGCTGAAATGAGACTTTCGTTTATTATTTATTATGGAGGATACTAATATGATCAAAGTTGGCATCAATGGTTTCGGCCGCATCGGCTCTCTGGCTTTCAGAGCAGCTATCAAGTCTGACGACATCGAGGTCGTTGCAATCAACGCTCCCGGTCATCCCGCAAGCCAGCTGGCCTATTCCGTGAAGTACGACACCGTCCACGGCCGTTTCGACGGTACCGTCGAGGCCTGCGACGAAGAGAGCGTTCTCGTCGTTGACGGCAAGAAGGTCAAAGTCCTTTCCGATAACAAGTACCGTGATCCCGCTCTCATTCCCTGGGGCGAGCTTGGCGTAGAGTACGTTCTGGAGTGCACCGGCCGCTTCCTCACCAAGGAAGCCGCACAGCCCCATATCGACGCCGGCGCAAAGGTCGTCGTTATGTCCGGCCCTGCAAAGGATGACACCCCGATGTTCGTCTGCGGCGTCAACCTCGAGAAGTACACCCCTGACATGCAGTTTGTTTCCAACGCTTCCTGCACCACCAACTGCCTGGCTCCCATGGCAAAGGTTCTCAACGACAACTTCGGCATCGTCGAAGGCCTGATGACCACCGTTCACGCCTCCACCGCCACCCAGTCCGTCGTTGACGGCTTCTCCAAGAAGAACTGGAGACTCGGCCGCTCCATCTACAACAACATCATCCCCACCTCCACCGGCGCTGCAAAGGCAGTCGGCAAGGTCATCCCCGAGCTGAAGGGCAAGCTGACCGGCACCTCCATGCGTATCCCCTCCGGTGACGTCTCCATCGTTGACCTGACTGTCCGCCTCGAGAAGGCCGCTTCCTACGATGAAATCTGCGCGGCAATGAAGGCTGCTTCCGAAGGCTCCATGAAGGGCGTTCTGGAGTACGTTGACGAGGAAGTTGTTTCCTCCGACTTCAAGACCGATGCTCACACCTCCATCTTCGACGCAAAGGCCGGCCTCGCCCTGAACGACAACTTTGTCAAGCTCATGGCTTGGTACGACAACGAGTGGGGCTTCTCCAACAAGATGCTCGACCTGACTCGCCACATGGACAAGGTTCGCAAGGCATAATTTGCTCTGCGAAAAGCAAACAAAACATCTCTTACACCGCATTCCGTCTGGAATGCGGTGTTATTTTATCTGCTCATAGGGTCAGAAGAGAAATTTATATATAATATTGTACAAAATGTGAATTTTATAAAACATCGGCGCAGAAGCTATTGACAGAATCGTGCGCGGGTGGTATATTAGCACTCGAAAGGTAAGAGTGCCAACAGTCCGGAAAAGCGAGTGCTAAACGGTGGATATTGAAATGGTCATAAGCGATAGGAAAAAGAAAATACTTGCCGCTGTGGTCGACGAATATATCAAGACCGCGGAGCCTGTCGGCAGCAAGGCCATCGCGCAGCACGCAGGGCTTGGCTGCTCGTCGGCGACGATACGCAACGAGCTTGCGGAGCTTGTGGCGCTGGGCTATCTCGAACAGCCGCACACCTCTGCCGGCCGTGTGCCCACCCCGCTGGGCTACCGGATGTACGTCAACGAGCTGATGGAAAAGCAGAAGCTCTCTCTGGAGGAGACGGAGGAGATGAACCGCCGTATGAACCAGAAGATGCAGCAGCTTGACGACACGATCAGCGACGTGAGCAAGCTCGTTTCCCAGCTCACCGACCTCCCCGCGCTGGCGCTGACAAGCCAGACCGCGGTGACGATCCGCAGGTTCGACTTGATATATGTTGACGCGAACACCTTCATAATCGTTGTGATGCTCAGCAGCAACAGCGTCAAAAACCGTCTGGTGCATCTGCCCATCTCCGTTGACCAGAGCATGGTGCAGAAGCTGGCGACGCTCTTCAATGCCAGCTTCACCGGCATCACCGCCGACCAGATAACCCCGCTGCTGATAAGCTCGACCGAGCGCGCTGCGGACGATACGATGGGGCTTGCAAGCGTGATCGCCGCCTTTGCGATAGAAGTCCTGACTGAGGCCAACACCCCCTCTGCATACATCTCCGGCGAGAACCGGCTGCTGAGCCAGCCGGAGTTCCGCGATCCGGATAAGGCGCATCGCCTGATGAGCTATCTGTCCGGCGGCGGATACATCCTTCCTCCCAGCGAGAGTATGGGCGGAACCGACGAGGTGCGAGTCCTCATCGGGCCGGAAAATGTGGCCGAAGAGCTGAAGGACTCAAGCGTGGTCATCGCAAGCTACGACGCGGGCGACAACACGCGAGGGCTTATCGGCGTCGTCGGGCCGACAAGGATGGACTATTCCGCAGTGGCCGCGAAGCTCAGCTTCCTCGCCGCGGGTCTGTCCAAGCGGCTTGGCGGAGGAGAAGCCCCGCCGGAGGGGCTGCATAACAAGCTGATAATTAAGGGAGATGATCCGAATGGCAGATAATAAGGACGAAAAGAAGACCGCTCCCCAGCAGGAGCAGGAAGTAAAAGAAGAGGTCAAGGAAGAGACCAAGTCCGCCGAAGTTCCGGAGGAGACGAAGGACGAGGAGAAGGATAAGAAGTCCAAAAAGGACGAGAAAAAGGCCGAAAAGAAGGAAGAGAAGAAACCCTCTCAGGCCGATGAGCTCAAGACCGCGAACGACAAGTATCTCCGCCTGATGGCCGAGTATGACAACTACCGCAAGCGCAGCCAGAAGGAAAAAGAGGGGCTGTACGGCGACATCAAGTCCGACACCGTCTCGAAGTTCCTTCCCGTGTATGACAATCTGGTTCGCGCACTGGCGCAGAGCACGGAGGACGAGGCTTACCGCAAGGGCGTTGAGATGATAATGAATCAGTTTAACACCACGCTCGAAAAGCTCGGCGTGAGCCGCATCGAGAGCCTCGGCCAGAAGTTCGACCCCAGCCTCCACAACGCAGTGATGCATGTGGACGACGAGGAAAAGGGCGAGAACGAGATCGTTGAGGTCTTTCAGGAAGGCTTCAAATACGGCGAAAAAGTCATCCGCTTCGCCATGGTGAAGGTTGCGAATTAGCCTTCACGTTGAATCAGGACTCAGCAGCGCGAGCTGTTAAGTTATATATTTAATCTCAGTATAAAATTAATTCTTATATAATGGAGGAAATCAATTATGAGTAAAATCATTGGCATAGACCTCGGTACTACTAACAGCTGTGTTGCCGTTATGGAAGGCGGCGAGGCAGTCGTCATCCCCAACGCTGAAGGCGCACGTACAACTCCGTCCGTCGTTGCATTCGCAAAGACCGGCGAGCGTATGGTTGGCCAGGTAGCAAAGCGTCAGGCCATCACTAACCCCGATCGCACCATCTCCTCCATCAAGCGCGAGATGGGCTCCGATTACAAGGTGAATATAGACAACAAGGCATACACCCCGCAGGAGATTTCCGCAATGGTTCTGCAGAAGCTGAAATCCGACGCCGAAGCATACCTCGGCCAGACCGTGACCGATGCCGTCATCACCGTCCCCGCATACTTCACTGACGCACAGCGTCAGGCGACCAAGGACGCAGGCCGCATCGCCGGTCTCGACGTCAAGCGTATCATCAACGAGCCGACCGCGGCTGCTCTGGCCTACGGTCTGGATAAGGAAAAGGCCGATCAGAAGATCATGGTCTACGACCTCGGCGGCGGCACCTTCGACGTGTCCGTGCTGGAGATCGGCGACGGCGTCATCGAAGTTCTGGCCACCGCGGGCAACAACCGTCTGGGCGGCGACGACTTCGACGCATGCATCACCAAGTACCTCGTCGATGAGTTCAAGAAGACCGAAGGCATCGACCTGAGCACCGATAAGGTCGCAATGCAGCGTCTGCGTGAGGCTGCCGAGAAGGCGAAGGTCGAGCTGTCCGGCGTGACCACCTCTAACATCAACCTCCCGTACATCACCGCTGATGCTACCGGCCCGAAGCACCTCGATGTTACCCTGACCCGTGCAAAGTTCAACGAGCTGACTCATCACCTCGTCGAAAAGACCGTCGGCCCCGTGAAGCAGGCTCTGTCCGACTCCGGCCTGAAGCCCAGCGATATCTCCAAGGTTCTGCTGGTCGGCGGCTCCAGCCGTATCCCCGCAGTTCAGGAGATGGTCAAGACCCTGATCGGCAAGGAAGGCTTCAAGGGCATCAACCCCGATGAGTGCGTCGCTATCGGCGCGGCCATTCAGGGCGGCGTTCTCGGCGGCGACGTCGAGGGCATCCTCCTGCTGGACGTCACTCCGCTGTCCCTCGGCATTGAGACCCTCGGCGGCGTGTGCACCAAGCTCATCGAGCGCAACACCACCATCCCCACCAAGAAGAGCCAGATCTTCTCCACCGCCGCTGACAACCAGACCTCCGTTGAGGTCAACGTCCTTCAGGGTGAGCGCGAGATGGCGGCTTACAATAAGAGCCTCGGCCGCTTCCATCTGGACGGCATCGCTCCGGCTCGCCGCGGCGTTCCTCAGATCGAAGTCACCTTTGATATCGACGCGAACGGCATCGTGAACGTCTCCGCAAAGGATCTCGGCACCGGCAAGGAGCAGCACATCACCATCACCTCCTCCACCAACATGTCCAAGGAAGACATCGACAAGGCCGTCAAGGAGGCCGAGATGTACGCTGCCGAGGACGCAAAGCGCAAGGAAGAGATCGACGTCCGCAACCAGGGCGACCAGATGGTCTACCAGACCGAAAAGACCCTCAACGAGATGGGCGACAAGCTCGACGCCGCCGACAAGAGCGAAGTCGAGAGCAAGCTCACCGCGCTCAAGACCGCACTGACCGGCACCGACACCGCAGCCATCAAGGCCGCGACCGAGGAGCTGACTCAGGCCTTCTACAAGGTCAGCGAGAAGATGTATCAGGCGGCAGGCGGCGCACAGGGCGCAGGCTTCGACCCGAACCAGGCAGCAGGCGGCGCACAGGGCGGCACCAGCGGCAACGGTCAGGATTACTACGACGCGGACTACACCGTAGTTGACGACGACAAGAAGTGATTTTCCCCCGGCGAAATAACCCATTGAGGCGAGGAACTATCCCCGCCTCAATGGTGCGTAATTAGGAGTCCAAGATATGGCAGAAAAACGAGATTACTACGAGGTGCTCGGCCTGCAAAAGGGCGCCACGGCAGATGAGATAAAAAAAGCATACCGCAAACTTGCCAAGGAGAACCACCCCGACCTCCATCCGGGCGATAAAGCCTGTGAGGAGCGGTTCAAGGAGATCAACGAGGCGTACGAGGTGCTGTCGGACGACGATAAGCGCGCGAAGTATGACCAGTACGGCCATGCGGCCTTTGATCCCAGCGCGGGCTTTGGCGGCGGCGCAGGCTTCGGCGGCTTTGGCGGCTTCAGCGATTTCGGCGACCTTGGCGATATATTCGGAGACATATTCGGCTTCGGCGGCGGCGCGAGCCGCAACCCGAACGCGCCGCGCAAGGGCGACAACATACGCGTTCAGCTCAACGTCAGCTTTGAGGAGGCCGCTTTCGGTTGCAAGAAGGAAGTCACCGTCGGCCGCGTCGAGCAGTGCCCGGACTGCAAGGGCAACGGCTGCGCGCCGGGGACGACGCCTGAGGTCTGCCCCGACTGTAAGGGCACCGGCAGCGTCCGCACGACGCAGCGCACCCCCTTCGGTATGGCGCAGTCGACCGCGCCGTGCTCCAAGTGCAGAGGCACGGGCAAGATAATCCATCAGCCCTGCCCCACCTGCCGCGGCATGGGCAATATCCGTAAGCAACATAAGATAAGCGTCAGCGTCCCCGCCGGTATCGACGACGGACAGACCATATCCCTGCGCGGACAGGGCAATTCCGGTGCGAACGGCGGCCCGCAGGGCGACATGCTCGTCACCATAATCGTCCGCCCGCACGCGAGATTCGAGCGCGACGGCAGCTCCGTTCTGCTGGAGCAGGAGATAAGCTACGCGCAGGCGGCGCTCGGCGCGGAGATAGAGGTGCCGACGCTGGACGGCAAGGTCAAGCTTACCATCCCTGAGGGGACGCAGCCGGACGCGGTGTTCCGTATGCGCGGCAAGGGTATTCCGTACCTGCGCGGCAGCGGGCGCGGCGACCAGTTCGTCACGATACGCATAGCGGTGCCGAAGAATCTGACGAGCGCGCAGAAAGAGCTGCTGCGTCAGTTCGCCGCGACGACCGGCGAGGCCGACACGCTGAAAACCGGCTTGTTCAATAAAAAGAAAAAGTGAAGATAAGTAAATCACACCTATGGCGTCCTGCCGGATACCATAGGTGTGATTTTTTATTCCCTGCCGCTGAGCGCCAGCAGCTCCGCGATCACGCTGTCGAGCAGGGGGAGATACCTGCCGTCGATGCGGTTGAGCCGGTCGAGCCGCTCGGCGTCCTGCCCGCGCTGTTCCCCGAAGAGAACATAGTCGGCAGAGAGTCCGAGCACGTCGCATATCTTTATCAGCATCTTGACCGATATGCCAGTCCTGCCGCGCTCGACCTCGGCCATGTATGAGACGCTTACGTCCAGCAGCTCCGCGAACTTTTCGCGCGTGTAACCCATGGCCTCCCGCGCCTTCCTTATCCGCATATACATATACCATCACCTCAGCATATAGTATGAGTGATAGTGCGGCTTTAAAACATCAACCAATACTATATATAAAACATCTTGACTTGCTTGATGCTGGCTGGTATACTGAGTCCACGGAGTTCCGATAATTTACAGAGAAGGAGAAGAAAAATGGACGGAAACGAGAAGATCTTATCTGGTGAACATCCGGAGCAGGGGGGCGCGACGGCGGAAAAGAAACCCGGCGTTGGCGAGAGGATAAAGGCGTTTTTCACGGTCGAGAATCTGAAAACGCTATTCAGCCGCGAGAACCGCAAGAAGACTATCGCCGTTATTCTTGGCGTGATAGTGGTTATCGGCGTCGTCTGCGGGGTGATATCCTATAATAGCCCCGCATCCGTCGCCCGGCGCTATGTTAAAGCGAGGTACGAGTATGATTATAAGATCGTAGACAGTACACTTGTCGGTGGAAAGTATTATTGGTTTGGAGATGAAGATGAGCAGGAATGGCTTGAAGAACAGAGCAACTGGTATGACGAAGACTTTTTGAGCATGTCTGACTACTATAACTATGTGAAGACAGAACGCGACGATACCCTGTATGATGAATACGGCGAATATAAGATAACTACCCGCGTTTCAAAAGAGAAGGATGTCCGAGTAGGTAAGCTTCTTGACGATGATGACATTGTCGAAACACTTGACACGCTTGATATCGACGAGGGACGGGTCAAAGCGGCCAAGCTCGTAACCGTGAAGCTTCATGTTGTCGGAGAAGATGACAGCGATAGAGCTACCGTCGAGGTATGGCTTGCGAAGATCGGACTTGCGTGGAAGGTAATTGACTGGTATTACATACGATGAAGAATGCTCCCCCGACAGAGCTTATGACTCTGCCGGGGGAGCATATTCGTTAATAAACAATTTTTACACAAAAGCCTTTTCTTTGAGCCTTTGCATTGCCTCTTCGAGCAGTGAGTGCGGGAGGGCGAGGTTCATGCGGATCGTGTCCTTGAGCATGAAGGCTTCGCCGTCCTGCCAGATCACACCGGCGCGGACGCCGCGCTCCTGAAGCTCGCGTATCGTGACGCCGTGCTCGCGGCACCAATCGGCGCAGTCGAGATAGAGCATGTACGTCCCCTCCGGACGCATCACGCGGACGCCTTTGAAGTTATCGCGGATGAAATTGCAGGCGTATTCGTGGTTCGCGTCGATGACGCGGCACATCTCGTCCGCCCATTCCTCGCCCGCGGGGCTGTATGCGCCGAGCAGCGCGTGCAGCGAGAGCACGTTGCAGTCGTTATAATGGCTGACCTCGCTCTGCCGCACGACGCGGTCACGCAGGTATGTATTATAAATAATGTGGTAGCTGCCGATAAGCCCCGCGAGGGAGAAAGTCTTGCTCGGCGCGTAGAACGCCACTGTGCGCTCGCGCGCGTCCGCGGAGACGGACTGCGTCGGAATGTGCTTGTGCCCCGGCATGATGATGTCCGACCATATCTCGTCGGATATCACGAGGCATTCGTTCGCGGCGTAGACCTCCATCGCGCGCTCAAGTTCCCAGCGCTCCCACACGCGGCCGCAGGGATTGTGCGGCGAGCAGAGAATGGCAAGGTGGATGTGGTGCCGCTTAAGCTTGGCGTCCATATCGGCGTAGTCCATGCGCCAGACGCCGTTCTCGTCGCGCACGAGCGGGCTGTGAACGAGCACGCGCCCGTTGTCGGCCATCGTGCGCGTGAAGCCCACGTAGGTAGGGGAGTGGACGAGAATCTTCTCGCCCGGCGCGGTAAGCGCCTGCACGGCGGAGCTTACGCCGCCGAGGACGCCGTTCTCATAGCCGATATGCTCGCGCGAGAGCTTCGTGACGCCGTTGCGGCGCTGCTGCCACGAGATGATGCTGTCAAAATAGCTGTCCGGCAGGGAGAAATAGCCGAAGTTCGGCATCTCCAGCCGCTTCTCTATCGCTTCGATTATCGGCGGCGCGGCAGGGAAGCTCATGTCTGCGACCCACATCGGTATCTTCCGGACGTCGGGATCGGGCTGCACGTCGAATGGGACGGCGTCGGCGGCCAGAGAATCGCGCCCCGCGCGGTCAAGTATCGTTGTAAAATCGTATTTCATGGCTCAATTCAGGAAATCTCTGAGTTTCTTGGAACGGCTGGGGTGACGCAGCTTGCGCAGCGCCTTGGCTTCGATCTGGCGGATACGCTCACGCGTGACGTTGAACTCCTTGCCGACCTCCTCAAGCGTACGGGTGCGGCCGTCTACGATGCCGAAGCGCAGCTCCAGCACCTTTTTCTCGCGGGGCGCCAGCGTGTCCAGCACCTCTTCAAGCTGCTCGCGCAGCAGGGAGAAGCTCGCGGCCTCGCTCGGCTCGGACGCGTCCTCGTCGGGGATGAAGTCGCCGAGGTGGGAGTCCTCCTCCTCGCCGATAGGCGTTTCGAGGGAGACAGGCTCCTGCGCGATCTTGAGAATGTCGCGCACCTTCTCGACGGGCATGTTCATCTCCGCGGCTATCTCCTCGGCGCTGGGGTCGTGTCCCAGCTCCTGAAGCAGCTGGCGGGAGACGCGGATGGTCTTGTTGATGGTCTCGACCATGTGGACGGGGATGCGGATGGTACGCGCCTGATCGGCGATGGCGCGGGTGA
>OLPW01000820.1_pt1 | contig 35435 bp, 31 predicted proteins | sample 1672161 | NCBI WGS metagenome assembly OLPW01 (sample SAMEA3136654, study PRJEB25190) | human gut metagenome
AAGGAGAACATCTGCGCCCCACCCTTGTTTGTATATATACTAGCACAATCAAAGTACAAAGTCAATATATTTGCTTACAATCGTCAGACGACTTACGCCCCTCAAAAAGAACCTTAAATCGTACCAAACAAACCAAATTTCGGCATATAAAAAGAGCGTAAAACGACACCGCCAATGGGAGGGGCGTTCTACGCTCAAAGTTTTTCAAAACCCGTCTTATATTACTTCTTTATCTTAACTTTTTTCACCGTGCTCCACTTACCGTACACTTTTTTCTTTCCATTCATCTTATAGGCACGAACTCGAATGTAATATGTTTTTTTCTTTTTCAGTTTCTTAATGGTGTACTTGGTTTTCTTTGTCTGTACGCTTTTTTTCTTTTTGAACTTCTTGTTCATAGCATACTGAAGCTGATAGCCTTTGGCACCAGTGACTTTCTTCCACTTTACGGTAAGTTTCTTACCCTTTCCATTTTTAGCTGAGGTAAGTTTAACTTTGGAAGGTGCTTTTACTTTTACCGTTTTGCTTGATGTGGACTGCTTCTTTCCGGCATTTCCTGTTCCGGATGAAGAGGTCTGCGAATTGGTATTTGTATTCGTGTTTGTCTTTGCCTGATACAAAATCGCATAACTGTCGTTATTGGATTCGTCACAGTCACCCTCTGCCACATCCGCATGAAGCAGCATATAAACTGCCTGATTTGCATTGTATGACAAATCGCTCTTATTTACGGTAATGGTCTTTGTCACACGCTTCCATGGTTCAATGGAAATTTTTTCTGACGTATACAACTGCTTGGATTTCTTCTCATCACTGTAAAGTTTCAATGTAGTCGTTGCGGTGCGGTCGCTGACATTTTCTAAAGTTGCCGTGATAACCGCCTGACTGCCTTTTTCTTCTACCGTGTTTGTTAACCGGATATCCGATTTACCAACAGAAACGGACACCTGATTCTTTGTGAGGTCGGTCTGTCCTTTTGCATAGACATACACCGATGCAGTCTGCGGATTCGTCACATCCGACAAATCCATGTATGCCGTGCCGGATACCGTCTCGCCCGGCTGAACGGTCTGCGATATCGTCTTTTCAACCTCCGTACCATCTTCCAATTGAATCTTTACAATCAATTCATCAATCGGAGTTAATTCCGTATTGGTTGCATAATAGTGAACAGCGGTCAAATCATCCTCCACATCGTACTCATCAATGGAAGCACCTGCTAAGGTCAATTCGGTCTGCGGCGTTTTTGAAATCACAAGCAACTCATTTAAGTTTGTGCTCTGGTTCAATACATTGGCAGCAAACTCCCACTGACCGTCACTCTCCAACACAGGAGATAAATACTGGATTCGCTTGTCTTTTCCGGTATACACCGTAACCGGTTTTGAAAAACCATCCTCGGTTTTCATGGAAACTTTTACGCTTCCTTCGCCGGTCCCATCATCATTTGCAATCCATACAAATCCTTCGTAATCACCATTTTTACAGTAAATCGCAGAAGACGGAATACTGTTTTCACCATCGGTCAGATCTGTCCCTTCGCCATCCTTTAACTCGTACATCTTTCCATTACGGTTATAAAGCAGCTTGCCGTTCGCATACTGCAGTCCGGCAATGATTCCCTCGTCTTCCCCGGAAGCAATAAGCGTTTTATCTGCCTCATTACAAATCTGCGATTCTCCGTTTTCATTTTCCGTCAAATAAACGGCATGGTTTGCACCATCTTCTTCATAGACTGCATACTCTTTTACTTCTTTCGTCGTAGATGCAATCTCCTGCGCTTTGGAAGAACCGAGTGTCTGTCGGTAAATCGTAATCGTTCCTTCGTCCTCAACATAATCCTCGGAAAAGCTTCGAAGCCATGTAACGGCAGCACCGTTGCTTCCCTCACTGACTTTCGGCATCATATCCGTTTTATCGTTATTCGTAAGCTGTGTGGTCTGTGTAAATGTACCAGATGCCTCATCAAAAACGGCTGTCCAGATTTCCGATTTCTTTGCCACATCATTTAAAATGGTGTTGGCACCGTCACTTACGCTGCCTTCGATTTCCGACTTCTCCTTCTGCCATGCCAATACCAGTTTGCCATCTGCCACCGCCATGTCTGCATACATATCGGCGTATCCATCATCCAAAACCGCTTTTGGCGTTGTCCACGAGCCGTTTTTGCAGACCGAATACTGTAACACCGTACGGTTTAACTCACTGCGCTCACTGTCATATCCTTGGAAAATCATAACCTTCGTTCCATTGATTTCCCTAATAATCGGCAGCGAACTGGTGAGGATTCCGCTCTGTAAAGTCGATTCCGACATGCTGTCCGTCTGTCCGTTCTGCTTTAATTTTGCAATCGGCTGACTGGCTGCCTTGTGGTTCCATGCAGATGTTTTCTCTGCAAATGAATCATCAATCAAAGAACATGTCCAGCCGTCATTATTCTGATTGAATTTATTGGGATTTCCCCAAAATTTAAAGGTTGTACTTTTCAAATCATGCTGCCAATCCACCAGAAATGCACAGTACAAATGAATATATGCCGAGGCGGTTGCTGAGCAGGATGACTTTGGAAGAAACTGCACATCAACCTGCAATTTTCCTCCTACTCCTGCAGTTATAATCTTATTAATTCCATAGCCGCCTTCCAACGAGATTTCCGGTTTTAAACTCAGTTTTCCATCTAGCGTCCATTTCTTTGTGGAAAATGTATATTTCGGTCCCAATTGTCCTGCAATTTTTCCGCCACCTGCCAATGACGCATACCACGGTCCAATCGGTGACGCAAACTGCCAATTTGTACTTGCCTTCCAAGCCAATTCCGGTGCTATCTTGCCGGTGGAGGAAATCAGATTTCCATACTTATCGTATTCCTGTTCCATATATCCTACCGCAGATAAGCTTGGCTTCTTCTTAAATTTGCTCACTGAATAAGTAGACCTTTTTTCTGGAGCATACCGATATAACAAACCGGTAAGAGAAGCATATTTCTCTGCGTCATTCACGACCTGCTTGTATCTGCTCCACTCCGTTTTGGAATCCAGCATGTTGGTTTTACCAACACCGATTGCCATCTTCACGGAATAACTGCCATCCGCCTTTGTTTTCTGAGACAGTGTAACCGGAAATACCGATGCGCCTAAACTCCAGTTGGCAGGAAAGAATTCACTCACTTCCGCACTTAACTTTCCGGATTTGTTGGAACCAAGAGAAAGGTCGGCTCCCTTTGTAACAGTGCCAAGTGATTCATCACGGTCGGATACTACCGGTGGTTCTGTTGCAGCCGGTGTCGGTGTTGCCTGTGACGAGCCACCTCCCCCTTCCGAGGTAACTTTTCCTGCATAACTCCAAAGAGTAGAAGAGGAAAGATTTAAATGCAAAGCGGGTCGAACCGCAATAATATCCTTGTAGACATCATCAAGGCCATAGCCGTAGCCATTGTCACTCACACTGGATGCAAGATCACTATAGTCGCCCGGCGACCGCAGCCACCAACAGCCGTTCCCCTCGTACTCCGTACTCGTGGACGTCCACGCTCCGCACTCTTTTGCATATGCTGTATTTTTTGCTTCTCTTGTTTCGCTTTCGGTTCCAAACTCGCCATTAAATCCATAAGCCGTATTACTTGCTTCTGCAATGGACAAAAGATACACTTTATCTGTGGTATTCTCTCCACCTTCTGTATCATAATATGGATTGTCATCGTTCACAACTGTTGTATTTTTGATTGCCACCTGTTCCGCCGATGTAAATGCCGTATTTAAAAATGCATCATTCAACCAGGTACGAAGGGTACAGGTTGCCCATGTTACATCCGTAGATTTCTCGTTATACGGTTTAGCATCCAAGTTTTGGTCTGCCAGCAAAAAAGCATCATTTCCATTTACGGAAAGGACTCGCCATTTAATTGGTTCTTTTGTTGAACTGTTACTTTGATAGTAGTTTCCAAAATAGATACAATCCCATGTTGTTACACCATTTCCATCGGTGATTGGATTTTGCAAACTAACTGCTGCCTTAGCCGGTGTGGATTGCCCCAGCGTAATCTCGCACAGGGAAAGCACCATTACCAGTGCAAGTAATCCTGCCAGCAGACGTTTTGTTTTTCTTCTTTTCACAAAGATTCCTCCTTTTTTGCTTCATTTGATTTATGTTCTTTCGTCAAAACAAATTGGTAAATTACGTTTACAAAATTTACCATGCGGTATATGTCATATATTAACACATATCAAGGGGTGTTTCAATAAGTTTTGTGGAAAGTCCACCCCAACCATCAAAAAGCGTGAATAATTCATATTTTGGACATGATAAATCATGTTCATACTAATCACGCTATGCTAAAGTATAACTACTAGATTATATGAGGAGGGTTTATCATGAACATATTAAAAAAACAAACCATCAGCATCGGTTTATGCTTTGCGCTTGCCGTATCGACACTTAGTGCCTTTACTCCGGCAACGGCGGCTGCAAAAGCAAAACTGGTCAAAAAGAAACTTACATTAACCGTTGGACAAAAGAAAAAGATTGCGATAAAATCAAAAAAGAAAAAAGCAAAATATTCTTTCAAAGCTTCCAACAAAAAAGCTTCCGTAAGTAAATCCGGCGTTATCACGGCAAAAAAAGCCGGCAAAGTTAAAATTGCAGTAAAAGAGAAGTTGAAGAAAAAAACAAGAAAGGTGGGAACCATTACGGTTACTATCAAAAAGAAAATAGCACAAAACACGACGGTTCCGGCACTTAATACGCCAACACCTGTCGTTACAGCTACCCCGGCGGCGTCTCCGAGCAATGAACCAACTACCGAACCGACCGCTACCGCTACTGCAACTGCAACACCGACTCCAAAAGTCACCCCTACTCCATTTCCTGAGAACCCTGAATTTTCGAATATTCCAAAAGGTTATACCGCAAAAAATCAGGCTAACAAAGGAGAAGTAGAACGCTTTGAATATGAATCAACAGAATACATCAGTGACGATGAATCTGCAAAAAAGACACCAATTGACCGCTATGCTATGGTTGTTCTTCCAAAAGACTATTCAAAAACGAAAAAATATCCGGTTGTTTATATGCTCCACGGATTAAGTGACACGCCGGAATCCATGGTCGGAAACGGAATTCTTAACGATGGTGCAGGTACACAGTATGTGGTATGGAATGCCATTGCCAATGGTGATGTCAAAGAATGTATCGTCGTTTACCCATGTGTATGCTGTAACGAAGAAGGAAAAAGCAGTTTTAACACAGATGCAAAAACAGCCTCTTATTATGACTACATCATTAATGACTTAACAAAAGTATTAATGCCTGCCATTAATAAAGAATATTCCACACTGACCGGACGAGAAAACACGGCGGTTTGTGGATTTTCTATGGGCGGACGCGAGACATTGAACATTGGTATAAGACGTCCTGATTTATTTAGCGGTATCGGATTATTTAACCCGGCACCGGGTGCTTTAGATGGCGGTGACATGCTTACAAAAGCGGATTTAAAACTTGCCGATGAGTACATAAACAGCACTTATATTCAGATTACAAAAGGTGCTACTGACACAGTTGTTGGCAGTAATCCAACCAATTATTACAATGCACTAAAGGCTGCCGGCATCCCATGTTCCTACTATGAAACAATGGGCGGCGACCCTGCAGGCAAAGGAAACGGTGGCCACTGGGCAACCGTTTATCATCATGGTTTGTATAATTTCTTAAAACGTATTTTCAAGTAAAAAAGAAAGGGGATTCTGAAACATGAAAAAAACATTTCTCTGCTTCAGTTTGTCCTTTGCACTTTTAGCATCTGCCCTGAACCCGTTGTTCTCGGCAGATGTTTTTGCAAAGGCAAAGTTAGCAAAAACAAAAATCACATTAACCGTAGGACAAAAGAAAAAGATTACAATAAAGGGAAAAAAGAAAAAAGCGAAGTACACATTTAAGGCTTCTAACAAAAAAGTTTCGGTAAACAAAAAAGGAGTTGTTACCGCAAAAAAAGCCGGAAAAACAAAAATTACCGTAAAGGAAAAACTTAAGAAAAAAACTAAGAAGATTGGGGTCGTTACAATTATAATAAAGAGCAAAGTATCAAATAAAAAGTCGATTGCAAGTGCGCAGCCGGCAGCCACAAATTCCGGAAATACCGGTGAAAAACCAACGACTGCACCAACAGCATCAGCCACACCAACACTGCCCCCTACTCCAACCGGCTCTCCGAAGCCTACTGCCACCCCGCGTCCAAAAGAAAATCCGGATTATTCTGATCTGCCATCCGGATTCATGAATAAAAACGAGGCTAACAGTGGCACTCTGGAAGAATTCTACTACGATTCTACAGAAGTGTCAGAGGGCGAAACCGTAAAACGTCATGCACGCGTTGCACTGCCAAAAGGATATACCGAGTCAAAAAAATATCCGGTCATCTATATGCAGCACGGTATTTTCGGTAACGAATATTCTCTTACCGGAGACAATACACAATATGTTGCCTGGAACGCTATGGCAAATGATGATATGAAAGATTCCATTGTTGTTTTTGCTAATGTTTGTGCAAACAAAGAAGGAAAAGGAACCGGCTTCAGTTTGGAACACTATAAAGCCTATGACAACTTCATCAACGACTTAACAAAGTGCCTTATGCCTGCTATCAACAAAAAATATTCCACACTGACAGGTCGTGAAAATACTGCTGTATGCGGATTTTCCATGGGCGGACGTGTGAGTTTGCAAATTGGATTTGAGCGACCGGATTTATTTGGTTACATTGGTGCTTTTTGTCCGGCTCCGGGTCTTTTGCCTTACACGATGAATGGAGTTACTGAACCCGGATTTTATACGGATTCCACATTTACGCTGCCAAGCGAATATTTAAATGACACTTATGTACAGATAACAAAAGGATTTAAAGATGATGTTGTAAAACAGCACCCACTTTTGTATCATCAGGCTCTGCAAAAAACAAACACACCTCATGTTTACTACGAAACGATGGGTGGTGATCCAAGCGGCAGCGGCAGTGGCAACCATGAAAAAGCAGTTTACCAGCATGGTTTCTACAATTTTATGAAAAATATTTTCAAACCAAATGTAACTGTTCCGGCAGGTGCATTAAGAAAAGATGGAGTAAAAGGAACAACGGAAGAATTCGAATACGAGTCCACTGCTGTAGCAGAAGGAAAAACAGTGACCAGAAAAGCCTTAGTTGGACTTCCGGATGGATACAATCCAAAGAAAAAATATCCGGTTGTCTACGGTTTACACGGTTATGGCTGGGGCATCTATAATCTTGCTCAAGATGGTGCCACAGATGTTGTTTGGAACGGCTATGCCAATGATGTAATGGATGAAGTCATTATGGTATTTCCTAATATTTGTGCAAATGAATCCGGTCAGGGAAACGGTTACAGCCAAGAAACCTATGACGCCTATGATAACTGTGTCAATGATATCGTAAAATGCTTAATGCCTGCTATTAACAAACATTACAGTGTCAAAACCGGACGTCTCAATACAGCCGTCTGGGGATTCTCAATGGGTGGCAGAGAAGCTTTGAATGCAGGATTTAAACATCCGGATAAATTTGGTTATATCGGTGCCTTTTGTCCCGCTCCTGGCGTTCTCCCATATAGTGCAGAAAAAGGGATTTTTACCGAAGATACTTTCACACTGCCGGATGCTTATAAAGAAAACACGTTAGTTATGATTGTAAAAGGGAAAAATGACACAACGGTAGGTAACAATCCTATCCTTTACCATAAGGCCTTGGAAAAAAATAATGTTCCGCACATTTATTATGAAACCATGGGCGGAGATGCTGTAAACCGCGGAGGTGGCGGCCACCAAAATGTCGTTTATCTGCACGGATTGTATAATTTAATGAAACGGGCTTTCCCATGCAAATAAATTTATACACAGGTCAAAAATATCACCATGTTAAAAAACAGTCGCCTTGCTTAAAATCAAAGCGACTGTTTTTTAGTCTTTTAAACAACCAACAGGTATAATCTTTACCCCTGAATCTGTTGTATACGCCATATTCGCATTTGCACAAATTACAATTAACGCTGAAGGTTCTCTATATACATCTCGTGGATGTTTTTCACTTGCCAAAGCCTTTTGATTGTATTTTTGAATAACATCCTTGAATTTCAATAGCGATTTCTCAGCTTCCGGTATTTTATTTGCCCCTATTTTTATCTCAACAAGTGCATATTTTCCATCAGCCATCTGATATACTGCATCTGCTTCCAGACCTGTATCATCCGTATAATGTAAAAGACGTGCATTGTGTTTTTCAGCATAGACCAATAAATCTCTAAGCACCATATTTTCAAATACGTGTCCAAACAAATCCAAATCATTTATAAAATAATTCGGATTGATTCCTAATGCTGCAAGACCGATTGAAGGGTCAATAAATATATGCTTTTTGGCAGATCTAATTGCTGTTTTCGAACGAAGATGTGGCGTCCATGCATCAATATCTTTGACTACAAACAAAGCTTCCAATGCATCAACATACGATGCAAGAGTTATATCTGTAACATTCTGTGTTGCTTTTACATCTGCAAAAATATTTTTTCGTTTTGCACTTGTAGCCATATTTCTTGCATAGGACCACAACAAACTTCTCGCCCATTCTGGGTTTCTATTTATGCCATCTATCGCTGATATATCCTTTTGATAGATTTGCCTATAATAATCTTTTGCAATTTCTAATTTAGCAGTATCCTTTGTTAATGCCATACACCTTGGCCAACCACCTCTGCAAGCGGCAAAAAATAAATTTTCCAATTTCAAATCAGACACGATGCCATCAATATCATAATTTTTCTCATTTAAAATTTTAGACAAAGATATTTCCCCATTGGATTCACCTGTCTCAAACAAAGTCATAGGATACATTGTTACTTCTGTTATTCTTCCTGTCCCCGTATGCGGTGTACTGATTTTTTTACTTGCAGAGCCCGTCAAATAATACTCGCCAACTTTCTCCGGACTATCATCACATGCTTTCCTTATGGTGCCCCAGATTTTAACTGCATCTTGCCACTCATCAAATAAAATCGGTTTGGGGTTTTTAAGAAATAGTTTGGGAGCGGTTTCTGCTACAGCAATATAACCATCTCTTTTATCCTCATCTTGAAATTCGATAACCGTTTTGCAACGCTCTTTCGCTGTCCTTGTTTTCCCACACCCCTTTGGACCAGTTATACTAACTGCATTAAATGCCTCCGTTCTCTTATCTATTACGTCATCAACAATTCTTCTTATATACTCCATAATTATTCCCCCTCGTACCATTAAATATATTTTACTACATATTCATGACTTACTGCAAGCGTATTTTGTATTTTTCGGCAAATTTATTTTACTTTTTTCGGCTATTCTATTTTGTGTTTTTCGGCAGATTTATTTTACTTTTTTCGGTTCTTTCTTTACCCACCATACACAGCGCACTCGCCAAGTTCTTCTTCAATTCTAAGAAGCTGGTTATACTTAGCCACTCGGTCCGTGCGCGCCGGCGCACCGGTTTTAATCTGTCCGGCATTCATGCCGACTGCAATGTCTGCAATCGTAGTGTCTTCCGTTTCACCTGAGCGATGACTGACAATGGCATTCCATCCGGTCGTCTGTGTCATTCGAATCGCCTCGAGAGTTTCTGTCACGGTTCCAATCTGATTTGGCTTGATTAAAACCGCATTTGCCGCCTGAAGTTTAATTCCCTTTTCGATACGTTTGGTATTTGTAACAAACAAATCATCACCAACAAGCTGCACTTTATCTCCTAATTTATCCATGAGTTTCTGCCAGCCCGACCAATCCTCTTCTGCCAGCCCGTCTTCAATGGAAACAATTGGGTACTTGCGGCACAAATCACACCAAAAATCAATCATTTCATCAGTACTTTTGTACTCACCGGATTTCCAGAACAAATACTCGCCCGGTCTTCCTGCTTTCACAGCCTCCTCATACATTTCTGTGCTGGCACCATCCATAGCAATCGAAAAATCCTCGCCCGGACGGTATCCTGCTTTTTCAATAGCCCCTGTAATAAAAGAAAGCGCCTCGTCCTCATGAGCAAGATGCGGTGCGAATCCACCCTCATCACCAATGGAGGTGGCAAATCCCTTTTCTGCCAACAGTTTCTTCAAGGTAGCGTATACATTCACGCACCACTCCAAACACTGGTGAAAAGAAGATGCTCCTATCGGCATAATCATAAACTCCTGAATCGTTAAACTACTGTCCGCATGTTTTCCGCCATTCATAATATTCATCATCGGAATCGGCATAACACGCGCGTTTGGTCCGCCCAGATACTGATACAACGGAACACCGAGCTGTTTTGCTGCCGCCTTTGCCACAGCAAGCGATGTACCCAAAATTGCATTAGCACCCAGTTTTGCTTTGTTTGCGGTACCATCTTCACGTATCATCAGCGTATCAATTTCCACCTGATTTAATGCATTTTTCCCTTCCAATTTATCGGCAAGAATGTCATTAATATTTTCTACCGCACGCTTTACGCCATTTCCACGGTAACGCGGCAATTCACTGTCTCGCAGTTCCACTGCTTCAAACGCCCCCGTAGACGCTCCGGAGGGAACGGATGCTCTGCCCGCTGCCCCTCCGCACAATTTTACCTCTACCTCAATCGTTGGATTTCCTCTGGAATCTAAAATCTCTCTTCCTCGTATCGTATTAATTCGAAATGTCTGTATCATAAAAAAAGCCTCCTGTTTTCGATTAGTATAAACAGAAGGCTTCTTTCCTATACGATTATTTTTTGTGCTTTTTATTTTTCTTATTTTCCTCGTCCTCAAACGACTTATCCAACTGCTCTAACAGTTTTTTCTGCTCTTTGGTAAGCTTTGTCGGCACATCCACAACCAAATCCACATAATGGTTGCCTCGCATTTTGCGGTTACGAAGGGACGGAACTCCCTTACCACGCAAACGAACTCTTGTACCGGTCTGCGTTCCTGCCTTTACATTGTATGCGACATCGCCATCAATTGTCGGGATAACCACATCTCCGCCAAGAACAGCTCTTGGATAAGAAATCCGTACGGTTGAGTAAATATCATAATCCATGCGCTGGAAATCTTTGTGGCGTTCTACATATACTTCTACAAGCAAATCACCGCGGGCACCGCCATTTTTACCCGGTTCTCCTTTGCCACGCAGACGAACGCTCTGTCCGTGGTCGATTCCTGCCGGAATGCTGACCTGCAATTTCTCTTTTTTGCTTGTATAACCCTGTCCGTGACAAGCCGGACATTTTTCCTTAATAATTGTACCTTTACCGCCACAAGCCGGACATGTAGTAACATTCTGCACCATTCCGAAAAGTGACTGCTGTGTCTGAACAATCTGTCCTCGTCCGCCGCATCGCTCACATTTGACCGGGCTGGTTCCTGCTTTGGCTCCGCTTCCCCCACAAGTTTTACATTCAACTTTGGATGGAATTTCAATTTCTTTTTCCGTACCAAAGCAAGCTTCTTCAAATGTAATTTTTACCTGTGTCCGCAGATTTGCTCCGCGCTGTGGGGCATTCGGATCTGCACGCCGGCTTCTGCCGCCGCCAAATCCTCCACCGAATAAATCTCCGAAAATATCTCCGAAACTGCCAAAGATATCATCCATATTCATATTGGTGAATCCACCGCCGCCACCGGCACCACCATCAAAAGCGGCATGACCAAACTGATCATACTGGCGTCTCTTTTCCGGGTCACTTAATACGGCATAAGCCTCAGAAGCTTCCTTGAATTTTGCTTCTGCTTCTTTATCACCCGGATTCGTATCGGGGTGGTACTTTTTGGCTAATACACGATAGGCCTTTTTCAGCGCTGCCTCATCGGCATTCTTGTCTACGCCAAGGACTTCGTAATAATCTCTCTTGTCTGCCATGTCTCCTCCACTCTCTTTCTATCCTTTTACGTGCAAATAACCCGCGTGATTCTCATCATCGCGGGCATTCGCCCTTCTCACGGTTTCTGGTTTCCTAATGAGCCGTGATTCTTCGCAACAAATTACAGTTCGCGGTAGTCTCCATCCACTACATCGTCGCCACTGTTATCCTGTGCTGCTCCCGCTCCAGGGTTTGGTCCGGCACCTGCACCGCTCATGTCAGGGCCTGCTCCCTGTGCACCACCGGCAGCCTGCTGTGCCTGCTCGTATACTTTTGCGAATACCTGCTGTGCATTTGTCATCAAAGATTCTTTTGCTGCTTTCAACTCATCAACATCGGCATCGCTCATGTTCTCCGGTGTTGTACGCTCCAAGATTGCTTTTACTTTATCAATCTCAGCCTGTACTTTTTCTTTCTCTGCTGCATCTACGCCATCGCCAACGTCCTGCAATGCTTTCTCAGTCTGGAATACCATACTGTCAGCTTCGTTGCGGGCATCAATGCCTTCTTTTCTCTTCTTATCCTGTGCTTCGAATTCAGCAGCTTCTTTAACTGCTTTTTCGATTTCTTCATCATTCATGTTAGAACCAGCAGTAATTGTGATGTGCTGTTCTTTTCCTGTTCCCAAGTCCTTAGCGGATACATTTACAATACCATTGGCATCGATATCAAATGTAACCTCAATCTGTGGTACTCCACGCATTGCCGGAGGAATACCATCCAAGCGGAACTGTCCAAGAGATTTATTATCTCTAGCGAACTGTCTCTCGCCCTGTACTACGTTAATGTCTACAGCGGTCTGGTTATCTGCTGCGGTAGAGAAAATCTGACTCTTCTTAGTAGGAATTGTTGTATTTCTCTCGATAAGTTTGGTAGCCACACCACCCATTGTCTCGATAGCAAGTGACAATGGAGTTACATCCAGAAGAAGGATGTCGCCGGCACCGGAATCTCCAGCCAGTTTACCACCCTGAATCGAAGCACCAAGTGCTACACACTCATCCGGGTTCAAGGATTTGTTTGGCTCATGTCCGGTCAACTGTTTTACTTTATCCTGTACAGCAGGGATACGTGTTGAACCACCAACTAACAATACTTTTCCTAATTCAGAAGCGGTAATACCGGCATCTTTCAATGCGTTCTGAACCGGTGTTGCTGTTCTCTCTACAAGGTCAGCGGTCAATTCATCGAATTTTGCACGTGTTAAGTTCATATCAAAGTGCTTTGGTCCCTCAGCTGTAGCTGTGATAAATGGCAGGTTAATGTTTGTTGTAGTTGCAGAAGACAACTCTTTCTTTGCTTTCTCTGCTGCTTCTTTCAAACGCTGCATTGCCATCTTATCAGTAGAAAGGTCAACGCCCTCTGCCTTCTTAAATTCAGAAACCATGTAGTCACATACTTTATTATCAAAGTCGTCACCACCAAGTTTGTTATCACCGGAAGTAGAAAGTACTTCGATGACACCATCACCAATCTCAATGATGGAAACATCAAATGTACCACCACCAAGGTCATATACCATAATCTTCTGCTCGCCTTCATTATCCAAACCATAAGCAAGTGCTGCTGCTGTAGGCTCGTTGATAATACGTTTTACATCCAAACCTGCAATTTTACCTGCATCTTTGGTTGCCTGACGCTGTGCGTCGTTAAAGTAAGCAGGAACTGTAATTACAGCCTCTGTTACCTTCTCACCACCAAGGTAATTCTCTGCATCACTTTTCAATTTCTGAAGAATCATAGCGGAAATTTCCTGTGGTGTGTATTTCTTGTCATCAATTGTTGCACGGTAATCCGTACCCATATGTCTCTTAATAGAAGAAATCGTCTTCTCTGCGTTTGTTACTGCCTGACGTTTTGCCGGCTCACCAACTAAACGCTCACCAGTCTTTGTAAATGCTACAACAGATGGAGTTGTTCTTGCGCCCTCAGCGTTTGCTACAACAACCGGTTTGCCGCCTTCCATTACTGCTACACAACTGTTTGTTGTTCCTAAGTCAATACCAATAATCTTGCTCATAATAATACTTCCTTTCTGTCTATACCATGACTGTTATTTTCTTTATTAGTTTAACACTTTAACCATACTGTGTCTGACTACTGAATCTTTATACATATAACCCTTTTGGAATTCCTCAATGACCTGATTGGATGCATCTGAATCATCTTCATCATGCATAACGGCATTATGGAAATTCGGGTCAAATTCTTTACCAACTGCCTCAATCGGTGTCACACCGATTTCTTCTAATCCAGTAAGAAGCTGTTTGTAAACGGCCTCAATTCCTTTGGCAAATGGTGTCTCTTTTTCTTCATCGGAAAGTCCGTCAAAACCTCGCTCCAAGTTATCCACAACCGGAAGCATCTTTTCAACAACTGACTTCGCACCAATTTCAAACATGGCACTTTTTTCTTTTTCCGAGCGGTTTCTAAAGTTTTCAAACTCTGCCAGATTTCTCATCAGGCGGTCATTCAACTCTTCAATCTTTTCATCTTTTTTGTCTTTTTTTGCTTTCTTCTTAACCGCTTTTTCTGACTTTTCCGTTTTTTTCTTTTCTTTTGTTTCTTCTTTATCGGCTTGTTCCACCGTTTCTTCTACGGTTTCTTCTTCCTTTACTTCTTCTTTAACGTCTTCGTTTTTCATCTCTTCAGCCAATTCACTTCACCTCGCTATTTCTTTTTAAATATGTCATCTAGCTGCTGCATGCAGTTTTCCAATGTGCCAACTACTTTTTCGTAGTCCATACGCTTTGGTCCGACAATACCTATCTTTCCATAAACGCCTTCTTTAATTCGGTACGTGGCAGTTACAACGGAACAATCTTTCATTGACTCTACCGGTGATTCCTCACCAATGTACACCTGAATGCCATGTTCTTTGTCATCCTCCGGTGGTTCATCGTTGGCCCATGCTGACAACATCTGTTTTTCTTCAAATGTGGAAAGCAGTCCGGTCATTTTCTCCTTATCCGATAACTCCGGATATTTCAAAATATTCGTGGCGCCCGATGTGTAAATCTCTGAGTCATCCTCTTCTGTCATAACTTCCGAAATACAATCCAAAATGCTAGATGCCAATTCTCCGTATTCCCCGGCTTTTTCCTTGATTTGCTGCATAATCGCCATGTTAATCTCAGTAAAATCAAGTCCGGTGAGTGCCGTGTTCATCAAAAAATTCATCTGAGCAATCACATTCTCATCGGCATCCGTCATAAGGTTAATGAACTTGTTGCTTACGTGGTTGTTATCAAGAACAACAATCACAAGCAGCTGTCGTTCACTCATCTGATTTAGCTGGATAAACTTAATCCGCTTATGCTGATACTTTGGCTTGGTCACCATGGAAGTGTAATTCGTATTCTGTGCAAGTAACTTTGCAACCTGCTGTAACAGAAGGTCAATCTTATCTGCCTTCTCGACCATCAACTCCTTCATCTCAGACACTTCTTCATCTTTTCTCTGTAAAATCGTGTCTACATATAGTCGGTATGCTTTATCCGAAGGAATTCTGCCGGCAGAAGTGTGTGGCTGTAAAATGTAACCCATCTCTTCCAGATCCGACATCTCATTACGGATGGTTGCGGAACTAAGATTCAAATCCGTGTACTTAGAAACAGTTCGGGAACCAACCGGCTCGCCTGTCTCCATGTAATTACGAATAATCGCTTCGAGTATCTTTTGTTTTCTCTCATTCAGTTCCAAAATACCACCTCGATTTCTTTTTGTTAGCACTCACTATCAAAGAGTGCTAATCATTGACTAAACTAAAGATACCACCTTGTGTTACCTTTGTCAATAGGGTTTGTAAAAATTTTTTTCAAAATAAAAACACCGGTGCAAAAAAGGCTCCTTCTAAGCACCGGTGCATTGTTTCATTCTTATTATTTTTGCAGAGACGCAGCATAATCATTAATTACATAATCCATAATGGATGCCGTTCCTACAATTTCACATCCATAAATATAGTCATCTCCGCTTTTCTGCTGACGGATAATTCGAACAACACAATTGAGCGAATCGTTTTCTGCCAAAGTAAGTCTCGCATTAAAGTAATACCCCATCGGCAGTACACTGGCTGAACGAAAACCAATGCCCGCTTTGGAAACATCAATTACCTCAATCGGTGCATTAATATTTTCCACCTTTACGTGATCCTGCTTAAATAAATTGGAAATTTCCAAATTCAATTTTGCCGGCCAGCGTTTTTCTCTTCTCATCTCAATCATAATAAGCCTCCATTATTCATCGTCATCTTCATCATCTGTATCTGCATCATCTATAACAGTAACGGTACATTTTGCTTTTACACCGCTTCCGTCAGTTGCCATTGCCGTAATCACTGCCTTACCGGCATCTACGATATAAACATAACCATCCTCATCTACTTTAACCACTTTTTTATTGGAACTGGTCCATTTCAATGTCTGGTTTGTTGCATTGGATGGAGAAATGCGAGGTTCAAATTCATAATCTTCTTCGTCCTCATCATCTTCATCCTCATCGTCTTCATCATCCGAATCCTCATCAGAATCCTCTGTGTCATCATCCGAATCATCATCGGAATCGTCCTCTTCTTCAACCAATGGCATATGGAGTGTTAACTTTTTCTTCATGCTGATTTTTTTAATCAAAACATTCTTTTTTGCAACGGTAACAGTAAATTTTACCTGTTTCGCCGGATTCGCTTTGGATTTCACTGTAATCTTAGCTTTTCCTATTTTTTTTGCTTTCAAAACGCCCTTTTTAGAAACCGTAACAACCGATTTTTTGGAAGACGCAAACTTGACCGCTTTGCTTGCCTTACTTCCTTTTTTTAGAATAACATTCACGGAAAGTTTCAGTTTCTTGCCTTTACCAAGTGTGATATTTTTGCCTTGGACATTCGTAACCTCAACTTTTTTTACATCTTTGCTCTTTGTCATCTTTGCCTGGCTCGGATTCCAGATAACCGTGTAGGTCATCATAACCGCAAGCGCTAACACCCCGGCGAACAGCCTAAAACATCTTTTTTTCATATAAGATACCCCCTTAAAATAAATAATGGCATCTGCGAATCACTTCACAGATACCATCATTTTATCATACGTGTCATTTTATTGTCAAATATTCCAGATCTATTATTTCCGATCAAGAATCTCCGTCAATATCTGATTTACCATACCCGGATTTGCTTTACCCTGCATCGCTTTCATCGTCTGGCCAACCAAGAAACCAATTGCTTTTTTCTTCCCTGCCTGATAATCGGCAACAGACTGTGGATTTTCCTCTACAATCTTCTCAATCGTTTCGCGCAGAGCTCCCTCGTCACTGACCGTACCAAGTCCATGCTCTTTGACATACTGCTCCGGGTCTGTATTCTCTGTGAAAACAACTTCGAAGACTTCTTTTGCTACGGTGGAGTTAATCGTTCCTTTATCCGCAAGGGCAATTAACTTTGCGAGATTCTCCGGGGCAAAAGTAATATCTTCCGGCTCCATTTCTTTCTCTTTTAAAAGGCGCATCGTCTCGCCCATCAGCCAGTTTGATGCTTTCTTTGGATTTGCTCCAAGTGAAACCGTCTGCTCAAACAAATCTGCCATCTTCTTGCTCGCCGTAAGAATCGAAATATCATAGGCAGGAATATCAAATTCTTTTTCGTAGCGTGCTGCCTTTTGCTCCTGAAACTCCGGTTCGCTGTCCTTAATCTTCTGAATCCATTCATCGGAAATGACAATCGGTGTCAAATCCGGGTCCGGGAAGTAACGGTAATCCTGCGCATCCTCTTTGGAACGCATGGCATAGGAATATTCTTTATTGTCATCCCATCGTCTTGTTTCCTGCACAACTTTTTTGCCGTCTTCCAACAACTCAATCTGGCGCGCACGTTCTCCTTCAATGGCGCGGGCAATTGCTTTAAAGGAATTCAAGTTTTTCATCTCGGTACGGGTACCAAATTCACTCGCACCAACCTCACGCACTGACAAGTTGACATCCGCACGCATGGAACCTTCATTTAATTTACAATCGGATGCGCCAAGATACTGAATCGTCATACGAAGTTTTTCCAGATACGCAATTACTTCATCTGCACTTCGCATATCCGGCTCTGACACAATTTCAATCAAAGGTACACCGGAACGGTTATAATCCACGAGGGAACAGTCTGCCCAGTCATCATGTACCAGTTTTCCGGCATCCTCTTCCATATGAATTTCATGGATACCAACATTTTTTCTGCCGCCGGCTGTCTCAATTTCAACATGTCCATTGATACAGATTGGCAGATACAACTGGGAAATCTGATAGTTCTGTGGGTTATCCGGGTAAAAATAGTTTTTTCGATCAAATTTACAATACTGGTTAATGTCGCAGTTTAATGCCAGACCAACTGCCATCGCATATTCTACAACCTGTTTATTTAATACCGGCAGAGAACCCGGCATACCGGTACACACCGGACAGGTATGAGTATTTGGCGCACCGCCAAATGCCGTTGAGCAGCCGCAGAAAATTTTCGTTTTCGTTGCTAATTCCACATGGACTTCCAGTCCAATCACTGTTTCGTACTGTTTTGCCATGATTACTCCGCCTCCTTTGCCTGTTCATATGTGTATGCCGTCTGAATCATTTTCTTCTCATTAAAACAATCAGCGATAAGCTGCAAACCAATCGGCAGACCATTTTTATCCGTTCCACAAGGAACTGTCATTCCCGGCAGACCGGCAAGGTTTACAGAAATCGTATAAATATCACCCAAATACATTTTCAATGGGTCACTTAAGCTGTCTCCAATTTTAGGTGCTGTCGTTGGCGCTGCCGGTGATAAAATCACATCATATTTTTCAAATGCACGGTCAAACGCCTTTTTAATCAATGCTTTAGTACGCAGTGCTTTTAAGTAGTAAGCATCATAATAACCACTGCTTAAAACAAAGGAACCAAGCATAATACGACGTTTTACTTCCGGACCAAAGCCTTCGGAACGGCTCTTTTTGTACATATTATGAAGTCCTTCGTATTCTTCTGTACGGTAACCGTATTTTACACCGTCAAAGCGGGACAAGTTGGAACTTGCCTCAGCGGAAGCAATGACATAATACGCCGGAATTGCATACTCAACAAGACTTAAGTCAAATTCCTCGACAATTGCTCCTTTTTGTTTCAAAACTTCTGCTGCCTTGAAAATCGCATCCTTTACCTCGGAATCAAGTCCTTCTCCAAAGTAGTCTTTTGGAATACCAATTTTCATTCCCTTTACGTCATCTACAAGTGCCGATGTGAAATCGGTATCCTCACGTGCCACACTGGTGCTGTCCTTCTTATCATAGGAAGAAATTGCTTCCAAAATTGTTGCGCAGTCGGTTACATCTTTAGCAATTGGACCAATCTGGTCAAGTGAAGAACCGTAAGCAATCAGCCCGTAACGGGAAACCGTACCATACGTTGGCTTGATTCCGGTCACACCACAGAATGAACTTGGCTGGCGGATAGAACCGCCGGTATCTGAACCAAGGGCAAAGGAACATTCCTCCGCCGCAACTGCCGCACAGGAACCACCGGAAGAACCGCCCGGTACATGCTCCGTATTGTGTGGGTTTCTCGTAATTCCGTAAGCAGAGGTCTCTGTTGTACTTCCCATCGCGAACTCATCCATGTTTGTTTTTCCGATGATAACTGCTCCTGCTGCCTCCAGATTTTTTACTGCTTCCGATGTATACGTTGGCACAAAATTATATAAAATCTTGGAACTGCATGTTGTAAGCACGCCCTCGGTACACATATTATCTTTGATTGCCACCGGGACTCCCGCAAGCGGGCCTGTCAACTCACCGGCATCAATTTTTTTCTGTATTTCTTTTGCTTTTTCTAAAATAGTTTCTTTTTCTAACACAGTAACATAACTGTGAATCGTATCTTCTTTTTTCTCAATCTGCTCTAAGGCGTCCAATACTGCCTCTTCTACGGTCACTTCCCCGGCTTGAACCTTTTTTCCGAGTGCGACCGCCGTCAAACTCATTAAACTCATATGCTTCCTCCATTCCGCTTATTAAGCAAAGGTTTTTGGCACCATGTATGTTCCTTCTTTTTTCTGCGGTGCATTTTTCAACATGTTCTCTCTGTCATCTCCATTTGTCACTTCGTCCTCGCGGAACACATTGTGAACCGGGAACACATGAGACAAAGGTTCCACGCCCTCGGTGTCAAGTTCGTTTAATTTGTCAATGTAATCGAGCATACTTTCCATATCTTTTTTTGCCTGTTCTTTTTCTTCTTCATTCAATTCCAGTTTTGCTAAAATTCCTACATATTCAATTGTTTCATCTGAAATATGATTTGCCATACAAACACTTCCTTTCTTTTATGGTTCGAGACGGTTCAAATCCCTTGGGAACAAGGTCGTCTCACGAACATTCTCTTCCCCTAACAGTTTCATTGTTAAGCGCTCCATTCCAATTCCCAGTCCACCATGTGGCGGCATGCCATGTTTGAAAATCATCATGTACTGCTCCATGCCTTCCTGCGTCATTTCCCTGTCCGCGATTTTGTCCACAAGCGTCTGGTAATCGTGAATGCGCTGTCCACCGGTTGTGATTTCAAGTCCGTGGAACAATAAATCAAAACTCAGTGTATACGTCGTATCTTCCGGGTCATCCATCGCATAGAACGGACGTTTTTTTGAAGGATAATGGGTAACGAACACAAAATCGGCATCCATTTCTTCCTTAAAGTATTGTCCAATCAGTGCTTCCTCTTCCGGCTCTAAGTCAAATGGGTTGCGGATTGTCCGGTTGTATTTTTCTGCCACGAGTTCTTTTGCCTTGTCAAACCGAACCTGTGGAATTTTATCAACCTTTGGCAGTGTGACTTTCAAAAGATCCAATTCTTTTTTGTACTCTTTTTGCAAAAGTTCCATCGTGTACTGCAAAAATCCGGTTTCCATCTCCATAATATCTTCAAAGCTGTCAATATAGCCCATCTCAAAGTCAAGAGAAGTATACTCATTCAAATGACGCTTTGTGTTGTGCTTTTCTGCACGAAATACCGGCGCCGCCTCAAAGACACGGTCAAACACGCCAACCATCATCTGTTTGTAAAACTGTGGGCTTTGTGCAAGCACAGCATGTTTATGAAAATATTCGAGACGGAATAAGTTTGCACCGCCCTCAGCACCTCTGGCGCCGATTTTTGGCGAATGGATTTCGGTAAAGCCCTGCTCATGCAGAAAATCCCGGAATCCACGGATGATTCCTTCCTGGATTCTAAATTTTGCACGCTCCTTTACATTTCGCAGAGAAAGCGGACGCAAATCCAATTTTGTTTCCAGCGAGGTATTCATTTTCCATTTGTTAATGGCTATCGGCATTGGTTCCGTTGGCTTTGACAAAATGGTTACGGTACGCAGGCGGATTTCAAATCCATGCGGTGCACGCTCCTCTTTTGCCACAACGCCGGTCACACAAACGGTATCTTCTTCCTGCAATTCTTTCAGCGAAATATCCGTAACGCCATCTTCATAAACGGTCTGCAAAAGCCCCTCGCTCTTTCTCAAAACCACAAACGCCACATCGCCCATGTCTCTGATTTTGTGAACTGCACCATTTACCGTTACTTCTTTTCCCTCATACTCACCGGCTAAAATGTCTTGAATGCCAAGTGTCTTTTTTTCTGTCTTTCCTGTTAAATATTCCATAGTAACCTCCATTCCCATGTGTCTTCACATGATTCCACCAAATGATTTTGAAGGTTGCAAAAAAAGCAACCTGCCTTCGACAGATTGCTTTGAAATAAATACGTCCCAGCAAAGCATCTCTGCCTTCTGGGACGGGAAAAATGTTCATCAAAATAAGAGCCTAAAAACCCGCGGTACCACCCGCATTGAGACACCCCGTCGTATCTCCACTCATTCAACCAATAACGGTGTCACCCGGATGAGCCTACCTCTTATAATCGTTTCAACTCATCAGCTCCGGAATGTTCTCCTGTTTACCGCTTCCGCAAGACGCTCGCAGTCCATGACGCCTCTCCCTGTCGTAAAGTCACTGCATAAACAATCGTTTCCTTCATTGCTTTGCCATGTATTGTAGCACAGAGGGAAAAATGTGTCAAGCACCCTTGAAAAATTTCCCCCTGCAAAATTTACGTTCAACATCCTCATTCGCCGGGGCTGCTTGATATTACTTTTCCGGTATTCCAAAGCATAACCGCTCTTTTTGCCGCATCGAGACGCTCTTGTTCCGAACGGAAATCAATATTTACCGTGTGACAGCCACATTCCAAACACATCACATAATAACTACAGCCACATTCCTCTTCCAATAATGCGCCGCCCTCACACAATGGGCAGTCACTAATTTCTAACATTTCATCGATATTCATGTTGTTCCTCTTTTCGTTTTATATTTCCTGCTCCATCATAATGCAAATAACGGGCAGGTGTCAACATCTATTTTCGTCCCAAAATAGGGAATATTTGTAATGTATATTATGCAAAAAATAACATTTTTTATACAAAAGTGTCCGTTCACTCCCAATTTTGTGCCGTTCACGACTTTTACGATTCATGGTGCTCATAATGTGCTATGATAATAAACGGAGTTGAAATTTTCAGAAGGGAGGATGATATTCACTACATAATTTCAGGAAAAGCGAATAAGCAGGGACCTTGACTTCTCAGAAGCAATTTGGGTAGATGCGTTCTGTGATATATCCGTTATATATTACAGTATCGGTGGCGAGAGAAAGTGTTTAAAGGAACTTGTGTATATAGAGAGTTACACCAGAAAAAGCGAACAGGGGTACATAAAAGTTCTGAATATAATGGAAAAAGAAGTTTATTCGTATCGAGACGGGATAACGCTTTGCGTTATAGTCTCTCACGAATAAGCTTCTTTTTCTATGTTTTTATAAGTATCCTACATCAAATCCCTGCTGTCAAGCACGACTGTAAACGGCCCATCATTCACAAGGGCAACTTTCATATCGGCACCAAACTCCCCCTGCTCGACCACCGGGATTTCTTTGCGGCAGGCTTCCAATATATACTCATACATCGGCTCTGCCATCTCCGGTCTGCCGGCGTCTGTAAAAGATGGACGATTTCCCTTTTTGCAGTTGGCATATAAGGTGAACTGGGAAATCATAAGCAGTTCGCCGGACACATCTTTTAGGGCAAGATTTGTTTTCCCATTTTCGTCTTCAAATATACGCATATTCAAAAGTTTGTGTAAAAGTTTATCTGCAATTTCTTTTGTATCATCCTCTCCAATGCCGATTAACACAACAAAACCTTTTCCTATTTCTCCACGTACTTTTCCGTCGATTGTGACAGAAGCACTGCTGACTCTTTGTATTACAAAACGCATGTTTTCCTCCTTTTTATGCCTTTCTGTTTTCCCGGCATGTGAAATAAATAACCTGATATTCTTTTCCGACTTCCTTCAAAAAGGTAAGCGCATGACGCATTTTTTCGTCGTCCAGATTCACAAAGGAATCGTCAAAAACAAGAAATGGTTTGTCCTTTTCATACATGGCATCTACCATTGCCATACGCGCACAGATTCCGGCAAGGTCCTTGCGTCCCTCACTCAAAAAACGAATTTCCCGCGGCATGCCCATTTCCTCCACAGTCAAATTTACGCTGGCATCAAATCGGTAGTCTTTAGCATCGCCACCATCTACCATTTGGTAATATTTCGTGAATCCTTTCTGCACCGGTTCAATATAACGCGCGGTCAGCGTGTCTTTTGCCTGCTGTAACTTGTCCATTGTTTTTAGCAAAAGTTCGTACTTCTTATTGCCGCTTAAAAAGTGCTCTTTCCGCTCCTCTAACTCAAGACGGATTTCTGCAAGTTCATCAAGTTTTTCCTCCAGTTGCTCTAATTGTTTCTCGTATGCAGCCATATTTTTGCGGTTGGTTTCCTGCTCGGTCATCCACCGTTTTTCACGCTCGTGACTTTCGCTCAGGCCTTCCTTTTCCTCAGGCTTATCTGTCTGGCGGATGCGCTCCATATCGTGGTCATTTTCAAACTGTAACAACTTTTTTCCTGCCGCCTGCCATGACTGCTCTGCCACCTGAACACGGTTGATGGCCCCGGCAATTTTTTGCAGTTCCTCGTCAAATGGCTCTTCAAAAATCAAACCATACTCTTTTCCGCCAAGTACAAATTCTTCTTTTGCCTGCTCGTATTTATTTTTTGCCCCCAGAAAACTTTCCAGTTTTTCACAGAGACGACGGTACTGTTTCAGTTCGCTGCGAAGCTTTGACAAGCCAAATGCAAACCGCTCTTCTGAAATTCCCATTTCTACATAACCATCCATGAACTCACGAAGCGATTTTTGAAGAGTCTGATAACGAACCTCATCTTCTTCACTTACCGCCTCGCTCTTTGCCTGATGCGTCTCATAGGCTATCGTATCCATCTGCATCTGCTGAATCACATCGCGGAAATCGCCGGAAATTCCTTCCGGGAAATAGGCAGAAAGCACGAAAGAAATCTTTTCATTTCCCTGCTCTATCTCTCTTTTTGCCCGTTCCATCTCCTGTTCAAGTTCCAAAAGCGGCTGCTCACTTAAATCTTCTTCCTGTTTTTTCCCTTTTTGCTGTACAAAAAGAACCACGGCGGCAAGTGCCAGAACAACAAAAGCTGCCACGCCGGCAAGCACCTGTACGAAGCTAAGCCCCACACCAAGAACCAACGCAAGACAGCCAAGAACAAGTGGAAGCGGTGATGCTTTTTCCGGCTTTTTCTGTGCCGCCACCTGCTTTAATGCACGGGCTGTTGTCTGCGCATTTGCAAGTTGATCCTCCTTATGTCGAACATCTTCACAGATTCGATTTAATTTCAGCAATTCATCCTTCGCCGGCATTCCATTCGGATAGCTTTTTTTCAACGTTTCCCACTCATTTTGTTCCGCCGGGGTAAACTCTCCTTTGCGAATGGTCTGTTTCAGCAATTCATATTCGGTAAGAGCCTCCTCCATCGACTGCAGTGCTTCATCCTCCGGAATCTCCTGTCCGAACCGTTCTTTGACAGAGGACACAAGTGCATTTTCCTCGCCTGTCAGCTGATTTCTCACCATCTGCTCACGGAACTGTTCGCACTCCCGTCTTTGCTTCTGCCATTTTTCCATCTGCTCCATCGAAGGAATTTTATCCTCGTAAGGAAATGCATTTTTACTGTCTTCCCACTGTTTTCCCGCCTGCTCTTTGGCAGACACAAGTGTCTCATACTCTTTTCTATTTACCGCATAGTCCATCGCCTTACTAAGTTTTTCCTGCTTCTTTTGCTCCGCAGCAATCACCTCGGAAAGTTCTTTTTCTTTTTCTTCGCACTGCTTGTAATAAGTTTCCGCCTCTAAAATTCCCTGCCGGATGCTTTCTTCTTCACGAAGTTTCTGCTCTCTTTCTTCGATTTCACGTTTTTCTCTGTTCAGCGAACCGGTTTTTCTTTTTGGCGTCATTTTATTCGTGGTATCTTTCAATTTGTCATACACACTTTGAAAATTGTGGATATCATCCGTCTGCTCAATCAGATTGCCAAGTTTCGCATGAATCCCGTCGGTCGGTGCAGACTCGCAGTCCTTCTGTGAAAAAAATACTGTGCGGCCAAAGGATGCCGCATCAATACCAAATAATTCAACACCGATATTCTCGGAAAAATCCTCGCACGGAAGGTTTGTCGAAAGGTCATAGAGTTCAAAAATATCATCTTTGTCTTTTTTCCCAAACACGCGGTTTAGCTGATAACTTTTTCCCTCTGTTTCGAATTTAACACTTCCGCCATACACGCCTTTCGCACTCTGCCACGGGAAATAACGCTTTCTTTCATTCACCAGTTTGTCCTGTTTATTACCATTTAAAAAACCAAAAAACATAATTCGGATAAAATTCGCAAGCGTACTTTTTCCCCATCCGTTTTCCTCGCAGAATGTATTGACACCCTCTGAAAAGTCAAAGGAGACATCGCTTAATTTACCGAAATTTTCTATTTTACACTGTAATAATTTCACTCGATTTCCTCCCCTTCCAAAGCTCGTATGCCATACTGAATCATCTGCGCCTTTTCCTCGTCAGAAAGTTTCTCATCCGCCTGTACCAGACGAACAAACTCGCCGCGAAGTGACGCATCGTTTTGATAATCTTCATAGTCAATTCGGATTTTTGTTTTGTCCGTCACTTTCACGGTATAATAATCATCCTGAATCCATTGATTCAAATAATCCAAATCTTTTTCACTGGCAAGTGCCATCTCGCCAACTAATACAAATTTCACAAAATCCTCATGTGGCAGATGCTCTTTTTTTGCCGTCTCGTTGATGGCATCCATAATCTCAGCTGTACTCATGCAGTCACTCACATCGACTTCTACATAATGACCGTTTCTAAGGGCAAATGGGATAAATTCACTCGCCACGGTTTTCTCTTCCAAATCCACATCTAAAAGAACAAAGCCATGCTCCCCATATTCATCAAAGCCACGGCATTCTAAACACCCCGGATAGCAATACTCACCTCGGCTATCCAGTGTTTCCTTTTTATAACCATGCACATGTCCAAGTGCCAGATAATCAATGCCCTTGCCACGCAAATCACGCAGCGGCACGACTTCCGCCTTGTCCTGTGCAGCGTATTCCGCTTCCTGTCCGTGAAGCATCACAATATTTACATCCTCACGGTTTAAAGTCAGCGAATTGGCTATCAGCGCATGATTTTCCTCACACAACTCAACGCCGCTAATCACAAGACGGCATCCCTCATCTGCCTGCACATAAGCGGTCCACTCTTCACCAAACAATTTTAAATTTTCAGGACATTCTTTGCCATTTGGCAAAAAAAGACGCACATCATGATTTCCTTTCAGATAATAAAATGTCATCTCAGGGCGTGTCGAAATCGCATGATAAACTGCATTGCGTGCCGTTGCCGAAATATTTTTCCGGTCAAACAAATCACCCGCAATCAAAACCGCCGACACATTTTCCCTGTCGGCATACTCCATCATCCGGTTAAAAGAAGCGAGTAATTCTGCTTTTCGCTCCTTTGCTTTTTCCTTTGTCAAATGCGTCGTCATGCTTGAATCCAAATGCAAATCCGCACAATGAATCAGTTTCATCGCTTCACCCCTTCCTCTTACTCTCTCTCTTTACGGCTCCATCTTCCGCTTGCGCCACACGGCAAAACAAGTCCCTGCTTACCGCGCACCGGCAATCCGATTTCATCTGCTTCAACCGTTCCGCCAAAACGGCTTTTTAATTCCAAATTTAACATATAAGAAAGCACTGCCGGCTGTAATCCTGTTGTATAAGAATTAATCAGGAAAAATAATGGCTTGTCTGCAAGTACCTTCGTGCAAAGCTGTACCAGTGGGAAAATTTTTTCTTCTATTTTCCAAATCTCGCCTTTGGGACCTCTTCCATAGGAAGGCGGGTCCATAATAATCGCATCATAATGATTGCCCCGGCGAATTTCACGCTCCACAAATTTTACGCAGTCATCCACCAGATAGCGAATCGGCGCATTGGCAAGCCCGGACGCTGCCGCATTTTCTTTCGCCCATGTAACCATCCCTTTGGATGCGTCCACATGTGTCACAGCTGCCCCCGCATCGGCGCATGCCACTGTCGCGCCACCCGTGTATGCAAATAAATTCAGCACCTTAATTTCTTTTCCCGGATTTTTCTTCTTTGCCTCGCGAATCAAATTTCCGCTCCACTCCCAGTTTACCGCCTGCTCAGGGAAAAGTCCGGTATGTTTAAAATGAAATGGTTTCAAATGAAATTTGAGATTTCCATAGGAAATCTCCCACTGCTCCGGCAAATCAAAAAATTCCCACTGTCCGCCGCCTTTATTGCTTCTGTGGTAATGTCCGTTTTTCTGTTTCCACTCTCTTACTTTATGCGGTGTGTTCCAAATCACCTGCGGGTCCGGGCGTACAAGAATATAATCACCCCACCGCTCTAATTTTTCTCCCGCCGAAGTATCTAACACTTCATAATCGTTCCATCCATCTGCAATCCACATAATTTACAATCCTCTTCTTCTATTTTTTCTCGCTTGAAAATACACTCTTGATTTCTTTACCAACTTTTTTTGCCTCTTTTGTGACAACCTCTGCGGCATGGTCAATTTTCTTGTCCAGTTCTTTTTCTTTGGCGTACCTGCCGGCTTTGTCTGCCGCATTGTTCACGGCGTCAACTGCCTTGCCAAAACCATCCATCATTTTTTCTTTATTTAATAATGGCATAACGCCACCTCCTTGTCATTTGGTATGATTATATCATAAGATGGGGGAAGAAACTAGTGGGTGTTTGTGTCAGTTTGTGTCAAGTGTTCGTTGGCACTTTTTTTGTTTTCCGTAATTCCGTAGAAAAGCTTTGCGTCTCGTGGGTACAAAGCTTTTCTACGGAATTACTGGAATCCAAAAGAATTGGCAGCGAACATTTGTCACAGCCCAATTACTCCAAACTCAACTTTGTTAAAACTTCAATCGAATTTTCCCAGACAAGGCAACTCTTTTTCCTCATTTTTCGCTTTATGGTTGCTTTGCTTGCAAGCAGTTTTCTATTTTATGCAACTCTTTATTAAAAATTCAGCAAATAGAGTTGCTTTTGACGAAAAAATTGAGATAAATTGGCAAAAATGGGGTTGAAATTGCAACTCTTTTTTAATTTTGAGCAGATTAGCGTTGTCTGAGACTTTTGATGCTTATACAACGGATTTCTCCATTGCTCCACAACTGCTGCAAACCCGCAAACAGAGAAAAATGGTGCTGGGACAACAGTCCTAGCACCACTTTGTCTACATAATATTTACTTTCCTTAATTAGCAGTTAATCTCTGCTGTAATTCCAAGCAAGTCTTTGTTTTCATCAAGAATTGGTGCAACCACGTCTTCAACAAATTCTTTTACCTGACTTGGTGCACGGCCAACGTATTTGCTTGGGTCCATGGTCTTCTGCAATTCTTCCAAAGTCATTGGGAAGGCGTCGTCTGCAGCAATCAGCTCTAAGAGGTTGTTGTCTAAGCCGCGCTCTTTTACATTTCTGCCTGCTTCCATGGAAAGCTCACGAATCTTCTCATGCAGCTCCTGACGGTTGCCGCCGGCTTTTACGGCATCCATCATGATGTTCTCGGTTGCCATAAATGGAAGTTCGGACATGAGACGTTTTGTAATTACTTTATCGTAAACAACAAGTCCATCGGCTACATTTAAGAACAAATCCAAAATACCGTCGATTGTGAGGAAGCCTTCTGCTACGCTCAAACGCTTGTTTGCGGAGTCATCGAGTGTTCTCTCAAACCACTGGGTTGCGGATGTAATCGCCGGGTTTAAGGCATCAATCATTACATAGCGGGACAGAGAGGCAATTCTTTCGCTTCGCATTGGGTTTCTCTTGTATGCCATCGCAGAGGAACCAATCTGGCTCTTTTCAAATGGCTCTTCCACTTCTTTCAAATGCTGAAGAAGACGAATATCGTTTGAGAATTTATGTGCGCTGGCTGCAATACCGGCAAGTACATTTACTACGCGGGTATCTAATTTACGGGAATAAGTCTGTCCGGAAACAGGGAAGCATGCGTCAAATCCCATTTTCTTTGCAATCAGTTTGTCCGCTTCTTTACATTTGCTCTCATCACCGTCAAACAGTTCAAGGAAACTTGCCTGTGTACCGGTAGTTCCTTTCGAACCAAGAAGTTTCATATGAGACAGCACGTGATTCAAATCTTCCAAATCCATCACAAGTTCCTGAATCCAAAGCGTTGCACGCTTACCAACTGTTGTCGGCTGTGCCGGCTGGAAATGAGTAAATGCAAGCGTCGGAAGGTCTTTGTATTTCATTGCAAAATCAGATAATACCGAAATAACATTCACCAGTTTTTTCTTTACTAATTTAAGTGCTTCGGTCATGATAATGACGTCTGTATTATCACCAACATAGCAGGAAGTTGCTCCGAGGTGAATGATTCCTGCTGCCTTTGGACACTGTTTGCCATATGCATATACATGGCTCATTACGTCGTGGCGCACCTCTTTTTCACGAGCTTTTGCAACATCATAATTAATATCTGTCACATGCGCTTTTAACTCCTCAATCTGCTCGTCTGTGATGCGTGGATTTCCATCTGCATCCTTTAAGCCAAGTTCCTTTTCGGTTTCTGCTAACGCAATCCATAATTTTCTCCAAGTCTGGAATTTCATGTCCGGCGAGAAAATAAACTGCATTTCTTTGCTGGCGTATCTCTCCGACAACGGGCTTACATATCTGTCTGTACTCATATTCTTTCTTTCCTTTCTCTATCCTTTTATAAAATAGTGCCAGGGCTTTTCCTTAACACCTATTTACGGTTCAAAACTTCCTCGAATATCTTCGGTTGGCGGCTCTACCGGGTAATTCCCGGAGAAGCACGCATCGCAGTAACCGGTGTCTCCCTCAATCAATTCCGGCAGTCTCTCTCCATCTAAGTAACCAAGGGAATCTGCTCCAATCAACTCACAAATCTGGGATACCGTGTGGTCATGCGCAATCAGCTGGTCGCAGCTTGGCACATCGGTTCCAAAATAGCATGGGAACAAAAATGGCGGCGAACTGATTCTTACATGCACCTCAGTCGCTCCGGCATCTTTGAGCATTTTTACAATGTGGCCGCTCGTCGTACCGCGCACAATCGAGTCATCGACCATCACAACACGCTTGCCATTAACCACTTCTTTCAAGGCATTTAATTTAATATTTACACTGGACTCACGGGCAGACTGTTTTGGTTTAATAAACGTTCTTCCCACATAACTGTTCTTGATAAAACCAACACCATACGGAATATTCGACTCCAGGGCAAATCCCATCGCAGCCGCGTTTCCGGAATCCGGCACTCCGATAACAATATCCGCTTCTGCCGGATGCATCTGGGCAAGAATTTTTCCTGCCATAATACGCGAATTATAAACACTCACGCCATCCACATAGCTGTCCGGTCTTGCAAAATAAATATATTCAAAAATACATCTTGCCGGTTTTACCGTGCAGAGACTTTCATCCGATGTAATACCGTTTTTGTCTAGCATGACAATTTCCCCCGGTTTTACATCCCGGACAAATGTTGCACCAACAGCATCGAGTGCACAGGTTTCGCTGGCAAGCAGATAACTGTTATCCCGTTTTCCAATCACCAGAGGACGAAAACCAAATGGGTCGCGGGCACCAATCAATTTTCTCGGACTGGAAATCACAAGTGAATACGCACCTTTTAATTTCTTCATCGCATTTTTCACAGCTTCTTCTACCGTACCCGTTTTCAAACGCTCTCTCGCAATGTGGTACGCAATAACTTCCGAATCAATGGTCGTCTGGAAAATAGCTCCTGTGTATTCCAGTTCTTTGCGAAGTTCCGGCGCATTTACCAGATTTCCGTTATGCGCTAACATAAGAATACCTTTGACATAATTTAATACTAACGGCTGTACATTCTGTCCATTGCTCGCACCTGCCGTCGAGTAGCGGACATGTCCAACCCCGATATTTCCTTTGAGTTTTTCAAGTTTTTCAGAATCAAAGACTTCATTGACAAGTCCCATGCCTTTTGAAGACAATACTTTTCCTTTCGGTCCTTTTGTATCGCTGACCGCAATACCACAGCTTTCCTGACCTCTGTGCTGCAAAGCGAAAAGTCCATAGTAAATTGTGGAGGCAACATCACCGCCATCCAAATCATAGACACCGAAAACACCACACTCTTCATGCAGTCCATCGTAATAAGTTTCATCAACCTGTGAGTTCATTTCAAGTCCTTCCTTTTGCTGTTTATTCTAACACAAGTATGCCCCTTTGAATCTTATTCTGTAAGATCCGCCGGACGGATGTGTTAATCACTTTTTCATCAATCCTGCCTTCCTCCACGGCAGTAATTAAAGCCTCATAGCACTCCTTGAAATTCCCCGGCAGGACGATTAAATCGCATCCTGCTTTTACCGCTTCCACTACGGCAAATTCATTTGTATAATTGTTCTCTATCACATTATCATTGAGTGGGCTTGTCATAACAATTCCATCAAATCCGAGTTCTTCCCGTAAAAGTTTCGTCACAATATCCTGCGACATAAATGCCGGTACTTTTTTCACCGTCAACTTACTGTATGCGACATTGCTCACCATCACGCAGTCAGCGCCTGCCTGAATTCCGCTCGCATACGGCACAAAATTCGTATCACGTATCGTCATCAGACTGTCTGTATTTTCGGCAATTGACTCTGTCACATCCGCAGAAACATTACCAATTCCCGGAAAAGTCTTAAGCGTCACGGAAAGTCCGCCCTCGCGCATGCCACTTACAAAATCATCCAACAAATCTGCCACGCCATCCGCATCACTTCCCAGGCAGCGCATTGCATACGATGGATTTTGGTCACTTGCCAAATCCGCCACCGGCGCCAGATTCAGATTTATACCGATTTTCGTCAATTCTCCGGCAATCGTTTTCCCCGATTCATAAATCTGGTTTGCCGTCATATTTTGTCCCATTTCTTTTGGGGTAACATAACCGGTATCTTTTAAATCCTCAACTTTGGCAGAAATGGAATTTTCTCCACCGCCGTCTTCCTCTACGGCAACGTAAAGCGCACTTCCTGATACAACGCTCGCCTGTAAATTCTGCACGAGTTTTTTCGTCTGCTTCTGCGACTTAATATTCTCCTTCGTAAGATAGACGCCACCCAGGTGATAATCAATAATTGCCTGTTTCATGCTGTCCGTCGCCTTATAAGCGGTTCCGTCCACCGATGGTGATGCATCTAACTGCAGTAAATCCACCAAAAACATCTGTCCTACTTTTTGTTCAATTGTCATTGTTTTTACAATCTTCTCTGCCTCTGAAAAAGCCTCATCCTCTGAAATCAACGGCGTAACGCTCGCTGTTGCAGACGGTGTACTCGTACTTTCGCCGGCTTTCTTCTCAACCTCTTTGTCCGTACCGCACGAGCACAGAAGCAAAACAAGGCTCAGCATAATCCCCATCCACTGATATCGTTTCATCGTCGTGAATCCCTCTTTTTCATTTTATCTTTTTTTCTCTCACTATCTAACGCAAAAAAGCCATATTATCACTAATCATAATGCTGTCAATATTATAGTATATTCTCTGTCTATATGCAAATAAAATATTTCCGTCTTTTTTTTCATTTTTTTGTGTAAATCACCCAAGCCACCCTGCATAGGATAACAGTGTAAATGAAATTTAGGAGGCAAACCTATGAGTGATTTGTCAGCAACAAACTGTGGCGGAGGATGCTCCTGCAACGAGAACAATTCTTCCTGCTGCTGGATTATTATCCTTTTACTTCTTTGCTGCGGCGGCTGTGGTAACAGCTTTGGCGGCGGCATGGGCGGTGATTGCAGCTGCATCATTTGGATTCTCATTATCCTCTGCTGCTGTGGAGGCAATAACGGATTCGGTGGATTCGGCTGCGGCTGCTAATTGAAGCGTGCGTAATCATTAGGGGAATCGAACCCCTATGGACGCAAAAAAATGGGGCGGATAACCGCCTCATTTTTTATTTTCGATTCATTAAATTAGAACTGTTTCTCTGATGCATTCTGCTTTCCTCTTCCCATGTCTGCGGAAAATATTTTCTCTTCTCCTCTGGTGTTAATGATTCATAACACGCTAAATCCACCTCATAAATTGTTGTATCATCCACAATCACTTTTGTCCTTTCCTTCATCGGTATCTGCCCGCCTTATGTTTGTTGTTATCATTGTATGATGGCAGCAGATTAAAGGCACCATGTCTTGAAACCACATTATTTTTTCTCCAAAACAATAATGTTATTTGAGAAATTTTTTGCCCCCGGAATTTTTCCAATCACATGATATATCGGCATCATTTTTTTCATTCCCTCAATCAGGCTTACTTCTTCTTTATAGGAAAATGCCGGCACAAGCTTTTGCAGCAATTTTCCGTTTTTGACACCCCATGTAAATTTTGCATTACTGCCTTCAATTGATTTTTCCTTTATATGGCGCACAACAAACGGCGACATCGTCTCAATCATAACGGTAACTTTCGGAAAAGTTTTCTCTATAATGGAAAACATCTGCAGCACATCTTTTTCTTGTAAATACATGGAAAGTCCTTCAATCACAACCAATACATTTTCGCCGTCACATACGATTTCATCCGTGTAAGATGCGTCCATCGCTGACTTTGCAATCTGATAAATTGGTCCGTTTTCCGCAAGAAACTTTTCTCTTATCTCCATTGTTTCCGGCAAATCCACATTGTACCAGCGCAAATACTTTCCTTTCATCCGGTAACATCTTGTGTCCATACCACTGGCAATATTTATCACAACGGTCTTTGGATTTTTAGTCAAATACCGCTCTACCATCTCATCCAGCACAATCGTTCTTGCAATTACGCCATAACTCATCGCCTTATCTTTATCCGCATCGGAAAAGTCGTAATCCAGCTTTGACACAATCTCTGCCGCCATATCATCCCGAATCATCGGATTGTCTTTCTCTGATTCCTTTGCCCTCGCATATAAAGTCTGAATCATTGTTTCCGGCACACCGGTCACACTTACTTTCTCTTTCATCGTATCATCCTTTCGTAACGTTTGTTATGAATTGTTATGTTGAAAAAAAGCTCCACAGTTAGTCTCTGTGAAGCTTTCTTAAACTCTCTATTAATCTTTCGGTTCCGCCTCCGGCGTAAACACCAATCTGTTTCACTAAATACAGGCTGTATTCCATGTCATAATCCTCTTTTACAATCTGCAAACAACTGTCTAATCGCTGCTTTGCCAATATTTTTATCAATCCTTTATCCGGCATTGTCTTAAGTTTGCTCCGGTAATATGTAAGAAATGACTGCTCCATCATTTTTTCAACACGCTCTCGGAATCCTTCGTGACACCCGCCCTGCGGCAGATTGTCCTAAGACTTGCTTTTGCATATCCATTGGCGTAAAACTCTTCCAACGCCGCCTGTTTGATTTTTTCAATGGTTTCTTGTTTGTTTTTCATCATAACACTTGTTATGTTAGTCTAATTTGGGGAGTTTGTCAACTGCTGTAACAAAATTCTGTATGTCATTACTATAAGACTAAACATAACACACAATGCAATTCTCAAAAGATTAATTTCTATCACGCCATAAACTTCAAAAAAACATAGTCCTCCATGATTTGCATAAAAAAGTTCTTTTCCTACGAATAAAACATAGTCTGCAATACACATTCCAACTACCGCTTTTACTGACAATTTACTTGCAATAAACAGTACTAACACCACACTAAACGTTGCAACACAAAATATATTTGTTTCTTTTTTATACTCAAACCACAACACTTTATCTCTCCTTCCCATAATTACTGCGCATGAATCGTCTTTTTCTCAAATACAACGATTCACCTTTCCGGAATGTTGCAGTAAAATCACCTCAATCATACCATACATCACTTGGAAGTTTCACACCTTGCCTTTTCAGCATAATGTATTCCACCCCATCTCTATATCCACTCTGGTAAAAAATCAACCCAGTTCCTTCTTCCC
>OLPW01000826.1_pt1 | contig 35307 bp, 32 predicted proteins | sample 1672161 | NCBI WGS metagenome assembly OLPW01 (sample SAMEA3136654, study PRJEB25190) | human gut metagenome
TAATATTAGCTAAACTTATGAATATAGCAAACAATAAAATATATAATTTCTATTTGAATAAAGTTGAGAAAGAGTCATGTTAATGATAGCGAGAAATTACAATTTGTAGAAAAGATTAAAAATATGAAAGATAAGAAACAAACCAAATACTCAGTTGAAGCTATTGGGAGGTAGATATGGAAAAGATATATAATAAATTAGTAAGAGATAATATACCAGACATTATTAGAGATGATAACAGAACACCTGTTACCAGAAATTTAACAGATGCTGAATATGAAAAAGAACTATATAGAAAGCTAGTAGAAGAATGTAATGAAGTTTATGAAGCGGAAGATAATAGTGAAACTTGTAAAGAATTAGCAGACGTATTAGAGGTAATTAGAGCCATTGCAAATGTAAAAGGAAAGACTCTTGAAGATATCATAAAATTAGCAGATGATAAAAGAAATAAAAGAGGAGGTTTTTCTAAAAGAGTATATTTAGAAAAAATCTATAAAGAAAGAAGATTTTGAAAGATAAATTGTATACAAAAATTATTATTTAATATATAAGTTGAATGGATTTAAAGATTTAAGAATTGTTGATAACTTTTATCAAACATCAAGCTTTTTTCCAATGCCAACAACAGAAATTGGAACATTAAGTGAATCTGGTCAAACTAATTTAGGTTCATATTCGCTATGCTTTCCATACTATATTGCAGGAAAGGATTATTATGCAATGCTTCTTTGTTGCAGAAACAGTTCAAATACCGCTAAAAACATTCTAAGAACAGGTAAGTGTAGCATAAACTTTATAACTGATAAGAGAAAGTATTTTAAAGAAGCGGTAAGATTAGGTTACCCAGGAGAAACAACAGAAGAAAAGATGAAAGACCTGTATCAGAACCAATACCAGCAAGCAAAGGCATTAGTTTAGACACTGTTAAATATGCAGCTTCAAGAACTGATCCGGATGTAAAATTTACAGACGAAGCGTGTGCTAAACTTGTAAAAGTACCAAGAGTATTTTTAAGTACTGTATTAAGGGGATGTGTAGCATGGGCAAAAGAAAATAATGTTACATTGATTACAGAAAAGGAAATGGAAATTATACAAGACAAACGTAATAAAGAAAAGAAATAAAAACTCAAATGGACTAATATAAATATATTAGTTCGTTTTTTTATTGGAGGAAAGAGTGAGTAATCAAATTATAAGGGTAACTGATATTAGTGGAAGTGAAGCAACATTGGATTTTCTTGAAAATAATGTAAAGCTATTTAGTAGTAAAGCTTTTATAGGCAAAAATGGAATAACAAATGATAAAAGAGAGGGAGATGGGAAAACACCAATTGGTAAATATAATTTAGGAGTAGCATTTGGAACGCATGGTAAAATTAAATTTAGTAAATATATCAAAATAAATGAAGATTTATATTGGATAGATGATGTAAATTCAAAGTTTTATAATCAGCTAATAGACATTACAAAAGTAAAAAAAGACTGGAATAGTAGTGAACATTTAATAGAATATCCAAAACAATATGAGTATGCTATAGAAATAAAAACAAATCCTAAAAATATACCAGGTAAAGGAAGTGCAATTTTTCTACATTGTAGTGCAGAAAGGCCAACAGCAGGGTGTATTGCTATAGATGCTAAATTTATGAAATTTCTATTAGATAGAATTGAAAATGATGCAATTATATGTATTGAAATATAAAATGATGTGTGGTAAAATTTCTCCTATTAGAAGGCGATTATATATAAAAAGTGAAGAAGCATTTGAAATATTAAAAAAATATAACAAAGATGAATTTCATATAAGACATGCTTTAACAGTTGAAGGTGTTATGAGATACTTTGCTAAAGAATTAAATGAGAATGTTGAATATTGGGGTAACATAGGACTATTACATGAGAATTGTATCCAGAAGAACACTGCAAGAATGGAGGAGTATATGATAGAGAGAATAAAATGGATTGACATATTAAGAGCTATTGCAATAATATTTGTAGTTATAGGGCATACTCTTACAGAAGGAGAAGTACAAACATATTTTTACTCTTTTCATATACCCTTATTTTTCTTCATTTCAGGAATGCTTTTTAAAAATAAAGAAGAAAAATTTGCAACATTTTTGATTAAAAAAATTAAACAATTATTGGTACCATATTTTTGCTTTGGAATTGTTAGTATATTGATATATGCTATACTAGGAAAGTTTGCAGCAAATTCACTAGGCAGAGGAAACATAGACGGAAACATATTAATGAATGTTTTAGGACTATTATATGGAAGTGCAAAAACAGGACATTTAAAATATAATCTTCCATTATGGTTTTTACCATGTTTATTCTCAACAAACATTATATTTTATTTTGCTATTAAAATATTAAAGGAAAATAAGATTATTATATTAGTGCCAATATGTGCTGCTTTAGGATATGCTATAAATTATCATACTAATATTTCTTGTTTACCTTATGGACTAGATACAGCTATTACAATGTTAGTATTTTTTAGTTTAGGATTCTTATTTTTTAAAAATCTCGAAAAAGCTAAAGCAATATATAACAATAAATTCTTGATTATAGGATTAACTATTATTACACTGGCTGTAGGAATGCTTGTAGGGCTAAAAAATGGAAGAGTAAGGTATTCAGCAGATGTTTACAACAACATTTTGTTATTTTATATTTCTAGTATATTAAGTATAATTGGATACATAGGTATTAGCGTAATAATAAATAAATGTAAAGTATTAGAATATATTGGGCAAAAAACCTTAGCGATATTAGTAATGCATAAAATGCCAATACTATTTTTTCAAATAGCTATTCCATATACTAAAAATGCATTAGCACAAAATAATTTAATTATTGGAATAGTTGTAGCTATTATTTCAATATTATTATGTTTAGTAGCAAATATTATAATTGAAAAATATTTACCGTTTTTGTATGGAAAATGGCATAAAAATAAATCGCAGGTAACTTAGTAACACCTGCGATTTATAAGTTATAAATATTTTTTAAAAGTCTCAACACTATCTTCTTGCATAACAACAAAATCATTTAGAATATTTTTTACATCTGTAGCAGCATTTTCATTTTGGTTAAGTAAACGTCTTCCTTCAATAATTCCCATATTTGTACCTTGCATCAAAAGTTCTGATAACTTTGAAGTGCTGTCATCATTCATGGTTTTCATCTGAATCCCATACCATGTCATCATTTTAGTCATTGCATTAGTTTCATGAGGTTCTTTACTACTGTAGTTTGCATATAAGTCATTAACTCGATTAGAAATATCTTTGTATTTGTTATATTCAGTATCTAAAACGTTTTTAAATTTAGCATCTGTAACCTTATCTGAAACATAAGAAATAGCATTCATTCCCATGGTTGCACCTTTATTAACTTCATCTAAAATATTTAAATTCTGATTTTCCATTTTTGACCTCCAATATAATATATAACTATTATTTACTTAAAGTATAAAACTATTCAAAAATATTGAGAAACTATTTAAATTATGATAAAATAATAAAGTAGTAACAATAAACAGTTTTGGAGGAATAATAAAATGAAAAAAGTTGAAATGAATAAAAAAATGAAAGAAGAAATAAGAAAAGCACAAAAGGGCGCTAAAGAGGAAGCAGGAGAATTCAAAAAATTTATTTCAAAAGGTAATGTTGTTGACATGGCTGTCGGTGTTATTATTGGTGGATCTTTTGGAAAGATTGTTACTAGCTTAGTAAATGACATAATTACACCTATAATAGGAATAATTATAGGAGGAATAGATTTTAGTAATTTAAGCATACAAATAAATGAGGCTAAAATTATGTATGGTAATTTTATTCAAACAATTATAGACTTTTTAATCATTGCTATATGTATATTTACAGTAATTAGAATATTTGAAAAAATAAAAAATAAAAAAGAGGAAGTTGTAGTTGAAAAACCTAAAAAGAGTGATGAGGTTTTACTACTTGAAGAAATAAGAGATTTATTAAAAAAAGAGACTTCTGAAAAAGAAGAAAAGGTATAAATAAAATAATTTATGCAAAGGAATAGATAAAATGCTACAAATGCAGTTATATTAATAATATTAAGTATAATACTTACATTAATTGGTGGAATAATACCGGCAAGAGCTGCATCTAAAAAAAATCCAGTAATTGCATTAAGAACAGAATAAAATATTGACAATTATAAAAACAAAGGCTATAATAGTAATATAGTGTGAATTCCTATAAAAGGAGAAAAATATGTTAGCTAAAATATGGAAAAAATTATTATTATTTGTTTTAATAATTGCTTGTTTGTTTAATATAATAAATAAACTTGTTCATAAATCTTCAATGAAACAAGAAGTAGAGGCTTCAGCAGAATATATAGAACAACAACAAAAGGCTAATGAGCAAAAATAATAAACAAAAACTTGAAAAAATTTTTAAACTGTGTTACAATAAATAACAGTTTGTTAATAGATATTAAGGGAGAGGTGAATACAAAATGAAAGAAGGAATACATCCAAATTATACAGAAGCAACAATCACATGTGCTTGTGGAAACGTAATGAAAACAAATTCAACAAAAGCAGATATGAAAGTTGATGTTTGTTCAAAATGTCATCCATTCTGGACAGGTAACTTAAAAAGAGAAACAACTGGTGGTAGAGCAGATAAGTTCAAGAAAAAATATGGAATTCAATAAAAACATAAAAAGTGTTGTAAATTTATATTTACAACACTTTTATTTTGTATTGTACTTGAAAAAAATGCTCAATTATTGTAGAATATACTGGATTTATAAAGAAATATCGGAGGAAATATTGTGGCAAAAATAGAAGTAAATAAACAATTAGAAGATATAAAAAAAGTAGCATCATTAAATGAAGGTAAAAACTTAAAATACTGTATTTTGACAATGGGATGTCAGTTAAATGAAAATGATTCTGAAAAATTATGTGGAATGATGGAAAGCATGAACTACTCTAAAACAGAAAATTTATCTGAAGCAAATTTAATTGTATTCAATACTTGCTGTGTTCGCGAAAATGCAGAAGATAAATTGTTTGGTAAATTGGGAGAAGTAAAAAAATACAAAGAAGCCAAAGGTACTATAATAGCAATTGGTGGATGTATGATGCAAGAAAAACATATTGTAGATAAATTAAAGCAAAGTTATCCATTTTTTGATATTGTATTTGGTACACATACACTTCAAGAATTTCCAACAGATTTATATAATGTGTTATGCAACAAAAAGAGAATAGAAGACGTATTAGATATAGATGGAGATGTTATTGAAGGGTTACCAATATCAAGAGATGATAAAATAAAAGCATCTGTAACAATTATGAATGGATGTAATAATTTTTGTAGTTATTGCATTGTACCTTATGTTAGAGGAAGAGAAAGAAGTAGAGAACCAAAAGATATTATAAATGAAGTAAAAAAATTAGCAGAACAAGGATATAAAGAAATTACTCTTTTAGGTCAAAATGTAAATTCTTATTTGAGAAATGAAAAGGAAAAAGGTATTGAATTTGAACAATATGAAGATGTTAATTCATTTGCTACATTATTAAGAGCTATAAATAAAATAGATGGAATAGAGAGGATACGTTTTGTTTCTCCACACCCAAAGGATTTTACAGATGATGTTATAGAAGCAATTAGAGATTGTGAAAAAGTTTGTAAATTAGTTCATTTGCCACTTCAATCAGGAAGTAGTGAAGTTTTAAAAGTAATGAATAGAAAATATACTAAAAATCAATACTTAAGTTTAGTAGAAAAAATGAAAAAAGAAATTCCAAATCTTACTCTTTCTACAGATATTATAGTAGGATTTCCAGGAGAAACAGAGGAAAATTTTGAAGATACTTTAGATGTTGTTTCAAAAGTAAACTTTGAACAAGTATATATGTTTATCTATTCAAGAAGAGTTGGAACTCCAGGAGATAAAATGGAAAATCAAGTTCCAGAAAATATTAAACATAAAAGATTTGACAAATTAAAACAATTAGTAGAAAGTCAAATTGCAGAAAGAAATAAAGAATATGTTGGAACTGTTCAAAAAATTCTAATAGAAGGAAGAAGTAAAACAAACAACAACATGTTAACAGGAAGAACAGATTCTAACAAAGTTGTGATTCTAGAAGGAAATGACAACTTAATAGGTAAAATGGTTGAAATAAAAGTGATTTCAGAACACATGTGGTACTTGAAAGGAGAAATAAAATGGCAGAATATTCACCTATGATGCAACACTATTTACAAACTAAAGAAGAATATAAAGATTGTATTTTGTTTTATCGTTTAGGAGATTTCTATGAAATGTTTTTTGATGATGCAATTACAGCTTCAAGAGAATTAGAGCTAACATTAACAGGAAAAGATTGTGGACAGGCAGAAAGAGCTCCTATGTGTGGAATACCATATCATGCTGCAGAAACATATATTGCAAGATTAATTGAAAAAGGATACAAGGTTGCAATATGTGAACAACTTGAAGACCCTAAACAGGCTAAAGGAATTGTAAAAAGAGATGTTATTAGAGTTGTAACTCCAGGAACAGTAATGGAGAGCAATCTCCTAGAAGAAAAGAAAAACAATTATATAATGTCAATATATAAAAACGGAATCTATTATGGAGTGGCAGTTTGCGATTTGACAACAGCAGACTTTAAAACTACGCAAATTAAAGATCAAAATAATTTTATTACCTTGCTTGATGAAATTTCAAGATTTTCTCCAGCCGAAATTATAGTAAATACAATGATGTATGAATCAGTACAAGAAATTAGTAAGATACGTGAAAGATTTAACATATACATATCAAAACTTGATGATGAAAAATTTGATACTGATTACAATGAATTTAAAATCAAATATGATATATTAAATGAAAATGAGCAAGAGGTTGAAGACATATCTGATAGTGTATTATGCGTTGCAGCAAGTAATGGATTATTAAATTATTTAAAAGATACACAAAAGAGTGATTTAGATTATATTCATAAAATTGTATTATATTATACAACACATTATATGAATCTAGACATAAATGCAAGAAGAAACTTAGAAATAACAGAAAAATTAAGAGATAAAACCAAGAAAGGCACCTTACTTTGGGTTCTTGACAAAACTTCAACATCAATGGGTGGAAGACTTTTAAGAAGGTGGCTTAATGATCCTTTAATAGATGTATGTAAAATAAATGAAAGACTAGAAGCTGTTAAAGAATTAAAAGAAGATATAATTTTAAGAGGAGATGTTGTTGATAGCTTAAAGAAAGTATATGATATTGAAAGATTAGCAGGAAAAATATCTTATGGTAGTGCAAACGCAAGAGATTTACTTTCATTAAAAAATTCTGCTAAGCAATTACCAGATGTAAAGAAAACTCTTTCACAAGCCAAGTCTCCGTTACTAACTCAATTGTATGACAACTTAGATACATTAGAAGATGTTTATCAAATAATTGAAGATTCAATTATTGAAGATCCACCTATAAGTGTAAAAGAAGGTGGAATAATAAAATTAGGATATGATGAGGAAATAGATCATCTAAAAAAAGCAACTACAGATGGCAAAAGTTGGGTATTGGAAATAGAAGCAAAAGAGAGAGAGACAACTGGAATAAAAGGTTTGAAAGTTGGATTTAATAAAGTATTTGGATATTTTATTGAAGTAACAAAATCTAATTTATCAATGGTTCCAGATAGATTTATTCGTAAACAAACTTTAGCAAATTGTGAAAGATATATAACTGAAGAACTAAAAAAAGTTGAAAATGAAATCTTGGGAGCAGAAGAAAAAGTTATAAATTTAGAATATAATGCATTTTGCAAAATAAGAGAAAAAATAGAAAAGCAAATATTAAGAGTTCAAAAATCAGCAAGCATTATAGCTACATTAGATGTTTTAGCATCTTTAGCAACAGTAGCAGATGACATGAATTATGTAATGCCAATAGTTGATAATAGTGGAATGATAGATATAAAAGATGGACGTCATCCTGTTATTGAAAAAATATTACCAGGTGGAAGCTTTGTTGAAAATGATACATATTTAGATAAAAATGATAATCGTTTAGCAATTATTACAGGACCAAACATGGCTGGTAAATCTACATACATGAGGCAAGTTGCCTTGATAACACTTATGGCACAAGTTGGAAGTTTTGTACCAGCATCTTATGCAAAAATTGGTGTAGTTGATAAAATTTTTACAAGAGTTGGTGCATCAGATGATTTAAGCATGGGACAAAGTACCTTTATGGTTGAAATGATGGAAGTTGCAGCTATCTTAAAAGAAGCTACATCAAATAGTTTAGTAATTTTAGATGAAATAGGTAGAGGAACTTCAACCTATGATGGGCTTTCAATTGCATGGGCAGTAGCTGAATATATTTCAGATAAAGAAAAATGCGGAGCTAAAACTTTATTTGCGACACATTATCATGAACTAACATCATTAGAGGAAAAATTAGAGGGTGTCAAAAATTATTCAATTGCTGTTAAAGAAAAAGGAGAAGACGTTATCTTTTTAAGGAAAATTGTACCAGGTGGAACAGATGAAAGTTACGGTGTACATGTTGCCAAATTGGCGGGAGTTCCACAAGTTGTAACAAAACGTGCAAATGAAATATTAAAAACATTAGAAAGAAAAAGTGTACAAGGAGAAAAGGCACAAGAAAAGGAAAACAAAAAGGTTGCAACAGGACAGTTAGATTTATATAATTATAAGTTAGCTGAACTAGCTCATGAATTAGATAAAGTAAATATAAATGAATTGACTCCAATTGAGGCACTTAATATTTTAGTTAATATGAAAGAAAAAATGAAGTAGTTCTTGATAGAAGTTTTCTAGCCATTTACAAATTGACAAAAAGATGTAACTACTACAAAGACCCGATGAATCCTAAAAATATCAAGAAGTGATAGGATTTCTCGAAAGAGTAAGCTTTTATGGCTTGCTCTTTTCTTTAATGAATTTTATTCATATCAATTAGTTGACTAAAATAAATATAAGATATAAAATAGAATCATTAAAACGAAAGGAATGTTTAAATTATGAATATAAAACTGGACAATGAAAATATAAATGTAGAAGATAATAAATCAATAATAGAATTATTTGGAGACAAACTTAAGGGAAATAATCATATAATTGCTTGTGATATTAATAATGAAATAAAAACTTTAAAGTATATTCCAAAAGAAAATGATAATGTATCATTTGTAGATGTAACCTCAAGAGATGGTAGAAGGACATATATTAGAGGGCTATTATTTATAATGAGTATGGCCTTTAATGAATGCTATCCAGAAGCATTTTTATCTGTAAATTATCAATTAACAAATGCAATGTATTGTGAAGTGGATAATTTAAAAGTAACAAGAGAAATGATTGAAAATGTAAGCAAGAAAATGAAAGAGATAGTAAGTAAGAAATTAGATATAAAAAAAGTTGAAATGTCTAAAGAAGAAGCAATTAAATTTTACGAAAAAGAAAATAGCTTAAGAGGAATTCTACAACTTGATAATGAACAAAAAAAAGGAGTTTCTTTATATTTTTGTGAAGGATATTATAATTACTTTTATGGAGTAATGCCAATTAACACAGAATATATAAATGTTTTTGAAATTGTACCATATAATGATGGAATTTTACTACGTTATCCAGACAAATCAAACCCAAATGCATTAGAGGCTGGGGTAGCAAGCAAAAAGATGATAGCAATATTAGATGAATATAAAGATATACATAGAGTTTTGGATGTAAATACTATATATAAGTTAAATAAACAAATCAGAGAAGGAAAAGCACCTGAATTTGTGCTACTAGCAGAAGCATTACATGAAAAGAAAATTTCTGATATTGCTGATAATATTATAAATAGAAAAAATGTAAAGGTAATTTTGATTGCAGGTCCATCATCATCAGGAAAAACTACATTTGCAAAAAGACTAGGAATACAACTAAGATTAAATGGATTAAAACCAGTAACAATTTCTGTTGACGATTATTTCGTTGAAAGAAAAGATACTCCATTAGACGAAAATGGAAAATATAATTTTGAATGTATAGAGGCAATTGACTTAAAACTATTTAATGATAATTTAACAACATTATTAAATGGAGGAGAAATACTTTGCCCAACATTTGATTTTAAAGAAGGAAGTAAAAAATATACTGGCAAAAAAATGAGTCTTGCAGAAGATGAAGTACTTGTGATTGAAGGTATTCATTGCTTAAATGATAAATTAACAGAATCAATTCCAAAAGAATTAAAATATAAGATATATATTAGTGCATTAACAATTCTTAATATCGATTACTATAATAGAATATCTACAACGGATAGCAGATTAATTAGAAGAATGGTAAGAGATTATAACTTTAGAGGATATACAGCGATACATACATTACAAATATGGAACTCTGTAAATAATGGAGAGAATCAATATATTTTCCCATATCAAGATGAAGCAGACAGCATGTTTAATACATCATTAATATATGAATTATGCGTATTAAAAAAATATGCATTACCAATGTTGGAAGAAATAGATAATTCTTATGTTGAGTACGCAGAAGCTAAGAGATTATGCGAATTCTTAAAATATTTCGAAGACATTGAAGATAAATATGTACCTGAAAATTCAATACTTCGTGAATTTATTGGAGGAAGTGTCTTTGAATATTAAGAGGTAAAATATATGGGAAGAAAATTTACAAAAATTGATGAAGCTTTTATATGTGAAAATTGCGGAAGCAAAATAGAGCCACTAGGGTATACATGTAGAGATCATTGCAACTATTGTTTGCACTCAAAACATGTAGATATAAATCCGGGTGATAGGGAAGAAGAGTGTCATGGAGACTTAGAACCAATTAGGGTTGAACTAGATAGCAAAAAAGGCTATGTTATAATATATAAATGCAAAAAATGTGGAGCGATACGCAAAAACAAAGCAGCAGAGGATGACAATATGGATTTGATAATTGAGTTAACTACAAAACAATAGAGAGGTTTTAATAAAATATAACCTTTCCATTGTTTTGTGGTTACATAATTAATACGTAATAAACGAATCATTAAATATACCCAAAAGTGCGAAGTTTGTTTATTGAATTGATTAATTCATCTTTTCTTTTTACTTCAATAAGTACATCTAAATCATGCTTATTACAGAAATCTAATTCTTCCTTAATATCAAGGATACCTGTAAATAGTTCTTGATGATCTTTGGAACCATTATAATCGTGTAAATGAACATGTTTAATTTTATCTTTATATTTTAGAAATTCTTCTTTAGCGATATTACCATATCTAATATTATGTCCTAAATCTAATGTGAAAAATAAATTATCATAATTTGCAATAATTTCAATTGCTTTTAAAGTATAAGATTCTATTTTTACATTCTCAAATAAGATAGTAGCATTATATTTACTTGCTATTTTAGAAAGTGCATTACATGAATTTTTATATGCATCCAAATATTCACTCAAGTATTCCTCGTAAATAAATATTTTTTTATCTGGTAACGAAAAATGAATACCGGGGTCAAGATGAATATTATATTTGAGAATATGGTGCTTTGTACCAAAAGATATAATTCTTTCTATTTCATTTAAATAAAACTTGCGTAAAGAATCATTTAATTCACCAACATCAATTTTTTCTGATAGATGAATAGTAAAAGCATTGCTATCTAATAGAGTGTTATCTAAGCTTTCTAAGAAGCAGTATGGTATATCTAGATTTAATTCAATAAAATCCAAATTAAGCTCTTGAGCTAGTTTCACATTTTCTTCTAAAGAATGAAGTTCGACTAATATAGGCATTCCGAAATCTCATATAATTGTTACCTCTATTATAAAAATTTATTAGTATTGTATCACAAGAGTGTTATTTAAGCAATAAATTACTCCCGTTATTTTATAGAAAAACAGACAGAAGTATACAAAAATTTAAAATTAAGTTTAGAAAATATATTGACAAAAATAAAAATAGTACATACAATAATATAAATTGAAAGGAAAGATTCTAATGTTTTTAAAAAATATAATTTCTAATTGTTGTTGTAGGTGATATACTCTGTCTGTTGTAGACATGAGTGTTAATAAGTATGCCTACAGTAGAAATTATATTAATAATATAGTAAAAGACTATGTAGGCAAAGAAAATGGACACATAGTCTTTTTTGATAAAAAATAAGAGAAGAATGGAATTACTAAATTATGAATATTGCTAAAAAGTAATTAATTATAATAAATTTAAGATTAAATTAATAAAGTAGTCTAGTACTAATTAAGGAGGTTATTTACAATGAAGATTACAAATTCTATGAGTGGCAAAAAAGAAGAATTTGTACCTTTGAAAAAGGGAGAAGTCAAAATGTACGCATGCGGTATTACTGTATATGATTTGAGTCATATTGGTCATGCAAGGCAAGCTATTGACTATGCTATGATTACAGATTATCTTAGATACAGAGGTTACCATGTAACGTATGTACGCAACTATACTGACGTTGATGACAAAATTATTAAACGTGCAAATGAGTTAGGAAGAGATGCTTTGGAATTTTCTGCTGAACAAATTAGAGAAACTGAAAAAGATATGGCAGCTTTGCATGTTACAGATGCGGATATTAACACAAAGGCATCAGAGTATATTCCACAGATTATAAAAGTTGTGGAAGGTCTGATAAAAAAAAGGCACGCATATGTAACAGAAAAAGGAGATGTGTATTTTTCAGTAAAAACTGATAAGAATTACGGAAAATTGTCTCACAGAAAAGTAGAAGAATTACGAAATGGAGTACGTATTGAGGTTGATGAAGAAAAAGAAGATCCAGTTGACTTTGCTTTGTGGAAATCAGCAAAACCGGGAGAAATTTATTGGGAATCCCCTTGGGGAAAAGGAAGACCTGGTTGGCATATCGAATGTTCAGCTATGGCATTAGATACTCTTGGCGAAACCATTGACATTCATGGTGGAGGAAGAGATTTGATTTTTCCACATCACGAAAATGAAATTGCACAAAGTGAATCTTTAACTGGAAAAACTTTTGCAAACTATTGGAACCATTGCGGTCTTATAAAGATTAATGGACAGAAGATGGGAAAATCTTTAGGAAATTCTCTAACTATAAGAGATGCTTTAGCAAAATATAATTATGAAGTTATTAGATATACAATACTTTCTAAGCATTACACATCTGACATTGATCTTCACGATAGTGATTTTCAACTCGCAGAAGGACACACATACTATTTTTATAGTACAATTAAAGAAATGCAAAAATTCATTTTAGACAATCATGGAGATGAAACATCTGAAGTCTTAAATGACGAAATTCCTAACACTATTATTTCAAAATTTATTGAAGTGATGGATGATGATTTTAATTCTGCTGTTGCGATTGCAAATTTGCATACAATTTTTAAATATGTAAATAACATTATGAAAACAGCAAAGAAAGATAACAGACAAATAGTAGCACATACTTTGGCTAAGATTTTGAAAGACTTGAAAGAAGTCTATGGAATTTTAGGCCTTTTTAAGCAAGAGCCAGAAAAATTTCTTTCAGAGATGAAAGTGAAACATCTTAAACAGTTGAATATTGATGTGGAAGACATTGAAAAACAGATTTTAGAAAGAACCGAAGCAAAGAAAAGCAAAGATTTTGAAAAAGCCGATTCAATTAGAGATAACCTTGATAAAAGAGGCATCCTTTTAAAGGATACAAGAGAAGGCACTATTTGGGATCTGAAACTACTTTATAGTTTTAATTAAGACATATATATTTTAACTAATCTTAAAATTTTAAATTAAGTTGAGTAATTCAATTCTTGACAACAAAAATGAAATAGACTTTTATATAAATTTTATATTAAATAAAAGACACATGATTTAATTGGCCGAGAAATGAGAGAAAGTGATTTAAATGCACCCATTAAATTTTATATTTTGGGTGCATTTGAATTTAAACCTCTCTATATAAATTTCCATTAGTATATTGTAATCCTTCTAATTTTTCTCTATTATAAGCCTTATCTACAGCTTTATTTATTTCACTAATTGATTCATCGATAAAGTCTAACCTTACAAAATTAATTGGCAAATCCTTTGTAGAAATAGAAAGTGTTTTACTATTACATATCAAAGAAACTGTTTGCATGCTATCAGGGATTACTCTAAAATTAAAGCCTAATCTATCTTTTAAATAATATTTGTTATCTCTTTTACAATTTGTTCCACAATCTGGAAAACATTTATTTGTCTTACCTAAAAAACAATAACTGCTAACCATAAGAGGTAGGTTACCGTAAATTATCATTTCTGTATCAATACTTGAACTTGAAATAATTTCTTTTATTGTTTCTTGATGTAGCTCTCTAGACAATGTAATTCTATTTAGTCCAATTTTTTTATATTCATCAATTGAATTATTATTAAAAACATTCAATGAATAATTACCAATAAATTCATAGTCTTTTTGATACTTTTTTAACAGTTCAAAATCAGCTATATTTGAAAGAATGAACCCTTTAATATTATATGCAAATAGTATTTGCTCTATTAAATTTAATGCTACATTTTTATAATTAGTTTTTATTATGGTTGGAATATATAAATATATATCAAAATTTTCTGAAAGAGATGTAATAATATCTGCATATTTTTTATTTGCTAAAATCTTTAAAGGCAAATAGATTCTATTTATTTTTTCTTTATCAAGTTTGCTATAATCAAAATCTAAAAATAAATTTCTAAAAAATAATGCTATTTTAGGATGCTCCATACTTGGAATATATGTAATTGTTTTTTTAGAAATATTTTGAATGTGAGGTAAACTTCTTTTTGCTCTGTTCAATATTTCTTGTTCAACCTTTTCTAAAGTAGATCTTCTCAATTCATTTAAAGTACTAATACTTGGAACATATAATCCATCATCTAGTAATACGGTTATATTTTCAAAGTAAAAAGGTGTATTACTTGTTTTTGATATTTGTTTTACGACTCTTTCAACACTAATAGGCGTTTTTAAAGCATCAATAGGTATCATGTTAGAAACATCTTCTACACAAATATTAGAATATAGTTCGTTGTAACAAGTATTTTTATTTGTTGAAATTTTCATCTTAATAGGTGTATTTTTCTTTATAGTAATATTACAATTTAAAGGTATTTTTTTATTTTCACAATTATCATAAGAAGATTTGGCAAAGTCACTTAAACTCTTACTAGAAATTTTATAAACTTTATCTCCAACTTTTATATTTCCCTTCATTCTGCCAATTGTAACTTCTGTACCAGAAGATATATGTTTATGATTATCATTTTTAATCATGAGTTCAGATACTAGGTACTTTGATGATTCATTAGAAACTGATATTGAATCACCTAAATCTAAATCTTCTTCTAACTGTAGTGTAATATGTCCTTTATTTGAGTTGTATTTTTTTATTGTTCCTAAATAAAGCCCCATATTACTAGGTTTTTCTTGGAAAATCAAACTGCTATTATGCTTCGAATCTAAATGACCATTTGAAAAACCACCTCTATTAAATACTTGCATCAAATCATTTATATCTTTTTCATCTATATTGAATTCGTTTGTATTTTGAAACATATCAATATATTTTCTATAAATTCTTGTGACAGTTGCAACATATTCAGGTCTTTTCATACGTCCTTCAATCTTAAAACATTTTACTCCTGCTTGTATTAAACGTGGAATATAGGCTATGCCACATAAATCTTTTGTACTTAACAAATAACCTTTATTAATTGTTTTAATTTCGTGAGTTGAATTGTTTTCACTAATTAGCTCATAAGGAAGTCTACATGGACCAGCACATTTTCCACGGTTTCCAGAACGACCACCGACAACACTTGAAAATAAGCATTGACCAGAATAACAAATACATAGTGCACCATGAATAAATGTTTCTATTTCTACATTGCAGTTTTTGCAAATATATTCAATTTCTTCACATGAAAGTTCTCTTGATAATACAACTCTATCAAATCCTAACTTTTCAAGTTCTAATACTCCTTGAAGATTATGTACTGTCATTTGAGTACTAGCATGAATAGGTAGGTGAGGAAAATTATCAATTAAGTATTTTGCTAACCCAAAGTCCTGAACAATAATAGCATCAATTCCAGCTACATAAGCTTCTTTAACTAAATCTATAGCATTTTCAAACTCACAATTTTTTATTAATGTATTTAAGGTCAAATTTGTTTTTACATTTCTTAATTTACAATAATTTATAACTTGCTTCATGTCATCAATATTAAAATTTTTTGCATACATTCTTGCATTAAATTGCTCTACTCCAAAATATACTGCATCAGCACCATTTTGTACAGCAGCTTTTAAACAATCCCAGTCTCCAACTGGAGCCAAGAGTTCGACTTTTGACATATAAAGACAACCTCCAATATATTAAGTTATTTTAATTTTATAATTTTGTATATAAATAAAAACAGACAGTTTAAAATAATGTAAAACAAATCTGTAATTTTACACACCAATTTTATTGTAACACAATTTTTAACTTTTGCATACTAATATTATATAGAAAATATAAAGGAGGAGAACTTTATGCCAGAAGAATCTAGAGATTGTGGATGCGGACGTAACAATAACTGCTTAAGCAACTTATTTGGAGGTTGTGGATGTGGTGATAGTAGTATTTTATTCTTTATAATAATATTTTTATTACTATTTTGTAATTGTGGATGCAACAGATAAACATATAAAAAGGTAACATTGACAAATGTTGCCTTTTTTCTTTTTTATCTTGACTGAAAAATGTAAGAATGATATACTAACTTTGTAGAAATTTATCACATTTAGGAGGAAAAGATGTTGTTAAAAAACATTTTTAATATACGAAGAATTATAAGTATAATTTTAATAGTTTTAATATTATCTAGTTCAATTATACTATTAAATATAGGAGAAACTAAAGCATCATATAGTACTGAGTTTTCAAAATATCCAGGATATGAGGCTTTAATAAAAAAATTACAAGAAGCACATCCGAATTGGGAATTTGAAATAATGGAAACTGGTCTTGATTGGTATGCATCAATTGTCGAAGAATCAACAGGTCACCATGGACTAAATGTTGTATCTAAAAACAAATCAGATGCTTGGAAGTGTGCATGCAATAAAACTGTTGAAACGGTTTGGAAATGTGCTTCAACAGCAACAGTAGCATACTACATGGATCCAAGAAATTCTTTAAATGAAAATTATATATTCCAATTTGAACAGCTAACTTATGATGAAAAAATTCAAACAAGAGAAGGTGTAGAACAAATATTAAAACCTTGTAATTATATGCAAGGAAAAGTTACATATTATGATACAAAAGGAAACAAAAAGACTTTAAACAAAACTTATGTAGATGTAATAATGGAAGCAGCAAAACAATATAATGTTAGTCCTTATCATTTAGCATCAAGAATTAGACAAGAACAAGGAACTGGAGATGCAGGCTCAATGATTTCTGGAAAATGGACTGGAGAGAGTGGAGCATATAAAGGATATTATAACTTCTTTAATGTAAAAGCTTATGGCGATGATGTCGTAAAAAATGGGCTAATTCATGCTAAGAGCAAAGGATGGACAGATCCAGAAAAATCTATTAAAGGTGGAGCAGCTGTGATAGTAAAAGACTATATATCATGTGGACAAGATACTTTGTATTTACAAAAATTTGATGTTGTTGATGGTGGAGATGGATACTATGCTTGGCAATATATGACAAATGTATCCGCATCAAAAACAGAAGGCTATACAATGAGAGATGCATACAATGAAATGGGGTTACTATCTGGAGAATCTAAAATAAAATTTAAGATTCCTGTATATAAGAATATGCCTAGTCAAATATCACCTGAACCAGGTAATGAAAAGCTTGTAACTCAAGATGTTAAAATAACAGGAGACGCCGTAGCAGTTAGAAAAGGTAAAGGAACAAACTATGATAAAATTACTTCTTTAAGTAAAAACACCAAACTTTTAAGAATTGAATTAGATAATTCTACTACAGGTGGTTATTATTGGGACAAAGTAGTATTAGCGAATGGAACAGTTGGTTATGTTGCAAGAACATATTTAGCACAAATTGATTTACAATCGAATTGCAACGAACAATATATTACAACAAAATATACAGATTTTAGGAATGGACCAGGAACTACCAAAACATCTGTATTAAGAGTACTAGCTTCAGGACAAATAGTGACAGTTGTTGAAAAAGGAAAATATAATTCTTTAAATAGCAATGATTGGTGGAGAATTAAATTAAGTGACGGAACTTATGGATATGTGACTGCAAGTAGTTTTGAACAATATGATCCAAGCAAAGTTGATCAACTAAGAATAATTTGTACTGATGGTTTAACTGTTAGAAAATCTCCAACAACAAGTTCTGCAGCTTTAGCATCTTTAGCTAAAGGAGCTATTGTAACCAGAACTGAAAAAGACGTTGAAAGCACACAAAAAGAATATGTATGGAGCAAAATAATTACATCTAGTGGAATTGTTGGATATATAGCAACTAGAGATGTTAAAGCTAATGAAGATTGGGTTGAGGTTATAAAGAATAATAATCCTGAAACGCCAACAGAAGTAAAGGGAAATGGATTCAAAACAAGTGGAACAAATATCATCTGTCAGCCTAATATTAAAGTTTCAGACATTAAATCAGCGTCAAAAGATATTGTAATAAAAAAAGGTTCAACTATAATAACTGATACAGCAAACGTCGGAACAGGTTACACATTAACATTAAATGATAAAACATATACAATAGTGGTTTTAGGAGATGTTAATGGAGATAATGAAGTAAATTCAGCAGATTTATTAGGTATTGTAAAGTATTTAAAAGGAACACTTAAAATTACTCAAGAATGTGAAAAAAAATCAGCTGATGTAAACAAAGACGGTGAAATTAATTCAGCAGATTTACTAAGCATAGTCAAATATTTAAAAGGCTCTATAAAAATAGAGGTTTAAACGGAGGAAAAAATGAAAAAGATAATAAAAAGTATATTTTTAATTATATTTGCAACTGTTGCAATATCGTTATTTTCAAAAGTTGAAGCAGCGTCAGCAACAATAAGTGCAAATAAAACAACAGCAACAGTTGGAGATAGCGTAAAAGTTACGTTAAAAATAAATGCAGCAGCATGGAATATAAACGTATCTGGAAGTGCTTCTGATAGTGTGGTTGGATTCAATAGTGATGCAGAAAATCAAACTACTAAAAAAACATACTCTATAAACACAAGTAAGGCTGGAACATATAGTGTATCTATTTCAGGAGATATTACAGATGCATCTTCAACTACTCCTGAAAAATTAAGCAAATCTGTTACAATAACAGTAAAAGCAAAATCAACATCTGGTTCAAATAGTGGGTCTGGAAACAATACAGGAGGCAGTACAACAAAACCTTCAACACCAACAGAAAAGTATACAGATGTAAATGAAAAAGTATATTCAACTACAGATGGATTAAATGTTAGAAAATCAGCAAATGGTACTATAATAGGAAGTTTATCTAAAGGTGATGAAGTAACAAGAACAGGAATCGGAAATCAAGGATGGAGTAGAATAAAATTAAGTAATGGAACAACAGCTTATGTTAGTAGTTCATACCTAACAAAAACAAAACCTGCTGAAGATAAACCAAAAACAGAAGAACCTAAAAAAAATACAACTACAAACGAAGAAGTTAATAATACAACATCTGAAGGAAATAACGAAACAAAAAATAATGAAGTAGGCAACAATAATACAGGTGAAAATACAACAACTACAGATGAAAGTTTAGGATTATCATCTTTAGAAATTGCAGGTGTAAATTTTTCAGATGGATTTGATCCTAGTAAACATATTTATGGATTAAAACTTAATTTCTTTGTTAAAAACCTAGATATTACAGCTAAAGCTAATAAAGAAGACGCAAAAATAGAAATAATAGGAAATCAAGATTTTGTTGAGGGGGAGAATGATGTTACAATATTACTTACTTCAGCAGACGGAAAAGAAACAGCTACATATCAAATAAAAGTAACTGTACCATCTGAAATTGCTACTGCACCACAAAACAATATACAATTTTATATAATGTGTGGTTCAATTATAATAACAGCAATAGTTCTTATTGCAATTGTAACAGCAATATATAGAAAGGTAAGTAATAAATCTTCAGATAGCAGAGAAGAAAATGAAAAACTATTTGAAAATCCTTATGTTGATGATAAACCTAAAAAAGAAAAATCAAAAGGGAAACATTCAAATTAATAAAAATACTTAATTATGGAAAAGAATCTTATTTCTTTTCCATAATATATGCGCTACTGTAGCTCAGTTGGTAGAGCAACAGATTCGTAACCTGTAGGTCGGCGGTTCGATTCCGCCCAGTAGCTCCAGCAATACAAAATTTTCTCCCCTCGGAAGAGGGGTTCTTTTTTTATTGTATAAAAAATCAAAAATCTTCTATATATAATAAGGTTGCTATTTATAGTTGATTATGTTAAAATATATAAGGATTCAAACTAAAGAAAGGGTAAGTTTATGGGATTTTTTGATAAGTTAAAAAATGGGTTAAGTAAAACCAAAAATTCATTTGATGAAAAAATTAACAATGTATTTAGTAACTTTAGAAAAGTAGATGAAGAATTATTAGATGAACTTGAAGAAGCATTAATAATGTCAGATGTCGGAGTTGAAACATCTACAAAAATTATTTCAAATTTGAGAAATAGAATAAAAAAGGAAAAGATTGAAAATAAAGAAGACGTTAGAAATGCTTTAAGAGAAGAAATTGTTAATATATTAAATGAAGTTGATAACGGATTAAAATTAAATACACATCCATCTGTAATATTAGTAGTTGGAGTTAACGGAGTTGGAAAAACTACTTCTATTGGAAAGATTGCAAATAGATTAAAAAAAGATGGGAAAAAAGTTGTAGTTGCAGCAGCAGATACATTTAGAGCAGCAGCAGTTGAACAATTAGAAATATGGGCCCATAGAGCTGATTGTGATATTGTAAAAAGAGAGGAAGGAGCAGATCCTGCTTCAGTAGTTTATGATGCTATACAAATAGTAAAACAAAAAGACGCAGATGTTTTAATATGTGATACAGCTGGAAGATTGCATAACAAAAAATATTTAATGGATGAACTTGTAAAAATAAAAAAAGTAATAGATAAAGAAATGCCTGAAAGCTCAAAAGAAGTATTAATGGTACTTGATGCTACAACAGGTCAAAATGCAATTTCACAAGTAAAAGCTTTTAAAGAAACTGTTGACATAAACGGCTTGATATTAACTAAATTAGATGGTACTGCAAAAGGTGGAGTAGTAGTCGGAATTGTGGCTGAAAATCAAATGCCAGTTAAATTTATTGGTGTTGGAGAACAAATAGATGACATGGAAATTTTTAATAGTGAAGACTTTGCAAAAGCTTTAATTTAAATGGAGGTTTAAATGGAAGAAAAAACAAAAATTAATAAAACAGAAGAAAAGAATATTTGCAAGATAAGTAAAATTAAAATGATAACTGTTTTAATATTTCTAAGCTTAGTTCTTTTAGTTTCTTATATAAGCTATAAAGGTCAATATTTAGAAATGTTAGAATTAGGAGAAAACTATTTAAGCATCTTTTGGCAAAATTCAATAAACTATTTAATTACATTTATATTGAATTTTATAGTATTATATGTGCTTATACGTATAACAAATAGAAGGATAAAAAAAGGGTTAAATCCATTTTTTGAGACAGAAAAGAAGGAAATGCCCAAAATGCCTAATAAATCAATTGCATTTATAGGGGCAATTATAACTAGTTTTGTTGTTAGTAATACATTACTTGAAAAGTTTATGCTTTGCATAAATGCAACAAATTTTGGAATTACAGATGCGGTATTAGGATATGATATAGGATATTTCATATTTGTACAACCTTTTATTCAATACATGTTATATTATATTTTATACGCAATAGTTGGATTAACAATATATGCAGTTTTATATTATATAGTTGTATTTAATTTATGCTTTGATGGGGTTGACAGAAAAGTTTTAAGTACAGGAATACTACTAAAACAATTATGCGTAAATATTATATTTGCAACTTTATTTATAGCAATGATTATATTTGCAGAGACTCAAAATGTTGGATTACAAAAAATTTTAACATTACAAAATGGAGAAGAACCTTATGTTCTTTGGGGCGCTGGAATCTCTGAAGCAACAATTAAATTATGGGGATATCGTATCTTATCTATTTTTGTTGTGATTTCTGTTATAATGGCATTACATTATTTAAAGAAAAAAATTACTAAAAAAATGATAATTTCTTTACTTATAGTTCCTTGTTATTTAATAACAATGCTTTTTGTATTAATTGGATTTGATGTAATATTTGTAAAGCCAAATGAACTTGACAAACAACAAGAATATATTAAAGCAAATATAGAAGCAACCAAACAAGCCTATGGAATTGATATAGATGAAAATAACATAAATTCAAATGAAACAATAACAGCAGAAGCAATAAAAGACAATAAAGAGGTTATAGATAATATAGCATTAATAAGCAAGGACGTAGTCTTAAAGAGTTTAAATACAATGCAAACAAATAAAGGATACTACACATACAATATTGCCCAAATTGCAAACTACAATATAGATGGAAAACAAGCATTATTATATGTATCTCCAAGAGAAATAAAAAGTTCTTCAAGTACATATAATAATAAAACTTATGAATACACACATGGATATGGTGCAATTATTACATCAGCAACTACAACAGATGAAATAGGCAATATTAAATATATGCAAAAGGATTTTAATTCAAGTGAAATAATTAGTTTATCACAACCAAGAATATATTTTGGATTAGAAACTAATTCAACTGTAGTAACAAATAGCAAAGACAAAAAAGAATTTGACTATCCAAGTACTACATCAACAAAGGCTGAAAATATTGAAAACGTCTATGATGGACAAGCAGGACTTTCTTTAAATTTCTTTGACAGATTAGTACTTGCAATTAAAGAAGGAGACCTAAAACTCGCTTTCTCAAGCAATGTTACAACAGAAAGCAACATCTTAATAAATAGAAATATTATTGAGAGAGCAAAAACATTAATGCCATATATTTCTTATGATGAAAATCCATATTTAGTAGTAGATGAAAATGGAAAATTATTATGGGTTCTAGATGGATATACAACTTCAGATTATTATCCATTTTCTCAAAAAATAACATTAAATGATGAAAGTGTATTAAATAAAGAGCAAATAAACTACATTAGAAATTCTGTAAAAGTATTAATAGATGCTTACGATGGAACTATTAAATTCTATATTACAGATAGAAATGATCCTATAATTATGGCATATCAAAAAATGTATAAAGATTTATTTGTTGATAAAGATGAAGCTATTCCAGAAAATATTAGTGAACAATTTATATATCCAGAATATCTATACAAAATACAAGCTGAAGTTATAAAAAGATATCACAATATTCAAACAGATGTATTATATCGTGGAGATGACATTTGGGACATTGCAACACATAATTCAACTAAAGTTACAAACAAAGTTGGAGTGGAATTAAGTCCATACTACACCATGGTAAAAACAATAGATAATGATAATTATAACTTAGGACTAGTTTTACCTTATACACCTTACAATAAGCAAAACTTAACTTCATATCTAATAGGAAGCTATGAAAATGGTGAAGCAAAACTTGTTTTATATAAATATCCTTCAGATAGCAATATTTTGGGCACAATGCAATTAGATACTCAAATAGAGCAAGACAAAACTATATCTAAAGAACTAGAAGCTTTGAATATAACAGGTACGAAACTTCTTAGAGATATGATTGTTGTTCCTATAAATAATTCATTATTATATGTAGAGCCAATATACCAACAATATATGAATGAAGAAAATTCAACACCAATATTAAAAAAGGTTATTGTGGCATCTGGTAACAAAGTTGCAATTGGAAATAATATTTCAGAAGCATTATCTAATCTTGTTTCTCAATCAGCAGTTGACATTGAAATAGAAGACACTGAAACAATAGAAGGACTAATACAAGCAATAATAAAAACAAATAGCAATTTAAAAAAATCAAACAGTAATAATAATTGGGAAATGGTTGGTAAAGACATGACTAAATTGCAAGAACTTATTACTAAATTAGAAAAACTTCAAAACCAAAATAATAAAACAAAAAAAGAATCTGTTGTTCAAAATTCTGAAAATATACAAAACAATGAATAAAAATAATAAAATCTTCCATTTTAATATAAATGGAGGATTTTATTTTGAAAAAATATAAACTAGAAAAAAGTTTAAATAGAAATTTAAAAAAGTTAAATTATATGTTGGAAAAAAATAATATATTTGAAATACTTGAAATATTAGGCAATAAAAGAAAAATTTTTATCAGAAACCTTATTGCAGGAATATCAAAGGGAATTGGAATAGGAATTGGATTTACAGTATTAAGTGCTATTTTAATAATAATACTACAAAAAATTGTAACGCTAAACATTCCAATTATTGGGGATTATATATCAGATATAGTAGATATTGTAGAAACAAAGTAAAATATCTGGCTTTCATTTTTTGTTCCAAACTACTTGACAGTTAACAATAATCAATATAAAATAGTAATGTAGGAAAATATATTTTAATAAAATTTTTAAATTAATATTATATATTTAGTACATTGAAAATTTAATAGAAAGAGGTGTAAGATTATGGAAAATATCCTAATTGGTATCGCCACATTTCTAGTCTCAGCAGTAATTTTCACATTCATAGGAATGTACATAAGAAAGAAAATTGCTGAATCTAAAATGGAAAGTGCAGAAAATGAAGCAAAAAAAATAATCGAAAGAGCAAACATAGACGCTGAAAACAAGAAAAAAGAAGAAATTTTCAAAGCAAAAGAAGAAATTATGAATGCTAGAAAAGATTTAGATCAGGAGATTAGAGAAAGAAGAGGCGAAGTACAAAATCAAGAAAGAAGATTAATCCAAAAAGAAGAAAATTTAGAAAGAAAACAAGATATTGTTGAGAAAAAAGAAAAAGATTTGGATAGAAAACATCAAGAAATAGACGAAAAAAAGGCAGACTTACAAGAATTATATGGCAAACAAATGGAAGAATTGCAGAAAATTGCTAGAATGTCTCAAGAAGAAGCAAAGAAACTTTTATTATCAGAACTTGAAAAGCAATTAACTGCAGAAAAAGCTAATCTTATAAGAGATATGGAAGCAAAGGTAAAAGAGACAGCAGATAAAAATGCAAAAGAAGTTATTGGATATGCAATTCAAAAATGTGCTGCTGACCATACTTCTGAAACAACAGTATCTATAGTATCACTTCCAAATGACGATATGAAAGGCAGAATAATAGGAAGAGAAGGAAGAAATATAAAGACATTAGAAACATTAACAGGAATTGATTTAATAATCGATGATACCCCTGAAGCAGTTGTTATTTCTGGATTTGATCCTTTAAGAAGAGAAGTTGCAAGAATTGCAATCGAAAAGTTAATTGAAGATGGAAGAATTCATCCAGCTAAAATTGAAGAAATGGTAGAAAAAGCAAAAGAAGAAGTAGCAAATGTTATAAAAGAAGAAGGGGAGAGAGCTGTACTTGAAACAGGTGTTATAGGATTACATCCTGACTTAGTAAAATTAATTGGTAAACTAAAATACAGAACAAGCTATGGTCAAAATGTTTTAAATCACTCAATAGAAGTATCTAATTTAGCTAGAATAATGGCTGAAGAATTAGGTTTAGATGCTAAACTTGCTAGAAGAGCTGGATTATTACATGATATTGGTAAGGCTTTAGATCATGATATGGAAGGTACACATGTTGAGTTAGGTGTTGAAGTATTGAAAAAATACAAAGAAAATGAAAACGTTATTAATGCTGTACAAGCTCACCATGGAGATGTAGAACCAAAAACAATAGAAGCTGTTTTAATACAAGCAGCAGACGCAATTTCTGCTTCAAGACCAGGAGCAAGAAGAGAAACTTTAGAAGCATATATCAAGAGATTAGAGCAATTAGAAAGTATTGCAGATTCATTTGATGGTGTTGAAAAATCTTTTGCTATTCAAGCTGGTAGAGAAATTAGAATTATAGTAAAACCAGAAAAGATTGACGATAATCAAATGAAATTAATGGCAAGAGATATTGCTAAGAAAGTAGAAGATGAAATGGAATATCCTGGACAAATAAAAGTTAATGTAGTTAGAGAAACAAGAGTAATTGATTACGCAAAATAATTTTTCAAAAACGTTCAATTTACTTGAACGTTTTTTCTTTTGCTACTTGAAACTTCTAGGTTTTATTTATATAATATATGGTATTGAGTAAGGAGGAAAAGAAATTGACTTTTATTGAAAATATTAAAGAGAAAGCAAAAAAAGATATTAAAACAATAATACTTCCAGAAGCAGAAGATATTAGAGTTTTAAGAGCAACTGAGCAAATAATAAAAGAAGGATTTGCAAAAGTTATTTTAATTGGCGATACGACACAAATTAAGGAGGATGCAAGCAAAAACAATTTAAATATATCAGATGCAGAAATTATAAATCCTAAAACTTCTGATAAATTCGAAGAATATGCAAATAGTTTATATGAATTAAGAAAAGCTAAAGGGATGACATTAGAACAAGCTAAAGAATTACTATTAGAACCAATTTATTTTGGAATGATGATGGTAAAAAATAATGATGCTGATGGATTAGTATCAGGTGCTTGTCATTCAACAGCTAACACTCTAAGACCAGCACTTCAAATATTAAAAACAGCACCAGGTACAAAACTTGTTTCTGCATTTTTTGTAATGGTAGTTCCAAACTGTGAATATGGAGAAAATGGTGTATTTGTTTTTGGAGATAGTGGCTTAGTAGAAAATCCATCTGCTGAAGAATTAGCAGAAATAGCAAAATCATCAAGTAAAAGTTTTGAAACTTTAGTTGGAAAACCATCAAAAGTAGCAATGCTTTCATATTCTACTTATGGAAGTGCACATTCTGAATTAACAGAAAAGGTAATAAATGCAACTAAACTGTTAAAAGAACAAATGCCTAATTTAGTTTGTGATGGAGAATTACAATTAGATGCTGCCATAATCCCTGAGGTTGCGTCTTCAAAAGCACCTAATAGTCCAGTAGCAGGTAAAGCAAATACTTTAATATTCCCTGACTTAAATGCTGGAAATATAGGATATAAATTAGTTCAAAGACTAGCAAAAGCTGAAGCTTATGGACCACTTTGCCAAGGTGTTGCAAAACCCGTAAATGACTTATCAAGAGGTTGCAGTAGTGAAGATATTGTTGGAGTTGTAGCAATTACTTGTGTTCAAGCTCAAAATGGTATATAATATGGAAAGATTGAATTACAGAGTTAATCTGTTCAATATATAATAATTTTAGGAGGATTTAAAATGAAAGTTTTAGTAGTAAACTGTGGAAGTTCGTCAATTAAATATCAATTGATAAACATGGAAAATGAAAGCGTTATGGCAAAAGGATATTTGGAGAAAATTGGATTACCAGATTCATTTTTAACACATACTGTAAATGGTGAAAAACGTAAAATTGATGAGCCTATAAATAATCATGAAGAAGGAATAAAATTAGTGTTAGCTCAATTAACACACCCAGAATATGGTGTAATTAGTAGTTTAGATGAAATTGGAGCTGTTGGACACAGAGTTGTTCACGGTGGAGAAAAATTCAGTTCTTCTGTTTTAATAGATGATGCTGTTATGGAAGCAATGAAAGAATGCATTCCACTAGCACCTTTACATAATCCAGCTGGAATTACAGGAATTGAAGCTTGTAAAAAAGTACTACCAAATGTTCCAATGGTTGGAGTATTTGATACAGCTTTCCATCAAACATTACCAGAAAAAGCATATATCTATGCTATTCCTTATGAATATTATGAGAAATATGGAATAAGAAAATATGGTTTCCATGGAACATCACATAGATTCGTATCAAAAAGAGTAGCTGAAGTTATGAATAAACCAATTGAAGATTTAAAAATTATAACATGTCACTTGGGCCAAGGTGCAAGTTTGTGCGCTGTTGACGGTGGAAAATCAGTTGATACTTCAATGGGATTAACACCTTTAGCAGGAATTCCTATGGGAACTAGATCAGGAGATATTGATCCATCAATAGTAACATTTTTAATGAACAAAGAAAATTTAACACCAGACCAAATGGATAATATACTAAACAAAAAATCAGGTAAATTAGGAGTTTCAGGAGTTAGCTTTGATGATAGAGATATCGAAAAAGCTATGGCAGAAGGAAACGAAAGAGCAAAACTTGCAATAGATACATTTGTATATCAAGTAATTGGATATATTGGTAGATTTGCTGCTCAAATGAATGGTGTAGACGCTATTACATTTGCTGGTGGTGTTGGAGAAAACGGAATTGATGTAAGAAAACAAATATGTGAATCACTTTCTTTCTTAGGCGTGAAAATCGACGAAGAGAAAAACAATTGCAGAGGTAAAGAAGTTGAAATTTCAACACCAGACTCTAATGTAAAAGTATTTGTTATTCCAACAGACGAAGAATTAACAATAGCAAGAGATACTATGGAAATAGTAAATAAATAATTAAAAGAGGATTGAAAATGAAAGTATTAGTATTAAATTGTGGGAGCTCATCAATTAAATATCAATTGATTGATATGGGAAATGAAAATTTGATGGCAAAAGGATATTTAGAGAAAATTGGATTGCCAGATTCTTTCTTAACACATACTGTAAATGGTGAAAAGCATAAAATTGAACAAGTTATAGAAAACCATGAAGAAGGAATTAAATTAGTATTATCTCAATTAACACATCCAGAATATGGCGTAATTAAAAGCTTTGATGAAATCGGAGCTATTGGCCATAGATTAGCTCACGGAGGAGATAAAATTAGTGAGCCAACTTTAATAGACGAAAATGTTATAAATGTATTAAAGGAATTTACACCTTTAGCACCTTTACATAACCCTGCTGAAATAGTAGGAGTAGAAGCTTGTAAAAAAGTATTACCAGATGTTCCAATGGTTGGAGTATTTGATACAGCTTTTAATCAAACTATTCCTGAAAAAGCATATATGTATGCAATCCCATATGAATATTATGAAAAATATGGAATAAGAAAATATGGTTTCCACGGAACATCATATAAATTTGTTTCAAAAAGAGTAGCTGAAATTATGGATAAACCTTTAGAAGATTTAAAAATTGTTTCATGTCACCTTGGTCAAGGAGCAAGTATATGTGCAATAAGTGGAGGAAAAGCAGTAGATAACTCATTAGGATTTACTTCTTTAGCAGGTCTTCCTATGGGAACAAGATGTGGAGATATTGATCCATCAATAGTAACTTTCTTAATGAAAAAAGAAAATTTAACTACAGACCAAATGGATAAAATATTAAATAAACAATCTGGTAAATTAGGAATCTCAGGGGTTAGCTTTGATGACAGAGATATTGAAGTTGCTGCAGAAGAAGGAAATGCAAGAGCAAAACTTGCAATAGATGTTTTTGTATATCAAGTAGTTGGATATATTGGTAGATTTGCAGCTCAAATGAATGGTGTAGATGTTATTACATTTGCTGGTGGAATTGGAGAAAATGCAATAGATGTAAGAAAACAAATATGTGAATCACTTTCTTTCTTAGGAGTAAAAGTTGATGAAGATAGAAATAATTGCAGAGGAAAAGAAGTTGAAATCTCCACATCTAATTCTAAAGTAAAAGTATTTGTAGTTCCAACAAATGAGGAACTAATGATAGCAAGAGACACTATGGAAGTAGTTAGTAAATAAATTTTTGAAGGGTTTCGAAAAGAAACCCTTTTTTCTACTTGTATAACTTAAAATTTAATGATATTATAGATGCGAAAGGAGATTTAGCAAATGATAGACTTAAAAGAAAATCCAACATTTTTAAATTCATTTTTGGAATATCTAACAGGTATTTTAAATAAATCCGTTAACACAGTAAAAGAATATAACTATGATTTAGCTCATTTTCTAAAGTTCATATCTCATCATTTTGGCTTATCTTCTGAAGAAAACATAAAAGAGATAGATATTCATGATATGAGTATAGAAACGGTTAAGCAGATTAAATTAGAAGATATACATGCATTTTTATATTATTTAACAGAAACATACCACAGTAAAGCTGCCACACGTGCAAGAAAAGCCGCAAGTATCAGAATGTTTTTTAGTTATTTAACTCAAAAAGCTCACTTATTAGAAGTGAATCCTGCGCAAGGACTTGAAACACCTAAGTTAGACAAAAGGCTTCCTAAATATCTAACTTTAGAACAAAGTAAAGAACTACTAGAAGTTACAAAAGCAGAATCCGGAGATTTTAAAGAAAGAGATTATGCAATAATTACTTTATTCTTAAATTGTGGAATGCGTTTATCTGAATTAGTAAATATAAATATAAAAGATATAAACTTTTATGATAATAAATTAAATGTAGTAGGTAAAGGAAATAAAGAAAGAACTATTTACTTAAATAAAGCTTGTATTGATGCAATAAATTCATATTTAGCTGTACGACCACATGATGGTATAAAGTTTGATTCTAGAGATGCTTTATTTTTAAGCAAAAGAAAAGAACGTATCAGCAATAGAATGGTCCAAGAAATTGTAAAAAAAGAATTAGCAAAAGCGGGATTAGATATAAGTAAATATTCTGTTCATAAGTTAAGACATACTGCTGCGACTTTAATGTATCAATATGGAGATGTAGATATTAGAGCTTTACAAGTATTGCTAGGACATGAAAGTATCTCTACTACTGAAATATATACACATGTAGAAAATAAACAAGTAAAAAATGCTGTTGAAAGCAATCCTTTAGCAAATGAATGAAATGGAGAAAAATATGGAAAAACAAGTAGAAGTTAAAGAAAAAAAACATATAAAAATAGCCGGAATTACACTTTGGAGAATAGTCGCATACTTTATAATTTATAGTGTAGCAGGATTTATTATAGAAACAATATTTGGAGTGTTAACTAAAGGTGTACTTGAAAGTAGAAAAAGCTTTTTATATGGTCCATTTTGTAGTATATATGGACTTGGTGCAGTTTTAATGATATTACCTTTACAAAAATTCAAGAAAAACAACTATACTTTATTTGCGGCAGGTTTTGTAATAGGGTCTATTATTGAATATTTTGTAAGTTTAATAGGTGAATTGATATTTCACATTAAATGGTGGGATTATTCAGATCAAATATTGAACCTAAATGGAAGAATTTGCGTGCTATATTCACTGTTCTGGGGATTACTTGCAATATACTTAATGTCAGATATCAACAAAAAAGTTGACAAATTCATAGACTTCCTAAAGAAAAAGATATCAATAGGAATTTTAAAAACTGCAGTTGTACTTGTTAGTATATTTATTGTGTTTGACTTAGGAATTACAGCCTATGCTTTACAAATGTTTACTATAAGAATTGTATATGACAACAATTTAAATATTGCAAATAAACAATATATTGATGAGCAATATGAAAAAATATATGTTAAAGATACTAAACAAAAAGAATATATCTTAAAGTATTTTGGCGATGAAAAAATGATAAAAACATTTCCAAATATAAAAATAGAAGATGTGGATGGAAATATATTATTTTATAGAGCATATGTAAAAGGCATAAAACCATATTATTATAATTTTAGAACAAACTCACATCTGAAATTTAAATATCTTCAAGAGGTAGATTACTAGAATTTCTTTGCCTATACACGAAATATATGTGGTACAGTATGACCAAACGAAAAGAAAGGATAAATTCTTAAAGCAACAGCTAAACAAGACACCAATTATTTGGTGTCTTGTTATTTGCTTATATAAGGCTACTCTTATTTTAAAGGCATCAGGACATAGCAATTATTATATCACGACTTACAAGAATTTTTAGTATTTTAGAATGAATTAAAATGATATTAATGGAAATAATAATATTAAGCATTAGACTTCATGTAAATGTATAAGGAGAATGATAATATGAAAGAATATTTACAAGATTCAAAAGATGTTCTTAAAGAACTGAGCACTTCTATAAATGGTATTTCAGATGATGAAGCTTTAAAAAGAGCAATGCAAAATGGAAAGAATAAGTTGAAAGAGCATAAGAGACGGCATATTAAAGAAGCTTATTAAAATTTTAATAGATCCAATGAGTATAATGCTTCTAATAGCAGCAATAATTTCTGCTATTACTTCAATAATACAAGGTGAAGATTATACAGATACATTTATAATATTATTTATTGTAATAATGAATACAATTCTTGAAATTATACAAGAAAGCAAAGCAGAACGAGCAATAAGTTCATTAATGGAAATGACAAAATCAACTTCAAAAGTAATTAGAAGAGGAAATTTAAAAATAATAAAAAGCGAAGATTTAGTAGTAGGAGATATTATAGTTCTTGAGACAGGAGATGCAATACCTGCTGATTGCAGAATATTAGAATCATATAATATGAAGGTTGAAGAAGCAGCCATTACAGGGGAATCTGTACCAGTAAATAAAATAATGGATATGTTATACCTTAAAGAAAATACATTAGACATATCATTAGGTGATAGAACAAACATGCTTTATAGTGGTAGTAATATTGTATATGGTAGAGGCAAAGCTGTTGTTGTTGCAACAGGAATGAATACAGAAATGGGTAAAATTGCAAATGCTTTAGGACAAGAAGAAAAAGAACGAACCCCATTACAAAAGAAAATGTCGCAATTATCTAATGTATTAACTAAATTAGTTATTGGAATAAGTTTATTTGTATTCATTTTAACAATTATTAGAACAGGAGATTTTTCAAGAACAAATATTCTTAATACATTTTGGATAGCAGTTGCTTTATCAGTAGCAGCAATTCCGGAAGGATTACCTACAATAGTAACTATAATTTTATCAATAGGAGTTACTTCAATGGCAAAACGACAAGCATTAATTAGAAAAATAAGTGTTGTTGTAACAATAGGCTGAAATAGGTTTTATTAAAGGAACATCGAGATTTTGAAGGGGACCATTTTGCATGGTTTTATATTTTACTCCTACTCCTTTTTGCACAAAACTTTTATAATACAAACCAAATGTCACCTGCTTTTATATTTATCTGGTTACATATATACTATTCTACAAAATTAGTAAAGGAAAAATAATTGTGGCAAGTTAAAAATATATAATTACAAAATACGAATAATAATTTTATTAATGTATAAAATATTATAAATAACATTTCGCAAAAATTAGAATATTTACTTTTTGCGAAATGTATGCTAAAATATATTTGAGGTGAACATTAGTTATGAAAATAATAGAAAGAGATTATTTAAAAGAATTGATTGATGTTATAGGAACTCCTGATATAAAAGTTATAACTGGAGTTAGGCGTAGTGGAAAATCAAAATTATTAAATATGTTAAAAAATTATATTGAAAATAATATAAAAGATGCAAATATAATAAATATTAATTTTAACTTAATAAAATTTGATTATTTGAGAAATTATATAACTTTGAATAATTATATAGAAGAGCATTTTATTAATGGTAAAAATAATTTTGTATTAATAGATGAAGTTCAGATGTGTAAAGAATTTGAAAGAACAATAAATAGCTTACATGCTGAAGAAAAATATGACATATATATAACTGGTTCTAATGCTTTTTTATTAAGTAGTGATTTGGCTACTCTTTTTACAGGTAGAACTTATGAAATAGAAATTTTTCCATTTTCGTTTAAAGAATATATAAAATATTTTAAAAAAGAAAATATTCAAGAAGCTTTTGATAGTTATATTTTCGAAGGAGGAATGTCTGGTTCTTATATATATAATGATAACAAACAAAAATATAACTATATAAATGATGTTTATAATGCATTAATAGTTAGAGATATTCAGCAAAAATACAATATACAAAATATAGGATTAATGGATAGTTTAACTGAATTTTTGATGGATAATATTTCAAATTTAACTTCATATAGAAATATAGCAAATAAATTAATTGAAAATAATATAAATACAAATGATAAAACAATAGCAAGTTATATAAATTATTTATGTGATGCCTTTGCTTTTTACAGAGTAAGAAGATACGATATTCAAGGTAAGAAATATTTATCTTCTATAGACAAATATTATCTAGTTGATCAAACATTTAAGCATGCTAAACTTGGAATAAGAAATGTTAATTATGGTAGAGTTTATGAAAACATAGTAGCTATAGAATTGTTAAGACGAGGATATGAAATTTATGTTGGAACATTATACAATAAAGAAGTTGACTTTGTGGCAATGAAACAAAGTGAAAAAATTTATATTCAAGTTTCTGATAATATAGATTATGAAGAAACTTTAAAAAGAGAAGTAGAGCCATTGTTACAGATTAAAGATGCATATCCTAAGATAATAATAGCCAGAACAAGACATGAAGATTATCAATATGAAGGAATACAAATATATGATATTGCAAATTGGCTAGCAAATTAATAGTGATAAAAATGAGGAGTTATAGAAAATGAAAGTTATTTTTCTGGATATTGATGGTGTACTAAACTCAGATGCATATTTTAATAAAATTAGAAATTTAAAAATACAAGAAATAAAAAGTGAAATAGATGTAGAAAAAATACAGCTATTAAAAAAAGCAGTAGATGAAACTGGTGCAAATGTAGTATTAAGCTCATCATGGAGATATACAAGAAATGCACAACATCTAAAAGAATTATTATTGCATTATAACATCTATACAGATTCAACTCCGTTTATTCAAAATAAAAGAGGTTTAGAAATAAAACAATGGCTAGCTGATCATCCATATGTAGAAGACTTTGTCATATTAGACGACGAAATTTTTGATTCTTATGATGAGAATTTGATAAATAAATTAGTAAAAATATCAGACAGTAATGGGTATAACTTTGGAGAAGGGCTACTTCCTAAAGATGTAGATGAAATTATTAAAAGATTAGGTAGAAAGAAAAAGAGGGAAAAGACCAAGAACTTGAAAGATAAATCAAAGTATAAATAAATCAATAGGGCATAGGGGAATAGGCTGTTTTAGGAAAAATAGAAATTTTAAAATAAATTTTTAAAATTAAAATAAATTAT
>OLPW01000829.1_pt1 | contig 35272 bp, 46 predicted proteins | sample 1672161 | NCBI WGS metagenome assembly OLPW01 (sample SAMEA3136654, study PRJEB25190) | human gut metagenome
AACCGATGTTGATTCAGATAGATTGCTTCAGATGAATATGGATACCAATAACGATGTTATCAATTCTCAGAATGAAAATATAAAAAAGGGAAAACATATATATTTTTATTCCTATTTAAAACTTTTCCAACAAGTAGACCGCAATTTGAATAGTCCTTTTTTAAATCAGTAATTAAATCATAATTAAAACTAGTTAGATAGATATTTAAATAACTATATTTTTTTAATAATTTTAATAATTTTTTCTTTTGATAAGTATTATAATTTTTTTCTTCTTTTATTTCAATGATAATAATTTTATCATTTTTTATTTGTTTTAATACTTCGTTTAAAGTAGCAATCCTATATACTTTATTATGATTTTTAAATTTGACTTCTTTTAATTGCTTTAAAGTCATATTTTTAATCGTACCGATTTTATTACTATTTAAATTAATAGTAGCATTGTGATTTATTACAAATTTATTATCTTTTGTAATTCTAATATCAAATTCAACTCCATCAATATATGGTTTTGATAAAGAATTTAAAATTGCTTCTTTAGAATTTTCAGCTAAATCGTCATCATTACCACGATGAGCAATAAACTTATACATACAATCACCAATAAATTATATTAAAATAAGAAAAAAACTATTACTTAGTAATAGTCTTAGTTTTTTCATTTTCAATTTCTTTAGGTAAATCAATTCTTAAATTTTTATAAACTGATTTATTTTTGATAGCACTATCTACAATATCAGTATCGCGATCAACATTAGTTATTAAACTATTGCAAGAAATGGCTTTAATTGAAATTTTAAGTCTTGTAATATTTTCTTTTTTAATTAATTTATAATCAATATTTTCAAGTATTTTAGCGATAGCACCTATAGTTTGTGGTGTACGCATACGTGAATTATTTGATACAATTAAATTCTTTATTTCTGATAAATCTATTATTTCACTTTCTAAAAATGTTTTCTTCAAATAAACAATTAAATCATAAGAACTTTGAATATTAGTATATCTATTATAAGTAGAATGAACTGTATCATTATTTATATAATAGGATTCAAGATTTAAGTTTAATAAATTATTTATTTGTTCTTTTAATACATTTTCATCAAAATTAATTTCGTAAGTATACATTTTTTCTTTATCACAAAGATATAAATTTTTAGTCATAAACACGCCCCTTTCCTTTATACAAGTTTGATATTTTAACACTAATCTTTGTATTTGTCAAATAATTACAAAAATGATATAATTATCTAGGTGATAATATGATATATTTAGATTATTCGGCTACAACGCCTGTAAATGAAGAAGTATTAGATAGCTTTAATAAAGTTTGTCGTGAATTTATTGGAAATCCAAACTCCTTACATAAATTAGGTGTGAAGTCAAAACAATTAGAAGAAAGTGCAACTAAACAAATTGCAAATATTATGGGAGTAGAACCAAATGAAATAATTTATACAAGTGGTTCTTCAGAGTCAAACAATTTAGCAATTAAAGGAATAGCTTTAAAATACTTAAATCGTGGTAAAAAAATAATTACAACTAATTTAGAACATTCATCTATATATGGGCCAATAGGTTATTTACAAAAGTTAGGCTTTGAAGTAGAGTTTGTTAAAACAAATGAACATGGAGTAGTTGATATTAACCATTTAGAAAGTTTAATAGATGATGATGTAATACTTGTAACTATAGCTTCTGTCAATAGTGAAACAGGACTAGTTCAGCCAGTTGAAAGAATAGCTGAAATGTTACAAGATAAAAAATGCTTTTTTCACGTAGATGCTACTCAAAGTGTAGGAAAAGTACGTATGAATTTAAAAAAAGTTGATCTAGTTAGTTTTTCAGCTCACAAATTTTATGGTATAAAGGGAGTAGGTTGCCTTATTAAAAAAGATGGCATTAATCTAGAACCACTTATCCATGGCGGAAAAAGTACAACTAAATTTCGTAGTGGTACCCCAGCTTTACCACTTATAGCATCAATGGCTAAAGCATTAAGACTTGCTGATTTAAGTATCAGAGATAATTATGAACACGTTAAATATTTAAAATCAAAATTAATTGAAAAACTTAGTATGTATAAACAGGTAACAATTAATAGCAACGAGTATTGTTTGCCACATGTTTTAAATATAAGTGTTATGTTCGCTAAACCAGAAACATTTTTACACGCTCTAGAAGAATATGATATTTTTATATCAACTCAGAGTGCCTGTTCAACTAGTACAATTAGTAGAGCTGTTTTAGAGCTAACAAAAGATGAAGATAAAGCAGAACATAGTTTACGTATTAGTCTTTCAGGATTAACAACAAAAGAAGAAATAGATTCCTTTTTAAAGGCTTTTGATGAATGTTATAATCATTTAAAATTAAAGTAGGTGAAAATTTGAAATTACTTAGAATAAGTGCAATTTGGTGTTCTAGTTGTATCATAACATACCATATTTGGGAAGAATTAAAAGAAAAATATCCTTCCTTTACTTTTGAGGAATTAGATTACGATTCGGATGAAGAAGAAATAAAAAAATACCAAATAGGTAAAATAATTCCTGTAATTATCATTTTAAATGATAAAAATGTCGAAATAGGTCGAATTATAGGTGAAAAAAGTAAAAAAGAGATTATAGAGACAATTGATAGTTTGCGAGGTTAAAGTATGTTAAAAAAGAAAATAGTATTACTTTTATTATTATTAATTCCAACATTAGTAAGTGCAAAAGAAGTAAACTTATATTTATTTCATGGTGATGGTTGTCCACATTGTGCAAAGGAAAGAGAATATTTAAAAGAAATTGAAAAGGAATATGATGATGTAAATATTCATTTATACGAAGTATGGTATGATACTGATAATCAGGAATTGATGGAAAAGGTAAAGAAAGAATTAAATTCTTCAACTAATTATGTTCCACTTACAATTATCGGAGATAAATATACAGTTGGATTTAACGATAATACTAAATTGATGATAAAAAATAATATTGAGAAGTGCTTAAAAGAAGATTGCGAAGATGTAGTAGGGAACGTTTTAGCTGGTAAAACAGCTAATGAAACAACTATCAAAAAAGAAGTAAAAGAACAAAAAAAAGATAAAGAGGATAGTATTAAGGATTTACCTATCTTAGGAAAAGTTGATGTAAAGAAGGTTTCATTACCGATTATGTCAGCTGTTATTGGACTTGTTGACGGTTTTAATCCATGTGCTATGTGGGTGTTAGTTTTCTTAATAAGCATGTTACTAGGAACAAAAGATCGCAAAAAAATGTGGATTTTAGGACTAACATTCCTATTTACATCAGCGTTTATATATTTATTGTTTATGGTAGCTTGGCTAAATGTAGCCATAAAAATGAATACGGTTATTTGGTTAAGAATTACTATTGCTATTATTGCTATAATTGCAGCTTTTATAAATTTGAAAAGTTTTTATAAAAGTTTAAAAAAAGACACTGGATGTGAAGTAGTAGATAGCAAAAAACGAAAAAATATAATTGAAAAAATTAAGAAATTTACGCTTGAAAAAAGTTTAATTTTAGGATTATTAGGTGTTATGACATTAGCAGTATCAGTTAATTTTATTGAACTTGCATGTTCAGCTGGATTGCCATTATTATTTACTCAAATTTTAGCCCTTAATAATTTAAGTAAATTATCTTATATGATTTATATTCTTATATATATCTTATTCTTTTTAATAGATGATATAATTGTATTTGTGATTGCAATGTTCACTTTAAAAATAACAGGAATTTCAAATAAATATAGTAAGTATTCTCATCTTATTGGTGGAATAATTATGTTGCTTATCGGACTTTTTATGATTATAAAACCAGAATGGTTAATGCTTAATTTTTAAAAAATGTCAAATATTTACATTTGTTGACATAAAAAAATAGACAATCATGTCCTAATAGTCTATAATTAAGATGGTGATTAGATGGAAGAAAATAAAATAGTTTTGGACTTAAGTGATAAAAAAATACTAATTGTAGATGATAATAAATTAAACCTTAAGGTTGCAGAAAGATTAATTCAAAAATATAATCCACAAATAGAAACGGTTGAAAGTGGTTTTGAATGTTTAAAAAAAATAGAAGACGGTAATATATATGATTTGATTTTTATGGATGATATGATGCCTGAGATGTCAGGTACAGAAACGCAGAAAAAATTACATGAAAATGGATATGATAGACCAATTGTTGTACTTACTGCTAATGCTGTTGCTGGTGCTCGTGAAAACTATTTGAAGGAAGGTTTTGATGATTATATTTCAAAACCAATTATAAAAACGGAATTAGAAAGAATTTTAAAAACTTTTATGGGATAAAAAAAGGAAATGTTTAATGATTAACATTTCCTTTTGCTTGTTTTCTTTTATTTATTTTTTCTAATTTTCTGATTTTTTCTTGTTCTTTTTCTTCAAATTTGATATTTTCAATAATATTAATAAGTAAATCGTGAAATTTTGAATTGCTTTTAAGTTTTAGAGCTTTATTTAAAATTGACATTAAAGTTTTTCTATCAATAATCATACTTGTAGTGTGAGTATTGTCATAATCATTTTTTAGAATGTTATTAATTTTAACAAAATTTAACTTTTTTTCGTTATATATAATGTGAGGAATAAATGAATAATTTTGATTTTGTTTGTTAAAAGATTTGATAGTTGATGTAATTGGAATAGTTATAACATATTTTTTATCAGGATTGTTATATATAACTATACAAGGTCTATTTTTCTTATTATCCTTTTGACCATCATTAAAATATAAAGTATCATGATAAACAATTTCACCTATTTTAAACATGTGATTCCTCCCGTTAATTGTTCGATATTTTAACACTATATAATAAAATAGTCAAATATTATTTACACTTTATATAAATTATGATATTGTATTGTAGGTTAATAAAGTTAGGAAGTAGTATAAATGAATCTAGAAGTAAGATTTTTGAAAAATGATGATATTAAAGAAACAACTAAATTAATAAATAATTTTTTTGACATCAAGGATTTAGTTAATGGATATAAAAAAATTACTAGAAATGGATTAAATAAATCAATTGTTGCTGTTATGAATAATGAAATAATAGGTCATATATTAATTGAAGAAAAATATGATGCAACTGAAGATAAATTATTTTATTGGTTAAATTATGTATGTGTAAAGGATAAATATCAAGGATATGGAATAGCATCTAAGATGTTAAATAAAATTGAAACGTTTGCTAAAAAGAATAATGTTTACTGTATTCAATTTAAATCAAGTAACTTTAGAAAAAAAGCACATGCATGTTATTTAAAAAATAATTATAAAAAGGTAGATACAACTGTCTTTCAAAAAATAATTTAATATCACAAATAATTAATAAGGGGATTGTGTTGACTTTATCCTCTTTTTTGCTATAATAGTTTGAACAAAAGGAAGCGGTTTTATGGAAAAAACTACACTTAACAAAACTATTTACGAATGTAGAGAAGCAATCGAAAGTAAAAATTTTGAATTAGCCAAAAAGCATTTAAAAAAAATTAGTGAATACACTTTGAATGCTAGACAGTCATATCAATTGAAATATCTTACTAGTTTTTTAATAGAAACAATCAAATCTGAAGAAATGAATGAATGCTTAAAAAATACTAGAGATGTTATTTTAGAGCAAGGAAGAGAAGCCTTAGCCGATAAAAATTATTTTTTAGCGTTGGACTATTTTAAAATGGGGTTATATATAACTAATGATAATTTATTTAATTATTATATTGGGAAAACTTATTATAAATATTATTTTGCCTCAGAAAAGAAAGATATCGTTATTAATTGTATAAAAGAGGCAAAAAAATACTTGAATATTTATATTAATCAAAATGGATATAGTAAAGCAGAAAAGGCTTTACTGACATTGTATTATATTGATAATATAACAAAGCAAAGTGGTACTAATATATATGAATGTGAAGCATTGGAAAAATTAAAAAAACAAAAATTCAAATTATATAATATATTAAATGATACTAATATATTAAAAAATGTATTATATGATAGTATTCAACTTAAAGAAAATGATAGCATAACTAAGATGAACAAGATAATTACTTTATATGAACAAGGAAATAAAATTTTAGGGGATTATTATTTAAAACAAATTGAGAAAGAAAATTTATTAACTGAAATAGAAAAACAAAAAAGAGATGATTTGGTTAAAAATAAAAAATTATACATTTCTAAAGGAAAAAGAATTGTTGGAAAATAAAAGATATAAATATATTGTTTGTTACGTTAGAATGATTTGACTTTATAGTGCTATTGTGCTAGATTAACTAGTAAATTATAAAAATATATGTAACCAAAACTAATCTACAAAGGAAGGGGAAATGTTATGTCTGTAACGCTTATATTTAAAGGTGTTTTAATTGTAATAGGAAGTATTTTTATCCTTATAACCGTTCCCACTATTATAAAAAAATTTTTAACTCTGATTGATAGGCGAAAATTGAAAAATTGTTCTAATATTATTGCACATAAATTAGATGACGGTGATACTCAACCAGAATTATCGTCAAAACATTTAAAACTTATAAATATTAAAACACAAAAGTTTAATAAAAAGGGTCAAAATGAAAAAGAAAAAATAAGTAATAAAGTGAGTTTAATAGAAGAAAAAAGTAATGAACCAAAAAATTTAAATAAAAAAATAGCTAGTAGCTTTGCAATCGCAGGTGGACTTGCTACCCATGCAGCTTTTAAAACCGTTGAGGAAGTTGTAAATGGACTTTATTTTGATGATAACATAGATGATAAATCAAAAGAGAAAAAAATTAAAACAGATAAAAAAGAAGAAAAAAAGAAAGAAAATGTTTTAGTAGAAAATGTAAATTCAGAGCAATATGATACTGAATATGATAAAATCGATGATAATGAAAATAATTTGGTATATCAAAAAGATTATAATGAAGCATTGGAATTAATTAAAAAAGAAATAAATGATCAGAAACAAGAATTTCAACAATTTCAAAATATTATGATAAATATTAATCCTATTCAAAAAAAAGAAACAATGCTTTCAAAAATAAAAAAATCTGTTCTTGGAATAATTAATATTATGGTTAGTTTCATACCTCTTAAATTATTTAAAAATAAAGGAGTAGGAATAATTACAAGTGCAATTATTTTAAACGGAAGAATTAAGTATTTAAAAAGTATTCTTAATAATCAAAATAATATATTAGAACTAGAAAATTGTAAACAAATTTTAAAACAAATAGAAATAAAAGAAAATTTTCTTTTAAAAACAAAAGAAATAAATACAAATTCTTTAGATGAATTAGATAATATAGAAGAAGAAATAATTACTAAATATATGAATGATTTAGATAACGAAGATATAATTGTAATTTTAAATAATATAGGTTTATTAAAAAATAAAATAATGAAAGAAAACGTTAAAATAGAAAATCAGTTAGAAAGAAACAAAAAATTAGAAATTGAACAAAAACAAAAAATTAAAAAACTTGAAATTTAGAAAGTTAAGCAATTAACTTTTTTTCTTTACTTATAGTCTATAGCAATACTCCAATTTTTTTATTAATCATAATATAATACAGAAAGGGGAGTTAAAAATGGGTTGTGAATATTCTAATAAAATTGAAAAGATTTTAGAAGAAGGAAAACGTTGTAAAGAAAAAATGGGGGTATTTGGTCCAACCGGTCCAACAGGACCTCAAGGTCCAGCTACAATAACAATAGGAACAACAACAACTGGAAATCCTGGAACAAATGCATCTGTTACTAATGTTGGCACAAATGAAAATGCAATTTTGAATTTTACTATTCCAGCAGGTGCGACAGGAGCACAAGGAATTCAAGGTCCGACTGGCCCAACTGGACCACAAGGAATTCAAGGAGCTGCAGGTGTGCAAGGAGAAATTGGCCCAACCGGTCCAACAGGTCCGACTGGCCCAATCGGTCCACAAGGAATTCAAGGAACTGTAGGTGTGCAAGGAGAAATTGGCCCAACAGGTCCGACTGGTCCAAGTGGAGAATCAGCTTTATCTTATGGTAGTAAATATGATACTACTACAGATACAATAAGTTTAACCGCAGATACAGATAGTCCTGTTCCATTAACAACAACAGCACCATTATCTGGAATAACTGGAACAAATGCTAATACTTTAACAATCACTGCAAATGGTGTTTATAAAATTGATTACTTTTTTAATGGATCACCTAATGTAGAAGCAACACTTACTTTGTCTGTTTCTCAAAATTCTAATCCAATAAGTAGTTCAACAATTATTAAAGAAGTGCAAGCAAATACTGATGATATATTAAACGGAAGTATAATCGTATCTTTATCCGCAAATGATGAAATAGGATTAAGCTTGAGTTCAAACGTAAATGCCACAGTATCTACTGCTGATGGAACAAATGCTTTTATAAATATTGTAAGATTATCGTAATTGTAAAATGGTAGTTTATGCTACCATTTTTATGATATTTATGTTATAATCTAACATATTTAATAATTAATATAAATGGAGGATTAAAGTGAAATTAGATTTTTTAATAAATATTTTACTAAGTGATAAACCTAGTAAAAATATCAAGTTCAATGAAAAACAAATTTTCGAAATGATACCAGAATTGTTAGCGTGTAAAAACTTTAACCAGAATAACATTTGGCACATTTGTGATGTGTATGATCACATTCTACACGTTGTAGATGGCGTTCCTAATAGTCTTGCACTGAGAATAGCTGCTTTATTTCACGATATTGGAAAGCCATTCGTTTATACTGAAGATGAAAATGGAATAAGTCATTTTTATGATCATTGGAATAAATCTAATGAAATATTTTTAAATTTTATTTCAAAATATGATTTAAACGAAGAAATTAAAAATACAATCTCAAAATTAATATTGTATCACGATTTAAATATCGAAAAATTAAAAGAAGAAGATTTGTTAAAGTTACTTAATACTTTTAATAAAGATGAAATAATTAAATTATTTCAATTAAAAAAAAGTGATTTACTAGCTCAAAATAAAAAATTCCATTATTTGTTAGATAATTATAAAAAACAACAAGAAAAATTACTAAAATTAACAAATAAATAATGGACGTTATAAAAATAATGTTTTAATTTTTACTAATATTTGCTATACGTGATATAATACTTGTAGGATAAAATATAAAAATAAAGAGTGTGATATGAATGCTAAAAAAATTAATTATTAATAACTATAAATGGATTATTTTTTTTATTTGTTTGCTTTTGTTTCTTGCGTTAGCAGAGGATGTTTTTAATCACGATATAATGAATGGAGACGTTATTGGTTATAAATTTGTATCAACATACTTAATTCATGATTCTATTACTGGGTTTGTAAAAATGATAACATGGTGTGGAAGTGCTACTTGTTTAATATTATTAACTATTGTTTTATTTGCTTTTATTAAAAACAAAAAAACAGGAATTTTGATAGGAACAAATCTGGTTATAATTACTATATTAAATCAAATTTTCAAATTTATTCTTCAAAGACCGAGACCAACAGAATTTAGAATCATTGATGAAACAGGTTATAGTTTTCCATCAGGACATTCAATGATAAGTATGGCATTTTATGGATTTCTAATTTATTTGATTTATAAAAATATTAAAAATAAGAGTTTGAAGATAGTTTTGATTAGTTTATTATCTTTATTAATAATAATGATTGGTATTAGTAGAATTTATTTAGGAGTTCATTATACAAGTGATGTTTGTGCTGGCTTTTTAGTATCAATATCATATTTGATAATTTATATAAATTGTGCAAATAAACTTATTTTTAACGAAGAAAAAACAAATGAAATTAAAAAATAAAATATATTAAATACAATAGTAGAAGGTGAATATTTTGAAGGTAGAAGATTTAAAAAAAGATTATGATAAGTTGCAAATTAAATATGGAGCTAAAAACCTAGATTCTATATATAATGGTGGATGCGAAGATAACCCAGATATTTGTTTTGTTTTTATGAATCCTACTGGTAGAAACATTGCAAGTGATAAGTCTTGGGAGGGAAGAAAGTCACCTTGGCTAGGTACTAAAAATATATGGAAATTATTTTATAAGGTTAATTTAATAAGTGAAGATGTGTTTAATAAAATTCAAGAAAAAAAACCAAAAGACTGGGATTATGAATTTTGTGATTATGTTTATGAGGAAATAACTAATAAAAAATTATTTATTACTAATTTAGGAAAATGTACACAAATAGATGCAAGACCATTGCCTGATGAAGTCTTAAAAAAGTATTTGGATTTATTATTTAAAGAAATTGATATAATAAGGCCAAAAATAATTATAACTTTCGGGAATCAAGTTAGTTCTATTATTTTAAATAAAAAAATAGCAGTATCTGAAAACAGAAAAAAATATCATGAAATAGAAATCAATCAAAATACATACAAAGTTTATCCTGTTTATTATCCAGTTGGTAATGGAATATTTAATATTGATAAGTCAATAGAAGATATAATATGGATAATAGAAAATGAAACATAGTTGTAATTATTTGAATCAAAAAAAACGAGGTAGAGTAAAAGAAAGAATTATATTCAGATTTAAAAACATCATTAAATCATTAAAAATAAAGTAAAAAAATGAAATTCCTTTTTCCATTTTAAACATATTTTTACTTAAAAAAACGTTAAAAATGTAATGCATAGGTGTTATGAAAAATTAAAGGAAAGGAGAGTATTGATGAAAGATAATAAATTAATTATATATAAAAATAGTGAAGGTAATATTATAGTAGATGCTATTTATAAAGATGAAACATTGTGGCTATCTCAAAAGAGTATGTCAAAAGTTTTTAATGTTGGTATACCAGCAATTTCTAAACATTTAAAAAATATATTTGAAGATAATGAGTTAGATAGAAATTCAGTTATTTCCAAAATGGAAATAACTGCGGATGATGGTAAAAATTACAATACAGAAGTGTATAATTTAGATGCCATAATAGCTGTAGGATACAGAGTTAATTCTAAAAAAGCAACAGAATTTAGAATATGGGCAACAAAAATATTAAAAGAATATATGACTAAAGGTTTTGCTTTAAATGATGAACGTTTTATAAATGGAAATAAATATGATATGAAATATTTTGATGAATTATTAGAACGTATCAAAACAATTAGAGTAAGTGAAAGAATGGCATATCAAAAAATCACTGATTTATTTATTGCAACAGCAACAGATTACAATCCCAAATCAGAAGAAGCTTATACTTTCTTTAAAATAGTTCAAAATAAGTTGCACTATGCTATAAGTGGACATACTGCTGCTGAATTAATATATAGTAGAGCAAACTCAGATAAAGAACATATGGGACTAACTAATTGGAAAAATTCTCCTGATGGTTTAATATATAAGTATGATGTAGTAATTGCTAAAAATTATTTAAATGATGAATACGCTTATAGTCAAGGAAGAAAAATTAGTAGTGTAATATTTAACGAATTTATAAGAAATAGAAGTTAATTATTACAATCTATAAAAAAGGAAGTGAAAAAAATGAACGATAATAAAACCAATATAAATTGGTATCCAGGACATATGGCTAAAACCAAAAGACTCATAAATGAAAAGATTAATTTAATAGATATAGTTTATGAAATAATAGATTCAAGGATACCATATTCTTCAAAAATAGTTGACATAGATAATTATATAAAAGATAAACCAAGATTACTTATTATGACTAAATATGATTTATGTGATAAAGAAGAAACAAATAAATGGATAAAATATTATGAAGAAAAAGGATACAAAGTAATAACAGTTGATTTAATAAATAAAAATGAGACAAAAAAAATAATTTCTACAACCGATGAAATGATGAAAGAAATAAATCAAAAAAGAGAAGAAAAAGGTCTTAAAAAAAGAAGAACAAGAGCTTTAATAGTTGGAATTCCAAACGTTGGTAAATCAACCCTAATAAATAGATTAGTTGGCAAAAAAGCCGTAAATGTTGGAAATAGACCAGGTGTAACTAAAAATCTAGATTGGATTAGAATTAATAATAATCTAGAATTATTAGATACCCCAGGTATTTTGTGGCCAAAATTTGATGACCAAAAAGTAGCGTTTAATTTAGCAAGTCTAACAGCAATCAAAGAAGAAGTAATACCAACTAATGAAGTAGCATTTTATATCCTAAAGACCTTAGAAGAAAAATATCCAAACATTTTGAAAGAAAGATATGATTTGGATTACGTAGATGATGATTTTTATGAAGCACTTGAAATAATAGGACGCAAAAGAGGATGTCTTATGCGTGGTGGAATCGTTGATGACGAAAAAGTATATACAATTATCATAAATGATATAAAAGACGGCTTGATAAAAAATATAACATTTGATAGGAGAGAAGAATATGAATCATAAAATCAAAAAAAGAATATATCAAGAAATGAAAAAAGAAATAACGCGTCCAAACACTAATATTTGTTCAAGTTTAAAAAAAGAAAATAAAGAAATTGTTTATTCAAAACATAATTTGTATAAATTTAGAAAAACTAAATAAAAATGCAAACACAAAACATTAACGTACTTGCCCTTGCATATTTAGGTGATGCAATTTATGAAATATATATAAGAGAATACTTGCTAAATAAAAACATTGTTAAAGTTAAAGAACTACAAGAAGAAGCAATAAAATATGTAAGCGCAAAAAGTCAAAGCGAATTTTTGAAAAAGATAATTGAAAACAATTTTTTAAACGAAGAAGAAATAGCAATGATAAAAAGAGCAAGAAATCATAAAAGTCATAAAGCTCCTAAAGGAACAAATATAATAACTTATAAAAATTCTACAGGTCTAGAAGCTCTAATTGGATATTTGTATTTAAATAAAAAAAGAAATAGAATAGAAGAAATAATGAAATATATTGTAGGTGATTAAATTGTATTTATATGGAAAAAACGTAGTTAAAGAACTAATCGAAAATAATAAAACGATACAAAAAGCGTATGTTTATAAAAACTTTAGTGATAAAAATTTAATATTGGAATTAAAAAAAAGGAATATTAATATAAATTACCTTGAAAAAAATCAATTAGATAAACTTGTCAAAGGACTTCATCAAGGTATAATTGTATCTGTTGCTAATTATAAATATGCTGATATTGATACATTTATTAATGATGATAATTCCTTAGTCGTTATTTTGGATCATTTGGAAGATCCTCACAATTTTGGAGCAATTATTAGAACATGTGAAGCAGCAGGCGTAAATGGTATAATAATACCTAAAAATAGATCAGTTGAAGTTAATCCTACAGTCGCAAAAGTTAGTGTAGGAGCTTTAGAAAGAATGAAAATTGCCCAAGTTACTAACTTATCACAAACAATTTCATATCTAAAAAAACAAGGATTTTGGATTGTTGGTACCGATATGAAGGGAACACCATATGATGAAATTGATTATAAAGGTAAAACAGCAATCATAATTGGAAATGAAGGAAATGGAATGTCACGTGTCATTAGAGAAAATTGTGATTTTATCGCAACTATTCCAATGATTGGTAAAATTAATAGTTTAAACGCTTCTGTATCAGCTGGAATTATAATTTATGAAGCAATTAAATCTAGAAAGTAGGGATTTATTTGGATTATAAGGAATACAATGATAATGAACTTTTATATTATGTTAATGAAGCAAATGAAGAAGCTACAGAAATAATTTATAAAAAATATGAACCCCTTATTAACAATCTTGCCCGTAAAATTATTAATTATTGTAAAAATAGTGGAGTTGAAATAAATGATTTAGTTCAAGAAGGGATGCTAGGACTTAGTAAGGCTTTAGAACAATATAAAGATAATAAAGATGCAAGCTTTTATACGTTTGCTAAAACATGTATTGAAAGAAAAATGATAAGTGCAGCTATTGCAGCTAGGCGTCAGAAACATAAAATTTTAAATGATTCACTTTCAATTGAAAGTACAGACGAAGAAGGAAATAATATTTGTGAATATTTATTAAGTGATGATAAAAGTAATCCCGAAACAATGCTTTTAAACATCGAAAGAGAAAAAGATATTTTAAATAAAGCATCACACATTTTAACTGATTTTGAAATTCAAGTTTTTGAACTAAAAATCAATGGATTTAATTATAAAGAAATTTCTGAAGTATTAGATAGAGATGTTAAAGCTATCGATAACGCTCTTCAAAGGATAAAAACAAAATTAAAGAAAAATATTAATGTTGATTTTAAGTAATATTTTGCTTGAATAGATAAAGTTTATATGTTATAATACATATGGCTTTTTCAAATACACACATCGTTGATTTTTATGCCTAGTGCCGATTGGTGGTGTAAGAAGTTGAAACGGTGGAGGAAATAACAAAAGGAGGAATTTAATATGGCAGTTGTGTCAATGAGTTATTTATTAGAATCAGGAGTACACTTTGGTCATCAAACTAAAAGATGGAATCCTAAAATGAAAGAGTATATTTTTACAGCAAGAGATGAAATCTATATAATTGATTTACAAAAAACAGCAAAGAAAATCGAAGAAGCATATGCAGCACTAAAAAATATTGCAGCAAATGGTGGTAAGGTTTTATTTGTTGGAACAAGAAAACAAGCAAGTGAAGCTATCAAAGAAGAAGCACTTCGTTCAAATTCTTATTATGTTTCAGAAAGATGGTTAGGTGGTACATTAACTAACTTCAAAACAATTAGAAGAAGAGTTAGAAGATTAGAAGAAATCGAAAAAATGGAAAAAGATGGAACTTTTGAAGTATTACCTAAAAAAGAAGTTATAAAACTTAAAAAAGAATACGAAAAATTAAATAAAGTTTTATGTGGTATTCGTGATATGAGAAGATTACCTCAAGCATTATACATTGTTGATCCATCAAAAGAAGAAATTGCAATTAGAGAAGCTAGAAAATTAAACATTCCAGTATTCGGAATTGTTGATACAAATTGTGATCCAGATATGGTTGATTATGTTATTCCAGGAAACGATGATGCTATTCGTGCTGTAAGATTAATTACAGGTGTTATGGCAAACGCAATCGTTGAAGTAAATGGTGGTAAAATGAATGACTATATCAAAGAAGATGGAAAAAGTGATGAAAACATAATGGAAAGAGCTTTAGAAACAGTAAAAAGAAAAGAAGATAGAAGAAGATTTGATAGAAGACCTAACAGAAAATTCAATGATAGAAATCAAAACAATAGATTTAACAGAGAACAGCCTAATAAAGTAAATGAACAACCTAAAAAAGAAGTAGTTGCTAAAAAAGAAGTTAAAGAAGCAAAAAAAGAAGAAAAAGCTGTTGATTTAACAAAATCGACTGTTGCTGAACTTCGTGAAATGGCAAAGAAAAAAGAAATTAAAGGTTATTCAACAATGAAAAAAGCAGAGCTTATTGAAGCTTTAAATAAATAAGATGATTATAAAATCATCTTTAAATTTTAATAAAGGAGAATAAAAAATGATAAGTGCTAGTTTAGTTAAAGAATTAAGAGAAAAATCAGGAGCAGGAATGCTTGATTGTAAAAAAGCTTTAGAAGCTAATGATGGGAATATTGAAGCATCTATCGATTGGCTAAGAGAAAAAGGAATTTCTAAAGCTGCTAAAAAAGCAGATCGTATTGCAGCTGAAGGACTTGCAGCTGTATTAATTGAAGGAAATAAAGCAGTTGTTGTAGAAGTTAATTCAGAAACTGACTTTGTTGCTAAAAATGATGAATTTAAAGGATTGGTTAATACTATTTTAAAAACAATCATTAATTCAGATGCAAAGACAGTAGAAGAAGCATTACAATTACCAACAGAAGAAGGAACACTAAATGATGTAATTGTAAGTAAAACAGCTACAATTGGTGAAAAATTAAGCTTAAGAAGATTTAAAAAAGTCGAAAAAAAAGATTCTGAATCATTTGGAGAATATATTCATATGGGTGGAAAAATTGCTGTTCTTACAGTAGTTGACAACGCAAGTAGTGAAGTTGCTAAAGATGTTTCAATGCATGCAGCAGCTATGCGTCCTAAATATGTAAAACGCTCTGATGTACCAACAGAAGAAATTGAAAAAGAAAGAGTTGTTTTAAAAGAACAAGCTGTTAATGAAGGAAAACCTGCTGAAATAGCTGAAAAAATGGTTGAAGGAAGAATTAATAAATATTACAAAGAAATTTGTTTAGAAGAACAACCATTTGTTAAAGATAGTGATATCAATGTTAAAACTTATGTAGCAAACAATGGTGGAACTATTACAGAAATGATTCGTATTGAAGTTGGAGAAGGAATTGAAAAGAAAGAAGAAAATTTTGCTGAAGAAGTAGCAAAACAAATGAATAATAACTAAGGGAAACTGTAAAGTTTCTCTTTTTTTCTTGAAAAAATAGGATATAAGTAACTAAAATGTTATAATAATAATAGAGGTGATAAGATGACAGCACATATTGAAGCAAAAAAGGATGAAATAGCTCAAACCGTAATTATGCCCGGAGATCCTTTGCGAGCTAAATTTATAGCTGAAACATATTTGAAAGATTATAAATTAGTAAATACTATTAGAAATATCTATGCATACACAGGATATTATAAAGATCAAAAAATTACAATTATGGCATCTGGAATGGGAATGCCAAGTATTGGAATATATTCATATGAATTATATAAATTTTATGATGTAAAAAATATTATTAGAGTAGGAACAGCTGGAGCATATACTAAAGATTTAAATTTATATGATGTAGTTTTAGTAAACGCTAGTTACTCAGATTCTAGTTATGCTAAAGTTCAAAATAATAGTGACGATAAATTAATTGAAGCATCATATGCAACTAATTTATATATTAGTACAACAGCAGAAGAAAGAAACATTCCAATAACAATTGGAAATATTTACTCAAGTGATGTTTTCTATAAAGAAGAAGACAATTATAAAGATATCGTTAAAGAAACAGGATGTATAGCATGTGAAATGGAATCATTCGCATTGTTTCATAATGCCAAAGTATTAAATAAAAGAGCATCATGTTTACTTACAATATCAAATAGTTTTGTAACAAATGAAGAAACAACAGCTGAAGAAAGACAAAATGCATTTACTAAAATGATTGAATTAGCTCTTGAAGCAAGTTTAAAAATGTAGAAGGTGAAAATATGAGTTTTAAAGACATTCCTAAAATAGAACTTCATCTACACCTAGATGGTTCTGTAAGACCAGAAACAATTGCTGATATACTAAAAATTGATATAAATAAAGTAAAAGAAGAAACGATTGCTAAAGAAAAATGTGAAGATTTAAATGACTATTTAACTAAATTTGAACTACCAATAAAAGCAATGCAAACAAAAGAAAATCTAAAAAGAATCACTCATGAACTAATTAGTGATTTGAAAGACGAAAATGTTATTTATGCTGAAATAAGATTCGCACCTATAAAACATATAGAAAATTTAACTTTAGAGGAAGTAGTAGAAGCTGTAACTCAAGGTTTAAAAAATGAAGATGTTAAAACAAACCTAATTTTATGTATGATGCGTGATAGTTCATATGAAGAAAATTTAAAAATAGTTGAACTTGCTAAAAAGTATTTAAATAAAGGTGTTGTTGGTCTTGATTTAGCGGGAGCTGAAGCCCTTTATAAAACAAAAACATTTGAACAACTTTTCAAAAAAGCAAGTAAAGAAAAAATTCCTTTTACTATTCATGCTGGTGAAGCTGATGGACCTTCTAGTATAAATGATGCGATATCCTTTAAAGCAAGCAGAATAGGTCATGGAATACGAGCTATAGAAGATGAAAAAACAATTAAAAAAATTATAACTGAAAATATATTATTAGAAATTTGTCCAACTAGTAATGTACAAACCAATGCTGTAAAAGATTATGAAAACCATCCAATAAAAAAATTGCTTGATTTAGGTTGTAAAGTAAGTATTAATACAGATAACAGAACCGTTTCTAATGTTACTTTAACTAAAGAATATGAATTATTAAATAAGTATTTAAATTTTAGTTTAGATGAAATTATAAAAATCAATTTAGAAACAATTAAACATACATTTTTGAGTGAAAAAGAAAAACAAGAATTAACTTCTTTATATTTAGATAAAATTAGAATAAAATAAAATATAAAGCCATAATAAAAAAGAGGTGATGAAATGCAATATTCTAAATATCATATGAATAATTATCGTATTCATATTATCAAAACAGATAAATTTAAAACTGTTCTCATGAAAATAAATTTTAAAAGAAAAATCGAAGAACATGAAATAACAATTAGACGACTTTTAAGCTATGTTCTACTTAACTCTTCAAAAAATTATCAAACAGAACGTGAACTTAATATAAAAATAGAAGATTTATATAATACAGGAATTAATTCAACTGTTACAAGAAGTGGGAAATACAGTATTTTATCCTTTATGATTAATATGTTAAATGAAAAATATACAGAAGAAAATATGTTAGAAAATTCAATAGCATTTTTAAAGGAACTAATTTTTAATCCAAATGTAGATAATGGTGCCTTTAATCAAAAGTCTTTTGATTTGATGAAAAAAGCTTTAAAAGAAGAAATAGAAAGTTTTAAGGATAATCCTAAAACATATAGTAAAAAACGTCTATATCAAGAAACTGCTCCAGACACTATTATTTCTTATAACTATTGTGGTAATTTAGAAGATTTAGAAGAAATTACGCCTGAAAGTTTATATGATTATTATAAATCAGTTATTGAAAATGATATTCTTGATATATTTATAATAGGTGAAGTAGATGAAGAACAAATAAAAACGATCATATCTAATGCTATCCCTAATTTTGAACGTGAAGCTGTAAGTGAAAAGCATTATCTTGATTATTTACCACCTAAAGAGGAAAATGAAGTAGAAGAAGTTGGTGATTATAATCAAAGTAACTTAGCTATATCACTTCGTTTTGATAAATTAACTGATTTTGAAAGTCAATATGTTCTTCAAATTTTTAATTTTATTTTTGGTGGTGGTAGTGAATCAAAATTATTTAAGGAAGTAAGAGAAAAAAATTCTCTTTGTTATTCAATTGGAGCAAGTTCTCTATTATTAGATCGTTTAATTGTTGTAAGTGCTGGTATTGAAGCAAAATCAAGCAAATTAGCTATTAATCTTATTAAGCAATGTCTTCAAGATATGAAGGATGGAAAATTCGCAACCGATGACATTAAAAAGGCTAAAACAACTTATATAAATGGTTGTAAAGAAATGATGGATTCACCACAATTCATAATAAACAATTATATTTCAAAAGAATACTTAGGTTTAGATTTAATAGAAGATAAAATGAAAAAAATAAAGAAAGTTACGAAAAAAATGGTTGTTGAATTAGCTTGTAAAATTGAGATTGATACTATTTATCTATTAAAAGGAGGAATAACGAATGAAGAAGATACCACTAACTAAATTAGATACAAATATCTTTTTTGAAAAACTAGATAATGGTCTTGAAGTATATGTTGTTCCTAAAAAAAATATAAATAATATATATGCTACTTTTACAACTAAATTTGGTTCAAGAACAAATGAATTTGTACCACTAGGAGAAAAAGATTTTATTAAAGTTCCTGAAGGAATTGCCCACTTTTTAGAGCACAAAGCTTTTGAACAAAAAGATGGTATAGATCCTTTTACTTTCTTTTCGGCTAATGGTTGTGATTCTAATGCTTCAACTGATAGATTTAAAACATCTTATTTATTTGCTGGTCCTAATCATTTTAAAGAAAATATGAATTATTTATTAGATTTTGTTCAAGAACCATATTTTACTGATGAAAATGTTGAAAAAGAAAAAGGCATTATTGAACAAGAAATAAAAATGTATAAAGATCAGCCTTTTAGAGAAGGATACGATCGTGTTATTTTAAATTCTTTTGTCAAAAATCCTGTCAAATACTCTGTAGGTGGTAGTATCGAGAGTATTAAAAAAATAACAAAGGAAGATTTATATAAGTGTTATAATACTTTTTATAATCCTAATAATATGATTGTTGTTGTAACTGGGAATGTAAAACCAAAAGAGGTAATTGAAGTTATAAAAGAAAATCAAGAACAAAAAGAATTAAAAAAGATGGTTGAAATAAAAACAAAAGAATATAAAGAACCAGATACAGTTGATAAAGAATTTGAAGAAATAAAAATGAATGTAACTATTCCTAAATTATTATTATCTTATAAATTTAATATTGAAGCCTTAAAAGATGATATCAATCTAAATTATTATTTTTCACTTTATGGTGATTTAAAATTTGGTGCAACTTCCATTATAGCTGATAAATTAAAAGAACAAAAAATAATAACGTCTGATATTGATTTCACATTACTTAAAATTGATAATCACTTACTTGTTGTTTTTGACGCAGAAACAAATAAAACAAAAGAATTGGTTGATATTATAAAAAAAGAATTCAAAAATTTTGATGTAAAAAAAGAAGATTTTGAACGTAAAAAGAAAGCTATTTTAGCTGCTTGTATATATATGAGTGATAATATATATAGTTTAAATAATAAAATTACAAATGACATTATACATTATAATAGGGTTATAAATGATATGTATGATAATATTAAAGAATTGAATTTTGAAAAAATGAAAGAAATTATAAAAAACTTAGATTTTTCAAATACTGCAACAGTTGTAATTAATTCAAAATAGCTACTTATACAGTAGCTTTTTATTGATAAAAAAAAAGATGTATGATATTATATTGTTAGTATAGAGGTGAACTTAAATGAAAAAAAGAAAAGGTTTTACGTTGGCAGAATTACTTGCTGTAATTGTTATTCTTGGGATTATTACATCAATAACAGTTCCAATTGTTACAGATCAAATTGATAAATACAAAACAAAAGTATGTATATCACAATATGATAACATTTTAAACGCAGCTCGTTCTTATGGTGCTGATCATTTAACTGAATTAGGAAAAAGTCAAACAATTACTTTAAGAACTTTAAATGATGGTGGATACATTGATGCTTCTAATATGAAAGATCCTATTACAAAAAATACAATCAGTCAAAATTTAAAAATCATAATTGAAAAAATTGGAAAAAAATATAAATATTTTTTATCTAATAATGAAGATATAGGATGCAAAGATGATTATAATAATTTTTATGATAAAAGTAGTCTATTTCTAGGAATACCAAGTAAAAAATATACTACAGGAGAAAGATTAGGAGTAGAATATTTAGGACATAAATGGATAGTAATGAGAGACAATGGAACAAGTACACAACTTGTAATGGATGGATATTTAAGTGCAGATGAATTGAAAACAAATCTGCCTAGTAATATAGATAGTTCGAAAGTTTCATCTTCAGGAACTATGTTTATGTGTCAGGAACCATCTGGAAATTATTGTGGATGCTATGATGGAACTGATAAACCTTATTCATGGAATACTAGTTTAATAAAACCAACACTTGATAGGTGGTTAGATAACAAAATGAAGGATTATAGTTTGGATAAAACACTTGAACTAAAAGTAATGTCTTTTAGTGATGTAAATGGAACTATTAATGATTATGTTCGTGTGCCACTTTATGATGAAGCAAAGGAAATGAATGGTCGTTGCAAAGATGATAGCCCATATTGTCCTGATGAAAGTCACTATTTATATACAGGAGATACTTATTGGTTGATAGGTGCAACTGATTATGGCATGGCGCAAGCTGTTTTGGCGGACAATAAAGGAGCACATCCTCTTTATGAAGGTTGGAATGCATATGTTAGACCAGTAATTACTGTTAATGAAAACTAATTAGGTTAAAACTTATAAGAACATAGACTTATAAGTTTTTTTTTGCTAAAATATATATTGGTGATAACTATGTTATATACTTCAATTGATAATAAAAAAATAAAAGATATAAAGAAATTACATCAAAAAAAATATCGAGATAAAACAAATACCTTTTTAATTGAAACAGAACACTTAGTATTAGAAGCATATAAAACAAGATATATTAAAGAATTAATATTAGAGCAGGATACTTTATTTCCTTTAGACGTTGAAACAAATTATGTAACAAACGATATAATTCATTATATTAGTAATTTGGAATCTCCTAGTAATGTTATGGCAATATGTAATAAAAAAGAAGAAAAAGAGTTAGGAAATAGAATATTACTATTAGATGAAATCCAAGATCCTGGTAATTTAGGAACAATTATAAGAAGTGCTGTTGCTTTTAACTTCGATACAATTGTACTTGGTGATAATACTGTTGATTTGTATAATCCTAAAGTAATAAGAGCTAGTCAAGGAATGCTGTTTCACATAAACATAATAAATAGAAACCTTTTAGAATTCATCCCAGAACTTTCAAATCAAGAATATAAAATTTTAGGTACAAAAGTAACACATGGAAAAAATATTAAAGATATTGAAAAAACTGAAAAATTTGCTATAATAATGGGCAATGAAGGAAATGGCATGAGTGAAGAAGTAGAAGAGCTTTGCGATGAATTTATTTATATAGATATGAATGAGGCTTGTGAATCATTAAATGTAGGAGTCGCAACAAGTATTATTTTATATGAATTAGATAAGTAGGTGTTGTATGGAATATATATATATAGGAGATATTGTTAATACACATGGAATTAAAGGTGAATTAAGAATACTTTCAGATTTTAAATACAAAGAAAACGTTTTTAAGAAAAACTTTAAAATATATATTGGAAAAAACAAAGAAGAACAAATAATAAACACTTATCGCAAACATAAAATGTTTGACATGATAACCTTAGTTGGATTTGCAAACATAAATGAGGTTTTAAAATATAAAAACATGCCTGTTTATATTAATAAAAAAGATTTAAAAATAGATGGCTATTTAGATGAAGACTTAATAGGACTTTCTGTTTATGTAAAAGATAAATTCATAGGAAAAGTAACAGACATCATTAAAAATTCAAAATATAGTATTTTAGTTATAACTGATAAAAATATGGTTCCTAACTTGCCTGAATTTATTGAAAAAGTAGATATTGATAAGCATAAAATAATAATAAAAGAAATAGAAGGACTAATAAATGAAAATTGATATACTAACGCTATTTCCAAATATGTTTGAAAACGTCTTTAACGAATCAATCATAAAAAGAGCGATTGATAAAAAAATTGTTGATATAAAAATACATGATATAAGAGATTACACAACAGATAAACATAACAGAGTAGACGATTATGCATTTGGTGGAGGAAAAGGAATGGTTTTAATGCCAGAACCTGTTTATAATGCAATAGAAGATGTCAAAACAAAAGATTCAATTGTTATTATGATGACACCACAAGGAAAAACATATAATCAAAAGATGGCTTATCAGTTTTCAAAACAAAAACATATTATTATTTTGTGTGGTCATTATGAAGGCTTTGATGAAAGAATTCGCTCTTTTGTCGATTTAGAAATAAGTGTAGGAGATTATGTTTTGACAGGTGGCGAAATTCCTAGTATGATAATGGTAGATAGCATTGTTAGATTAGTAGATGGCGTAATTGAAACTGATTCACACTTATATGACTCATTTAATAATAATCTTCTAGACTATCCAGTTTATACAAAACCAGTTGAATTTCAAAACATGAAAGTACCAGATGTTCTTTTATCCGGACATCATGAAAATATAAGAAAATGGCGTTTAGAACAAAGCATTAAAAAAACAAAAGAAAGACGCCCTGATTTATTAGAAAAAGGTGATAAAAATGAAAGCTAAACATTATACAATTGATAAAGAAAAATATAATCAAGAAACAGTAAAAATGAATAATAAGTTAAATGGATTTCAAGTATCACCTCAAAATAATGTTGAATATCCTGGTGTAGAAGTAAATTCAATGTTAGTAGTTAAACCTTCATTTATTGAAAAAATAGTAAAAAAGAAAACAAAAAGAAAACTTGATTACTATTTAAACTATATTATTAATATAATTGATAGTAGTGATGAAGATCCAGATGATGCACCACTAAGACAAGCACTAAACGACTTAACACGATATAAAGAAATGGTTCAAAATAAATATCAACAATATTTAGATGATAAATATATATCACTATTAATGAAAAAAATACTTCTCTTAGAAAGAGAATTAAAAACTAAAATAATTCATAAAACAATGAATAATTATGAACCTATTCATGAAGAAAAAGGAAAAAGTAGATAAAACTTTACAAGCTTAAAAATATATGATAAAATTAGAACGTTGTAATCCGCTGAAAGAAATTTTATGATTATAATTATGAGAAAGGACGTGACATCGTGAATTTAGTTGAAAAAATAACTAAAAATCAAATCAGAACTGATTTACCTGAATTTCGTGTAGGAGATACTGTTAAAGTTGACGTTAAAATTATTGAAGGAAAAAGAGAAAGAATCCAATCATTTGAAGGAATTGTAATCAAAATAGTTGGTGGTGGAATCTCTAAAACATTTACTGTTAGAAAAATTTCTGCAGGAATTGGTGTTGAAAGAACATTCCCAGTTAATTCCCCAAAAATTGATAACGTTACAGTAGTTAGAAAAGGTAAAGTAAGAAGAGCTAAATTAAATTACTTAAGAACTTTAGCAAGTAAACCACGAATCAAGGAAAGAAGAGACAAAGTTACAGAAGAAAATAAGGCTGCATAAGTCTTGTTTTTTTAACCATTTATGATATAATTTAAGTAGGTGATATTATGGAATTTTGTACTTGTTTATATTGCAATAAAATAATTAACTATACTGGCGGTGCTAGACTTTGCAAAGAGTGTGACCAAAAACTATTTAAAATAATAAAAGAATATTTAAGAGATAATAAGCCTGCTAATTTATATGTAATTCATGAAGCAACTAATATTCCTGTAAAAATAATAAAAGAATTTATTAAAGATTCAAGATTAGAACAGATGCAGGATGGAATTAAAACATGTATTGGTTGTGGTGATATAATTGTTGACGATTCAAAATATTGTCTAAAATGTATGGAAAAAGCTAAAATATTAAAACAATTAAATAGTAACTTTGAAAATAAAATTGATGAAACAAAACCTAAAATGCATTTCATCAATAAAAATTCAGGAAGAAAAAGGTAAAAAAAATGGATTTAAAAGCAAAAATAAAAGAATATTTACCTTATGCAATAATTATAATTGTAATAGTTTTAATTAGAAGTTTTGTAGTAACCCTAGTTAGAGTAGATGGAAACTCAATGGTTGACACTTTACATAATGGTGAAATATTAGTACTAAATAAATTAGATAAAGATTATAAAAGATTTGATATTGTTGTAATAAAATACAATAATGAACGTTTAGTTAAAAGAGTTATAGGCCTTCCTGGAGAACAAGTTAGATATAAAAACAACACCCTTTATATCAACGGTAAAAAAGTAGAGGAAAAATTTATTAAGGAATCAACAGAAAACTTTAATATTACTGAACTTGGTTATAATAGAATTCCTAAAGGATATTATTTTGTTGTTGGAGATAATAGAGATAACTCTCTAGATAGTAGATATATAGGATTAATAAAAAAAGAACAAATCAAAGGAACGACTAGTGTTCGCCTATTTCCATTTAATAAAATAGGAAAAGTATAAGGAGGAAAAATTATGTATGTAGAAGATCTTTATATTGGCCAAGTTGCAACACTTGAAGAACATGATAATCAAAAATTTATTATTCCATTAAAAAGAGCAATCGTTTTAAAAAAAGGAAATAAATATTATGATTTACAAGCTAAAGAAATTTATGGATTATATAATAAAGAAGTAGAAGAAAATTCAAAATTTATAGATAATGTTAATTTTAAACTAGAAAATATATCAGAATTATTTTCAGAATATAAAGGTAAAAATATTTCAAAAAGAAAAATACTAAAAAAAATAGATTCTTTAGATCAAATAATATAAAAGACTTGCAAAAACATATAATATAGTGTATATTATATTTGTTACTTATTCTTGGAATTGAGAAGTCTCCGACTTTTTTCTCAGAATAAGCGAATTTTAAGAGAGGAGAATGAAAATGGCTTTAACAAAAGAAGCAAAAGAAAAAATCGTAAAAAAATATGCTAGAGGTAAAGGAGATACTGGTTCTCCAGAAGTACAAATAGCAATTTTAACAGCTGAAATTAATGAATTAACAGAACATTTAAAAGAACATAAACATGATCATCATTCAAGAAGAGGACTTCTTAAAAAAGTTGGTCAAAGACGTAGTATGCAAAAATACTTAAAAGAAAAAGACATTAACCGTTATAGAGAATTAATTTCAAGTTTAGGATTAAGAAAATAATAAAATGTAGGCACTTATTTTTAAGTGTCTTTGTTTTGTATATAAAAAGTATTTAGAAAAGAGGGTAACAAATGAAAAAAGTATTTGAATTAGATTTTAGAGGAAGAAAAATAATTGTAGAACATGGAGAGCTGGCAAAACAAGCAAGTGGAGCTGTTCTTGTAAGGTACGGAGACACTGTTGTATTATCAACAACAGTTGTATCAAAAAAAGCTAACGTTTTAGCTGACTTTTTCCCACTTATGGTTTTATATCAAGAAAAACTATATTCAGTTGGTAAAATACCAGGTGGTTTTATAAAAAGAGAAGGACGTCCTACTGATTCAGCGACTTTAGCAGCTCGTATGATTGATCGTCCAATGAGACCACTTTTTCCAAGTGATTTCAAAAATGAAGTACAAATTGTAAATACTGTACTATCAGTAGATCAAGACAATTCACCAGAAATGTGTGCGATGTTTGGATCGTCACTAGCAACCTGTATTTCAGAAACACCATTTGATGGACCAATTGCAGGAGTTAAAGTAGGAAGAGTAAATGGAGAATTTGTTATAAATCCAACAGCTGAACAAATAGAACTTTCTGATATAGATTTAACAGTAGCAGGTACTAAAGATGCTATAAATATGGTTGAAGCAGGCGCAAAAGAAGTAAGCGAAGAAGATATGTTAGATGCTTTAATGTTTGGACACGAAGCTATAAAAGAATTAATTGCTTTCCAAGAAGAAATAATTGCTGAAGTTGGCGTTTCTAAAATGGAATATGAAAAATTAGATATTACCGAGGAATTAAAAGAAGAAATCAAAACCTTAGCAAGTTCACCTTTAAATGAAGCTATGAGAATAAAGGATAAATTGGAAAAATATGAAGCAATAGATAAAATAAAAGAAAATATTGTAAATAAATATGAAGAAGAAAATGAAGATTTAAAAGAAATTGAATTAAAAGAACTAATTACAAAAGTAAAATTAGTTTTAGAAGAAATCGAATATGAAATTTTTAGACAAATTGTTGTAAACGAACATACACGTGCAGATGGTAGAGCAATGGATGAAATAAGACCATTATCAACTGATATTGATATTTTGCCAAGAACACATGGATCGGCATTATTTACCCGTGGACAAACACAAAGTTTGTCAACAGTTACACTAGGAGCTTTAGGAGAACATCAAATTTTAGATGGATTATCTCTAGAAGCCGAAAAAAGATTTATGTTACATTATAACTTTCCTCAATTTTCTGTAGGTGAAACAGGAAGATATGGAGCACCTGGAAGAAGAGAGATAGGACACGGAGCTTTAGGAGAAAGAGCTTTAGCGCAAGTTATACCATCTGAAGAGGAATTTCCTTATACAATTAGAGTTGTTTCTGAAATATTAGAAAGTAATGGTTCATCATCACAAGCTAGTATTTGTGCAGGATGTATGGCTTTAATGGCGGCTGGGGTTCCAATTAAAGCACCAGTAGCAGGAATTGCTATGGGACTTATTACAAATGGTGATGACTACACTATTTTAACCGATATTCAAGGAATGGAAGACCATCTAGGAGACATGGACTTTAAAGTAGCTGGTACTAAAGACGGAATATGTGCTCTACAAATGGATATTAAAATAAAAGGAATTACAAAACAAATTTTAAAAGAAGCTTTACAACAAGCTAAAAAAGCTCGTGCTCAAATTCTTGAAGTTATTACAAACCAAATCAGTGAACCAAGAAAAGAAGTAAGCAAATATGCACCTAAAACAGTAACATTTAATATTGATCCAAACAAAATAAAAGATGTTATTGGAAAAGGTGGAGATATGATTACAAAAATCATATTAGAAGCAAGTAACGTTAAAGCTGTTACTGATGTAAATGCTGTTAAAGTTGACTTAGAAGATGATGGACGCGTTATTATATATCATTCAGATCAAAATATAATTGATAAAACAATGGAAATGATTAAAGAAGTAGTAAGAGAAGTAGAAGATGGCGTTATTTATAAAGGACGTGTTGTAAAAGTCGAAGACTTCGGATGTTTTGTTGAACTATGGCCAGGATGTGAAGGATTAGTACACGTTTCACAACTTGATACTAAAAGAGTAGAAAAACCAAGCGATATTGTTAAAGTTGGTGATGAAATTTTAGTTAAATCATTAGGATTTGATAAACGTGGACGTCTAAATCTATCAAGAAAAGAAGCAATTAAATAAAGTTATTTTAGGGGGATAATATGACTGCCAAACAATTAGAACAACAGAATAATGTATTACAAAAAAAATTAAAAAAATATAAACATACTTATTTTGGACCATTATATATATTATCAATTTCTATCATTTACCTGATTTGTCAGATATTTAATGTTGATAATTTCTTTAGGATTTTTCCAAATATTCAAAATTCTCTTACCTTTACTTTAATGGGATCATTTGTTTTAGGAATGATGCTAGGTGTATGTAAGATAGAATATAATAATTCAGTTAGAAAAATTAGAAAAGAAATAATTCAAAATAAAGAAAAAATAAGAATTGCTCAAAAAAAACAATCTAACGTAAAAGTTTATGAAAAAAAGATTCAAAATAAACCTACGAATAATAAAAGAATAGAAGCAGAAATAGAGCAAATAAAAAAACAGGAAACAATAAAATCAGTTGAAAAAATATTACAAGAAAAACAAAAAACAGTAGAACCAATTGAAGTAAATGAAAATACTTTTGATGATATTGATTTTATTCAAACTGTAGATGAAATTGATATATCAAAAATAAAAGAAAAAGTTTTACAAAAAAGATTGGAAAAATAAAATGGATGGAATAGTTTTAATCAATAAAGAAAAAAATTGTACAAGTAGGGATGTTGTAAATCAAGTAAGTAAAATTTTAAAAACAAAAAAAATAGGACATACAGGTACACTTGATCCTATAGCAACAGGTGTTCTTGTCTTATGTATAGGAAAGGCAACAAAATTAGTAGAAGTAATTACTTCTTACGATAAAGAATATGAAGCGGAAGTAATTCTTGGAATCAAAACTGATACTAAAGATATTACAGGTAAAATTTTAAAAGAAGAAAAAGCTATTATTTCAAAAGAAAACATAGAAGAATGTTTAAAAAAAATGATAGGTACATATAATCAAACAGTGCCTATATATTCAGCTGTCAAAATTAATGGTAAGAAATTGTATGAATATGCAAGAAATAATGAAGAAATAGAACTCCCAAAAAGAAAAGTTACTATCAAAGAATTAAAACTAATTAGTGATATAACCTATGAAAAAGAAAAAACAAAATTTAAAATTAAATGTCATGTTTCAAAAGGAACTTATATAAGAAGTTTAATTGAAGATATAGCAACAAATCTAAATACTATAGGAACTATGGAAAATTTAAAAAGAACTAAACAAGGAAACTTTCAAATTGCAAGTGCTAATACAATTCAAGATATAGAAAATAATAAATTTAAAATTTATCCAATTGAAGAAATTTTAGAAAAATTTTATAAAATAGAAATGACAGATGATTTATATTTTAAAATTAAAAACGGAAGTATTATTAAAAATAATTATAATCATGATATTGTAGCCTTTACCAAGAATGATAAAGTTATTGCAATATATAAAGAATATAGCAAAGATAAAACTTTACTTAAACCATGGAAAATGTTTTTATAAGACAACTTTAAGTTGTCTTTTATTGACAACAAAATACTTAAAATATATACTAAATATAGAGGTGTAGTTATGAAAAAACTAATCAGTATCGTTGTTCCTTGTTTTAATGAACAAGAAGTATTACCATATTTTTATGAAGAAATAAAAAAAATAGCCCAAAAGGTGAATAAAAATAACTTTGAATTTATATTTATTAATGATGGATCAAATGATAATACCATCAATGTCATAAAAAATTATGCATCACAGGATAAAAGAGTTAAATATGTTTCTTTTTCTCGAAATTTTGGAAAAGAAGCAGCAATATATGCAGGATTAAAAAGTACAACTGGCGACTATGTCGTTATTATGGATGCTGATTTGCAAGATCCACCAGAATTAATACCTAAAATGTATGAATATGTTACTAAAGAAGATTATGATATGGTTGCAACAAGAAGAACTAATCGTAAAGGAGAACCTTTAATCAGAAGTTTCTTCGCAAGAAAATTTTATAAGATAATAAACAAAATGTCAAAAACAGAAATGGTTGACGGAGCAAGAGATTATCGCTTTATGAAAAGAGAAGTCGTTGACGCAATTCTATCAATTAAAGAATATAATCGTTATTCAAAAGGTTTATTTAGTTTCGTAGGTTTTAATACTAAATGGCTCTCATATCCAAACAAAAAACGTGCTGCCGGTAAAACAAAATGGTCTTTTTGGAATCTTTTTATTTATGCTATTGATGGAATAACAGCTTTTTCAACGGTACCACTTGTTATATCTGCACTAATAGGAATGATATTTTGTATTATTTCCTTTTTAATGATTTTGATTATAATCATTAAAACATTAGTGTATGGAGATCCTGTATCAGGATGGCCATCACTTGTATGCATTGTTTTCTTTGTAAGTGGTATTCAATTATTTTGCATTGGAATTATAGGACAATACCTATCTAAAACATACCTAGAAGTAAAAGATAGACCACTTTATATTATAAAGGAAGATAACATTACAAAAAAACATTAAGAAAATAGATTTACAACTAAATTAGTTGATGTTATAATTAACATATAATTAAGGAGGATATAAATGGACAACATTTTAAGTGAAACAGAACTTCGTATGACAAGTTCAATTGAAAATTTAGAAAAAAGATTATTAAATATTAGAGCAGGAAGAGCTAATCCAGCCATTTTAGATAATATTCAAGTTTCTTACTACGGCGTTGATACACCATTAATTCAACTTGCTGTTATTTCTGTTCCAGAAGCAAGACAATTGTGTATTAAACCATTCGATAAAAGTACAATCAATGATATCGAGAAAGCTATTTTTGAAGCAAATATCGGATTAACACCTAATAATAACGGAGAAACTATTATTTTAAATATTCCAGCTTTAACAGAAGAAACAAGACGTGAATATGTAAAACAAGCAAAACAAGTAGCAGAAGAAACAAAAATTGCTTTAAGAAATATTCGCCAAGATGCAAATAGTGATATTAAAAAATTAGAAATTCCAGAAGATGAAATTAAAGTTGGTCAAGATGAAGTTCAAGAACTTATCAATAAATTTAATAAAATAGTTGATCAAAAAGAAAAAGAAAAGGAACAAGAATTAATGACCGTATAGTGTCATTTTTTTACGGATAATTATGAAAATAATGTTTATTTCAGACATTCATGGAATTAAAACTAATTTAAAACTAATTAAAAAGAAATATGATAAGTTTGAATGTGAAAAGTTAGTTGTTTTAGGTGATTTATATTATCACGATTATAATTATAGATACCCAGATACCGATAATGACTATATTTTTGATTTTTTGAAAAGTTTTGGTGATGACTTAATTTGTATGAAAGGAAATTGTGATACAGAATTAGATATAAAATTATCAAGTTTTACTTTTTTAAGAGATTTAAGTTTGTTATATGTAGATGGTTTAAATATCTATATTACACATGGCGATAAATATAGTGAAAGAAATTGTCAGAATTTAAAAAATTTAAAAGGAATTTTAGTTTATGGACATGAACATAGACCATATATATATGAACAAGGAAAATTTGTATATATAAACACTGGTTCGATATCACTTCCAAGAGGTACAGAAAAAGCAAGTTATACTATCTATGATAATCGTAAATTTACCATTTATGATGTTGAAGGAAAAATAATTAATAGTATTTCTATTTAAAAAAACAATAAAAAAGTTTATTGTTTTTTATTTAGTTTTTTTTTAATTTATGATAAAATTAGAAAAGGTGATACAATGGAAAATTCAAGAAGCGAACTTAGAAAAAAGATAATGACTATTTTATACCAAATAAACATGTATAAAAGTAATAAAATTGAATACAACGTTGATGATATTTTAAAAGAAGTTTTAGAAATCGATAACGAATTTGTAAAAGAAGTAGTATATGGTGTTATAACTTATCAAAACGAAATAAATGAACTTGCTAATAAGTATTTAGATGGCTGGTCAATTGATCGTTTAGGAAACACTGATAAAGCAATATTACAAATGGGTATATATGAGTTAGTATATACTAAAACACCTGATGTTGTATGTATTAATGAAGCTGTGGAACTTGCTAAAATATATAGTGATGATAGCGTTCGTAAAATGATAAATGGTGTTATGGATAAAATATATCATAATAAGTAGGTAGATAAAATGGAAGATAAATATTTAACGGTAACTGCTTTAACTAGATATTTAAAATATAAATTTGATAGTGATAAAAATCTGCAACAAGTTTTTTTAAAGGGAGAAATATCAAATTTTAAAGCTCATAGTTCTGGCCATTTTTATTTTTCAATAAAAGATGAAAACAGTAAAATAAATGCTATAATGTTTAGTACTTATACTAAAAAACTTAATTTTATGCCAACTGAAGGTATGAAAGTAATGGTAGCTGGAAGTATAAGTGTATATGAGGCAACAGGTAATTATCAAATATATGTTAATGATTTAATTGAAGATGGAATTGGTAATTTGCACATTGCTTTTGAAAAATTAAAAAAGAAATTAGCTAGTGAAGGATTATTTGATCAAAAATATAAAAAAGAAATCCCTAAATTTCCAACTAAAATAGGTATTGTTACAGCATCAACAGGAGCTGCAATTAAAGATATATTATCAACGATCAAAAGAAGATATCCTATTTGCAACACTTATCTTTTTCCTTGTTTAGTTCAAGGTGAATTAGCTAGTTTAGATGTTGTAAAAAAAATTAAACAAGCAGAAAAATATGATTTAGATGTTTTGATTGTTGGACGTGGTGGAGGATCATTTGAGGATTTAAATCCCTTTAATGATGAAGAACTTGCTAGAACTATATTTGCATGTCCTATTCCTGTTATTAGTGCTGTTGGTCACGAAATTGATTATACAATAGCTGATTTTGTTGCTGATCTTCGTGCTCCAACGCCAACAGGAGCTGCTGAAATGGCTGTACCAAATATGATTGAATTAAAACAAAATATTAAACAATACAATGTAAGATTAAATGAAGCAATTTATAAAAAAGTTAATTATTTAAAATTATATATGGACAGTTTAAAAAATTCTTTTGTTATAAAAAATCCAATGCTTATGTATGATAATAAAAAACAAAAAATCGATTTAATAAATGAAAAATTAGTAACCTTATTAAAAAATAAAATATCTGAAGAAAAAAATAGATTAACTAGAATTAAAAAGAATTTTATTTTAAATAATCCAAGTAGTCTTTATAAAAATAATATAGTTGAGTTAAATAATTTAATTGAAAAGCTTGAATTGTTAAATCCTATGAACACTTTGAAAAGGGGATTTACGTTAACTTATAAGGATGATAAGGTTATAAAAAGTATGAATAATCTTAATAAAAAGGATAGACTTAAAATTAAATTTTATGATGGAGATGTGATGGTAGAAGTTTTAGATAAGGAGGATTACAATGGCTAAAACAGAAGCAAAATTTGAAGAAAAAATAACTGAGTTAGAAAAAATTATTAATGAATTAGAAAATGGAGAAATTGATTTAGATGAATCAATTAATAAGTATATGATGGCTATGAAACTTGTTAAAGAATGTGATGAAAAGTTAAAAAACATTGAAGAACAAGTAAATAAAATGGTTTTAGAAAATGGAGAAGTTAAGGATTTTGAATTAGAAGATTAAGTGCTTTTAAAGCACTTTTTATTATCAAAAAAGAAGAGAAATTCTCTTCTAATTTTCTGCTTCTTCTAACATATTAACAATTAATATACCATAACCTTTTTTAGGATTATCGACAACTACATGAGTTACAGCTCCGATAATATATTCTCCTTGAATAATAGTTGATCCACTCATTCCTTGAACAATTCCTCCAGATTTATTTAATAGTTCCTGATCAGTTACTTCAAATAAAATATTTTTTGTTTTTTGCTCTTTTTTATTATTTAATTCAATAATATTGATATCATATTCTTTGATATTATTTTCTTCTAAAACGGTCATTATTTTAGCTTTACCAAGTTTTATGTCTTCGAATTTTGCGACTTTATATTTTTTCTTATTTGGAAGTTCTTTTGTGTATTTACCAAATATTCCGCTTTGAGTATTTTCAAGTATTTTACCATTTACTTCATCGAAATTGAAATCAGCGTTTTTACTCCCAGGATTACCGTTCTCACTTCTTTCGATGTTAGTAACACTAGAGTCAAATATTTTACCATCTTTTACTTCTAACATTTTACCAGTTGTTTGTTCTATTATTTCATGACCTAAAGCACCAAAAATTTTAGTTTCTGGGTCAATAAAACTTAAAGTACCAATGCCTGTAATACTATCTTTAACGTAAAGTCCCGTTTTGAAAACGTCTTCTTCTTTTGTTATTTTTAGAGTTGCTTTATTTTCTTTCTTTTCTCTTGTATAAGTTATTTCTATTGTTGTTGGTTTTAATTCATTAATTTTACTAACTAATTCATCAATATTATTTACTTTTTCATTATTAACCTTAGTAATAATATCTCCGACTTCAAGTCCGGCATCATATGCAGGATAACTTTTGTTAACTTCATACATTCCAACAATTATTATACCTTTTGATTGAATTTGAATACCAATATTTTCTCCACCAGGAATTAGATAATTTGAATAGGCAAAGACGTTAAATGGTATAATAAATAATGATAGAAGAAGAGTAAGTGACGTTTTTTTAAATTTTTTAAAAAACATTTTCTCGTCTCCTTTATATGCAGACTACAGTATTATTATGTATATTTAT
>OLPW01000833.1_pt1 | contig 35216 bp, 19 predicted proteins | sample 1672161 | NCBI WGS metagenome assembly OLPW01 (sample SAMEA3136654, study PRJEB25190) | human gut metagenome
CCGGTACATAAGGAGAAGGAACATGGAAAGAAAGCATCTGTCAACCCGTTTACTTTCGTACCTCCTGACCTTTGCGATGCTGCTCTCCTTTGCTGTGCCTGTGGGCGCAGCGGGCGGCGGCGAGTCCCAGATCAGCTTTACGCAGGTAGACAACAGCGCGGTTTCCGCATCTCTCCTCACTGAGGCCGTGGAAAACGCAACAGGCGAACCCAGTTATGCGGCCACCGATCTGGTCCGCGTTTCCATTCTTTTGGAGCAGCCTTCCACCCTGGAAGCTGGCTACTCCACCGCCGGCATTGCCGACAATGGGGCGGCGATGACCTATCGCGCCGGCCTGGGGAAAGCGCAGACCGATGTGGCGGCCCAGGTTCAGAAGGCCACCGGCAAGAAGCTGGATGTGGTCTGGAACCTGACCTTGGCTGCCAACCTGATTTCCGCCAACGTGGAATATGGCCAGATTGCGGCCATTTCCCAGGTCCCTGGCGTCAAGCAGGTGGTTCTGGAGACCCGGTATGAGCCCCAGGAGGCGGTGACCGATGCGGCTGACAAGCCCAACATGGCCATTGCCACCGGGATGACCGGCACCAACCTGGCCTGGCAGGCGGGCTACACCGGCGCTGGCAGCCGGGTTGCGATCATCGACACCGGCCTGGATACGGATCATCAGTCCATGGATCCCGACGCTCTGGCCCATGCCCTCCAGGAGGACGCGCAGAAGGCAGGACAGTCGTATGAAGACTATCTGGCGGCCCTGGATGTGATAGACGAGGCAGAGGTGGCCGAGATTTTGGCCAAAACCGATGCCAATGGGAATCCGATCCTGAATGCGGCCAAGCGGGTCAGCGGCCTGGAGGCCTCCAACCTGTACCGGAATCTCAAGATCCCCTTCGGCTTCAATTACATCGACAAGGGTCTGGAGATCACCCACGACAAGGACAGCCAGGGTGAGCACGGCTCTCATGTGTCCGGCATTGCTGTGGCCAACCGGTATCTGAAGCGGGGCGAAGAATTTGTTTCCGCCATGGACGCGGTCCACATGGTGGGCAACGCTCCCGATGCGCAGATCATCGTGATGAAGGTCTTTGGCCGGTCCGGCGGCGCTTACGACTCCGACTACATGGCCGCTATTGAGGACGCCATTGTCCTGGGCTGTGATGCGGTGAACCTGTCTTTGGGCTCCGGCGCGCCTGGCGAGCCGTATAACGAGACCTATGCCGGTCTGTTGAATTTCCTGACTACCACCGACACCGTGGTCACCATTTCCTCCGGCAACAGCGGCTACTGGTCGGAGCATGGCAATACCGGCGGGTATAACTATCTGGATAACCCCCATTTCCAGACAGACGGATCCCCCGGCTCTTACACCAATGCCCTCACCGTTGCCTCTGCAGACAACGATGGCGCTGTGTGCGCCCCCTTCCAGGTAGATGGACGGGAGTTCATTTACAATGATCCAGTTAACGAATACACCAACAAGCCGCTGGCCACGCTGGACGTCTCCGAAGACGGTGCGGGCACGGAGCTGGAGTATGTGTTCCTGGACTTTGGCGCGCCAGAGGAGTTCAGCGGCATTGACGTCACCGGCAAAGTGGTCTTCTGCTCCCGGGGCGGCGGCCTGTCCTTCTATGTCAAGGGCGAAAACGCCGTGAATGCCGGTGCAGTTGCCACGGTGATTTGCAACAATGTGGAAGCGACCCTCAATATGGACCTGTCCTCTTACACCAAAGATGCTCCTTGTGTCTCCATTCCTCTGTCGGAAGGGCAGTGGATCCAGGCGCACTCCCAGAAGGCGACTATGGAAGACGGAAGAACCTACTACACTGGCAGGATGCGGATTTATGGCACGGTGCATCCGGTTCAGCTGGGTGGGAACCCAGTTGTGAGCTACTTTAGCTCCTGGGGTGTGCCTGGCAATCTGAGCCTGAAGCCGGAAATCACGGCCCCTGGCGGCGACATCTACTCCATCAACGGCGCAGTGAGCCAGACCGATCAGTATGAGCTCATGAGCGGCACCTCCATGGCGGCGCCCCAGGTTGCCGGTATCACCGCCCTGGTGAAGCAGGCCATCCGGGAGCGGGGTCTGTCCCAGGAGGGCATTACGGACCGGGCCCTGGCCCAGAGCCTCATGATGTCCACCGCCGTTCCTATGCGGGACGAAAATGGCAATTTCTTCCCTGTGATTCAGCAGGGCGCCGGTTTGGTGAATACCGCCGCTGCCACCAGTGCAGATACATACGTCCTGGTGGACGGCCAGCCCGACGGCAAAGTCAAGGCAGAGCTGGGCGAGGACCCAGAGCGGAGGGGCGAGTACCAGTTTGCCTTCCAGATTCACAATCTGGAAGACCGGGCAAAGACCTTCTCCCTGTCTGCCGATGTGTTCACTCAGGATCACTTTGTGAGCTATGCCAACGGCAATCAGGATGAAACCCAGCTGGCCCAGTACATGGACCTGACCACAACGGCCCTGGACGCCGATGTGTCCTGGACTGCCGGGGGCAAGACCGTCCTCCCGGAGGAGGAGCTGGCTGCTTGTGACTTCAACGGCGACGGTAAAACGAATGGGGACGACGACCAGGCCCTGCTGGACTACGTCACCGGGAAGCGCGCCTCCATCCAGAATCTCCAGCACGGGGACCTGGACGGAAACGGCAAAGTGGAGACCTATGACGCCCACCTGCTCCTCCAGAAACTCCGCAATGACACCACCGTCAGTGTCCCGGCGGGCGGCTCTGTGGAGATCCAGGTCTCCGTTCGGCTCACTCAGAAGGCCCGGGAATTCCTGACCGACTATGTGGGCGGCGCCTACGTGGAAGCCTTTGTGAACGCCAAGGCTCTGGCGGACGAAGAGGGCGTGGTTGGCGCCAGCCACTCCATCCCGGTACTGGCCTATTATGGCAGCTGGACCGATGCGTCCATGTTCGATGTGGGTTCCTATATGGAGTACAGCGGCAATGCCGAGTACCGGACCCCTTACCTGGGCAATCCCAATGCCAATTTTTATGGAATCACTTATGGGGATACCCCAGGTTCTGCATACTACTTTGGCGGCAACCCCGTTCTGGACGAATTCTATAAGCCGGAGCGTAATGCCATCAACAGCACCCAGGGGAACACCATCAGCATGGTGGGCTTTGCAGCCATCCGGAATGCCGCAGCTTCCCGATTCTGTGTTACGAACCTGGAAACCGGAAAGATTTTGCAGGAAGCGCAAATGGGCGCTGTGGATGGTGCGTTCTACTACGTCAATGGCGGCAAATGGTATAATACTGAGAACACCATGAATATCAATTGGACGCCGGATGACTCCCTGCAGGAGAACGACCGCGTGGAGTTGAGTCTGACCTTGGCTCCGGCCCTCTATGTGAAAGAGGAAGGCCGGGTCGATTGGGAGGCTCTGGGCAAAGGCGCGTCCTTGAGCATGCCTGTGACCATTGACAACACGGCCCCCACCTTGGACGGCGTGTCTGTGGATCCCATCCAGAAGACGATGACAGTGAAAGCTCATGACAACCAGTATATTGCAGCGGTTGTCCTTTTCAATGCTGGCGGCGCAACCGTTCTGGATTTTGACGGTACGCGAGATGGCGTCCAAGCGGGCGACACCTGCACATATGAACTGGATTTGCAGAAAGCCAATGGAAATAAATTCCTGGTTCAGGTTATTGACTACGCCAATAATGTGACGACTTATGTGCTGAAGATGCAGCTGGGTGAGGAGCAGCCTGTGCCGGAGATGTTTGCTTTTGATGGCAAGAAGGGCTGCTGGATTGGCTTTAACCGGGGGGACACCCGAGAGTCTGCCCAGGAAATCGCCGTTGGAAACCACACCTTTTTCGGCGCTACGGCTGCCGATGGCGTGATTGTGGCCATTGATGGCAATGCGGATCTGTATATCCTGAATCCGGAGGATCTGACTGAGGAAACCTTTGTGACCAATCTGGGCATGCAGCTCACAGACTTGGCTTACAATCCCAAGGACCAAGAGCTTTATGGTGTCAACAATAGCAACCAGCTGGTGCGGATTGATAAGCTCTGCGGCAGTGCAGAAAGCTTGGGCGCCATTGGCGGCGACATTGGCATTGTGGTGAATACCTTGGCCTGTGACGGGGAAGGCAACTTCTATACGGTGTCCTATGGCAATGGCTTTGCCAATCAGCCGGGCATGGTGTTTACCTTTACGCTGGATAACATCTCCAGCCCCAAAAGGGTGACGAACAATGGCTACTTCAACAACTACATCCAGGCGTTGGAAGTGAACCCCAACAATGGATTGCTGTATTGGGCATCCTATTATGACACTTCGACTGAGACCCAGGAAAAGTATAAGGGCGTCTTGTTTGAAATTGATCCCAAGACTGGGGAAGTCACGAATCTGGGTGATTTTCAGACGGAGCTCACCTCCCTGTGTATTCCAGAGAAACATACAGGCGGTCATTGGTATGATCCTACAGACGAAATTGCGTCCATGGAGCTGAGTGCAGAGCAGCTCCGTCTGCTGCAAGGTGCGAAGCAGCAGCTAAGCGCTACCATTTTGCCATGGACCGTCCGTGACCGGACTGTCACTTGGATCTCTTCGGATGAAGCGGTGGCGACAGTGGACCCGGATGGTGTGGTGACAGCGGTAGGCGACGGCCAGTGCACCATCACTGCTACGTCGAATCTGAATGCAGCGGTTACGGCCAATTGTCAGGTTGAGGTGGAATCTGTACACTCCTCTGTAGAAGGTGTGCTGGAAGATATGGGCGGCAATGTTCGGCTTTTCAGCTGGAATCTGGAGAACGACCGCTTCTGGACCCCTGGTGTGGTGACCAATGTTCCCTCTCCAATTGGCGCTGCTGTATATGATGCAGGGAACGACAAAATGTATATTCGGGACAACGATTGGGTCAAGATGCATGAGGTTGACACAGCTACCGGTAATATTGTAAGGTCCTCTGGAAGCTCGTGGTACAGTGTAGATGACCTCACAGCTTTACAGCTGTTTAGTACAGTGGAGACTCCCCAAGTGGTGGGGGTGGCAGGCGCGGATGTGTATAAACCTTGTGCGCCGATCAGTAACAGCTTTGGCTCCACTTGGCGTCTGCCCACGAGAACATACACCGGCGGCTCCAATCTGGTGGCCATTACCTCTATGGGACAGGCTGTCAACGAGGAAGGTGTCAACTGTGATTTGCTGTATGCCATGGACAACGCCGGTTATCTGTGGGCCATTTAGTATGACGGTGAGGAGATCAGCTATAACTATATGAATACAGAGCTGAGCCAGATGGAGCTGGTATTCCCTCAGAAAGGTGGCCTCCATTGCTGCTCCATGGTTGCCGATGAAGATGGCGTGCTGTACTTCTCCTACTATAACGGCGCCAGCAACGACCTCTACCGTCTGCGCTATGACCCGGCGGAGGACATCTATCGTGTCCACCTGCTGGGCAACTTCGGCGAGGGCAACTACCCTGCCTGCCTGACGCTGGCCAAGCGGAACGACGCCGCCCAGGGCGAAGGTGGATTCTCCGTACCGGTTGCACCTGCCATGCGGGCGGAAGCGGTCACCCGCACCGAGGAAGATGTGGCCCGGGCGTCCCTGCTGGACAGCAAGGACGCCCTGGCGCAAGACGTCCGTCCGGTAGCTGCGGAAGTGGCAGAACCCCAGGAAGCCCCTGTGGGGGGCCTGGATGCGGTGCAGGCCGTCATGGTGCAAGAGGCCCGGGAGGCCCTGCGGCTGCCTGCGGAGCTCCTGCATGTGGGACACGAGACCCAGTGCAACGGGAAGACCGTTACCCTGACCCTCACGGCGGACGACGAGACCACCAATGGACTCATCACCCTGGAGTATGACGCCACGAAGCTGACTCTGACGGAAGCTTCCGGCAAAGCACTGCTGAACAGCTTCCATGAGGAAGCGGGCTGCCTCACCTTTGGCTATGCCAACCAGGAAGCAATCTCTGCCGGTTCTGTCCTGGCCACCGTGACCTTCACGGCGGAGGCCGACACAGAAGCAGAGTTTGCAGTGACCACCCTGGAAAACAACGAAGATTATCCCGGTAAGGTGGAGCACATCACCGTAACGGTACCGGAGCATGATTACATTGTGTCTGTGGTACCGGCCACCTGCGAAGCGGGCGGCTACACCCTGTACACCTGCCGGAATTGCGGCGAAAGCTACAAAGACCACTTGACTGACGCCCTGGGCCACGACTGGAGCGCCTGGACTGAGACCCGGGAGCCCACCTGCACCGAGGCCGGTCAGGAGTTCCGGACCTGCGCCCGCTGCGGCGAGACAGAGACCAGAGTGGTGGAGGCCACCGGGCATACCTACCGGGTGGATGTGGTAGCGCCTACCTGCGAGACAGACGGCTATACCCTCCATACCTGTGAACTCTGCGGCTACAACTATCGCGACCAGGTCCAAAAGGCCACCGGCCACAGCTATAGTGAGTGGACTGTGACCAAGGAAGCCACCTGCACCGAGGCTGGGGAAGAGACCCGAACCTGCGCCAGCTGCAACGAAACCGAGACCCGGAGCGTAGCAGCCAAGGGTCACACCCTGAAGGATACCGTGATTGCGGCCACCTGCACGACTGAGGGGCATACCCTCCACGAGTGCACGGTCTGTGGCTACAGCTACCGCGACACCGTGACCCCCGCCCTGGGACACCAATGGGGCCAGTGGACGGTGGAGCAGGAGGCCGATTGCTTCCACGATGGCAAGGAAACCCGGACCTGTGCCACCTGTAGTGAAACGGAGAGCCGGATTGTGCCCGCCAACGACGGCAATTGTCCCTCCAAGGACTTCCAGGACCTGGATTGCACCCGCTGGTATCACGAGGGTGTGGATTTTGCCCTGGATCAGGGCTTCATGGTAGGCATGGGCGACGGCCGCTTCCTGCCCAACGGCGAACTGACCCGCGGTCAGTTGATGACCATCCTGTACCGGATGGCAGGAGAGCCGGAGGCGGCAGAAACCACGCCCTTTGCCGACGTGAAGATGGACCAGTACTACGGTCAGGCCATTGCCTGGGCGGCGGAAAACGGGATTGCCAAGGGCATTACCGACACCCGCTTTGCGCCCAATACCGCAGTGACCCGGGAGCAGCTGGTGACCTTCCTGTTCCGGTATGCCCAGTTCTCCCATGAGGATGTGAAGGGCGTCTGTGACCTGACAGAATTTGCAGACCACAAGGCTGTGAGCGATTTCGCCCGCGAACCCATGGCTTGGGCTGTGGATACCGGAATTCTCACCGGTATGGACGGGCTCCTGAACCCCAAAGGCGATGCTACTCGCGCCCAAATTGCCACCATGCTCCTGCGCTATTTTGTAGCATTCTAGAAATTCCCAGGGAGGCGTTGCCAAATGGGTAAAAGCACTGGGCCGGCGGAGACGAAAGGCATGTTATAAACAAATCGGTCAGCTCCCAAAAGGGGTTGGCCGATTTGCCGCTTTCCTACGCCCGGCGGTGAAGGACCAATGGGACCTCCTAATTTGACATTCGAACGGCTTGGATCACGAAATGCCTCCTTGTTGCAGGCCAGATGCTTGGAGTAAGCGCCACACTTTGCTGCTACAGTCCTTTCCACAATGCCGCTGCCAGCGCCAGATCTGGAGGCTTATATCCGAAGCCTGGCCACGGGCAGGGTCCAAGTGGGATTTTCTGTTTTCCAAGTTGACAATTGAACAAGATTTCGTATAATAAATACACAGGATCGACCTCGCCGCGCCTTTGTCTCCAGGCGTATCATGGCGGGGCCTTTTTTCAGGAAAAAACAGGATTGGAATGGAAGGTGGTCTGTTTGCAGGAGCCGGTAATTCAATTTTCTCACGTTTCCATGGAATTTCCCGGGGTGTTGGCCAACGATGACGTGTCCCTGACGGTACATAAGGGGGAAATTTTTGCCCTGGTGGGGGAGAACGGGGCGGGAAAGAGTACCCTCATGAACATTCTCTACGGCATTCACACGCCAACGGGGGGGAGCCTCACGGTCAAGGGACAGGAGATTGCCCACTTCAGCCCCAAAGCTGCCATTGAGCTGGGGGTGGGCATGGTCCATCAGCATTTCATGCTGGTGCCCTCCTTCACCGTGGCCCAGAACATTGTTTTAGGCCGGGAGCCCCGGCGGGCTGGGCTTTTCTGTGACCGGGCCGCCGCCAGAGAGCAGGTCCGGGCGCTGTCTCAGGAGTATGGCCTGCGGGTGGACCCGGAGGCCAGGGTGGGAGAGCTCAGCGTCGGCCTGCAGCAGCGGGTGGAGATTTTGAAGACCTTGTACCGGGGGGCGGACATTCTGATTTTGGACGAGCCTACCGCCGTCCTCACCCCTCAGGAGACCGATGAGCTCTTTGATATCCTCCGGACTATGGTTCGGGAGAAGGGCATGACCGTCATCCTCATTACCCACAAGCTCTATGAGGTCATGGCCATTTCCCACCGGGTGGGGGTGATGCGCCAGGGGAAGCTGGTGGGCCTTGCGGAGACGAGGCAGATGACGGAACGCCAGCTGGCCGCCATGATGGTAGGCCGGGAGGTGGTGCATGCTCCCTTCCCCAAGGAGGGAAAGTCCGGCGAGCCCCTCGTCTCTGTGGAAAATTTGGAGGTCCGGGATCACCGGGGCCTACCTGCCGTACGGGGTGTCTCCTTTCAGGTGCACGCTCACGAGGTCTTGGGCATTGCCGCTGTGGAGGGCAACGGACAAAGTGAGCTTTTGGAAGCCATCACCGGTATGCGGCCCATTGCCGCCGGGGAGGTGCAGGTTCAGGGGCGCTCGGTGAAGGGCCTGACCCCGGGTCAGATCCGCCGCCTGGGCCTGGCCCATGTGCCTGAGGACCGGCTGGCCACCGGTGTTTCCAGCCCGGCGGATATCACGGAAAATCTGATTATGGGCAGACACAGGAGCCGGGCTTTAACCCGTTTTGGCTTCCACCTGGGGAAAAAGGCCGCCAAGGATTACGCCGGCCGGTTGTTCCGGCAGTATGACATCCGGGCTGCCAGCCTGGATGTTCCCGTGGGCAGTCTCTCCGGCGGCAATGTGCAAAAGGTGGTCATTGCCCGGGAGTTTTCCTTTGACGCGCCGGTTTTGATCATTTCTCAGCCCACCCGGGGGGTGGACATCGGGGCCACCCAGTTCATTCACCGGCATATTATGGACAAGCGGGAGCAGGGCTGCGCCATTTTGCTGTGCTCGGCAGACCTGGACGAGGTGTTTCGCCTTTCGGACCGGATCATCACCCTGTATGAGGGGGAGATCACCGGCCAGTTCCGGACCGATGCCATTTCCAAAGAGGAGCTGGGCTACTATATGACCGGCGCCAGGAGAGAGGAGGAGAAGACCCATGGTTAAAACAAAGAAGTCCCGGTGGAGCTACCTGGCTGCCCTGGGCCTGTCCGTGGGGCTTGCCTTGGCTGTGGGGGCGGCTGTTATGGCCTTGGCGGGGTACGACCCTGGCTCTGCTTATGGCGCTCTTCTGCGGGGCGCTACGGGCTGTGAGAGCATCGGGGAGTTCTTCACCGCTGCCTTTACCAAGCGGCAGTTTGGCAACACTCTGGAGTATACCATGGTCCTGTGCCTGACGGGCCTGGCCTGCGCCTTGGGCGCGCGGGTGGGCATCTTCAATGTGGGCGGTGAGGGCCAGCTATACCTGGGGGCCATTGTTTCGGCCTATCTTGGCGTCCTGCTCACCGGCTGTTCCCCCTGGCTGGCCATCCCCGTGGCCGCTTTGGGCGCCATTGCCGCAGGGGGCTTTTATGCCTGGATTCCCGGCGTTTTGAAGGTCAAGCTGAAGGTGAACGAGGTCATCACCACCATCATGCTCAATTCCATTGCCATTTACCTCTGCGCCTACCTGTCCAGCGGGCCCTGGAAGACGAGCCAGGGCAACCGGGTCTCCGGTACGGACACCCTGGCTGACGGTCTGCGCTTTTCCCGCCTGATTCCCGGCTCCTCCCTCACCACCGCCATTTTTGCAGCCGCCATCATGGCCCTTCTGGTGTGGTACGTCATGAGCAAAACCGCCACAGGCTACGAGATGAAGCTGACTGGGCAAAACCGGCGTTTTGCCTTCTTCTCCGGGCTGAAGGTGGACACCCTCACCATCGGGGCCATGACCGTTTCCGGCGCTATGTGCGGCCTGGTGGGTATGTTTGAGGTCTATGGCCTCAAGGGCAGCTATCAGGACGGTATCAGCAACGAATTTTATTTTGACGGCCTGCTGGTGGCCATGATTATGGGCTACAATCCGGTGGGCATCATCGGCATGAGCATCCTCTTTGCCGTCCTGCGCATTGGCGCCACGGGCATGGAGCTCCACGCCGGCGTCCCCGGAGAAATCTACCGGATCATCCAGTCCGTCATCATCTTTTTCATGGCGGGAGGCAGCGGCATCTCCGCCGCCTGGCAGGCCCGCCGCGCCCGGAACCAGGCCCGGCGGGAGGCCGCCGCCAGATTGGAGGCAAACCATGGGTAATCTTTTCACCGCCGGCCTGTTCCGGCAAATGCTCCGCAGCGCCACTCCCGTGGGGTTGGCGGCCATGGGCGGACTGATGACTGAGCACGCCGGTATCATGAACATCGGGATGGACGGCATGATCCTCATGGGTGCCTTTACCGCCGTGGCGGTGAGCTGGTTGGCTGGCTCCGCTTGGCTGGGCCTGGTGGCAGCCATTTTGGTTGGAATTCTGGTGGGCCTGTTCTTCGCCCTCTTCGTGGTGAAGTTCCAGAGTGACGAATTCATCATCGGCACTGCCCTCAACATCTTTGCCGGGGGCCTCACCGTCTTCCTCTTGCGGACTCTGTTTCAGGTGAAGGGTACCTTCCAGGGGACCCCGGACCGGCCAGTGGTGGGGCTTCCCCAGGTGGACCTGGGATTTTTGAAGCAGATCCCCTTCCTGGGGGACGTGCTGGATGGCAGCTCCCTCTTTATTTTCCTCACCTGGGGCCTGGTGGCCCTGATGTGGGCCTTTGTCTACCGGACTCCCTGGGGCTTCTGGATTCGGGCGGCCGGGGAGGAGCCCGGTACCCTTCGGACTGCCGGAATCAGCCCGGAGAAGATGAAGTGGCTCTCCTCCGTCCTCTGCGGCGCTTTCTGCGGCCTGGCCGGGGCCCAGCTGGCCCTGGGCAATGTGACCATGTTTGCCGAGGGCATGAGTAACAGCCGGGGCTATGTGGCCTTTGCCTGTGTCATCTTCGGCGCCGCCAACCCGGGCAAGGCCTACCTGGCCGCCCTGATGTTCGGCTTCTTCGACGCCCTGGGCTACCGGCTTCAGGACTATCACATGAACGCCAACCTGACCTCTATGATCCCTTACGTCATCACTGTGGTGATGATGGTCTACGTGGTGGTCCGCAGCCAACAGAAAAAAACGCGGGCTGCAAGTCAGACGCTTTCCTGAGGAGAATATGAAAGGGGCTGTGTTTCCTTTCATCAGCTACCATGGCACGGAGGCGCCGCCGGTGGGATACCGGCGGTAGATACGAAAAGGCCAGCTCTTTTCAAGGGCTGGTCTTTTTGCAGCAGTGGAAGGCGCCTCGTCTGGCGTTTGCAAGACGTATCCACAGTTTTTGGACCCGTTACAAAGCCCAGTGAGACGGCTTTGCGACAAGGTGCATCATGGGGATGTTGACATATTTATACACCGCATTTTCCTGAAAACTGACTTTGCTAACCTCATTTCATCTGGAAATAATGCGAATAATTGGCGGAATGATTAAAAAAGATGGTTGACACGGCCTCTGCCGGCATGGTAAAATAAAAGAAATTGAATTGGAATTTGAGTTTAGTAAGGACTGAGCATAACTTTCCTTGCTTCGTGCTGCCAAAAGGACAATGACAGACAGCTTATGGCGCGATCCGCCTGCAAGAGAAAAGAAATAGAAAAGAAGGGAATGTGAGATTTGGATGAAAAAGCCGATGCTTGCGCTCTTTAGCACGCCCAATGAGAACTACTTTTTCGATGTGAATCGGAATGAAGTTGTTCCCATAAGCGATGCTTCCTACGCGTATTTACAGCAGGCTCTGGGTGGGAAAGGCACAGACTTACCTGCGCCAGCTCAAGTGAATATGCTGAAGGAGCAAGGTTATTTTTCCACTGAGAGCTACATAAAAGAGGTACGGCATATTTACTCGGATTACCTCAGCGTCTTTCTTGCACGCAAGCTGACCAAGATTACGGTGCAATTGACGCAAAACTGTAATTTCCGCTGTAAATACTGCATCTACTCGGAGACGCACAACACGCGGCAGCGAAGTCACTCGACGGAGCGTATGACCTGGGAGACTGCGAAGAAAGCGATTGACTTCCTGCGGGAGCACTCTGTAGACAGCCCGGAGGTGAACATCGGCTTTTACGGCGGCGAACCGCTGCTGGAATTTCCGTTGCTGAAGAAGGCAGTGGAGTACAGCGAACAGCAATTTGAGGGGAAAAAGCTTACGTTCAACATCACCACCAACGGAACGCTGCTGAATGACGAGATGATATACTTCTTCCAGGAACATGACGTATGGATGATCGATATGGTACGCTAAGAGCGCCGGTGATGTTGGTTGGTGGGCTCGCGGCGACGGCGGATTCCTTCGAGGTGCTGACCGGCATGGCCCTCGGCCTGCAAAAGAAGGGCCTGCAGCCCCTGGTGATCTCCAGGCAGCCCCTGGGGAAGCTCTTCCGGTTTCACAGCCTCAATCATATTTTCAACAGTAGGGATGGGTCAGAAGCGGATCGAATCCTGGGGCTCAATACCTTCCTGCAAGATTTGGAGCGCAGGTACTTACCGGATCTCATTTTGATGGAAGCACCCGACCCAGTGATGCGGTACAACAACATCGCGCCCAATGGCTTTGGCATCCGGACCTATATGCTCTGTCAGGCTGCGCCGCCCGATTACCTGCTATGCTGTGTACCCTGCGACTTGGCCGTTGGCAATTTTCTGGAAATGCTCAGCGATGACTTTTCCCATCGTCTTGGCGCGGCCATCAGCGGGGTCTGTGTGAGCAATTTCATTGTGGATTCCGCAAATCTTCTGCAAACACGGGAGGTCTCCTACGCGCGGACCGGTATGGAGATGGTGTATGCGCAGATAGAAAGGGAAGGTCCGTGTAGTAAGATACCCATGTTTTACGCTGCGGCAGCGGAGATGGAGCGGCTTTTGTCCCACCTGCTGCAGGCGGAAACATGAAGGCGCATATGGGGAGGAGAGAATCATATGACTTTGACAAGAGAAACCATACGGCAAGGCGTGTTGGAGATCCTGCGCGACAAGCTCCACTGTCCGGCGGAGCTTCTGGCCGAGGAGAACTGGGATGAACCCCTGACGGGGAAAATGTTTGGATTGACGGCAGTGGACCTGACCTATTTGCTTTTGGAGACAGAGAAAGCCTTGGGCGTCCGGGTTCCGGAGCGCTGCTTGCGGGACTATGGATTCAGCACGCTCAACAAAATCATTGACGGTATGGCAACAATCGTATGAAGCGGTTGCTTGCGCGTCAGAAATGCAGCGAGGATGACGCGCCGAAATTTGTTGTTCCTGTAGCTGCGCCCAGGTTTCCATAGGCTACAGAAGCATAGCCCCCTGCGTTTGTGGCGTAGCCAGGTCACAGACGTGCAGCAATGGCCTGTCTCGTGTGAAATGGAACAGGCCTCATCAGCCCCGGGCATTGGGTGGTTTTGCAGACTGCTTGGTTCCCTGCTGGTGAGGGCGTTGCAGGGGGTGGAGCGGGTGGAGTCTGCTAGAAAGTCCTGGTAGCTTGGCAGGCGCTGCTTGCTCCAAAGAAAAACCGTGAGGAACAGATGGAGAGGAATGCCATCGACTCACGGTGACATCCGAACCGATGGATAGAAGGGCCAATTGGCTGACGGCCCTTCGAGTCCAAATTCACGGAGGGGGAGGTGAAACGAATGGAGAGACTGACTAAGAGACGGCTTCAGCTGGATACGGTGGAGGCGTATGCTTGCATCTGCGCGTATGCAACATGCTCGTGTAGCTGCGATACTTGTTATTGCTTATGTGATTTACCCTATAACCCAACAGTATCGGTTCGAAACAATGCATACAATAACAACATCGAAGGAGCTAAAAGAAGCATCAACTTAAACCTAGGATCAACTCAAAACTTACGGTCGTAAGTAATCCGCAATATTAGGGCAGACGGCGCCCTTCATACGAGGGCGCCGTTTTTTATGATATGGATATCGTCTGAGAAGGAGGTTTGGAGGTTGCATAAGAAAACTGTCATTTATTTGAAATCCGTCCTGCGTCAGCCGGCACAAAGTTTGCTTTTGCTGCTGCTCATTGGGCTGCTGAGCGCAGCGTTTACCACCCGAACGGTGGAGTATATCCTAGTCCAGCGGGAAACTGCCAGATTGGGGGCCTATTATCGCGCGATTGGCTCCCTTCAGAGCACCAATCCAGAAGAATACAACTATGCGGCAGGCGCAAACCTCATTGCGGACAGTAAGTACGTGGCACTGGAGGATCGCCGACGGTCCTGTTCTGGTGTCCTGCATGGACTGTACAACGCAGACATCGATGGGAGGTCCAGTGACGGTTATGAAAAGACCCCCCTTGACTTTGGTCTGCATAATAGCGATGTCTTTGTATATGGCGAGGTGCTTACTGCTCCTTCTCCCCAAAAAATCGGAGAGGAATATGAAGCGTATCAATTCCAATTTCGGGTAGATCGGGTTGAAGCAGGATACCCAGAGTATGTTTCGGAGGGGAAGAAAATTACGCTGTACTTTATCACAGGAGAAACTGGTGAAGACAGCGCATTGGCGGAGGTGCAGGTGGGAAATTACTACTTAATAAAGGCGTTTTATGATTCTGATATATATAATATATGGGATAATCCTGGAGAAAACTTAATTATAAAGCCTATAAATAACAGCGGTCTGTGGTTCCTCCCAGTGAAGCCTGGGGTGCAGTTAGACTTGGAAACGCCAGAATTGGCGGGGCTGCAGGACGAACTAGAATTATTGCGGGAAAACCAAAGCTCTATGGTTGTCATAGGAACGAAAGACATGAGCGCTATGCCATTGATGCAGCAAGCTTCTAAGACGTATTATCTAACAGATGGACGCTGGCTGGATCAGGAGGATGACCGAAGCGCCCGGAAGGTTTGTGTGGTGCATCAGGAATTTGCCAACTACCGGGGTCTGGCAGTGGGAGATACCATTACCTTGACTCTTCGGGATTTTGATCTTGCCTTTTGTGGTTACATCTTGGATGGTGAAGAGTGGAAAAATTGGCGGGAGTTCCCCACACAAACGGAGAGCTTTGAAATTGTCGGGCTATATGGAGTTGCTTTAGATTCTAAATGGGGACGGCCTTCTATGGAAAATACCAACATGTATATCCCGGACTCCTGTATGCCAGAGGGATTCGGAGCAGACCCCGAAACAATGGTGTGGGGTTACAGCTTTGTGTTAAAATCCTCTCAGGATGAGGCTGCCTTTTTGGAAGAGAACCGGGAAGCACTGGAGGAGCTGGGCTATAGCGTGTCCTTTGTGGAGAACCACTCTGAGAATTTCTGGGCCTCAGTCACCCCCATGCGCCAGTCAGCCACCTTCAGCGCGGCGGTTTTCGCCGGGGTGCTGCTGCTGGGGCTGGTGCTGGCGGCCTTCCTCTATTTGCTGCTGCGGCGGAGGGGTTTTGCCATTTTGCGGGCGATGGGCGTGCCCAATGGGCCAGCGGCCCGGGGCCTTCTGGGCCCCATTGCCCTTCTGGGGCTGCTGGGGATTGCGGCAGGCAGCATACCAGCCTGGGGCTACGCCATGAGGAAGACGGCGGAAGCCCTGGCCACGATTTCCGGGCCGGAGGGCGTGGAGGTATCGGTGGAGCTGTCCCGTCTGTATTTGGTGGGAATTTGTGCCTGCGTCTGGGCGCTGCTGGTGGCCTTTGTGGCCATTGGGGCGGGCCGCCTGTCCCGCCGTCCTGCCTTGGAGCTGCTGCAGGGTGCGGCAGGAGGGCGGAAGAAGAGGAAAAAGACATCGCAAAAGCCACGGCAACTGGAGGAGAAGCCAGGAAAAGTGTCTCAGCCGGGGAAGGCGCGCCTGGTGGAAAATGTGCCAACCTGGCAGGTGCGGACCGACACCCTCAAGGGGCTGCCCAGGGGACGGGGGCCTGGTATGGGAGTATCCGGCCGGTATGTGCTGCGGCAGATCCGCCGCGCCCCCCTGAAAAGCGCCTTGGCTATGGCCCTGGCCCTGGGCTTTGTGGTGGCCCTGGGGTGGATGGACCTGACCGCAGAGCGCAGCCAGGCGGAGGCGGACCGGCTCTATGAGACGACGGTGGTGGAGGCGGAAATTGTCAAAAGTAACCCCTCTGTGACAGTATCTGGAGCAGAAAACATCATCAACAAGAGTACCGTAGATGCCATTTTGGAGACCGGGCTGGTGCAAGATGTGTATCTGGAGTCCCAATTGGGATACTCGTGTGTTGCGCCTTTTGCAGAGGACAATGCGGATATGGAGTATGATGAGAGCCGTATGATCCGAAATGTGACCTATTATGGCTTGAATCAGCCGGAGGCATATTGTGCGCGGAACGGCATTGAAATTACTTACGCCCCAGGCTGGGACAACGGGATTTTCGCGGAAGAATGGTCTCCGGATAATGTACACAAGAAGCGGCTTCCAGTGGTACTGTCGGCAAATATGTTTGCTCAGTTAGGTCTGGAATTTGGAGACGAAGTATATATCTACGCCGAATGTAACCAAACGAAAAAAGGAAACGGGGGCTCCTCCATAGGAAAGTATCTGGTTGTGGGCCAATACACAGGTCAGGCTTCCATGGAAGGCGATCCCGTGCTGTTGGGGCTGTCGGCCCTGCTTGCTGCAGAGGAAAGACTGGAGCTGGAACCGGCCTATTCTGTCGCAGAGTTTGTTTTGGACCCGGTGAAGAACCGGGAGCTGTCCGCCCGGCGGGAGGAATTGAAAGAGCTGGTGGCACAACCCAATGCGGGTGCCCTGGACCTGACCCTGGTACTGTGGGATGAGGAGTTGACCCAGGTGGTGGGTCCCCTGGAGCAGAATGTCCGGCTGATGTCGGTGCTGTATCCTGTGACGGCGGCGCTGTCGGTGCTGATAGCCATTGGGGTTTCCGTGCTGCTGCTGTTCCAAAGCGCCAAGGAGATGGCGGCCCTGCGGGCCATGGGCTGCACCAGGCGGCGGGTGACAGGAATGTTCAGCTGCCAGCAGGGGCTGCTGTGTCTCCTGGGAATCCTCCTGGGCCTTGTGGCGCTGGGGGCCCTGCGGGGCGGAATGGAGGGCGTGTGGAAGGGGAAGACCCTGCTGTGCGCCGGGCTGTACTTCCTGGGGGCGACCATAGGTGCGATGGTGACATCCACGGGCCTTGGCCGGCGCAAGCCCATGGAATTACTACAGATCAAGGAATAGGAGGGAGAAAACATGCTGAAGGTAGAACATGTATCGTACCGGTATCCCAACGGGGAGCGGGATGTGCTGCAGGATGTGTGCTGCACGCTGGAGGATGGGCAGCTGAGCGCCATCGTGGGCCCGTCTGGAAGCGGGAAAACCACGCTACTGTCCATTCTGGCCGGTCTGGACAGCCCGGCTGAGGGGAGCGTGTCCATTGACGGGGAGGATTACAAAAGCCTGGACCTGGACCGGTGCCGCAGGGAGCGGATCGCCATGATTTTTCAGGCCTTCCACTTGTTCCCCCTGCTGAACGTGGTGGAAAACGTGTGCTTTGCCATGGAGCTGAACGGTGTGGCCAAATCCAAGGCGGTGGGACCAGCCAAGGAGCTACTGGAGATGGTGGGCATTGGGGAGGAAAAGCACAAGCGTTACCCGGCCCATCTGTCCGGTGGAGAGCAGCAGCGGGTGGCCATTGCCCGGGCTCTGGCCAGCGGGGCGCGTGTGATTCTGGCGGACGAACCCACGGGGAATCTGGACACGGCCAATGGGGACCGGGTCATGGAAATCCTGCAACGCCTGGCCCACGAGGAGGGGTATTGCGTGGTGGTGGTGACCCACGACATGTCCATCGCGGAAGCGGCGGATCAGGTCCTGAGGATGAAGGACGGCGTCCTGGCAGAGCAGGAGACGGCCTGAACCCAACCCCCCGGGGGAAGGCAGGGCGCTGCCGCGCCAGTGAAACAAGGCAAGACGTATTTGCTTTTATTTGCGCCGTGAATGCACTATTGGGCCGCACTCCGGCCAGACGCTTTGACGTTTTCAGTAAGCTTCTGCCAGGCAAAGGGACCAAGCAGCCTCCAGGATTCCGGTTGGAATGTTCGGGAGGTGGCTTGGCCCCTTTGTCATTGCGGCAGGTTCCATTTACGGCTTGGACAGAGCTTTGGGTTCTCAACCCTTCACAGGGCAGCCCCGGCCACATGCTGCAGCACCAGGGCGGCGCCCAAGAGGACCACTGCGGACAGCAATGCCAGCAGGGTCATAATGATGTACGCTTGCTTTTTGGTCATGGTATCCTCCTAACCTTCCGCTGCTTTTAAGGTCCGCACATTTTGCACTTCGATGTCGTTCATGACGCTGGTGTCAAAATCCTCCGGTGCAATGGTGCCTTCATACCAGCTGCAGCTGTTGAAATAGGCTTGAATGTCCTGATTTTGAAACAGACGGCCATGGCGGGCGAAAATTTCGTTTCGGGCCAGTACCAGCTCCCAGCGGGAGAGGGAGGCATAATCCTCCCAGGTGAGGTACTCGGTGCTGCTGTTGGGCAGGATGTATCCGGTGACTGCAAAATCCGGCTCCGGGTCCGGCGGTTCTGTGGCAGGAGGCTCTGTCACGGCTGCCGGTTCCTCCTGGGGCTCTGTGGGCGGCTGAGTGGGAGGTTCCGTTTCTGGTTCAGTGGCTTCCGTCATAGGTTGGGTAGACGGCTCCGTAGCTGGCTGGGTGGGAGGAGCTGTCTCCGAAACCACCAGCTCCGTGGGCGGAGAAGGATCCGGAGAGGCTGCTGCAATCGGAGCTTCCTCCTGTTGCCCCGGCCAGATCCAGGCTCCGTAGGACAGCCCGACGCCTGCCAGCAGGCCCAAAGAGAACACCAGCGCCAAGGTCAGCCCCTCCAGGGCTGCCCGGTGGCCCCGCCCTGCCCGCGACGGCCGCCGTCTGGTGCGCACCGGCGTCACAGCTTGTTGCTCGTCCATGTTGGTTTCTCCCTTTCTTTTGTGAATGATGTAAGGAGCTTCATTGTATCATGTTGGCAGGCAAACATCCATCGGATTCCGTCGCATCCGCCTCCCCGGTCAGAGATTCTTTCGGATGCCGCCGATTCATGACCGCAGATACATAAGCGAAGCAGCGGCATAATGGGGGAGATAATTATTAACACGATCTTAAGTTTTGAAAAAACGGTGGAACTGGAGAAGGGGGTATGGTACAATTGTTTTAACTTCAGCAGGAAAGAAGGAATGTACCATGTCTGAGATATTGCGGGCAGAGGGCCTGCAAAAGACCTTCCGCCTTTCTGCCAAGCAGCAGAAGCTGGAGAAGACCCGATCCAGGACCAAGGTTGCGGTCCGGGATTTGTCCTTCTCCGTTCAGGAGGGGGAGATTTTTGGCCTCCTGGGACCCAATGGCGCAGGTAAAACCACGACGCTGCGGATTTTGGCCACCCTGATCAAGCCGGACCGGGGGGATGCCCTCATCGATGGCTGCAGTGTCACCCGGCAGCCTGAGGAGGTCCGCAAGCGGGTGGGTTTTCTCACCAGTGAGCTGAAGCTGGAGGAGTTTTTCACGCCCAACTATTTGTTTGACTTTTTCTCCGAGCTCCACCATGTTCCGCCGGAGGTCCGGGAGCGGCGGAAAAAGGAGCTGTTTGACACCTTCGGCATTGGGGAGTTTGCAGAGGTGAAGGTGGCGAATCTCTCCACCGGCATGAAGCAGAAGGCCTCCTTGGCCATTTCCCTGGTTCATGATCCGTCGGTCATTATTTTTGACGAGCCTACCAACGGCCTGGACGTGCTGACGGCCAAGGTGGTGACGGATTTCCTCCTGGACCTGAAGGCCCGGGGCCGGACCGTCATTGTCTCCACCCACATTTTCAGCCTGATTGAAAAGGTCTGCGACCGGGTGGGCGTTATCATTGCTGGTCAGATGGTTCAGTGCGGCTCCTTGGCGGAGGTCTGCGGCGGCAAAAGCCTGGAGGACCGGTTCTTTGACCTCTACGCGGAAAGGGTAGGTGACATCCAATGAGAAGTCCGGTTTTGACCATTTTCAAAAAGGAACTGGCCCGTTTTTTTGGAGACCGGCGGATGGCCCTGACCACCATTTTGCTGCCCGGTCTCATGATCTACGTGCTGTACACGTTCATGGGCAACGCCCTCAGCAGTCAATTTTCCGTGGAGGACACCTACCGGCCCACAGCTGTGGTAGAAAATCTACCGGACAGCCTGTCCGCCGCCCTGAGCCAGGCTTTGGAGATTCAGGAGGAGGCGGAGCCGATGGAGCTGGTCCGCAACCAAAAGCTGGACCTGTACATCCGCTTTCCCGCCGGTTTTGACGAAGCGGTGGCAGCCTATGATATGGCTTCTGGAAAGGTTGCGCCCCAGGTAGAGGTATATTACAACTCTGCTGCCGCCACTTCGGGAGACGGGTACAATCTGGTATTGGAGATTCTGAACCAGTATGAGAGCAGCTTGGTCAATAAATTTCATGTGAACTGGAACGGCATTTATGACTTGGCGACTCAGGAGGATGCCACGGGCTCCATCTTTTCCTCTATGATGCCCATGCTGCTGCTGATCTTTCTCTTCTCCGGCTGCATGGCCGTGGCGCCGGAATCCATCGCGGGAGAGAAGGAACGGGGCACCATCGCAACCCTGCTCATTACCCCCACGAAACGGGGAAGCATTGCTCTGGGGAAGATTATGGCCCTGTCCGTGATTGCCCTCCTGTCCGGCGCTTCCAGCGCCATTGGGACTACCCTGTCTCTGCCTAAGCTCATGGGCGCTGCTTCGGAGCAGCTGACGGTGACCTATGGGGTGGGGGATTATGCCCTGCTGGGCGTGGTGATTCTCTCTACAGTGCTGCTGCTGATTACCTTGATTTCTATCGTTTCCGCCTTTGCCAAGTCGGTCAAGGAGGCTCAGACTTATGTGACGCCTCTGATGATTGTGGTGATTTTGGTGGGAGTGACGGCCATGTTTGGCAGTGGCGCAAAGACAGAGCTGTGCTACTACCTCATTCCGGTGTACAACAGCGTGCAGTGTATGGTGGGGATTTTCGCCTTTTCCGCCTCACCGGTTTTGATTTTAACGGCAGTGGCTGCCAACCTGGCTGTCACCGGCTTGGGGGTCTTCCTCCTGACCCGGATGTTCAACAGCGAGGGCATCATGTTCTCCCGGTAACGGTAAACGCACAGAGGGCAGCTGCAAGTTCACCCCCCTGGCGCAGGGCGCTTCCGTGCCAGGGATGGGTGAGTTACTTGGCCCCAGAAAAAGGAAATGCTGCTGCCCCCATGGAGCGTATCCGATTCTTGCAATTCTCCGAAAAGGTTAGTATAATGAATCTGACCAGACAGATTCTTGAAACTGGAGTGAGAAAACTTGGAAAAACGGAAGAAAAAATGGGGGGACCGGCGGGATGGGTGGTGGCTGCGGGAGCTGCCTGGGATGACCCAGTTTACCCCCCACCTGTACCCCAACCGGGCCGACAATGAGGCTTACATCAATGTGGACATCGACCTGCGCCCTCTGGATGATTATCTGGCGAAGAAAAACGCGGGACGGACGGAGGATAAATACACCTATTTTCACTTGATCAGCGCTGCCATTGGCAAGGCCTTTGTGCTGCGGCCTAAAATGAACCGGTTTATCGCCTATAACCGGGTCTATCAACGAAAGTACATCTCCGTGGCCTTTGTGGTGAAGAAGAAGTTTGAGGACAAATCTGAGGAGGGCCTGGCCTTTCAGTATTTTGACGAGAACTCCACCCTGGACGGCTACCATCAGGAACTGATGCAGACCATTCACCAGTGCCGCCGCACGGATGTGAAGGACCCCTCCTCCGACATGATGGACCGGTTGGTGCGTCTACCCCGGCCCATTTTGCGGCTGGTGATGCATACCCTGTTTTTCCTGGACCGGCATGGCAAGGTTCCTCAGGGCATCATTGCCACGGACCCCAACTATTCTTCTATTTTTATCAGCAATCTGGGTTCCATTGGCCTGGAGTGCGGCTACCATCACCTGACCAACTGGGGCACCAACTCCTGCTTTGTGGTCATTGGTAAAAAGCACTGGACCATGACTTATGACGAAGCCGGCGCCCAGGATCCCCACCAGGTGATTCCCCTGGGCATCACTCTGGACGAGCGCATTGCCGACGGCTATTACTATTCCGGCACTGTGGCCCTGGTCAAGGAGCTGCTCCGTCATCCGGAGCTTCTGGACCTTCCGGCCAAGACTCCGGTGGAGTACGCCATTCACCGGTGAAGGAAAATCGAAAAAACCGGGCAAATTTCCGCACCTGTTCAGGAGGGGAATTTGCCCGGTTTTTTGCCGGAAAACGGGGGTGCAGAGACCGTGGGGGAGGTGGGTCTCTCCCTCACGGCTCTGCCGGAGCGTTAGAAGTTTTGAGCCAACAGCGTCAGGAGTTTGGCCATTTGCGCCCGGGTTACGGTGTCCTTGGGGCCGAGGAAGCCATCACCATAGCCCACCATCAGCCCGGCGGCATGGGCCCAGGACAGGGACTCTGCGGCATAATCGGAGACCAGCCCTGCGTCCTGGAAGCCGCCGAGGGAAGCGCCGGGCGCCGGCGTTTTGCCCAAGTATGCCGTTACGTACCGATAGGCAAAGGCTGCAGCCTGCTCCCGGGTTACGGGGGCGTTGGGGGCAAAGACACCGGTGTCAATGCCCTTGGCAATGCCGTTGGCTTCTGCCCAGGCCACAGCGTTGGCATAGTAAGCGCTGGACTTCACATCCTGGAAGGTAGCGGTACCCTCTACCTGGGGCTCTCCGGCCAGACGGTACAGGGTGGTGACCATCATGCCCCGGGTCATGCTCTGATTGGGGGCAAACAGAGTGCTGCTCAGACCCCGCATCAGGCTGTGGGAGATGACATAGTCGGTGTAGGGATGATACCAGACGCCGGTGTTCAGGTCCGTGAAGGAGCGGCTGGGGCAGCCGTCCCCGCCGGTGCAGCCAGCGTGGTCGCGTTCGCTGTACATTCTCCACAGCTGGGTGCCATAGTAGGGATTGGCGGTCCCCAGGAAGACGCCTTGCTTCGTGGAGCAAATGGTCCGCAGGCCGTGATTGGCCCCATCGCCAAAGCCATCCCGGGTGATGGCGTCGAAGTGCACGCCGTCATTGGAGACCAGCAGGTCAAAGCCCCGTTCGCACTCCTGGGCGTAGTAGTTGACGCCGAAGTAAAAGACAAAGTTGTGAATGGTGGAGTCATAAAACACCTGGTCGCAGCTGGCCAGCAGCTTCTTAAGCTGCTCCCGAAGGGCGGCCTTCAGCCGGTCGCCCACGGGACCTTGGACCTCTGCACCCTGGCTGACCAGCAGCTCCGCCACGGTGACCCCGTTGGCAGCGGCGTACTGCTCCAGGAAATCAGGCTGGGCCATTTGAGATTCCAGCCTGGCCAGCAGATCATCCCGGAAGGCCTCGTAATTCTCCAGGAGCTCCCGGTAATCCGGCACCGGATTCCAGTCTGCGGACATGTCGGTGGCAAAGCCGGACAGATCCCGGAACAGGTCGAGGGCCTTGGTGTGAAACAGGGTTGCCTCCAGGAACATGGCCAGATAGGGGTTATTCTCCTGTCCCAAAACCTGCAGCAGGGCGTCCTCCAGGAGCTCTGCCCGGCCGCTGATGTCCTCGTAGTCCATATTGGCCACCTGACCATCGGTGAGCTGGGTAAACATGTAGGTGAGGGTGGAGGTGTCGAAGGTGCCCAGGTACAATTCATCGTTATGAACGCCGAAGCGCCAGACATACTGGTTGGAGTGGTTACCCAGGCCGGCGCCCAGATTACCCAGGGGACCCTCCGGGAAATAGGGGTTGTCGTCCTTGCCGCCGATCTGCTGGAAGTTCTCCTCTGCATCCATGCGGTAGAGATAGATGGAGTGATCCAGGTCGTTGTACAGATGTTCAAAGTTGCCGGTGGCAGGCACGGCAGCCAGGTCCAGCATGGGGTCGTTGTAGGTGCCCAGGTAGAGGTAACCGTCGTAAACCCACATGTTGCAGGCCATGGAATAGTTGATGCCCAGGCCAAAACCGTATTTGCTGTGGTCGCCGATGACCTGGGTCCAGGTGAAGGAGCCGTCCGCTTGCTTTTCGCCACGGTACATGGCGAAGCCCTGCTTATTGGTGACGCCGGTATCTTTGTCCGTTTTGTCTGTGACCACGGTTACGTACAGGTGGTCGTGATACTCAATGATGTCCCAGACGCCGCCGCCGTTGAGGCCGTCGATCTGCATCACGGCAGGCAGGCCATCAAAATCGTCCTGGTCGGCAATGACCCGCCAGGTGTCCAGAGAGGCGCTGGGATTGGAGCTGGCCACAATGAGGCCGCCAGGCGTGCCCTTCCCGTCGTAGTTGTCCGTGGCCAGGCACATGAGAATCTCTCCATCATAAACCAGCAGGCCGTGCACGCCGTTGGCGACGCCCCGGGTTTGATTGATGTTATAGTATACAATCTTGGCCTCATTGGTGACCGGATCTACTTCCACCAAGGTAGCTGTGGGGTTGCCCATACCGGCGAAGTACAGCTTCCCCTGGAACTCGAAGGCCATCCGGTAGCCGGAGAGATAGTTTTTCACTGCCATGGTGGGGGCATAGCCCGGGAAGATGTCGGGATGCTGGCTCCAGACGTCCCGCTCCCGGAAAATCACCTTGGCCTCGCCGGTGATCTTGTGGACCGCCATGATCACCGGGGCCCAGTCGTTCATCAAGGTGGAGTCAAAAGTATCGACGCCGAAGGCTACCTGGACAATTTCATCGGCGACCTTCCCGGTATCCAGCTCCGGGTCCAGAATGCCGGAGCTCTTCATCCCATCCAGGGTGGTTTTTACATTGTTGTGGTAGATGTAGTAGGTGGAATTGTAGCAGGTCCCGATGTACACATAGTCTCCCGCTTCTGCCATGGACCAGGAGTAGCTCTGTCCGCGATCCTGCAGGTCGCCAGTGAGAATGCCGTCCACCTCACCGGCACCCAAAGTGGGATGGGAGACTTTGTCAATGGTGTAGCCGCCGTTGGAATAGAGCCCCTGCTCATAGGGGCTGTAGCTGATGTTGCCCTCTTTGTCGGTGTAAATGCCGTCGTAGGCCAGAGCCGTGGTGGCCAGCATACACACCGCCAGGAGGAACGCCATCAGTTTTGCAGTGGTTTTCCGAATCTTCATATTTCTTCTCCTGTTACAAAAATTTAGGCTGTGGGGCCGGGTTCGCAGTCCACGCCCAGTTGAAAGGGAACGGGTATGGACTTCCTTACATTACCGTTCCGATGCTAAGTATACTTTTTTTCTCCGCAGTTTACAAGCACTTTAGAAAGTTTTTCGAAATTTTGTCAGATGTGTAAGTTTGCGCCTAAGACACAGGCAGCGGTTTTGTGGGATTCCAGTGGCTCCTTACAGGATTTTTCTTGACTTTTGCCGGGGCGGCGGTTATGTTTTAAAATATATAGGGAGGATCTGAAAATGGGCGAGATGATTCTGCGGAAACCGGCAATTTTATACGAAACGATAGAGGCCATTTACCAGCGGGTAAATGGTATTACCTTCAGTCAGAAAAAACGGGATATTCTCCTGAAATACGGACAAAAGCTATCCGGCCCGGAGAGAAACCGGATTGAGCTGCTGTGTTCCCATCTGTCCGGGCTGGTGGAGGAGGTTTGTGGAGAGCTGCCGGAGTCTCCTCAACTGACCTACTATTTCCAGCGGTGGGATACGGAGAGCAAATGGCAGAATATGTGTCTGGCAAAGCTGATGATTTACAGCTTTTTAGACATACGGATTGCAGACTTTCAAGAGGCGCTGGACAGGACCCGCACCGCTGCGCTGGGGATTCTCTCCCGGCCCTATGTGCTTTTTGATGTGAACAGCGGCGGGATGAGCTTTCGGGTGGCAGATGCGGGGGAGACTGTGCCGGAGCTGGTGGACCAGCTGGAGCAGATCCCCATTGAGGAGCAGTACCGGTGGAAGATTTACAAAATTCTCTGCCGCTTTCCGGAGGCCTTCCAGGAGCTGTCAGAGCATCTTTATCCGGTTGCCTTACGGATGGAGGCGGCCATGGAGTCCTTCCTGCCCCTGGCCCAGGAGAGCTACGACCATTGGGAGCAGTATTTTCAAAGTCACAGCTTTCCGGACTTGCTGGAGCAGCTGACCAACCAGGAGGTAGAGGCGGATGGACTGGACACATACATCAATCTGAGTATGCTGGCGGCCAATGACATGATTTATACCTACGGTACCCTGGAGGGGAAGGACTTCCGTCAGGTTTACATCGGCGTGCTGATCAACGAGAGCTTCCGGGTGGACCGGGTGCAAATGACCGATGAGGCCATTTGCAATCTCCTGAAGGTGATCAGTGACCGGAGCAAGTTCGAAATTCTCCGGCGCATTTCCCGCTCCAGTTCCTACTGCCAGGAGTTGGCCCGGGAGATGAACCTTACGACGGCCACCATTTCGCGGCATATGGGCCTGCTGCTGGACGCGGGGCTGGTGCGTGCCAGGCGAGGAGAGAACCGCATTTACTACGACCTGAACCGGGATGCCGTCACCAATCTCTGCGATGTGGTATGCGGGGTTTTGCTGCAGCAATAGAGCTGCGGGATGTGCCCTATGCTGGTTTTTCATAACAATTGATTAGAATGATACTGAGTGCCTGCCCTGAAAATAAGGATTTGCTGGTTTTTGCAAGTCTTTGCTTTCAGGGCAGCCCCTTTTGCTTTGTTCTCCTCCCCAGTTGCCGGATGAAATGCGATAGGAATTTAACTTGACAAAGCTGCGGCGGTCCTATATACTAGCTTTATAGCTTACACATATTACGCAAATACGTAATATTGGGGCAGATCAGAAATTGAAGGAGGAACATACATGAAAAACAGACATGGGATGACCAGCCTGCTGGCTTGGCTGCTGGTTGTGGCGATGTGCATCTGCGCGGTTCCCATCCATGGGGCCGGTACACAGAACGTGGCGTTGCCTTTCCAAAAGGCAGAAAACGCTGCCGCAGACGGTGCGCTCCCGGAGCGCATCCCGGAAGAGATCCCCGACTCACCGGACCACTTGGATACGGACCTGGTCCGGGTATCCGTGGTGCTGGAGAAGCCCGCCACCCTGGCAGCTGGCTTTTCCCCCGAACATCTTGCAGAAAATCTCCAGGCGGCGTCCTACCGCCGGAGCCTGCGGCAACTGCAGGAGGATGTGGCCGCCCGTATGGAGACGGCCATTGGAAAAGCCCCGGACATCGTCTGGAACCTGACTCTGGCGGCGAATATTCTGTCCGTCAACGTGGAATACGGGCAAATTTCCAAAATTGAAGCCCTTCCCGGGGTGGAGAAGGTGGTGTTGGAAACCCAGTACTGCCCGGATGTGGTATCTACCGGTACGGCAGACCCGAATATGTCCACCTCCTCGGAAATGATTGGCTCTCCGGGGGCTTGGGCCGCCGGATACACCGGCGCAGGCTCCCGGATTGCGGTCATTGACACAGGCATTGATACGGACCACCAATCATTCTCCGGCGCTGGCTTCCAGTATGCTCTGAGATGCCGGGCGGAGCTGGAGGGGAAGACCCTGGAGGACTATCAGAAGGAGTTGGATCTGCTGGATGCGGAGAAGATTGCCGCAGTTCTGGATCAGCTGAATATTGGCAGCACTGTGGCGGCCAAGAATTACACGGCAGAGGACCTGTATGTGAGCGGGAAACTGCCCTTTGGTTTTAACTACATTGACCGGGACCTGGATATCACCCATGACAACGACAAGCAGTCGGAGCATGGCTCCCACGTGGCCGGGATTGCAGCGGCAAACGCCTACATCCCCCAAGAGGATGGGTCCTTTGCTCCTGCTCTGGAGACCGTGAAGACCCAGGGCGTGGCCCCGGACGCCCAGATCATCACCATGAAGGTCTTCGGCAAAACCGGTGGCGCCTACGACTCGGACTATATGGCGGCCATTGAAGACGCCATTGTCCTGGGGTGTGACGCAGTGAACCTGTCTCTTGGCTCTGGGAGCCCCGGCTTCAATCGGAACAGCGACGAGACCTATCAGGCCATTCTGGATTCCCTCACCGAAAGCGGGATTGTGGCCACAATGTCCGCCGGAAATTCCGGCGCTTGGATGGACCACAGCTACAGCCCCACCGGGCACCTGTATGCAGGGGACGTGAGCATGACCACCACCGGGATGCCGGGTACCTTTGCCAACGCCTTGTCCGTGGCCTCTGTGGACAACAGGGGATATACGGGCATGTACCTGGAGGCAGGGGGAAAGCTTCTCTTCTATACCCAGACGGTGTATGGCAACGCTCCCATGGCTACCCTGGCAGGGGAGCAGCCCTATATTTACATGGACGGCGTTGGTACGCCGGAGGATTTTGCCGCCCTGAACGGCGGGGCCCAGGGAAAAATTGTGGTGTGCTCCCGGGGTGGTATCTCCTTCTACCAAAAGGGGGACAATGCTGTAGCGGCTGGGGCCATTGCCACGGTGGTATACAACAACCAAGCCGGGTCCATCAACATGGATCTCACGGATTACAGCGGGACGGCCCCCTTCGTCTCCGTGACTCAATCCGATGGGGCGGTACTGAAGGCCAACGCCTCGCCGGTGACCGGGGAGGACGGGCAGATTCTGTATTATGAGGGCGTCCTCACCGTGGGGGATCAGGTGGCCTCCGGCGATCTGGGCCTTTCGTATGAGACCATGAGCAGCTTCAGCTCCTGGGGTGTTCCCGGCAGCCTTACCATGAAGCCGGAGGTGACGGCCCCCGGTGGCAACATTTACTCCGTCAACGGGCAGATCCCGGGGGGTCAGGCTTATGAAACTATGTCTGGTACCTCCATGGCTGCGCCTCAGGTGGCGGGTATGGTGGCCCTGGCGGCAGAGTACATCCGGGCAGAGGGCCTGGCGGAGAAAACCGGCCTCACATCCCGGCAGCTGGCCCAAAGCCTGCTGATGTCCACGGCGGTTCCCCTCCGGGAGGAGGCCAGCGGCGGAAATTACTGGTCTGTCCTGAAGCAGGGCGCAGGACTGGCCAACGTTGGCGCGGTGATTTCTTCAGACCTCTACATTCAAATGGACCCCAGCGCCACATCCTCCGCTGCCGATGGAAAGGTCAAGGCGGAACTGGGTGACGACCCTCAGCGACTGGGAAGCTACCGGGTTTCCTTTACCCTCCACAACCTGACCCAGGAGGCCCGGAGCTATACCTTGGCCACGGACCTCTTTACCCAACATGTGTTTACCCAGGATGGAATTTCCTACCTGGACACCCAAACGGCGCCCTTGGCGGCGGAGGTTCGCTACCTGGTCAACGGGACGGCCTTTGTTCCCACAGCCCAATATGACTGTGACCTGGATGGCGACGGAGACACCGATGCCGGAGACGCCCAGATCATTTTGAACTATGTGGCCGGACTCCTGGACCAGGTAGACAGAAAGGCAGACCTGGACGGGGATGGACAGATCACTACTTACGACGCCTATTGTCTTCTGAACGCCCTGGAAACCGGGCGGATGGTACTTCCGGCCGGCTCTTCGGTAGAGGTGACGGCGGAGATTCTCCTGACGGAGGACACCAAGGCCAGTCTGGACCGGCAGTATGAAAACGGTGCATATTTGGAAGGCTACCTCTTTGTGGAGCCGGTGGCTACCTCTGAGGGGGAAACTGCGCCGGTACACTCCATTCCCATTTTGGGCTTCTACGGCAACTGGTCCCAACCTTCTATGTATGACCGGCTCACCTATACGGATGCCCTGTATGGCGACGCCACAGTGCCGTACCTTGGCTTCGTTCAGACCAATAACCTGCTTGTGAAGCACAAAGGGGATGCCAAGGCTTATTTCCAGGTGGGCAATCCCTACCTGCTGGAGGAGCGCTATCCGGAGGGCAGGGAGGCCATCTGCAGCAGTGATACCCTGTATCAATACCGCCTGTCCCTGATCCGGAATGCCGCTGCTCTGACGGTCCTGGTCACCAACCAGAATGGGGAGGTCCTCTATACCGGCAATGTGGCAGCTCAGGCGGGAAGCGCCTACTATCACGTCAACAACCAGACCTGGATGGACACTGTGGGCACCTATACCATCAACCGGAAGGTCTCCTCCCTGGGGGTTCAGGAGGGAGACGTGATCACGGTCCAGGTGGTTGCTGTGCCGGAATTTTATGAGACGGCAGGAGAGCTGCGGGGCGAAGACGTGGTGGCACTGCTGCAATCGGGCAAGCTGGGTGCAGGCGCCTGCCTTACCACCACCATGACTGTGGACGATACAGCGCCAGAGGTGACGGCGCTGTCCAAGGACCTGCGCACCGGCAACCTGACGGTGACGGCCCGGGACAACCAGTACATTGCCGTGGTGCAGGTGCTGAACTCTGCAGGGACGGAGGTGTTGGCCTCGTCTGCCATGGTGGAGACGGAAGCGGGAGGTTTGGGCAGCGTTACCCTGGATCTGTCCCAGTTGAAGCTGGGCCCCACCTGTATGGTGCGGGTGGCGGATTACGCCGGCAATGAGACGCTGTACACCGTGGAATACGGCGGAGAGGCAGAGGACTACACCGGCAGAATGTATGGATTCACCGCTTCGGAGAAGTATCGGGGCGGCGGTGTGCGCTGGATGGAGATCCATCCGTCCAGAGTCTGCTACCAAAGCGAGACCGAGTATGACGGCACCACCAACCTGGACGCCATGAACCTGCATGTTACAGCGGCAGAGTACGTGGACGGCTATGTGTATATGGCCGCAGACAACGGCTTCCTCTACGCCGCTCCCCAGGGTCAGTGGGCCAGCTATGCGGAGGTGGGGCAGACCGGCGTGGCAGGGGGCTTCCTGGACCTGGCCTTCTCTTACGCGGATGGAAAGCTCTATGCCATGGGTGAGGACAACACCGTGTACACCGTGGACCTTGTTACCGGGGAAGCGACCAAAGCCTTTACTGTGTCGGTGACCAATCCCACCACCACCTCAGCAGCCTATGGGGTGCTTTTGAACCTGGCCATAGACGACGCGGGGAATTTCTATTCCGTCAATTACTCCACCACAGCTTCCCGCACCTTCCTCTACCGGTGGTCTGCCGCTCAGGTGCAAGAGGGCGCGGTGACCGATCTGGCCCCTATGGTTCCGGAGAAAGAGGCTGCCGCCGGATTTGTCCAAAAGTCCGGGACCTTGGCATGGGATCACGATCGGGATCTGCTCTATTGGGCCAACGCCTATTCCGAAAGTTCCCAGTCCAACAACCTGCTATTTTTCGATTTGGAGACTGGCAAGGCTCAGAAGACCAATCCGGATTATTACCTGGGCAAGTATGCCGCTGCGGCCTCCCGGATGTATGTGCAGACTACCGGCCTGTACATCGTCCCCTCCGGCAAGGGCTACATCGCCCCGGCGGAGACTGCCAGCCGGATTACCATCAGTGACAACCAACTCACTTTGCTTCAGGGCACGGCCTACACCCTGACCACAGCGGTTTACCCCTGGACCCTCCAAGACAAGTCCGTCACCTGGACCACCAGCGATGAAAGCGTGGTGCGGGTAGACGGGGGCAGAATTCTGGCCCAGGGCTTGGGGCAGGCGGTGATCACCGTCACCACCCACGCCGCACCGAATCTCACCGCCTCCTGCACGGTGACGGTGGAGAAGCTGAGCCCCGTTTCTCTCAGCGGACTCGTTTACGACAAGTCCGGCAGCGCCCACTGGGCGGAATTCTGCACAGATGATCCGTCCGCCTGGAAGACCACATCGGACGCGGCTGGAAGCTACTACGGCGGCGCGATGCTGGACGACCGGATTTATGCCCACGACGGTACGAATCTCTATGAAATTGATCCGGATACCTTCGAAACCAAGAGCCTGGGAGCTATGTCGGAGACCTGGGCTTGGTCCGATGCTGCACCGGCGCCGGCGCTGGAGGGGGGCTACTTCGGCCGGATCATTGGCCTGTGCGACAGCGGCACCAAGGTGGAGATGCTGAATCCCCAGGAGGGAAGCCTGAGCTACTGGACCCTCAGCAGCCAGTATCAGGCGGACCCCATGGCGGTCATTGCCCACATCGAAAGCGGCCTGTATGGGGAGAACGATCCCGCCGCCTTCTACTATGTGCTGACGGAGAGCGGCCGGCTCTGGAAGTTCATCCTATATACCAAAGACGATGGCAAGAGCTACACATTGGAGCGGGAAGAGCTGGGCGAAACCGGCCTGGATCTCAGCGACGTTTCAAGCTGGAGCGGCGGGACTTATGCCTCCATGTTGTACGACGGCGAAACTGGGTATCTCCTGTTGGCCGCCTATACGGAGGGCGCTCAGGCGCAGTTGTATGCCATTGATCCGGAGCGGTCGCTGGCTACCCCCCTGGGTGGGTTTGGAGACGGCGCTTGGCCGGTGGTGAGTCTCTACCGGTATACCCGGGCGACGGAGCTGACGGTGAAGCTGAAGCCCACCCATACGTCCATATATGAAAAGGACACCCTGCAGATGGAAGCCAGGGTGCTGCCCACCACCTATGACCCGGGCCTCATCTGGAGCTCCAGCGACCCGTCGGTGGCGACGGTGGATGAAAGAGGGGTTGTGACCGGCGTCCAGGCAGGGACCGCTGTCATCACGGCTACCTCCATGGCAAAAGACGATGCAGGGGTTCCGGCTTCTGCCTCCGGCACAGTGACGGTAAAGCCGCTTCTGCAGGTTTCCACTACGGTAAATGCCCAGATCACGGACCAAACCGGTTCCCACTGGGTCACGGTTCATACGGCAGATACCGGCAGCTATACCGTCCAGGCGGATACCGATGTGCACCTGGCGGCCGGGGGCTATCATGAGGGAAAGCTTTACGGTGTGGACGGCGATTACACCCAGATGTGCAACATCTATGAAATCGACCCGGCGGATGGATTCCGAGCTACCTTGGGAGCCAAATGCTCCACCAGCTACAGCTTCCTGGATCTGGCTGCTGCGCCTGCCATGGAGATGGAGGCCAAAGACAGCTCCGGCAATCCCATTTCGGTCATTGCCTTTGGCGACCCCATGTTCATTTCCAATGCCCGGACGCTGGTTTATCTGAACAACTTTGAATCCGGAACCGTAACGGTTCCCTCCTTTGACATTGCCAGGAAGTATCCGGATGTGGCCGCTGTGGCCTTCCTGGGGACCACCATGTACCGGGATCAATGGCCGGCCCAGGACTATTACATCCTCTGTGCCGATGGCACTCTGGCGATGTGGGAAATCTATGCCACCTATGTGCCCAGTGAATCCCGCGTGGGCTATACGCTGCGGCAGAAGGTAATCGGCAACATCGGCAAGCGGTTTTCCAACGACCACGGCCTTTCCATGACCTATGTGAACGACGGCGTCAATGAGGGCCTGGTGGTGGCCTACTCGGACGGGGCGGCGGAGCTGTATTACATTGACCTGCAGGAGGAAACCCTGTCCGTGGGGAAGCTGGGCAACGTGGGTCAGGCCACGGCCATTGCAGCGCCCTATGTCACCACCAACCCGCCGGAGAGCTCCGTGATTTTCTCCTTCCGGGATGGAACGGAGGAGGTTTCCTCGACGCCGGTTCCCTTCTCCCAAGGTGGAGGTGTGGAGGTCCCTATGATGGACCTTACTACAGAAACCGCCGACACCGGGGAGGCGGCCGGGGCCACTGGCACCCTGAACGCAGTGGGGGCTGCCCTGGAGCAGGTGGAGCTGGACTCTGACGGGGAAGGAGGCCAGGGCGCCATCCGGCTCACTTTGACGGAAGCCCAGGCGGTGACCAACGGCCTGGTGGAAATCCGGTACGATGCCGCTGCGCTGCGTTATGAGGGCATGGACTCTGCCATAGGCAGCACGGCCCTTCGTCTGGACCCGGAAGCAGGCCTCCTGGTCTTTGACTATGCCACGGCTCACCCAATTCAGGCGGGTAGCCCCCTGGCGATTCTTCGCTTTGCCTATGAGGGGGATTATGTGAATACCAAATTCCAGATCAGGACCCTCCAGCGCAACGAAGAGCTCTGCTTGGACGAAATTGTGGAGGCGCCTGTCACACAGGAGGACGGCGGACACACCTACCAGCTGACGGCTTCCAAGGACCCCACCTGTACCGAGGAGGGGGAGAACACCTATACCTGCGAAAAGTGCGGCCACAACTATACCGAGACCGTGGCGGCTCTGGGCCACGACCTGGGCCCATGGGAGACCGTAAAAGCGGCGGACTGCTTCCATGACGGGGAAGAGCGCCGGAGCTGCAGCCGCTGTGGGGAGGGGGAGACGAGAGCGGTGGCCGCCGGTACAGGCCCCTGCCCTTCTGCCGCTTTTGCGGACCTGGACACAGAAGGGTGGTATCATCCGTATACGGATGCCGTCATTGCTAAGGGATTGATGCAGGGTACCGGCCATGGCTATTTCCAGCCGGAGCGTCCCACAACCCGGGGCATGTTGGTCACCACCCTGTACCGCCTGGCAGGCGCTCCAGAGCCGGAGGGGAAGAGCACCTTTACAGACCTGCGTAAAAACGCATATTACGAAAAGGCGGTTGCCTGGGCCCAGGCCAGCGGCATTGCCGAGGGAGTGACCGGGACCACCTTTTGCCCAGATGAGGCAGTCACCCGGGAACAGGCAGCTACCTTCCTGTACCGGTATGTGACGGAATACCTGGGGCTGACCCCGGAGCAGGGTGGGGATTTGTCCGGCTATTCCGATGGCTCCCGGATTTCCGCCTATGCCAGGGAGGCTGTGGCCTGGGCTGTGTCGGAGTCGTTCCTGGAGGGATACGGGGACGGGACCTTGAGGCCCCGGGCCAATCTGACCCGGGCCCAAATGGCCAAGTTCCTCACCATCCTGGCACAGGATTTCTGATCCGAAAAACTGACCCACCATAATAAAAACCATGGAGTAGGGGAGGCGAAAGCCTCTCCTATTCCATGGTAGGCGGTCAGGAAATTACAGAATGGATGGGTGATGCTCAGGCCTTGCCTGCACAGCCCAGAACGTTCACCAGCTTGTGGCGAACCAGCTCCTTGATGTTGGCACGGGCGGGCTTCAGGTACTCCCGGGGGTCAAACTTGTCGGGATGGGCGTCGAAGAATTCCCGGATGGTGCCGGTCATGGCCAGGCGGAGGGCGGAG